>Ga0335073_10004592_pt1 | contig 19298 bp, 15 predicted proteins | sample Lox_Sample_22_FD_207093 | JGI IMG/M metagenome (GOLD analysis project Ga0335073, IMG submission 207093) | Soil microbial communities from Loxahatchee National Wildlife Refuge, Florida, United States - Lox_Sample_2.2 | ecosystem: Environmental > Terrestrial > Soil > Wetlands | place: USA...
CTGATGGGCTATTCTTTAGGTTCGGCGCATTACGACCACCTTCATGTCGTTCACCCAGACGAACGTACGCAGTTGATATGCCCATAACACTGGCTTGAATACGTTCTGGACGTTCCACAATGACGCTCAGTGTGTTTTGCACCGATTTGAGGCTTCCAGGTCGAGCATAGCGATGACCGTAACAAGAGTCATGCAGGACCACAACTGTGTTGGTCGAAATTGGTGAAGCATCGTGTTGAATCAGGTCACGCTTAAAGAACTCCTCCGCCACTGAATTCGCGGTGATCTCTGGCTCTTCTTCCATGGCGGCGGCAAGCGGCGAAGGGAGGTATTGTTGCGATGACATCCGACGCGAGACCTTTGGTGGTGTGGGAGGGCCGTCGTGGCCTCGAAGGGAACTCGTAGAAGTCCTTCGCTGAAGAGCAGGTGAGGAGGAACGGCGGTCGATGCTCATTGAACTCGAGCTTCGGCGAAGGGGGTTTGGGGATCGCGGTTGATGATGACCATTGCGAACAGCAGATGGAGAGTGATGAGCAGGTGAAGACGGTGGCAGAGGAATCGCAGCAGCTTCGTCGATTGAGAAACGGCGTGCAAAATGCGCGGTGGCTGTTGGTTGTTCAGAGCTGTTTATGCCTTGTGATGTTTGTTGTCTTGGATTCAGCGACACGAGACTTGGTTGTCGCTCCATTCCAAAGAGTCAGAAACGTGACAGTCGCAAGATGGCAAATTTGGTTCTGACGTAAATCTTTCAACAAGAGAGTCTCATGCTGGAATTTGGGCTCGAGATGAGGTATGGAAATGTTTTGGAGTTCACTTGTCCCTGTCCCTTTTTGCCCATGCAGAATGACGCGAAGCCGCGTGCAATTGCTTTTTCCGCAATAATCCCGGCCTCTCCATATCGTTCCTGCTTTGCCAAAGACAGTCTCAACTTTGATCTCCTTCAAACGCTTTTTAAATACATAAGCGACGCTCTCTTCGAAAGCTTTAGTAAAGCAATGTAACAGAATATGAAATAGTGGGCCGGGTTGCTCTAAAACGGTGAATGGTGACCAACTTTGGGCGAGTCAGGGTTCGCCGCTGCAAGTTTCAAACAATTCAGCAGCAAAGGCTAAGCAGAATGACCAGTCACATCGGATAATTGTGCAGTCAAATGCTAGCTGCATTCAGACTTCAACGTTCAGCAGGGAACGATACGAAAGTACCTCTCCAGCACAGTAACAAGACAGGGTACGAATGGAGTTTATGCACAGCCTCCACCTTACAACGTCCACGACACTCAGCCGCAACTTTGGCAACTCCTCAACATGTATGGCGTTGCCTTAGGGGAAAGAAGGAATAAGAGGACATTGGCTATTCTCCATAGAGGGCCTTAGCGACAGTACGATATCACTTTTTGGGAGAGGCATTGCTACGCATGATCAACATTTCGACCCTCAGCCTTGCGGCGTCGCACCACAGATTCCAAGCTAACGCAGTCATTCTGCATGGCTTTGCTGCCTACGACTTCTACGTGCTAAGATAAGTAGAGTGATGTTCCATGTCTGCAAGGCCTCAACCTTTTATCTTTCAACGCATTCGATGAATTTCGTGATCACCACGCTTAAGAAGTGGCGCTCAAAAGGTCGACGAATGGCGACCTTCAACGATCTCCCTGCAGAGCTATTGCTCGAAATCCTCGCCCATACCGACCTTCCTACAACCCATCTCTGGAGATTTCTTGGCATCTCCAAAGTCATATATTCCAAAATTGCACTTCTGGCTCATCGGAAAGAACTTGGGGATCTCTGTAGAGAATTGAATTTCTGTCACCTTCCTCACTCGGACTGCCTACGAAAGTTCAGAAGCTTCCTACGAACCATCTCTCGACGTGAAGACCTGGCTCCAATGGTCCGATCGGTGGTTTTGGCTTCTGGCTGGAGAACTGATACCCATGGGCTCTACGAGCGTACGCGAACTGGTCGGTGTAATGGTGACGAGAAGCGACTCTTGGAAGCAGGATATCGCGTGGGCTTTTCACCAGATTCTCCCAACTGCAAGGATCCTATAAACCGCCACAAACAAAGCAATCTTCGAGCGTGGCGGGCCTTTAACTGGGGCATCCAGAGCAACCACCTCGGTGCTGAACTCATCTTGCTCTTTGCTATGCTACCCAATCTCGAATCGCTCACAATCGACATCCAAGAGCAGCCGTCTGGTTTACCATGGGACCGGTTGCTTACCTCCAACACGTGCTCTCTCGCTAATCTCAAGAATCTCACACTCTTCGGTCATCCACAACAGGGTGGGAGCATGCCGAAAGGAATCACTGACCTCTCCTTCCTTCTCGGTCTTCCTTCGCTCACGTCGCTGCGCTTATGCGACCTCAACTGGACTTCGGAGGGACATTTGCTTCCTTCTCATCGGCCTTTAAATATCACAAGTCTAATACTAGACAACTGTTCAATGAGCGCTTCGACATTCGGCATTCTATCCAGCAGGATTCCGGCTCTCAAATCCTTCTCCTTCATTATTCGCAACCTCTCTTCCAACCACAAACATCTATCCATGGCAACATTAGCGACATTCATCAACTCTCACAGTTCAACGCTCGAATATCTTCACGTCAATATTTCGTCCCTGCTGGGCGATAACGCGTTCCATCGGGCGTTAGGCTCGCTAGCTTCCTGTGTCTCCCTAAAAAGCCTGGATATCAGTCCGCAAACTCTCCTCGGAAATCACAAGTTTTGGTCCAGAGGCCATAGAATGGAAGAGTACATGCCACCTTCACTCGAAGTCCTACGTATTCGCAAGCCAATCCCAGACTACCTGTACCGTGCCATCAATAGTTTCGCTATGTCTCTTGCGACTCATCCGGATCGGTATAGTAATTTCAAGACTTTCATTCTTCCCCACGACGTGTATTGGTCTTTTCCGGAGATGGAGATGGTAGGTATTACTGTCGCTCGTTCGAAGTAAATGGTATCTAAGGAGACTGGCGCTTCTCGGAACTGTTGATAAAATATCCAGATGCAATGGTCGTTTTGGATATGGAGTTGGAAAATTGGAAAGTTGTTCAGCAAGTTTGAACTGGCAGGCCAATTCGTGCGCAGAATTGAATATACTACCTTAGAAGTAGCTATTTCTTTAATATACAAGTCTGATGTCTAATTGAGATGACCTCCTTTCAAAACTGCTTCATTCAGTTTGCTTTCGTTTCCCAATCAACGCCGGACATTGATTTGGCAAACACACAACCTGCCGTCTCAGATTCCAACATATTTCCTTTATACAAGAACCTCGCCAACGTCTCACAAGATCGGCAACTGATCCTCAGGTTCAGTACTCGCAACAAAACGATGCTGTCCTCTCCGAAGCACCTTGACCTCGTTTCCAACCGCCACCACATTCCCGACGGCCTCCGCAGACGGCACAACCTGCATACCCAAGCACGCACTTTTGCTGCCTTCGTCAATGACCCGATACTTCAGCATGGTGCTCTGCGGCTCATTGCCCTTGTTGTCCTGCGCGCCGGAGTCGGGATCGGCGTTGGGCAGCTTGCAGCGGGTGGTGCGGCACGCGCAGTGGAAGTTGCGGCCGCCGATCTCGACCAGCGTCCAGTCGTCCTCGTCGTACGGTGGTGGGCCTGCGATGTACACGTTTGCGCGGTACCGTCGGCTGTCGGGGCTGAAGGCGGCCGAGGATGCTACCCGCGCTTCCATGTCGTGGATGCTGGCTACGTTCTGGAGTGACAGTGGGTACGCGTCTTGGAAGCCTACGTGCGCTTGGTAGCCCAGCTGCGATGCCGTCGGTGCGTTCCTGAAGAGACTTCGCTGCTTGCTTGGGTGTACTCGGAATAATGTGAGAGGGTTGGTGATGCCGAGGAAGTCTTGGAGATTGGATTTGATGTGGGACGGAATGGATGATCCTACATCGACAGCGCCTGGAAAGTCTCGCCAGATGATCATATGGGTGTCTGTCTTGTTGGAAGCCTCAATCTGGTCTGTTGAAGCGTTGAAGGGAATTCGAAAGTAGAATGTCGGTTCCTTTCGTCCGGCTATTCTAGTCGCGATGATGGAACGTAGATTGTGGAGACCTTGGATGCTGAGCGAGACCTTGGGCATGAATGTAAAGGAGCCCACAACGCAGCCACCACTTCGAATGAAGGGTGCTTCCTTTTCATACTCAAGCAAACCGTCTTTCGGTACCCATACCTGGGTCTTGATCCGAGTAAGAGCAGGATGGGCACGAATGGTGATGAAGTCCCACTGCGGTGTTTTATGATCCCACCGCGGCACCTTGGACTTGCTGGCCTTCACGGAACAGAATTGCGCAAAGCTGAATTGTCGATCGTACTTGAATCCCGTCTGCTGTATTTCGCCTTCATCCAGCTCGATTCCAAAGCAGCTCTTAATTGGGTAGTTGTAGACGGCGACGACCTTCCATGGCTCATCATTCGGTGTGCCCGCATGCTCATCCTGTTGAGAACCATTGGGCAGATTATGAACAAACTTCCCAAACTCTTTGCTGAGATTCCTCGTTGCCGGACGACCGAGCCTTTCCAATCCTGGTATTGGATCTAGTCCTCTCTTCTGAGCTTGGATCTCCTTGTAGGAGTCATAAATCAAAAGCCATAGGACACGATATAGAAAGGGAATACCCGCAACAATGGCTACCATAGCAAGAGTAAGGAGATAGTAACTTGCCGGCATGCCAACATCATCGCTGTTAGCAACCTTCTGAAGTCGTACGTGAAGCGGTAATTGCTCTGCCGGACAAGACATTTTGAGTATAGGAAAGCTTAAAGAATCTACAAAAGAACCGTAACAAGGAACCTAAATCAATCATATAAGTACATACAAGAGCCAGATTGAAGTGAAAAAGGAAATTGCCACATATTGTCAAAGTTGAGGGGTCACTCCGATGTCACACTATTTGGCGTGTGTTTCTTGGGTGTTTCGCGTTTCGACTTCCCGAAAGCTCCGCGTACAATAATTCCTATAACTGTATGCCATATACATCGATGCCTCGTGGGCTCAATGCTCAATTGGACCAGTTCTCGAAAAGATGAGAGTAAAAAGTCACACTTACGAAGAAACTTCCGCCATTGATATTGCGCGGAGGCCAAATGACTGACCGCAACGGAGCACAGTCTGCTTCACCATCTCGTATGTTAATCGACACGAATATTCTAGACTTCATGACTGACATTAAACAGATAGACTTCCGACAATATCGGCCTCTCAGTTATTCCAGAAGCTCCGACAGAATCCATCGCACGCGATTTCGACTGGTCTCAGACGACTTGACCGCATTTTGCTAGGACAGCACCTTAGCCAGAATGGAGCAAAAGAAGCAAAGGGTGGTCTGCCTCGAGGGAAGACCACAGAGATATATGGCCCACCAGGAGTTGGCAAAACAGCGTTTGGACTCTCAGCGGCAGCGTCAGCTCTCAGAGCCGGGCACAACGTAGTATGGGTAGATTGCGGCACACCTCTTGTACGCAAGAGACTGGGCGATATGCTCCATGGCGCTCCACAAGGAGATACTCAAGAATCATCCCTCACAGAAAAGCCCAGCACAGGCAGCGAGCAGCTCCAGAGCAACCTGATCCACCTCACAGCGCCGACACTCCCGCACGTTCTCGCACTGTTCCTCCACCCGATGCCCAACTTCCCACCTCCAGACACCGCGCTCATAGTACTCGACTCCCTGAGCACCGCCTTCGACACCGCGTTCCACACACGCAGCTCCTCCAAACCGCATGCGCAGAAGACCGACGTCGAGAAGTGGGCGAGCAACCGGCGCTTCGCTGTGCAAGGCGCGCTAGCGGGGGCGCTCAACGCGGCGGCGGCGGTGCGCGACGCGGCGGTGCTGGTGACGGGGCAGACGGCGACGCAGGTGCGCAGTGCCCAGGGCGCGCTGCTGGTGCCGGCACTGGCCGGCGCCGAGTGGGACGCCGGCATTGCGAACCGCGTCGTGCTGTTTCGCGACTGGCCCCCCAACGATGTGGTGTGCCTGGGCCAGGACCGTGAGCGCTGGGCCCGCCTGCGATATGCGGGCGTGCTGAAGGTGAATGGCGTGGGCCAGGGCGAGGATGGGCTTTTCGCCACCGTGGTGCCGTTTAGTGTGGAGACGGATGGGCTGCGCGAGCTGGAGGTGCCGGGTGAGAAGATGGCTGGTGGGATGAGCGCTAGCCCTGTTCGCGCGAAGAAGAGGTCGTTTGTTGAGATAGCTGATTCTGATGACGAGTTTGATGACTACGGATGGGACGAGGAGGATGAGCTTGCGGCTGAAGGCTTGATTGTGGACGAGAGTCTTCTCAGAGCGGAGAAGACTGCGAAGGGATGAGATATGGGCACACGAGGATGATTGATTACGAACAGTACCATGTCGGACGTCCCACCTGGAAGGTGGCACTACGCGAACGACGTTATGGCTACCTCCTGGAAACTTGGAAGCGACATTGCATGCGTCAACGACCACTACATCGGTCTTTTTGAGGCCCAACTTAACTACAGAGGCACATCTTCTCACCATCAAGCATTTCCGGGGACTCAGGGGATACACACGATCATCAGAGCGCACACACCGCCTTGCCATCGCCAACCCTTGCGAATACCCGGTCCGAGCAGGGTTGAGCCACGTGCTTGGCGATGTCTCTCTTCTCTATGCTGTTCCAGGAACAAGACAAAGGCGTGGCTGGTCAGGAACGGGCCGGACTACCGCATCCGATGACAGGTATTCTCCCTTTAGGGCGCTGTGGTCAATGCACAGCTATAGCACGCCAAGGCAGTAGAGCTTCAGGCTGGAGGCCAGGCTGTTGGGCTGTAAAGAAGTGGCTGTCAGGTTGCAACAGGCCCGAGACGTCATTGTGCTGCGCTACAGCAGAAGGACTGCAATGGAACCTCGCTACACCATTTACTGGCACGGCATCAGACCTTGCAGCGGGCATGGTCCCTGCGGCATCCCAAGGCTATAGAGGAGTGAATATCGAGCCAATAGCTGCCCGACGCCCGCATTTCTATCTACTGGCTGTTTTGCGCTGCTTCGGGTGTGGCCGAGTCATGGATAGATGCCCAAGTAACAACCTCCTTCCCTACCTTACACTCCGACCACCAGATGGTCTGTTTTACAATGGCTCGGTGAGTAGATGGGCGTTACATTCTGTTGCTGCCCAAGCTCTGGAAGCTTCTCCAGGCTTCATGCTATTTTGGCTCTTTCGCCTCAAAATATAATAACAGGTGAAAAGGGTCCTGTTTTTTCACTACTCGCATCAGGATTTTGTGTCGTGGAATTCCCTTGTCCGTCCGGCACCGATCGGGTTGGGTGGCGCCTCATCACGCACGCCTCTGACGTCGTTAATCTGCCCACCATTCCACATATTCGCCCTCACTTTCCGATCACAACCCGACTTTACCGTGCTTCAACTTTTAATTGATTAACTTAAGCAAAGCACCGGCTGCTCCAATCCTTTCCTTCTTCAGCCAGCTCTTCATTTTAACCTTTCACCACCCTCCATCCTCACTCCACCGACATCCGGCCTTTTGCCTCGACCGACGTTACACACCATCTACCCCACCGTCACGTAACTTGATCCTCGTATTTGAATCTGAATAATCATACCACCAATGTCTGCATACCGGTCTTCAGATCCAGCGCTTGCCTACGGCGACCTGCCGCCTGGCCCTCAACGATGGGATCGCGAGAGGTTTGATCGCTACAGTCGAGGAGGTTATGATGATCGTGACTATCATCGTCCGCCACCGCGCCGCGAGAGTCGCTTCGTCGAAGCAGATGTCGTGGAGCGCAGCGGTCCTCGTCGATTTGAGGAGCGGGAGCGATTCGTCGAGGAGGATAGGTATGCTGGCCCACCGCGTAGGCGCACCGAGTTTCTCGATGAGCCCATTCCTGCCGAAGTAGCAAATCGAGCTCTAGCACCTTATCGTCGCAAGAGCATCGTCGAGAGGGAGGTCGATATCGAAACACTGCGCCGCCCTCGTCCGCAGATTATTCGACGGCAATCTTCGCTCGATACCTTCGACAGGAGACCATTGCCGCGCTATGGCGATGAATATTACATCCCCGCTGACGTTCCACTTCGCGTTCGTCGGCCCGAGCCACCTCGCGATCGTGTCCGAGAGCGAGAATTCGAGGAAATTCGGTACCGTGATCTCGAGCCTGACGCATATGACGAGTATGAAGACATCAGAATCCGTCGCGAACGCAGCCGTGGCCCTCGCCGCGTGAGCGTGTCTGCAAGCCGAGCCTCAAAGTCGGTTCGCAGTGCATCATCCAGCTCGTCGAGTTTTGAAGAGGTAGAAGCTGTCGAAGAGAAGAAGGAGATACTCATCGGCAAACGCGGAAAGACAAGAATGCCAAAGCGGCTCGCCCACAGACAAGTAATCATTGACTTGGGATTGCCATTTGAAGAGGAAGTATGTATTAAAGCAATGTAACGCCCGTCTTAGGACTATGATTCGCTGACACATTCTACTTAGGACGATTTCTTTATCATTCAGCGTGCTCTTGAAAAAGAACATATCGATGAGATCATCGAGAAGAGCAAGGTGTATAGAGCTGGTATGTGCAAGTTTTGTAAATGGTTCCCAGTTGCCAAGTAACTCACACGTTATGACAGAGAGAGAAAAGACCGTCTACAAGTATGAAGAGAAGATCGAAGCCCCCGTACCCCCCCCACCACCAATGATACCAATGATACCGGTCATCCCCGTCGAGGAGAAAGAGCAAGTCATTACCAAGCGCACAGAGATCTTCGAAGGCGGGTCGCGCAGCCGGCACGCCTCGCCCGCGCGCTCGGTGTCCTCGCACCACCACCACCACCACCACGGCGGCGGGGTGGTCGAGGAGTTCGAGGAGTCGGCGACGGTGGCGGGCCCGCTAACGGTGCTGGCGCACGAGGGCCGCTCCGACCGTGACATGCGGCGCGAGCTGGCGGCGCTGGAGGCGGAGCGGCGCACGCTGCGGCTGGAGCGCGACGTCGACGACCGGCGCGCGCTGGCGCTCACGGTGCGCGACCGCGACGGCTACGAGGTGGTCGACCGCCGCGAGATCGTGGAGGAGCGGCCCGTGCGCGAGATCATCCGCGTCGAGAAGGATCGAAAAGGTAGGATGGCGCTTGTGCGGTCCGCTCGTTAGCGCTGAGCGTGTGGGTGCTTGGCTGCGATGCTTGCTCTGCGTGCGGGCACTGACGGGCTGCAGGTCGATCGCGGTCCAGGGCTCCTGACCCGAAGCTTGTTGCTCTGGCTATGGCTACTCTTACTTGAGTTGCGCTTACCGAGCGCAGGACCATCATATCTGTCATTAAGTTGGTATTTGGCGTTCTAGGTGGAATTGATGCGATCTAGGTCAGCGTGGTTTGAAAGTGCGAAAAGGATGAGCATGGAATTTATGTTTTATATCAAGTTGAGACGGAATTTTTCTCCTATGTTTTCTGCTTATGTATCACATTGCTAGGACTTCTCTTCACGCGATACGACTAGACGCATGTACGATTCATAGCTGGACTCAAGTCGGAAGGGCGTGAAGTCTACACTCGCAGGAATCTAGCTGGAATCTAGCTGGAGTTATAACCATGCCTAGTACATATGTATCCACGGGTGAATTTCCAGCCAAGGAACGCATTCAACATATATCAACAACCACTTTTCCCACGTGGTGAGACCCGCCCTTAAAGTCATTAGTACTCTATCAAGTTGCTGTCACTCATCACTTACGAGATATCGATATGCCTCTTTCAAGTCCTCAAACTTAAATGTCTTGGCGTCAATAACAGGTTTGATTTTCCATGCGTCGATAGCCTTGTTCATATCTTCAAACTGTTGTCTACTGCCCACAAATATACTTCTCACTTTTAATGCCGCTTGTCGCACATCCCAAGTTGTCGGTAGGCCTTGGGCTGTACCTCCGGTTCGGTGGCCTACAAGACATATTTGTCCATTTCCCGGTTTACCGGCTTTGAGGCATTGGCCTACTGTTGCAGCGCCCCCGATATCAACGATGATATCCGCTCCCATCTGGTCTGGACTCAATTGACGAGCTTTTACGCCCCATTCTTCGATTTCACGGTAGTTAATGACATCTTTAGCTCCCATTGTCTTGAGCATCGCAGCCTTCTCGCTTGAACTTGTTGTCGCAATGACATTCGCTCTAGCAGCGATGGCGAACTGCAGGGCAAACAAGGAAACACCTCCCGTACCCTGAGTCAGTACAGTGTCACCTGGTTGCACATGCTCGTCAGCATCAGAAAAGAGACATGACCACGCAGTCAGAGCCGCGCAAGGCAAAGTAGCAGCTTCACGGTAGTTCAGACTGTACGGTATCTTTACCAATCCCTGTGCAGGAAAGACACCGTAGTCTCTGAAAGCGCCATCGACATGCCCACCCAGATCACTCTGCCCTTTGGCAGCAGTAAAGCGACCAGAGAGATGCGATCGGAAAAAAGTGGTAGCTACTCTTTCCCCGACCTTGAACTCATGGACGCCGTCGCCAACTCGGAGAACTTCTCCAGCACCATCGGATCCTTGCACACAGCCAAACTTTCGACCGCGAGGATAGTTACCACTAGAGAGCACGATATCGCGGTAGTTTAGAGATAGCGCGTGGAATCGCACTAGAACGTCAAATTGACCTAACGATGGGATAGGGGCGGTTTCTAATTTAAGTGAGTCAATCCCATTATCGGTTTCGTACAGAACCCATTGGCGCGCAGTTGTAGGCAGCGGAGAAGACATGTCGATGTCTAAGGCGCACTTGGGCGGATATTGTGAACAGTCTGTGAGATTTTATGAGTTGACCAATCTTTGAGGTTACGAGAGACGACAGAAGAGGGTTCAGAAATATTCAGTGGAGAGCACTTCACACCGTAGCGGGACACTTTGTATTTCTAATACATCGCCAGGACCTCGGATGCCTCGATAATTGACTGGAAGCCGTATCGTTTCGTCCGGACTCATAAAGGCTCTGAGAACCCTAAGAACTGCTTGAAGCTACCCAGGTCGATGCTCGAGGTATTCGTTCTTCGTAGAGATGGGCGATATGAAACATTTTCTGTTACTTCTGTGCTAGGTTTCGGTATAATATACCAGTGGGAGCCTTCTTATCTGCTGGTTGGCCACTGATATCGTAGGCTTCATACTGCTTCCGAACTTCAAGAACCACACCACCGACGCTCAACAACGATTCTTCCGTCGCCCCTTTTGCAAAATTTCCGCTCACTGGGGCTGGACCATGCAGCTAATGATGCACATGTTACATCCAGTTAATTTCACGATAGCTTATCGCCTTGGTTATCTAGTTTGAGCCATTTCCCTGTGGATCCTGTCGTTCCAGAGAGTGCCATGAGATTTAATATGCAGATTATGCAACGAATAGACTTTTCACCCTGTTCACTCCCGTACCGGTGGTAGCCATCCGTCACCCGAGTCATAGTGATTGCTACGTAATGCCGAGAGATGCTGCGCCTTCTTTTTGCTGGTTCATTGCCGGTAAACCGCCTCCGAGCATGTGTACGACAGGAGTTCTTTGAGGGATTTCCTTTCATCGCCTCTTAGGGTTACCTAATTAGGCAATTTAGAAAATGTCTCATGCTAAACTACCAAGATATTTAATCACACAGCTCATTTCCAACCGCTTCCCGTTTTCTTGCTGTCTGTTTTCTGCTCCGTTTTCTCCGAATTTCAATTCTCCTAGAAGAAGCCATGGAGAAAAATCCAGAGGTCGAACGGAGCATCCAATATGCCCCAGATCTCGAGCGCGCTACGTCACGCCCTGAGCTCACCCGACAGCGCTCTATGGGTTCCTTGTCAAGGAGATCGTCATTTTCTGCACGTATGACGGTCGACCCAGACGTAATCCTACCCATCGAATATCGAACACTGTGAGCTCTGATGAATTGCTGTTATTCTGCGTATCACACTGACAATCGTTTGTAGTTCTTACGCAGTTGAGGAGAAGAAAGCGCGAGATATCGAAGAAGAAAAAGCTTCGAGAGCAGTTCCGGCAGATAAACTTGAAGAAACAGCAGCTGGTAAGTGCCTGCCATATGCTCGCTCAACTACTGTCCTAATCTCACCCCATTTCAGAGGTCGCCGACTTAGATTGGCACAAACTGTCCGTGGACCAAGTGTATCGCAATCTTGCTACCTCTCCATCACACGGGCTTTCGGCTGAAGAGGTTGTGGATCGTCACAAGCGATATGGCAAAAATGTCCTATCGCCTCCACCTAACAACTGGCTCATCAAAACCCTCAAGTACCTGTATGGCGGCTTTGGCTCAGTCCTGTTAATTGCCGCAATCCTTGTGTTCATCTCGTGGAAGCCACTCGGAGAGCCTCCGCAACTTGCAAATCTCGCCTTGGCCATCGTCCTCGTCATCGTTTGGGTCATCCAAGCCGCATTTTCCTTCCTGCAGGACTGGTCCAGTTCTCGCGTCATGGCGTCGATCAAGAATATGCTTCCTGATCATTGCATTGCCTTGAGAGACGGGAAGCAACAAGAGCTCCTAGGAAGCGAATTGGTTCCCGGTGATATTATCCTTATTCGCCTTGGCGATAAGCTCCCAGCCGACCTTCGTTTCGCTCAAGTTTCCAATGACGCCAAATTCGACCGCTCCATCCTGACTGGCGAAACACTACCACTCAGAGGCACCCTTGAATCCACCGACGACAATTATTTGGAGACTGCATGCATTGGTCTTGCAGGTACTCACTGTGTTTCTGGCAATGGTCTCGGTGTCGTCGTGGCTACTGGCAACAACTCGATGTTTGGGCGCCTAGCCAAGCTCACCAACAGCCCAAAAGTTGGCATGACAACTCTGGAGAAGGAGATTTACTACTTCGTGGCCATCATCGTCGCAATAATGCTCATCATGATCTTAGTCGTCATTGCGGCTTGGGCAGCCTGGTTACGACATAAACATCCAGGCTGGATCAACGTTCCAACCTTGATTGTTGACTGCGTAAGCGTTGCCGTGGCCTTCATCCCGGAAGGCCTCCCGATCGCCGTCACAGCCAGTCTTACCATTGTTGCTGCCGTCATGAAGAAGAACTCCATACTCTGTAAATCTCTCAAGACGGTCGAAACGTTGGGAGCCGTGAACGTCATCTGCTCCGACAAGACTGGCACTCTGACAAAGAACCAAATGACCGTCACGGACTGCCTCGTCGGCCAGGAAGCAATGCCTGCCTCGGGCGCCGTGGAACGTACACGCAGGGAGGGAAAGGATTACACTTTAGGTGTATTAGCTACGGCTGGAGCTCTTTGCAACGCTGCAGAATTCGACGCTGCCTCCAGCCACCTTCCACTGCCCCAGCGACGAATACTTGGAGATGCGACTGACCAAGCCATCCTTCGTTTCTCAGAATCGTTGGGTAATGTCGCAAACACTCGGAACGAGTGGCAGCAAGTCTACCGCATTCCGTTCAATTCCAAGGATAAATTCATGATTCAAGTCTCTAAGCCGATTCATGAAGAGAATTTGATCCTGTTTATTAAGGGAGCGCCTGATGTCCTCCTTCCCCAATGCAATCAATGGTTGGCGAGCTCCGGGGAGGCTGAGTCGCTCACCACGGCGCAACGCATAAGGATCGAAGCCGCAAAGGATCAGTGGTCTCGGGAAGCGAAACGCGTCATCTTACTGGCAAGAAAGCACCTTCCAGCGACGGTTCTGAAGCTCGATCCCCTGTCTATTGAATTTGAAGACGCCGTCAAAGCAGAAATGCTGAATAATCTCGAGCTCCTTGGTCTGGTTGGAATCGTAGACCCACCCAGAGATGAGATTCCAGAAGTCATTCGCACTCTGCGCAATGCTGGCATTCGCGTCCATATGGTCACGGGTGACTTCAAGCTTACGGCTCAGGCCATTGCAGCAAAGTGCGGCATCATCAGTTCCTCAGTAGAACATCTTCACAGCGCCGCAGACTTGTCTACCATCAGCCCCGCTAGTGCTTCTGCATTAGATCTACAAGAGGACAAAGATTCTACAGAAGCTTCGTCTCGAAAGGCGATTGTCATTGATGGCTCGGAACTCAGCAGCTTGGTCAAGGCAGAATGGGATGTCCTCTGCAAGTGCGACGAAATTGTCTTTGCCCGAACGACACCAGAGCAGAAGCTCCGCATTGTGAAGGAGCTGCAAGCAAGAGGAGCGACGGTTGGTATGACTGGTGACGGAGTAAATGACGCCCCTTCTCTTAAAGCAGCTGATATTGGCATTGCCATGGGTTCTGGATCCGACATCGCTATTGAAGCTGCCGACATGGTCCTTCTCGAGTCGTTCGCCGGCATCGTTGAAGCTGTCAAGTACGGTAGAGTCGTCTTCGACAACCTCAAGAAGACGATTTGCTACTTGCTTCCAGCAGGTTCATTCTCAGAATTCTGGCCAGTCATCACGAGCGTACTTTTCGGTCTCCCACAGGTCCTGTCATCTTTCTTGATGATCATCATCTGTTGCTTCACCGACTGTGCTGCTGCAACTGCCATTGCCTACGAAAAGCCAGAGGCTGACGTCCTACTGCGCCCGCCCAGGAACCCGAAGAAGGAAAGACTTGTGGATTGGAAGCTCATTATACACGCATACGGCTACGTCGGCGTCATTGAAGCTGTTTCAAGCTTCGCAATGGCTTACTGGTTCCTCGAGTGCCGGGGCATACCGTTTTCGCTTCTGTGGTTCGGGTTTGGCTCGAGTCCAAGTGATATGACGGAGGATCAGTATACCGGCTATCTGAATCAGGCCAGTTCCATCTACTTCACGACTCTGGTCATGATGCAGTTCTTCAACCTAATGTGCGTACGCACACGCCGGCTGTCATTGCTACAGCATCCGCCTCTGTTCAGGAAGGCCACAAAGAACATCTACCTCTTTCCGGCCATTGCTTTCGCTATCGCTATCGCATTCTTCTTTAACTACGTGCCCAGATTCCAGCAGGTGCTCGGCACAGCTCAAATTCCGGTCGAACAGTGGTTCCTACCGCTCAGCTTCGGCATGGGCCTGCTGCTCATCGACGAGGGCAGGAAATGGGCCGTGAGGATATGGCCTCACGGTTTGCTTGCAAAACTCGCTTGGTAGGAGATAAACATAGATTTAGAACGACAGATGTTGGTTACAGATTGGCTTGGTTGGCTGCTGAGAGAAACCAGCGCCGCGATTGATTTTTAGAATGATTGTTTTGCGGTATCTAAAGTAGTGGAGAGTTTGAAGATTGGAAGCTTATGCTGGAAGTTTATACTGAGATTAGCACAAGAAGTTGATCTGATTAATTGACGAGATACCATAATGCTAAAATAAAATCTCATCCTTTCGCTGGTATTAAGTGGTTGTGAGTCCATGATGAGACCTGCTTTTGACTGTCGTCAACCACAGCTTATGTAATGCATTTTGCGATCGACATCTGTCGACAACCACACCCAAGCCTCATCACACCCAGTCTCCAATGCCACAATGTCGAAAATAAACCAAGTATCGTCATCCAGCCAGTTCTCGAAACTCCTCTCCTCCAACTCCTATGTGATTACCGACTTCTACGCCGACTGGTGCGGGCCATGCAAAGCCATCGCGCCGGTCTTCGAGCAACTGGCCACTTCACATTCTCAGCCAGGTAAACTGGCATTCGCCAAAGTCAACGTTGACGGACAACCCGACATCGCACGACAATATGGTGTTAGTGCGTACGTATTAAAATCCCAAAGGCCTTTCGAAAGGAAGGCCTCTGACACCTCATCGGCCAAAACCTACTCACCCTATTCTTACAGTATGCCCACCTTCCTCGTCCTAAAGAACGGCTCGGTAGTCGAGACCATTCGTGGAGCAAACCCGTCTGCGCTTCGGAGTGCGGTTTCTCGAGCTTCATCAGACACCGGTAAAAGCGATGGTGGATCGTCAGCAGCCTTCTCGTCGACAGGGTACAAGCTTGGAACGAGCTCGAAGGATAGCAGACCTGTGACAAATGGACCTTCGTTTCTCGGTGGCTTAAGTACTGGCGCAGGGGTTGGCAGCTTTGCGGACAGTGCTGTGAGATTCATGGGCTTGTATCTCACAACGCTGTTCAGTTTCGATGCTTATTCTGCAGCGGAAGCCAGCCCGTTCAAACTCACTGGGCAGAGGAGGTGATGTGGATTCATGGTAATGAACCATGTTGTAATCAAAGCTCTATTGAGGCGTTACTGGGAGCTTGGAAGGATTAGACTCACCGTTTGAGCCGCACGGATAGGCGTCTTGAAATGCAGCAGTCGCGTTTTCATCTCAAGCTAAATGCATGTATGCTCATAAGTTCAGCTCGATTCTAACTAGGTTCGTGAAGGAGAGCAAGAGAGGTCTCGCTTCTCAAGGTTGAGTCTACCAAGCACGCTACAATTCGCTCGATGCAAATATACACTCGTGGTTCCATTTAGATTCTAGTTGGGCTCTTGCAGTGGAGAGTAGTCTTCTCACTCCTCGGGTTTGAGTCCATAACGTGAGTTACTTCATGCATTGGTACGCATTGTGAGCCTTCCCACAAATTCCGATTCCAGTGCTTGGTTCTCTTCATGATTAATCACCCATTTCACGTCTACCTTAGAGAGGGAATCTCCTATTCCGACAGCCAAGTATACGTCTATCATCCGTGGAGAAGAATCTCCATTCTGACAACGGTAGAGAACTAAGCCCCGCTATGTTTTAGCTTAAAAGTTCATAATTCAGTGGGTGTATTCACCGAAGTGCCACACGACGTTTCCTTTAGAAACTACGTAGGTTACTCAGAGCCACACATTTCAAGCGTTCACTGCACGGCCAGAAGTTCTCACAGAACGAGAACAAGGTTCTAAGCCACTCCCCGTCGTTCATTGTCCTGGATGAAAATTAGCTGTGCTAGGTATCGGGATTGTTTTCCCCGCGGAACCCCCAAAAAGGGCTCTGGAAGCGTTAAAGCGGCTTCGAGAAATTCGGATATGATCTCCCGCCGAAATGTTCAAAACCATATATTTTAAGATGAAGGCCATCATGGTTTGCAGTTACAGCTATCCCATTCCTCTTCTGTCGTCCTCAATTCGCCAAATTTCTTTAGCTAGTGAAGTCCAACATCGAGACCCAGGTAATCAATTGTGAGACTAGCCCAAACTACGTGATATCACAGCCTTGAACTTCTCCCGCAATGGCAATCTCCAACGGGCAAATTCCGAAAACGCAGAAAGCGCAACAGTGCGTTCTTTGTTGGATCCATATCGCCGCGTCCTCAAAATGACCTAACCATAGTCCAGATTCGATAGCACCGATAACAAGCTCCATCTCAACACAGTCCCGGTGCCCCAGCCACGAGCCCATGAGCTGCTCGTCAAAGTGGCGTGCGCATCGCTCTGCCACTCCGACATGATGCTCTTCGAGCCCAACGACCAGGGCCTGGTGCTCGGGCAGAAAGTCCACACGGTCGGCCACGAGGCCTCGGGGACCGTTGTGGGCGTGGGCGAGGACGCCAAGAAGGGCGGCTTCAAGATCGGCGATGAGGTTGGCTTTCTTCCTGCCATCGACTGCTGCTATGAGTGTGTTCCTTGCACAACAACGTGAGTGGAGATCCTTGCGCCAGGCTTGAGGCGTTTTGAATGAAGCTCGTCGCTAATGAGATTGCAGACACAATGCATGGTACGTGGAGATTAGCCTCCGGTAACTGAATTGATATTGATGAATCAATCTAGGTGTGTTAAAGGAACGACGAAGATGCAGGGCTTCGCCGCGGATGGCTACTTCCAGGAATACGTCGTTGTCGATTACCGAGCCAGCATGAAGATCCCCTCAGGAATGGACGTGGTCGAGGCGGCTCCTCTTTTCTGCGCCGGTGTGACTGCTTTCCATGGAGTTGACGATTGCAAGCTTGAACCAGGCAAATGGATGGCCATCATCGGCTGCGGTGGCCTTGGACACTTGGGAATCATGTATGCGAAGGCGATGGGATACAAGGTTATTGGCCTTGATATTTCGGAAGATCAGCTAGAGGAAGCGAAGGCCTGCGGCGCTGACCATACGTTCAACACGAAGACTGACAAGGACTACGTGAATAAGGTCTTGAAGATCACGGATGGCGGTGTAGATGCGGCGGTGAACTTCACAGCATCGAAGAGGGCGTATCAAGATGCACCCTCCATCATCCGTCCTGCTACTGGTATCCTGATGGTTGTCGGTATTCCTCGAGAGCCACTCGAGATCAACGCTCTAGATATTTCGCTCGGCAGATTCAGGCTGTTGGCTTCGAATAATGGCACTCCCGCCAATATGCGACCTGCTATTGAATTCAGCCAGAAGCATAACATTAAGCCGCACGTTACTTACTTCAAACTCGAGCAATTGCCAGAGATGGTCGAGCTGATGGTAAGTGCTGTCAGCGCATGTGGAAACTGTTTGGCTAACATGAAACACAGCACCAAGGAAAGACAAAGGGTCGGCTGGCTGTGAAGTTCTAGAGATCGTCTAGCGCATGGCGCATTGTACGGATTAATCCTGTAAGCTAACACTCGATTTGGGGTTTCGTAAGCGTCAGGATGGTATAGCGAAATTAACACAAAATGCATGAAATATGAACTGCCATTGCATGTCCATGAACTATGGCTCTTCGGAATCTTTAACCTCTCGTGAAGTGACAATAGGCTCCGTCTCAGCTTTAGTCAGCAGGGGTTGTTCTGCAGCATTCCACTCACTCGCCCCTTCTTCTGGATTCGGTACGGAAGACGACCGAGCCTGCGATGGTTTCTTCTTCAACGACACCAGCGACGGTGGTCGGGAAATCATCTCTACTTGACTCGCCGTCCGAATGGCAGAGTCTTCCGGACGGGTGTTCTGTCGAACAACGTGGTCCGGAATCGGAGGAACTGGAGGCGCCGAATGATCCGTCGGTGAGACTGGTGTTGAGGGCCGGCGAATCGAAGACATGCGAGACGGAGGAATACTGGTCTCGATTACAAAACCAGGGTTTTTGGCTTCCGCGCTGTTGGTTGAAAGAGCAGTATCGGAGCTATTCTTACTGGGATCCTCTTCCTGATCGTCGATGGATTGCAGCTTGAATGAAGCAGTTGACGCCTTTCGAACTCCGGGAACAATAGCCTTGGTCAACTTCTCGCCCGTGTTTGATGCGTTCGGATCGTCACTGACTTTTTGTAAGATCTCTGTGTCGTGTACACTGGCTACCACCGTCCTTTGATCTGGATACGACGGGACTGGTGGTAACTCAATGCTGTACACGATGTGCTGATCCAAATCTGCGCCGTCGGAGCAATAGCGCTGCTGATATCTTTCCCAGCTCCGAAGTGTTCGGTCTTCAGCCTGGACCATGAATTCCACG
>Ga0335073_10004593_pt1 | contig 19297 bp, 22 predicted proteins | sample Lox_Sample_22_FD_207093 | JGI IMG/M metagenome (GOLD analysis project Ga0335073, IMG submission 207093) | Soil microbial communities from Loxahatchee National Wildlife Refuge, Florida, United States - Lox_Sample_2.2 | ecosystem: Environmental > Terrestrial > Soil > Wetlands | place: USA...
GATGTATAACTTCAGCTGAATCGATTTTGATTTCTCAGCAGTCGACGGAGGAAGTTGCCACCGTCATTCAACATCAACAGACTCTTCCACAACACGCTAAATCACGACTAGTAGTTTCATTATCCCCGCAATCTCGAGCCAGTCTCGCTGCCTATTACAATCTGTCCATCGAATCCGTTTACCTCAAACTACACACTTTCTTCACTCAAATTCTCCCCTTCGAAGCAGTTTTCGACACCAACATCGGACGAGAAATAGCTCTTGTAGAAGGGGCTCGAGAATTCCAATCGCGATGGTTACAAAAGCAACAAGGTGGAAATACATCTCCCCTCCCAGTCATCAGTGCATCATGTCCGGGATGGATTTGCTATGCGGAGAAAACACATCATGAAATACTTCCTTATTTATCGTCGATACGATCGCCCCAACAGCTCACTGGTGCACTTATTAAGACCCTTTTTGCAAGACGAGAAAATGTCGCTCCTGACAAGATATGGCATCTTTCGGTGATGCCGTGCTTTGATAAAAAGTTGGAAGCTAGTCGATTTGATTTCTCAGAAAATGGAGTTCGAGATGTGGATTGTGTTATTACGACGGCGGAATTGAATAACATGATCATGGAACATAAAATCGATTTCACTCAATTACCAGAGAGTTTGTCTGTTTCGCCCCTCGAGACTAGAATGATGTCCCATCCAGGATCCTCTTCAGGCGGGTATTTACACCACATCATGACAGTTTCTGCACATCAATTATTCGGCTTAGATGTCGATGTTGCACAAGCTAAAGGAGTTCAAATTCGTACTGTACGAAATGGTGATATGGTAGAATACACCCTCGAAGAAAATGGACATGTGAAACTCAGAATGGCACGCTGTTACGGTTTCCGCAACATCCAAAATCTCGTCCGCAAGCTTGAAGGCAAAAAAGGCAAAGTTGTCAAGAAGAAGAATACTCCAGAACATGAATACGATTATATTGAAGTCATGGCTTGTCCATCTGGTTGTGTGAATGGTGGCGGACAACTTTCTGCACCAGTGGCGGGGGAGAAAGTGTATGGGGCAAAGGAATGGTTACAACATGTTGAACAGGTTTATCAGACTCAGATGACTGAGTTGCCTAGTTTGGAGAGGGTGGAAGAACTTTATGGAGAGTGGTTTGGAAATCAGGTCGACGAGGGGAGGAAAAGATGCATTGAAACGGAATACCATGGCGTTGAATTTACGGTTGGAAATGCTTTGTTGTTAGGAAGTCGATGGTGATGTATTATCTTTGTACAGTAGCATTGTCGGATGGACATTTGAGTGCATAGAGGTATTAGATTTGAGAACCAAGACAACATGTGAAACCAATGCTCGTATTTAGATGCCGAGACGGGCCCAAGGGTGAATAAAATCGCATAAGAAGTATGCGAGAATCCGGAGCGACTCTGGGACCCCACGTGACAGATAAATAAACTTCGGTCGGCCGGTCCGCGTTCCTCGTCCGCTAAACTCCAAGCGAAAGAATACCGAACCGAGCTCACGGGCAGACTGACATACATTTATTAAGGAGTCATCGCAGCCATCTAGCGAATATCATCCTCCTCTCCACTTGTCTTCCTATTCCAAAGTCATACAGGGTACAATGGGATCTTCACATCACTTCGTAGAAGAGTCTCTGGCTCTCGAATTGGTCGATACGAACCTGTATCGCAGCACAAAACCACTCTGGCATCCTCCCGGCGCGAGGGGTATTTTTGGCGGAGCTGTAATCGCGCAAGCTCTTAGTGCTGCAATGAAAACTGTAGATCCGTCATTGCACGTTCATTCACTACATTCCTATTTCGTTCTAGCGTATGTCTCCTTCGTAGTTCTCTCTAATATGGGGTAGAGGCGATTCCACGATGCCAGTCGTGTATTCAGTGGAAATCGTGCGAGATGGTCGGTCATTCGCTACAAGAACAGTACGCTCTCTACAAAAAGGAGCAGTTATTTTCATTCTAACAGCCTCATTTCATAAACCTGAAGATTCACCATTACGACATTCCATGCCATCACCAGTTCATCTCATACCAGCGCCAGAAACACTGCACGCTCCCACACCAGACGAATACGCGAAAACGATATACCAAAGAATAGTAAAAGCCTCATCGCAGACCACCCCTGAGCAAAAAGTAAACCCGATCGTCGTACGAGCACGGGAAAACGGCGAAGAATTCGTGAAATCGCTCTCTGAAGAATTCGCGTCGAGACCAATTGATTTCAGATATGTTCATAAAGAACAAGTGCCCGCTGATAGGAGAGAGGGAGAAACGTATAGACAGTATGTATGGTTTAAAGCGAATGGAGCGATTTCGGAGGATCCAAAAGTACATATTGTGGCTTTGGCGTATGCTAGTGATCATCATTTGCTGGCTACGAGTCTTGGGTGGCAGTCGAGATGGAGTGCTACGGATATTAGTGTTATGGTTAGCTTGGATCATAGTATTTATTTTCATGAGGTATGATACTAGTTGAGAGGGCAAGCTAATGAGTAGGAAGTTAGAATGGATGATTGGTTGGTGTATGAATCTATGTCTCCTTGGACTGGAGCTGCGAGAGGATTGAATATTGGGTATATATACTCAAGGGATGGGAAACATGTTGCCACTTGTGTGCAGGAGGGACTTCTGAGATTAAGTGACAAGGCAAAGAACGCAAAACTGTAATAGACTCGGTAGACGTTTAGATGCATGTCCACTATTCCTATAGCTCATAATCTATGGTACATAACGCTCCTCCAAGAAACCTATGCTTCAAAAGCCACGGCAAGCCATGTCACTCCATCTCACGGAACGACATTAATCTCATAACCCAACACTACATCAGTAGTAGAACCACCCCACCCTCTATTTCCTCCCGCCGTCAACAAAAACCGACATGTAGGATCAACAACTATAATCAGTCTTTCTCCCCTCCACGAACATACAAATAGACGCAATATATCCAGATTGGTGTCCAGGAATAATCCAAAACGGTGGTATCCCATGTCTTTGGTCACTAGTCAAATCGTATAACCGCAAATTATCAAACGATGCACAAATCAAATGTCGTCCATTCGGCATTGCACTGACTGCCGTTACTGCATTGGAATTCGACGGGAAACGGAATGTTCTAGACGGCGGAGATGTAGGTTTATGTAGTGAATATTCATCTACCGTGCTGTTTCGTCGACCAGCATATATGAATTCGCCATTTGTTGACCAGCATGCCTTCAATTAGATTGTTCTTCCACGAAAAGGGGATGTACGCTCATGCACCATGGGGGAGTCCCCTTAGGTCCAGGCGCAAGTCTGGCTACCATTTTATCCATCCGTCGATCCCAAAGCGAAATAGTCCCATCAATAGAACTCGTCATGAAAACATCTCTACAAGGTTGTTGCTGGTCACCACTCAGCGTAAAGTCAGATGACAAACTGAAGCTTGCATCGGGTTGATCGTTCTCTATCACCGGTGCATGAAGGCCTTCATTTATATTCCCGTTTGGAGACGCATCTTCACCGAACAACGAATCCAGAGAGGCATCACTACCGAGAGACCCTCTTCGAGTGTGGTCGTATGTTGCTGTGGTGACTTTTGGAGGTGACGGAGGTTGGTAGCTAGGGTAGATTGGCAATTCAGAGCTTGGACGAAAGAGGATCGACGATATTTGGCCTGTGTGATTAGCGTACGAGCGAACTATGCCGCCTGTATTCAAGTCCCATTCCTACGAATGTTAGATGTCTTTGCAATGAGATGTACATGGACTTGTCTATCCCAACCGCCAGATAGAACAGACTGCTCGTCGTTAGCAAGTTGAAGTACGGATACTGCAGAAGTATGTTTCTTGAAACAGTGTATCACAGTCCCTTCATCATGCCGTACAGTTTGTAAATTAATACCTCCACTCTAATTGTAAGTACCATTATAAGAAAGGTCATACTTCCAAGCCAGAAAGCATCCACAGACCCTCGGAATGAACGGCGAGACAATAAACTGAAGATATCTTAGGTGCATTCATCGAATGTTTCACCGGCGTCGAAAACACATCATCAGGAGGCTCCTCATTCTCCCAATATGACAACAACACACCAGCTTTCGTAACACTGTCCACAAAAGGATGCTTCTGTGCAACAGTCAAAGGAACTCTTCCATTCATTCCACCAAAATGATCGAATTTACGTATATATCCATCACTTCCACCAGTGAAGACCCAGCGCATATCTCTTGTTGCAGTAATTGTGTTCACAGAAGTTGCATGGGGAGCTGCGAGTACGGGCACGATGTCGTAGGAAGTACATCTGTCTGCGTTTGGTTGGAGGAGTGGTGGTGAACGTTTCCGTTTTCGGTGGGCCGGAGGAGTTGTGGAAGTTTGAGTACCGGGTGATTTGAGAGTTTCACTTGAGGAAGAGAAGTGGCCGTTATCCTGGTCGTCTTCTTCTGCGTCGGCATCTTCTTCTTCGTTCTCTTCGTTGTCATTATCTTCGTTGTCTTCTTCATTATCTTCACTTTCATCCTCCGAGCCTACTCCTTCACAAATCAAGTTAGAATCTGTACATACCACACAAGACAGAGGGATCCGTACCTTCCATGACTTCGTTTTCTTCCTCGTCAGCACCTTCATCTTTCTCTGGATCCGGAAACTCGTCACTTGGTGGTTCGTCAATGTTCATCCTCTTTTATGTCAATCAATGCGCTAATTCACAGCCAGTTCATTGCGCTCAATTGCGTATCCTGTGAGAATTGTTCTGAATCAAAGGAATCTCGAAACACACTGTCAAAAAGCCAAGTATTCTTCTCCAATACGAAACACTCTCGTCCTTCGACAAAGGAATCGAAGCGATGATTTGATTTAGATTCGCTCTGAATCTTGTCGCAATTTTGAATGCTGAGGATCTGCAAACTCGGAACATGTTTTTCGAAAATCAATTTCACAACCTTCAACAAAATGTTCAATGGCGTACAGACGATGTAATGGGAATGAGCTGAAACAATTGAATGTATTTGTATGACTCGGTTGACTACTCTGTCGGGAAGACCGATTCAAAAAGTTATTTATGGAACGGGTTACAAACAATGGAGAACAAGTCGAATGCTCCTGGAAGCACTCGAAATTGGATACCGTTCCATCGATACTGGCAATTGGCGTACATCTCTTCATACAGCATTTTCTTACTCTGTCTAGTGAAACATTTCTTTGAACATTATGTTGGAAAGGCGCTGAGCGAGACTACCGTGCCGAGGGAGGATTTATTTGTTCAAACCAAGTTTGTTACCCAAGAACATCATAAACCCTTCGCTCTTCCCTATCCCCGTTATGAGGAGCCTTATCCCTTCGAAGCTTGCGTTTTATCTTATTTCCGATCTCTTGAGAATCTCAAGACGGACTACATCGATGCCTTTCTCGTCCATGCTCCCGAACTTACCGCCGACTCCATGGTCCCTCTCCTCCAGACCGTTATGAAACTGAAACAACGGGGAAGAATACGGTACACCGGTATCTCCAATGTTCCAACAGTACAAATCTTAAAGTTCCTCAATGAGCAAGTTCCCGGCGTGATTCAAATTGTACAAAATCCGCTGCATGTCGCTTGGGATCCGGAATACAAAATCAGTCAATATTGTCGCGAACATGGGATACAGTATAACACCTTCCACACTTTGACGACGAGCGACCGGTTTCTCGAGAGCGACTTGCTTCAGCAAATTGCGAAACAACGACGTAGCACTCCACAACAAATTTTCCTTCAATTCTGTATCGAAATTGGGATAACTCCCCTTATCGGTGCAAGAAGCGTGGCCAATCTCACTTCGTGTTTGCGACTTGCAAATGGAGCGTTCGGAGCACTTTCTTTCGATCAGAAGAGAGGGATTGTCAAATTCCTGGCAGAGCAGGCAATTATCAATAGACAGCGGAGCGCTTTCATACTTGAGAAACGGAGGCGAGAATTACGAACAGAACGAAAACTTGAAAAGCGGGAGGAATTACAGCAATTGCGAGCGGAGATTGCTGAGGAAACTGCGGAAGAAGACGCACAAGAGCAGGAGTTGATTAATGCTGCGAAGATGAAAGCCAGAGCTAAGGCCTTTGCACAACGACTATACGCGGAGGCTGGGGTTCAGCATGCCACAGAAGACGAACAAGAGCATAGCACCGGCGGAGACACTCGGCTAGTAGGAGAGGAAGAGTAAGTCGGGACAGGAAAATCGGAGAAATATAATGTAATGCATATGAACATGGAATTCCTCCAGGCTAATTTTAATGCAAGCCCATGAGACACAGATATGAATACAACCAGCGTATCTTGCAAAACAGAAACAAATTGCTTCATCACTCATCAATCATCTTCCACTCCTGGTCGAAGCAAATCTACCCAACTTCCCCGGTGTCGTATTCTCATTCATCATCTCATCAATAACATGCTTCAACTTGATATTCTTTTCCTCACTCCTTTGCAAATCTTGTTCCAATCGTACCCGTGTTTTCTCTTTTTGAGCGATCTCGCTTTCGAGTGATTTGATTTCTCGTTCCAGGTTGCGATCCGTACGGGATTTATCTGATAACTCGCGTTCACGATCTTGGAGTTCTTTTTCGAGCTACATATCAGATCTTATTGGATAGTGTGAGTACCTCTCGAATACGTTTGGGTAAGAAACTTCCTTCTCCTGAGCCTCCTCTATAAGATCGGGTTTCGAGATCAACCAATTTCATCCGGAGGTCGTTGACTGACTTTTCGAGCATAGCCTTGTCTTTGTGCAGTTGCACAATACTCTGTCGTTCAGCAGCAATTTCCTTTTGAGCATCCGCCGCTATCTTCTCGGCTCTGCGCATTTTCTCGATAGCTGCTGCAGCTGCATCGTGTTTCTCAGCTAACTCAGACTTGAGATCGACAATCTTCTTCTCCAGAATTCCGGGATGGCGATCTGGATTTGTTTCGTGAGAAAATAGATCACTCTCATTCAAATTCTGTAATTTATTCTCAAGTGCCAATTTCTCTCGTAACAATTCAGTTCGTACCGCCTCTGCTTCTTCCAAACTATCATTAGCTCAACATATAAGTCGTGGAATACCTTGCTCGAAGGGATCGATTCTGGCTGAGTAGGGTGACCTGTTGGCTTTGAGCTTCTCTGTTTGTTACAACAGCTTCCTCAAAGGATTCTGTAAGGAGTCGGTATTGAGTCTCCATTCGAGATTTCTCCTTAGCCCAATTCGATCCAGATGCACGGTCGTCGTTGAATTTAGCTTGAATACTCTCAAGTTCTGCTCGAAGCTGTCGATTTTCGGCGTGGACGTTCACCGCTGAATTTCGTTCGTCTTCAAGCTCTTTGGTGAGAGATTCAAGTTCTCTGTGGTATTTGGATCGAGTTTGTTCCAGAGTGACAGATCGCTCCTTGACTTCATAATCTTGATGAGTTTGGAGATCTTGTAGATCATGTTCGAGTCGTTGACAACGATTCTTCGCACTCTTCAATTCAGCCGCATTATCCTCCAACTGCACATAAGCAAAAGTTTAAATTGGATGTACCTTGCCCTCCAGCGTACTCAACTCTCTCTGAAGGCTAACAATCGTGTCCTCCGCTCTACGTTGTTCATTCAATGCTGCAGCAAGCGAAGCTTCCACTTCCTGGAGCTGATCTCGAGCATAAGATTCCGAACGAATGGCATTATGTGCAGCAATCTCAGCTTCCTCGAGCTTATCTTGCAAATCTTCCGATCTCGCCCTGTGCATTTTAAGAGTATCTTCCATTTCTGCATATTTTCCGGAAAGGGTTTCCATTCGGATCTTCAGAGATTTGAGTTCGGTCATTGATTGTTGATGAGATTTTTGTTCAGCTTGACGTGCGCTTTGTTCAGTCTCGAGTTGTTGTTTCAGAGATTTGACCTGACGCTCGGTGGTTTGATTTGATGCGAGGGCTTTATCCAATTCAGCTCGACATTTAGTTAGTTCTCTCAGGCTTGAGTTGTTCTGTTCAGTCAACTTTTGTTTGGTGTGTTCAAGAGCCTTAATATCTTGTTCGAGACGTTGAGTCGACATCTGAACTTGAGAAGATCTCGGTTTCGAGCCTTCAGATGAAGCAAGTTTTTCGGCTTGTTCATCCACCAATTCATGCAAACGGGTATTCTCTCGCTGCAACCTACGGAGTTCAAGAGATTCGACATCCGCAGAATCTTGACGAGAATGAGATCGACTGTGAGATGGTCCTGGACTGCCGCGGACCTCAAGTCTACGTCTCTGCATTTCCGAAAGCTCCAATTTGGTGGTCAATTCCTCGATCTCGTTCCTAAGGGACTGAGCATACTTGCGTTGTGTTAGGTCGTCAGACCCACTACTATCTTCCGATCTTGTCGTAGCAGACATAAACGATGAGACTGAACCGGTTCTTTCTCGCAATCTAGATGGAACAGCAGAACGGAAAGGAGATGACTCTCGACTTCGGGATCTAGCGACGTCATCCATTGTACGCCATTGAGGTCGGCTAGGTTGATCAAATTCATCTTTCCAATTCGTAGCATTTTGGAGTCGTCGTTCAAGAGATGCCCTGGCTTCTTCCATTACTTGAAGGGCCAGATTCGCCTCCTCGAGTCGTTTTGCCAAATCAACATTCTGAAGAGTCTTAGCCTTGAGAGCTTTCCAATCTCCAGGGGATGAGGAGGTTGTGCTTGGAGGGAGAATCCCTACACTTCTCTGCAATAGTAACAATTGCTCCGTGCGTTCATCTAAGTCCCTGGTGATCGATGTGAGATCTTGACGAAGTCTGTTGTTTTCTTGTTCAAGCGCAGACAATTGGGATTTCGCTTCTTGAGAGGAAGCTTGTGCCTCAGACAGAAGATTCTACAATCAATCGTTTGTACCTGAGCTTTTCATACCTTCAAATTCATTGCCATTCGCTCTGCAGCTGTACCAATCTGTGTGGACCGGGCAAGTTCATGATTCTAATATCAGTAAAGATTTGAAGAAATTAACTACCAAATCTTCGATCTCCAGAGCGGCCCTGGACTTTTGAGCCTCGACTGTGTCCAGTTTCGATGCAACTTGAGCATATCGATTCTGCCAATCTTTGATGGTACTTTCGAATTTTTCGTTTTGATGAGCGGCTGCAGCAAGCTTAGCATTCGAAGCCTGCCTCTCTTGCAATTTTGCTTCACCTATCTCCTTATTTTTTACAGCCAATTCTGCCTCCACAGCGCGAGTCAACTCCTGCTCCATTTTCAATCGTCGCTGTAAAGTCACAATCTCCGTTTCAAGGCGACTCTTTTCGACATTACCGAATTTAGTCGACGTCCTCAATTCATCTAAATCACGTTCCAGGGCAGCGGCTTTGGAGTAACTCTCGATCTTGGAATCTTGTACCTCTTTGAGTTCTTTTGCTTGTGCTGCATTCTTGGAATTGGCTTCTGCAACAATTTTCCATGCCTTCTTGGTTTCGGCCTCAGCTGAACGAAGGTCTTCTCGTTGGATCTCAGCTTCTTGACGAAGCACGTGGAGTTGATCTTGAGCAGTCTTGCGGATCTGTTCAGCCTTGAGCCTGGCCTCATGCGCTTCCGTGACCGCTAGTTTGTATTCCTCAAGTTCTCGCTCAAGAAGTTGATTTGAATCGAGGACGGTCTGATAATCTCTCGAGTCCTTGAAGGAATCTTTGGCATTCCGTTGCTGGAGGTTCTCTTGGAGCATTGCAATCTGTGAATCCTTCATGCGAATGACTTTTTCGTTGTCGAGATTGGTGGAGACAAGTTCGTCGACTTGGGCTTTAGTAACGCGCAATTCGTTTTCCAATAATCTTGTACGATTTTGAGCCTTCAATTTCTCTTGTTCAAGTCGTCCGATATCTTTCTCCATATCATCGATCTCACGCTCCAATCCAGTGATAGCTTGGCGTCTATCTCGAAGGTCAATCTGGAGTTTCTTAATCTCCCCCTTCAAGCTTACTGTATTCTCCTCCCTACGTCATTAGCAAGTCCATGAGGTAGAAAATACAATTCCCGAATGCGCAATGCCTGATCTTCATTCTGGGCTCGTTGCTCGTTGTCTCGAGAAACTTCATCCAACTCCTCCATCAAATGTAACTTCTCGTCCTGCAACTTCTGCACGAGCTGAGCGCCAAGATTCAATTCAGCACGCATTCTCTCAACAGTCCTCTGCGACTCTGCAAATCCATCCATAAGTTTATCGTAATTGTTGTCAGCCTCTTCCAATTCAGCCATAAACGATTCAAGTTGATCTTGCATCTCTTGCTCTCGTTCCTTGGATCGACGAAGAATTTCTTGTGTGTCTGCTGCCAAGGCGCGTTCTGCAAGTAACTGTTCCTGGATTTTGGCTTTCTCGGCTTCGACACGACGACGGTCGTCTTCAAGCCTCTGGGCGTGTTTTTTCTACGTCAGATGCCATTTATAAGGGGAATACCTCCTCAGCTATTTTAGCTGCCATCTCAGCCATTGCTGCTTTCTTTGCTTTTTCTTCTTCAGCTGCGCGAGAGGCGGTGAGCAGAGGTTTCATCTTGGTATACAACATCCACCACGGATTAGCTTGAAGAGACTTCAAAGCGATGAGATTTTGTTGGAGAACACCAATTGCCTCATGACGATATAGTCTTTTCCTTGCAAGACGGCGCTGCATGTATCCCCTCACAGAAGACTGAAACATCGTAAACAAATTCTGCATATATCGATCTCGTTGTTCCTCCAATTCTGCCAACAATCCAGCACGGAAGAATACTTTAGTACGACCCATCTGGTACATACTCTTATCCAAATCAAGACTAGCCAAAATCATCTGTGCGGCATTACGACTCTCAATAAATCCTTTCGGTAATCCATCAGACATAAGAACTTCATATCTTTGTCTAAATTCGGTAAAGGTCAATCGATTCGGGAATCCCGTTCGTGCAATTCGTATCCCCTCAAGTACACCATTACATCGCAATTGATCAAGAACCAGAGGACCGTTGAATACACGAGGCTGTTTACGTTCGTTGGGAATTATACAACGAACGAAATGTGGCTGTGTGCTATTGAGTTGAGTCATTAGTGAAGACAATTGTTCTTTGTGTCTTTGAGCGACAGTTCGAAAGATTCCCTTTTTCACGCGGCGGGAGGTGTCTGAGTGCGATAAGTCTTCGAAAAGAGAGGCGATGTGTGGATCTGTCGAGTTGGAAAGGAGAGAAGTAATGTTGTCGTTGAGAGGATCTCTGTTTTTGGAAAGCCAATCTTCAGTGGAGTATTCGACGTCTGCCGCATAGTGAGTTAAGATGAATCCCTCGGCGCGGTTGCGAGATGGTTTGAATTGTTTTGATTTGCTGTCCCAGAGGTCGTATACTTTTGAAGTGAAGGTTTGATCACTTCCCTTCGGCATAATACATTCTTCATCGAGGAGAGACATTAACCCGATAGGCTACATAAGTTAGGTCAGCATGGGACGGAGATACATTTGATTTCTCGATGAGATCGATGGTAGGTTGTAAATCGTGACCGAAATCAATGAATTTCCATTCAATATCCTCTCTCGCATACTCTTCCTGTTCCAACACAAACATATGATGATTAAAAAACTGCTGCAACTTCTCATTCGTATAATTAATGCAAAGTTGCTCAAAACTATTCGTCTACCACGTCAGATCGCATCCCGGGAGCGATGAAGAAGTACCTTGAAAATTTCGAATCCGGCGATATCGAGAACACCAATAAAAGAACTCTTTATCGAACTCCGTTCCATACTGACATTAATCCTCTCCACCAACCATCCAAAACATCGCTCATACAAAGTCTTACTCAAAGCATCCAAACTATGATAAACTTGTTCCCTGTTTCTACTCTGAGTAACCCATTCTCTTCCCGCTCTCACACGAGGCGTCAATAGTGCTTTGATGAACGAATCAGATGGGATTCCGAGGAGATGACATGCTATTTCGGCTTGCGCGGGGTCTGGGATACGTGCTTGGTCTGTGCCGTCGTGAGCTATGGTGATGTTTCCGAGGTGCAGGATTGACGCGATTGTTTTCCAAAGGTTCATCATTTCTTCTGCTTTGAATCCCATTATCTTCAGTGCGGACTATCATTAGCTACGTGAGATGAGGAGAGTACTTTGAGAGCAGAGAAATCTCGAATATCGTCGATTCCTTGGACGCTTTTCCGGGAACTTGCAAGATATCGATATGAATCCAATCCATCATTCAGCAATAGTGAGTCTACCGGTTAGCGATGCAGCTTATAGTGAGGCATACCTTTCAGAGGTTTATCCGCTCCTCTGATGAGTTGGTAAAAGACATGATAATTGCGTTCATCAGATCTTTGAAAGACAACTCTCGACTTCTCCAAAAGATACCATTCGATATTAGCTCCAGCAATATTTCCATCCGGATCAAACTCAATGCGAATGAATTTCCCCTTCCATTAGCCAGCGTCAGAAGGTAACTGTACAAATCTGGAAGAATTGTTATTTCTGACTGTTTGGGCATTTCCAAAGGCTTCGAGAATGGGATTTGCTTGGAGAATTTGTTGCTCTAGATTATCTGTTGATTGTGGACCTGAGGCTATTGCAGCGAGATATTGAATGACCTTTTTGGTGTTTTCGGTCTTTCCTGCTCCGGATTCCCCACTATTCAGTTAGAAGGGCGTTCATGCGGGTAGATGTACGTGATGAGGATAGATTGATTCTCGCGCATTTCCAACATGTCATGGAAGGCAATGTCTGACGTGGCAAAGATATGGGGCTTGGTATCTCCTCGTCGCTTCTCCTTGTACAAGTCGACATAATCTGCTCCGTAGATAGGTAGATTCCGATACGGATTGACAGTAACCAAGAACAATCCCGAATACGTCTTATATTAGCTTCGTCTAAAGAAGAGAATACATATATAAAGTCATTCTCGTATCGTTGTCGTAGATTATGTATAACAGATGCTTCATTCAAGTACGTCAAATCCGCCATATCCTCAACCAAATTGAATTTTGGAGGATTGACTTTATCGACAACTTGAGCATCTACAACACGATCCACATTCTCATTATCACATCGAACAGTCAATTGTGAACCATTCTCTGAGACCACCCATCCTTTGACAAAAGCTTGCTTGTCGTCCTTGAGCCAGACCCATCGTTTCCCAGAGAATTCAGCTAAATCGCGTGCAGAGTCTGATGAATGGGAGCTTCCTCTGTCTTTTGAAGCTAGTGAATTGACAAATTTGGGAGAGAAGGTGACTGTTGAATCATTACGAGTAAGTTGTTGAGAACGAGGAGAGGAATTGAATTGAGTTTGTTTGAAGGACAGTGTCCCTGGCATCGTCGAACCAAAATATGAAATGCAAAGACTGAGTGTAGGGAGCCTTCCTTTTGCTCACTGGTGAGTCTTTGAACAAAAGGAGGTGAGGTCAATGTCTTCTTCTGTGATGAGTCTCCTCTTCTTTCTTTGAGGCGTTTTGGGAGATCGTCGCTGACGAGTGGTTTGGTTCCTGAGCTGAGAACTGGCGTCTGGTTTGTTGACACTCAGGTTGGCATAGTAACTGCTCACGGGCTGACAGCCTGCTGTCCCTCAGCACTTCGTCCATCGCCATCGAACAAAAGGAGAGCATCCATCTTCACTGTCATTCAGTCTCCTTTGATCTCTTTACTGAGAATTCGCTGAGAAGCATCTTCTTCTTTCCTATTTCTGTCCTACCGACATTCTACCAACATTCTACTCGTATCTGAATAGGGTTTTGTTGCCCTGTCTCTTTACTTCCAACTGCGACTCTAAGACTCGACGAACCACTTACTTTGAAGTGAGTCGAGGATGAATGACATCCTTTGACTGTTATCAAAGGCTATCCGCAATTCTACTGCTGTCTGGTCTACGTGTCTTTGAATGACACAAACGTGAACAAATAAGAAGTTTGAAAGGAGTCCGCTTGCGCAAAAAGCACGAAAAAGAAGAAACATTCAAGAAAAAGCAAGAAAGAGAGAAAAAGTAAAAGAAGAAAACAAAAGGGCAGTGGACATTCTGACATTCTTGTGACAAGTCTTCAGTACCATCATTATATTTCTCTCTATTGTGTCAAAAATGAGTTACTACGGCAAAGTACCCGGCCTCGATCTCTCTTCTTCTACAACGACAATGAGTTACAACAAACTCTCAACTCCACCTTTTTCAAACAAACCGACTGAGAAAAACAACACGCAAGGAGATATCGATGACTCGGATACATCTTCCCTAGAAGAAGGGGAAATAGTTGAAGAGAACATCCCTCCACCATCAGCCAACAAAGTACCTCTCCACAAACCAACCCCTATACAACCTTCACGACAACGTTTCAGACAACCTCCTCCCCCTGAGCCTCGTCAATCTTCCTCTCCTCCTCATAGAGTTGCATATCCTCCTCTACCTCCCCACGAAGACTTTGAACGTCCTCGGCTCCCTCCAAAAGAGTATAATCCGACTTCCTCACAGATACAGGATTATCCAATTGTCTATGAGCAAGAATTTCAAAAAACGTAAGTTGAACCCCTACTACTAACGAAGCTTCTTCTAACCTGTTTTCCGTGTTTAGTGCTTATTACAATTCGTCTCAGCAACATTATTCGTATCCAACTGACAAACCATTCATTCGGGATGCTCTCTATCGACCCTCCCCCAAACCGGCTGATGTTCCTAAACAGGGTACTTGCACCTCATAATCCTCGCTCACATAGACCATCCCCCCAAAACGCAGGAACACAATACATCTACCACGGACACAGAGTCAGCAGTGGCAAAAGGAGCGGAATATCTACAATCAATTCTGTCAATGGGTTTAACATATGATGAACTCTTGGCACAAGGCATGCATCCGTTATTCCTAGACCAACTATTTTCACGCCTTAACCAACAACCACAACCCTCAGAACCTCAACCTCAACCTCAGACGCAGATACCCCTTTCCCAACGCATCTCATCTGCCTCTGTCCCTGCACGACCCTCATCCACAGACATCGATGCATTCCTCTCCGGTCTAGAACCAAGTATCCCCCCACCAACAAACGGCACCAAGAAACGCCACTTCCTCGCAGATAGCACTCCACAAGCACCCAAACAGCCCAAAAAACGACGAGCATTCGGTATAGACAATCATCCCCAAGAATTAGTAATCGATGTATCTGACGACGACGAAGATTCTCCTCTCTCAGAACGCCCAGATCCTCATTCAGAAAGACATTCTCTAGGAACAAACACTCCTCTAGAAGAAACTGGCAGATCGTCTCCTCACTCCGTTACAATTCCAGCAGATCGTCCAGGATTAACGCAAAAGGTTATTTCTTGTGTGTTGGCGCTAATAGTAGGATGTAGTTACCGCACTACGGAGTAGAGAATTAGCCATCGAAGCCATGAAACGTAAAATCGAAGCTAAAATGAGACAAAGCCAAGGCCCCAATATTTCCTCAAACACTTCATCTTCAACCTCTGCAATTGCCCAGAAATTAGCTACGACAATAGTAGACAACGGCCAATCTTTCACACCAACACCTACCCTGAGTCCCAAAGAAGGTACTCCTGCACCCCACGAATCTGCCGCCGTCGAAATGGAAATATGTGCTGAGGGTGAAGAAGATGAGGAAGAATCTAGACTTCTAGCTGAATTAGAAGCAGAACGACAAGCTGAAGAGAAAGCACGATTGAAACGTCGTGAATTGGAAGAACGGCTTGCGATTGCTAAGAAGAAGAAGGATTTTCAGCTTTCGAGGGATGCGAGTCCTGCTGTTGTGATGGGTGGGGAGAAAAATGCACTGGATGTACAACAGGATAGTACGTTTATTTGAGTGAATATTATTAATTTAAGAGTATCCTGGTGCGAATGATGATGTTGAAATGCTTGTACGACATGAGGATGAGTATCCTATGAGGATTGATACTCCTGAGATTGCGATTGTCAATGATGCGAGTGAAGATGCTGATGCGGTCACAACGGTGGACAGTTCAGCGAAGTTACCTACTAGAGTGAAAGAAGTTGTCAAAGTAAACACTATTCTATATGCTTTCCGCAATGCTGACTGGAATAGGACACACGATACATCTATTTCTCGCCGCTGAAAGTCTTCCGCTCATTCCGGTTTCATCCACTATTCCTCCACTTCGTCCCACAATATGGATTTCGCTCACACACATATTCCAACAACATACAGCCCCAACTGACATTATGTCCCTACGAATTATCAGGGGGACTCTGCAACGACTCTCACTGCCAACACCAACATTACAAAACCATCTTTCTCTCAGGTATTTGCCCCTCCTACATCGTCATGAATTCCTGTGTTGGACAACTGACGATAGACCCCGAAATAATCCGGGACATGATGCAAGATATCATTACCTCTTCGGAAGAAGACCAACAACTCACTCTACGCAACGACCTACATGAAATGTTAAAACAAGTACACTCGCAATCCCACGGAGATTTTCAAACTCTAGCTCTGTCAGTGGTACAATTTAGAAACTCGCGACTTGCCGACAAATTGCACTTTATCGATCTTTCTTAACTTTCCAATTCGCAATTTTAGCTATTGTTATGTGATACCGTGGGAAGATTGACATGTGCACGTGAAAGGAGATAGATTATTGATAAGCTTAGAGTTGGAGTAGCTATTGTTACTATATCCTTTGAAAGATGATGAGATGTAGTAGTTATAGCGAATTGCATGGCATTAAAGTAGTAGTAACAGCGGAAAACGTGATATTGCGGCTCCGATCGACGATGGCGGTGGACAAGTCATCTAACCATCGGCAAGTTGCGAAGGGCTTCCCGCCTCAGACCACTTTCTAGACACATCTCATACGAGAAATCATGAGTGTATAGAAATGGCATATACATCTCACTGATGATTGTTGATGAGATGCAAATTAAAGTTTTGTCCGATCCGAGGTTTGCTGGCTCTTCGGGATTATGTGGCGAATGCAATGTTATGCAATTTCGGGTTTCGGAGTCGGAAGACCGAGCTTAAATAATTGCGGGAATGTATCGGTCTCCAATCAGGCTGCCCTATTTGTTCGGCTGTGCATGGCTTTGATTCGGCGAACAATTCACCGGTGGAAATACTCGGCGTTACTAAGACATGGTAGTACACAACACAGAGAGAGGCAGAGGCTGCAACGCCTTCAAAACACGCATCGCACAGTAGTACCTCAATTTAATGACTCAAACGTTAACTCTAAAAGGAGCTTACAGTACTGCCTCTCCTGAGATGGCTGTTCAGAACCGGTAAGAAACTCCGCTACGTGAGTGCAAACTTATCTAAGCGGCATCTTCCGGTTGCCAGTCGAATCGGGTTTAGCGGTCGGTTTAATTTGACTGGAATGATATCAGAGTTGAGCTGTGCTTCATTTGCACATGGCGAAATTTCTCCTTAAACAAGTAATCTCTAAATAGCTAATCTCTTAAACCTCCTGTTGTTATCAATTGAGTATCTCTGTTGAGTATCTGTATATAAGACCACACGACTCCGGCTTAAATGTCTCATCGCTCACTCTGCCAAGAACGGAAATAGGCAGCCAGTCTCTTACGCTACAGTGCATATTCTATTTGCACTGCGAGGACCCTGTTGGAGGCTGACGCCAAAGCCCACTCATTCTGTTGAATCAAGCGCAGATCGAAGACGTCAATCCAATCATATCAATAACACACACAAGCCAGAACTCCCCCAGAATCCAAAATACTATATATCAGTATCCATTGACACACACCATCACCACCAAGAAGGGAAACTATTCTCGAGAAATACAAAACAGCCGTGATTGCAGTCTGTACCGTCCCTTGTACTGGGATCAATCGTCATTTCGTACGTGATAACTGGAAATTGCGCAGTAATCCGCAATGGCGGACCCTTTGGAGTTACATGAAAAGAACGCAACTGCTCTCGATCATGCAACACAACATTCTCAACCCTCACAATCCCAAATCGACAATGAAAAGCAAGAAGACACTCAACTCAACACACCCTCCTCCCTCGACGAAAACAATCCTTCCCCAGACGATGTCGAACAAGGCTACCAATTATCCCGACCCCCCTCCGACAACGCCCTCGAAGCACTCAGCACAACACTCACACGCAGAGGAACCATCAATCCAGACTCACCTCAATTCTCCACAGAAAAGTTCCTGCGAATGTTAATCACTAAAGCCCAAGAACAGGGAATCAAACCACGTGAGTCGGGAGTATGTTTTCGTAACCTTGTTGTGTCGGGATATGGATCTGGGTTTGCAAATCAGAATACTGTTGGCAGTGCTGCGACTGGGATTTTGAGAATTCCGAATACAATTCGGAATAGACGACATCCTGTCACAAAGACCATTTTGTATAATATGAATGGGATTGTGGAGAAAGGTGAAATGTTACTTGTGTTAGGGAAACCGGGGTCTGGTGCAACGACTCTTCTGAAAACTCTCTCAGGACAAACGAATGGATATGCCGGTGTCACTGGAGGTACATATTCTTTCTTGCTACTTGTATCTGACAGATAGATATCAATTACAGAGGAATTCCCGCCAACGTTATGATTAAACGGTTTCGAGGGGAAGTCGCCTACAATGGAGAAGTCGATGTTCATTTCCCACATCTTACAGTCTACCAAACTCTCTCCTTTGCAGCAAAAATGCGAATTCCACATACTCGAGTAGACAACATGTCCAGAAAAGACGCAATTCGAATGATGGTCACCGTCCTCGGAACAGTATTCGGAATCAAACACACCTTCAACACAAAAGTCGGCAACGATTTCGTCAGAGGAGTCAGTGGCGGTGAACGAAAACGTGTCTCCATTGCAGAAACAGTATACCCTCACCCCAACAATTCTCATAATAGATGTCTGCTCGCTCAGTATTAGCTTGTTGGGATAACAGTACACGCGGCTTAGATGCTTCTTCAGCACTTGAATTCGCAGAAGCCTTACGTCTCACAACAAATCTACTACAAGATGCAGCAGTAGTAGCAATCTACCAAGCAGGCGAACGTGTCTACGATGTTTTCGACAAAGTAACTGTTTTGTACGAAGGTCGTCAGATTTATTTTGGTCGTGTGGAAAATGCTAAACAATACTTTATTGATCAAGGCTGGGAATGTTTAGAACGACAAACTACGGCTGATTTTCTGACTGCTGTGACGGATCCTACTGCTCGCTTTGCGAGGAAAGGATGGGAACAAAGAGTCCCACAAACTCCTGATGACTTTGTGAGGCTTTGGGAACAATCTCCTGAATATGAGTTGCTTTTGAAAGATATGGATGAGTATGATCGTCAACATCCTGTTGGTCAAGAAGCTATTCAGGAATTTTCCGAGGCGATTGCTTCTCGCAAATCAC
>Ga0335073_10004594_pt1 | contig 19296 bp, 10 predicted proteins | sample Lox_Sample_22_FD_207093 | JGI IMG/M metagenome (GOLD analysis project Ga0335073, IMG submission 207093) | Soil microbial communities from Loxahatchee National Wildlife Refuge, Florida, United States - Lox_Sample_2.2 | ecosystem: Environmental > Terrestrial > Soil > Wetlands | place: USA...
TTCCCACTCCCGCCAGCAATGCTGCTCCGTAAGCCCCGCCTTCATCCGCCTCAATCAATTCCACGGGCATGCCGTAAATGTCGGCTTGGATCTTTTGCCACAACGCAGATCGCGCTCCGCCTCCGCCTAGGCGAATCGACTCAATCGGTACTCCAATTTCCCTAAACAGCGTCAGCGTGTCCCGCAAGCTGAACGCCACCCCCTCCATGATCGCCCGAATCACATGGGAACGCGTGTGTTGAGCAGTGATTCCTACCAGCGCTCCCCGCGCATTTGGATCAAGATGCGGCGTTCGCTCTCCCATCAAATATGGCGTCCACAACAATCCCTCCGCTCCCGGCGGAGTCTTCGCCGCCTCTTCCGCCAGCCTCTCGTACGGATCACGCCCATCGTCTTTTCCTGCGCCAAATTGATCGCGGAACCATCGCAACGACAGCCCTGCACCTTGTGTCACGCCCATCACGTGCCACCGATTCGGAATCGCATGACAAAATGTGTGTATTCGTCCCTTCGGTTCCAACACCGGCTTGCTCGTTGCCGCAAATACCACGCCAGACGTCCCGATCGTCGCGCTCACCGCTCCCGGTTTCACGATTCCCATTCCCACCGCGCCGGCCGCCTGATCTCCTGCCCCGGCCACCACCGGAATACCCCCGCGCAAACCAGTCAGCCGCGCCCCTTCGCCATTCAGGTAACCGCTGATTGCCGGCGATTCGAATACCTTCGGTAACAATCCCTCATCCAACTTTGATATTTCCAGCATCGGCTGCGACCACCGCCGGTACACTACGTCGAACATCAACGTTCCCGAAGCGTCCGCCACATCAATCGCCCGTGCGCCAGTCAACCGGAATCGGATGTAATCCTTCGGCAGCATCAGCGATCGCACCCGTGCCCACTTTTCCGGTTCGTGTTTGCGTACCCACCAGATTTTAGGCAGTGTGAATCCTGTCAACGCCGGATTCGCCGTCCATTCAATCAAACGCTCGGCGCCGACCTGCCTTGTGATTTCCCGGCATTCTTCGTCGGTTCGCTGGTCGCACCAGATAATCGCCGGTCGCACCACTTGATCCCGCGCGTCCAGCAGCACCAACCCGTGCATCTGCCCGGTCAGTCCGATTGCCGATATTTCTTGCGCGCTCGTATTGCTTTTCGCTAAACACTCCTTGATCGCCTGGCAAGCAGCCCTGCACCAGTCCTCCGGCGACTGCTCCGCCCAGCCGATGCGCGGCGAACTCATTGCCTCATGTTCGGCCGTCGCCGCGCTGATCACCCGTCCTCGCGTGTCGATCAAAATCGCGCGAGTTCCTCCCGTTCCTACATCAATGCCCAAAAGGCTCATGTGCAAGAGCTGCTTTCCCCGAATTTCTCGCAATTAACGCGTGGAGAATCGGAAGACAGTTACGGAGTGGAATTCACTGCCCGGCTTCAGTTCGGTAGTGGGGAATGCCGGCTGGTTCGGGGAGTCTGGAAAATGCTGCGTCTCCAGGCACAGCGCGGCATTTCGCTGGTAAGCGATCCCACCCTTGCCCTTGATCGTGCCATCCAGAAAATTGGCGGAGTAAAACTGCACCCCAGGCTCTGTTGTCAGCACCGTCAATACTCGCCCCGTCGTAGAGTCGTACACTTCGGCGATTTCCTTTAGATCCTTACCGCCGCCGTCAATCACGAAGTTGTGATCGTACCCGTTATGCGCCAGGTGCAGCTGTTCATCATCCGCATTGATTCGCTCGCCAACCGGGTGCGGCTTCAGAAAGTCGAACGGTGTACCCGCTACTGGCTTCAGCTGGCCGGTGGGAATCAGACTCGCGTTTACCGGCGTAAACCGCGACGCATTCAGTTTCAGTTCGTCCCCAAGAATGGTCTTTGTTCCATCACCCGACAAATTGAAATACGAGTGGTTCGTCAGGTTCAGCACCGTGGCCTTATCGGTGGTCGCCGAATAATCGATCTTCAGTTCGTTGCCCTTCAGCGTATATTTCACTGTCACCGACAGATTCCCGGGAAAGCCGCTCTCCCCATCCTTGCTCAAATAGTTCAGCTCGATACCATCTGGAATGATGTGGCCTTTCCACATCTGATTGTGAAAGCCGTCCGGTCCGCTGTGTAGTGTGTTGTCGCCGTCGTTCTTCGGCGTGTGATACACCACTCCGTCCAGTGTGAACTGCGCGTGCGCGATGCGGTTCGCGTAGCGTCCCACAATGGGTCCAAAAAATGGATTGCCTTTTCCATGATTGGCCGCGTAATACCCAGCCGGATCGTCAAATCCTAAAACCACATCCGCGAGTTTCCCGCTACGGTCGGGCACTTTGATCGACAGCACGTACCCGCCATAATTCATCACCTGCACTTCTATTTTTCCGCCTTTCAGCGTGTAGATCTCCACTGCTGATCCATCTGGTAACTTCCCGCCACTTCGCTCGCTCACTTCTGTCTTTGCCATCAACGCACCCGCCATTCCTGTACAAACAAGCATCCCTGCCACAGCTGCTTTGAAGAATTTCATGGCACCTCGCTCGCCCACATTCTATGGTGACTGCATACGCCAGACAACCTGCTTGCCCACCACGTCTAAATGCTCGCTCACTTCGCCGATTGCACTTTCGGCATCATCTCCATCGTCCAGATCGCCACCGGCCTCATGTACATCGATGCCCGGTAATTCCCGATAATGTCCCACGCTTCCGGCGTGCGGAACCAGTAGCCCTTCGTCTCATAGCTCGTGTGATACAGCCCCCACAATGTCCGGTACGCTTGCTCGGTCATCCCGTCGCTCAGCATCAATCCGGCCAGTCCCATCGTCGTTCCGGTCCACACTTCGCGTACCTGCTGATTGTCCTTCAATTGGATCAATTTACCGTCCGTGCTAATCCCGTTCACTGCCCCCATATTACCGTCGGCAAATTTCATCACATTGTAGTCAAAAATTTTCTGCAGTGCGCTGCGTTGCATCTGCAAGGGCACCAGATCGCCGAGCCCGGTCAGATTCGCGTACCACTGCCCCGCTAACTGATCCGCTTGAATGTTGTCTTTATACTCGCTTTCCGTGTCATACCGAAAATATTCGCCGTTCCACAGCTTCTGAATATAGCTTGCCTGGGCCTTCACGAACATTGCATGGTAGTCGCTGGCTGCCTTGGTGTCGCCCAACTTTTTTGCGATCTCTTCGGCCGCCCGCAGCGATGCCAACCACAACCCACCGCAATACGCGCTGTCTCCGCGCACCACCCACTCATCGTACGTCTGGTCGGGATATCCCTGGTTTTGCGGAATGCCATCGCCCGTAGTGTCGTACTGCTTCAGGTATTCGATCGATTCGCGCACCGCTGGCCACGTGTACTTCAGAAACGCGGCATCTTTTGCTCCTGAAAGCGTATAGTCACGGTAAACCAGCAGCACGAACTTCGGATTCAGGTCCTTCCATCCGTTCGTATCCTGCCAGCTGAACTGGTTGATTTGCTTGAACGGGTCCTCCGCGGGCACGCCCAAATCATGTGGCGCCGCACCTTTCGCTTTTCGAATGCGGTATTGCGCCGTGCCGCTTTCCTCGCTCTTCCATATCCACGTCATGCGTTCCCGCGATTCCTCTGGTACTGTATCTGCGAATTCCTTCATCACCCCTTTTTCGATTTCCGGCCAGAACTTGATCAGCGGCATCGACCCGTAAAATCGCACGTCCAGCGTTTCGTAAAACGGATAGTCGAAGCATTCCAAGAACGAGTAGGTCGGTGCCTGTTTTGGATCCCCGTCCACGGGACGGCCCCAAAACGTCCCCCCATCCGCCAGCGGGTACAGCTCATTGAACAGCATTCCGCGATACCACAACGGCTTGCTCTCGTCATTTATGTAAGGCGCCTGCCATGCATCGATCGCTGCGCTCCACGTATCCGCGTTTTTCAACGCGTCCCTCGCCAACGTCCACGCGTTCAATCCACTGGTTCCGTAAACATCCGTGTATTTCCGGTACCATTTTCTTCCCGAGCCAAACTCCGCCACAGGAAGGTCCCACGTAATCACCATTGGCACGATCTTTTTCTGTCCCGGCTCCAGCGTGAATCGCACCGCAATCGCGCCCGCAATGCGCTCGCCGCTGCTGGTCCAGCAATCCTCTCCATCAGCAAGCTTTCCATCCTTCGCAAATGGCTTCCACACCTCGTCGCCCGAACCGTCCGGGCTGAACGTGGTCTGATACGTCACCTCCACACCCGGTTCGGCCACGCTGGCGATTGCAAACTGCCCGTCCCACTCTTCCGTGATTTTGCCAACGTGATTCCGGTCCAGCACAATTCCCTGCATGGTCTGATTTGGCCCCAACACTTCGCTCTTTGAATGATTGAAATCGCCCTCGCTCATCGCGTCGGTCAGATCGTGCCGGTACGTGCGAAACCATCCAATCATGTTTTCCCACGACAGCAGCACTGCCACCGTTATACGTTTGTTCGTAGGATTTTCCGCGTGCCACCGATACACCGCCACCGGATAGCTCGTCTCTTTGTAATTGTTCGGCAGGATCGGCGAGAACTGCTCCAACACCACGTGCGCCGGAAATTTTGCCCACTTATAGTCGAACCACGATTTTGGATACAGCGCGTAATAATCTCCCGCTCCCACCGGATAATTCCACTGCCACCCACTCAATCCGTCTTTCGGTTGCCCGTTCATCAGCACCTGCGCCACACCGGTGTTTTCTCCCTCTACCTTTTGGAACATTGCGAATTGATTGCCGGTCACTGCCTCATATTTGTGCACGCCGCTTTTCATGTGCCAGCGCACAAAGTCCCCTCGATAGCTCCGCGAAAACGTCCCCGCGCCGAACCCGCCGACCGGCGCACCCTGCCAGTAGCCGTCGTCCACGTGTTCCGGCTCCAGCCCCGGCTTTTTCGTTCCCGGATTTTCCAGCGCTGCGCCTAGCGGTCTCTTCCAGGCCGCCTTGGGGATGTCATCGTTAGCCGATAGCAGCGGTCCGGCACACCCAAGCAGCAATAAAATCGATACGATCAAGCAACAGTGACGATTCTTGCGTGAATTCATCGGTACCTCCGAGCGGATGCGTGGAGGTTTGGTCAGCTGGCCCAAGCTCGCGCCGTCATAGCAAAACTCTAGTACAATATCGATTTTGTGTAAAGGGCATGCCGGCTCCCATGGTCGGACAGACACAAAGCAGGCGTTGTCATCCCGCCCCTCAGGGTGCGGAAGACCGCAGCCTGAGGTTGAGGGATCCCTCTTCCGCTTTGGGATTCAGGAAAAATGGATCTGTGGCATGGGCCGGTTAGCTCCGGACTCAATGCTTCGGCGAAACCCCCGCACCTTTAGGCCGAATCTTCTCTGCCGGTACGACTCCCTGCCCTTCCAACACACTATAGAACTTGTCCGCTTCCAGATTCTTCAGCGTCTCCACCGCTCCCGAAGGCCAGTGAATCTCCAGGCTGTCAATTTTCGCCGTCTTGCCTAGTCCGAAATGCACCCGCGTGTCGTTCTGCGAAAGATAGCTTCCGCCGCTATGAATTTCATCCGTCTGCGTCATCCCGCCTGCCACCAACTTCAGCCGCGCTCCAATCGCCATCCGGTTGCTCTTCGTGCCCGCCAATTCAAAGCTCACCCAATGGTTCCCTGCTACTCCATGATTCCGCAAAATCTGTGGCGCTCCATCAATGTTGCTGATCACCATGTCCATCTGCCCGTCGTTGAACAAATCCCCGACGGCCAGCCCACGCGAAGAGTTCGGTTCGGTGATTGCCGGTCCTCCCTGTGCACTCGCATCGCAGAACGTCCCATCCCCGTCATTCATCTGCAAAATCTTTGGCTCGCGATAACGCGTGCCTGTCGGCAACGCGTCCACCTGCGGGTACACGTGACCGGTCACCGCAATCAGATCCAGCCAGCCATCGTTATCCAAATCCACAAATGCCGTCCCCCACTTCACGTATGGCAATGACGGAACCGCTACCCCCGATTTGTACGAAACGTCCGTGAAGTTCCAATCGCCATCGTTGCGGTACAGCACGCTGTATTCGTCGGCAAAATTCGTCGCATATAGCGACGGCCTCCCCGTGTGGTTGTAATCCCCAACCGCAATCCCCATCGACGCCTGCTCCGACCCATCTTCATCTACCGCAGTCCCCGACTCCAAGCCAATCTCCGAGAATTTCCCGTTGCCCTCATTTTTATAAAGAAATTTCGGTGTGGAATCGTTGCTCACGTACGCGTCCGGCCGGCCCACATTATTGAAATCCGCCCAGATTACCTGCATTCCGTAGTAGCCATTCGGATCCGATACGCCCGCAACCTTCGATACATCGGTGAACGTTCCATCCTTATTGTTGTGGAACAGCGCATCGCCCGCGCCCTTCAATCCACGCGGCCCGCACTGCACATCCATCCCGCGATATTTGCAGGTCGGCGCCGAACCGAATCCCGGCAAATCATCCAGGTTCAAGTCCACGTAGTTCACCACCATCAAGTCCAAATAGCCGTCACCATCGTAGTCTCCGAAGGCCGCTCCCGCCGACCAGCGCCCGTCCGTCACCCCTGCATGCTGCGCCACGTTCGTAAACGTGCCGTCTCCATTATTGTGGTACAGCACGTTTCCGCCCATGCAGGTCACGTACAAGTCCGGCCAGCCGTCGTTGTCGTAGTCGCCCACCGCGCCGCCCATCGCTGCGCACGGCGTTCCCACTCCCGCCTTCTCCGTCACGTCCGTAAATGTCCCGTCGTGGTTGTTGTGATACAGCGCGCTCTGCGGCATCTGCCCCTTTTTCATCATCGCCACACTGGGCGCATTCGGAAAGAAAATGTCCAGCCAACCGTCGCGGTCGTAATCAAACAGAATCACTCCCCCGCTCATCGATTCGTTGATGTATTTCTTGTCCGGGTCCGAGGCATGCTGAAAGGTAATCCCCGTTTTGCTTGTAATATCTTCTAACTGCGGGATCGTTCGGCCCGTGCACACCACCGCCTTGGCCCCGGCGGGCGGGAGCGACGGTGTGGGATGCCCTCCTTGCGCGCAAGCCAGATTCGCAGCACCAAGACACACCACGGTCGCCGCCGCACTCAACAGTCTCACGCTTCGTCTTCTCAATTTCCGTCCTGTATCCCTATCAATGTAACTATTGGATGCACACGCGCAGCAGCTTTGTTTTCTCACCTGACCAATCTCCCGTCCTTTCGAGCGAAGTGAGAAATCCCTGTTGAATTTTGGCGGTTGGCAACGTTATGCCGTAGCGTGCCTCTCACTATTCGGCTTCGAGCCGCTCAGCGCAAAGAACAGTATATAAAGGTAGCAAATCACCGGCAGGAAGAAAGCATGGTGAATTCCAATGCGGTCGGCAATCCATCCTTGCAGCAGCGGTATGATTGCACCGCCCACGATGGCCATAATCATCACCCCAGAGCCATCGCCCGTCAGCGGTCCCAGTTCCGCCACACCCAGCGTAAAGATGCTCGGGAACATGATCGAATTGAAGAACCCCACCAGGATGATGCTCCACATTGCCAAGTGCCCCGAGGCCAGCATCGAAATCGCCACTAACACACTCGTCGCGAGTGCGCATATTCCTAGCAGCATTCCCGTGTGCGCCGTCGCTTTGCCGCCGTTCAACGTGGCAGCCAACGCAATTGCCGCCGCCGCGATCGCCACTAAAACGAATAGCGGCCGTCCCGCAAACACCAACCATCCGAGCCAGGTGAGATTCGGCACTCCGGGTTGATATCCGGCTGGCAAGCTATTCCCTATCGGATACGAAAGCAAAATCAGCGCCACGCTCAGCGCCGACACCAGCCACATGTATTTTGCCCTCGCTCCACCAAGGAAGTTCGATCCAATGAAACGTCCCAACATCGCTCCGCCCCAATAAAATGCCACGAAGCTTGCTGCCACCTTTTCCGCCAACCCCGCTATGTTCGGCTCATGAAAGTAGTTCACCAAAAAACTACCAATGGAAACTTCCGCACCAACATAAACGAAAATCGCAATCGCGCCAAAGATCAGGTTCGGATGTTTCCAGATCGAATCCTGAACTTTTTCGCCCACTTTGTGTTGGGCGTGTCCGATTTTGGGCAGCTTGAACAAGCCAATAGCAATCGCCAGCACTACCAGTGCGATTCCCAATCCTACATACGGTGCTTTTACCGTGGCCGCTTCCTGCAACCGGTATGCCTGCAATACATCGGGAGGCATGGCTCGGACCTGGTCTGCCGTCTTGGTCGCCGCGCTCAAAATCAGAAGTCCGCCAAAAAATGGCGCAAGGAATGTCCCCAGCGAATTAAACGCCTGCGTCAGGTTCAACCGGCTCGACGCCGTCTCCGGCCTCCCCAGCACCGTCACGTACGGATTCGCCGCCACTTGCAGACACGTAATTCCTGTGGCTAGGACGCTCACCGCGACGAGGAACAATGGGTATGAAGGCACACTGGCTGCTGGGAGAAATAGAAATGCACCCAATCCCATTGTCAGCAAGCCCACCACCATGGCGCGCTGATATCCGATCCAATCTATGAGTCTGGCAGAGGGTACCGAAAACAATGCATACGCACCGAAGAAAAATCCTTGAATCAACATGCCTTGCCGATAGTTCAAGCCGAACATCCCTTTGAAGTGAGGAATTAGAATGTCGTTCAGGCACGTGAGAAATCCCCATGCAAAGAATAACGTCGTGACAACTGCTAGTGCACCCGTGTAACTTCTCTCTGCTCCCGCGCCTTCCCCCACCTTCGTCGCGTTCGTTACGCTTACGTTTGCCATGGTTCCCGGGTTCCTTTTCTCCGCCCTCGAGCGGCCCCTCGTTCAGCCCTTGATACTGCCACAGCTTTTCCTTATCCCCAAAGGTATCCCGTCACAAGCCCCAAGCGCGCAAAATGGTGTAAGGTTGTGCCGTATCGTTATTCTTCACGCGATTGCGAGATTCGACGATGACCCATTCCGCCTGGATCCTTCTATCCGCCGCTTTGCTCCTCTCTCTCCTTAACCCCACCACACTTCACGCGCAAAAGTTCACCGGCACCGTCGTTTGGTCCGAACCCGGCCTCCCCGCCGCCGACACTGCCTCCGCATCTCCCGCGCAACTCGCACAAATCTTTCCTGACGCCCGTCTCGTTCCCGCGGACCAACTCGCTGCCGCTCTCGCCGATCCGCAAACGACCCTGCTCGTTCTTCCCCAAGGCTCCGTCGTGCCCGAAGCGGCCTTCTCCGCCATTTCCGACTACCTCCATGGCGGCGGTAATCTGTTCGTTCTCGGCGGCCGTCCCTTCACTCGCGCCGCCTACCGCGATTCCACCGGCTGGCATCTTCGCGATTACAGCACGCGCTTCTCCCGTCTCCTGCAGATCGATCAATACCAGATGACTCCCGGCTCTTCCGGCGCTACGTTCACTCCCAATCCCGATATTCCCGTCGACCTGCCTCAGTTGTCTTGGAACCAGGCCTTCAGTCCCATCATTCGTCTCAGTACTAGCGACCTTTATCCCCGCGGCGGTTCCGCGGGTTCTCTCGACATTAAACTCGACGCGCTCGCCTGGGGCGTCACTGATGGTCGCCGCCTCTCCGCTCCCCTCATTCAGATCGATAACTTCTCCTCCAGTTTCGACAGTGGTCGCTGGATTTTTCTCTGCGCCGACCTCGCACCCGACTTCTACTCCTCACCCGATTCCACCAAGCTTCTCCGCCTCCTCGCTGAACGTGCTCTGCAAGGCGCTCTCGAGTTTTCTGTTCGTCCCGCGCTTCCTTTATATCTTCCTGGCGAACCCGTCGAACTCGAATCCATCGTGCATTCTTCCAAGAAGCCCGCCGGCCCGCTTTCGATTCAAATCGCTACTTATACGGAAGATCAGCCATCACAAAAACAGTCCGCCACCATTTTTCTTCCCGCAACACAAGACACCGTGCTTCCCCCGGCGCAGGGCAAAGGCCTGCAAATCATCGAAGCCCGCCTCTTCGAAGGCACCACCCTCCTCGCTACCTATCACTCCGCTTACTGGATTCGCGATGAAGCGTTCCTCCGCTCCGGTCCCAATCTGGCCGTCAACCCACACTACTTCACGGTCGATGGAAAGCCCCTCGCCGTAGTTGGCACCACGTATATGTCCAGCGAAGTGCAGCGCCTCTACTTCGATCACCCAAACGTCTATGTCTGGAACAGCGATCTTTCTCTGATCCACAGCGCCGGCCTCAACATGCTCCGCACCGGCTGGTGGACCGGCTGGGACAAGCTCTGCGACGAAACCGGTCGTCCTTACGACCGCACCCTCCGCACCCTGGAAGCCTACTTAATGACCGCCCGCAAATATAATCTCCCTGTTCAATTCAACTTTTTCGCTTTCCTCCCCGAAGTGCTCGGCGGCGTTAACGCCTATCTCGATCCCGAAGCCGTCCGCCGCCAACAAAATCTCGTCAGCTCTGTGGCCGAACGCTTCCACGACGTTCCCTTCCTTGCCTGGGACCTCATCAACGAGCCCAGCTTTTCTAAACAGCTTTGGCGCATGCGTCCCAATTACGATCCCATCGAACTTGCCGCCTGGAATGCGTGGCTCGATAAGAAATATCCAGATCGCGCCGCCCTCGCCGCCGCATGGAATCTACCGCCCAGCTCTGTCGCCGGCACGATTTCGCTTCCCACGGAAGAAGAATTTGCTCCCCGCAACATGTACGTCGGCGCCAACTCACTGCGCGTTAACGACTACGTCTTATTCGCTCAGGAAGAATTTGCCAATTGGGTGCGTCGTATGCGCGAGGCCATCCGCGCTGTCCATTCCAATGCTCCCATCACCGTTGGCCAGGATGAAGGTGGCTACCTCGATCGCCTCAATCCCTCCTTCTTTGCCGATTACCTCGACTTCACCACTAACCACTCTTGGTGGCAGAACGATTACCTGCTCTGGGACTCCCTCGTCGCCAAGCAGCCCGGCAAAGCCATGCTCATTCAGGAAACTGGATTGCAGCGCGAACTCACTCTCGACGAAATCGCCCGCCGTACACCTGAGCAGGAAGCCATGCTCTTCGAACGCAAATTCGCGCTCTCTTTCATCGGCGGTTCCGGCGCCATCGAATGGCTCTGGAACTCCAACTCCTACATGACCGAAAGCAATGAAACCCCTATCGGAGCTCTCCACGCCGACGGCACCGAAAAACCAGAGGCCACCGTCCTTCGCGACCTGGCCAAGTTTGCTGCCGCCGCGTCTCCTTATCTCGTCAACCCCAAGCAGCCTGCCGTCGCCATTGTCACTTCTCAAGCCGCGCAATATTCCGTTCAGGCCGACCTGCAAATCGCCGCCCAGCAAAATGCCGTTCGCGCTCTCGGCTACGATCTCCACCAACCCTGTTACGTCATCGCCGAAAATCAAATCGCCAAACTTGGTTCCCCTAAGCTCGTCATTCTTCCTTCCCCGCAAGCTCTCCGCGAATCCACCTGGCAAGCTCTCCTTACCTACGTCCGCAACGGCGGTAACCTCCTCGTCACCGGCCCCGTCTCCCGCGACGAACACTGGCATCTCGTCGATCGCTATACTCCCCTCGGCATGCAAGCCGCCACGGAACCCCTTACCTTCCACAGCGCCAGAGTCACAGGAAGCATCGGTTTATCAGCCCAAGCACAAATGATCCTTCTGTCTTTCAATCAGCAGGACCAGCAACTTCTCGAGTATCTCCATTTCACCTCTGGCGACACTCTTCAGGATTTCTCTCTGGGCCGTGGCCAACTCTTTTGGTGCTCGTACCCCGTGGAACTCTCTGACAGCACGCGTTCCATTGCCGCTATCTATCATCAAGCTATCGAGCGCTCCAATATTCCGCCTTCCTTGGACGGCACGCTTCTTTTCGGTGATCCCACGCTGATCTACCCAATGGACCTCGACAACGCGGTCCTCTACATCTTCGAAAACGAATCCGCCAACGAAGACAGCGTGAATCTCCGCGATCCCTCCACCGGCATTCAATTTCCCGTCCGTCTAGCGCCCGGCCGCGCCGCCCTGGCCCTAATCGACAAATCCACCAAACAAATAGTCGGCAAGTACAATCTCCCCTGAGCATTGCTCTTTCTGAGCTACTACAGCCATCCATAAAAACGGGCGAATCACTGGCACCGGGGGTCGGAGCTTCAGCTTCGACCTAATAAACAAGCAAAAAATGGGCTTCAGCCCCTGAGGAATTGGTTTCTCGCAACTACCTTACCAGCTTGTTCTGCGCACTACCCCTTCGCCCTTCAAAGGTCTATACTCCCCCTCAAGACCTGGGCAAAGGAGTATGCCCATGAGTGTTCCTCAGCGCTTGAAATCCTTTCTCGATTCCAACTACGTTCCTTACCAATCGCTCGCTCATTCAACCACCTATACCGCACAAGGCACCGCCACCCTTATGCAGATTTCCGGCAAAGAAATCGCCAAAACCGTGGTGCTCTGCGTCGGAGAACACGATGCCCAGATCGTTCTCGCCGTCTTGCCCGGCTCGCGCCACGTAAAGTTTGAAAAACTCGCGGCCTTCATCGGTAGACCCGTCAGGCTTGCCTCCGAAGAGGAGTTCATCCGCTTTTTCCCCGATTGTGAATTGGGCGCCATGCCGCCTTTTGGTGCTCTCTACAACCTGCCCGTCTTCGTCGACGATTCACTTTCCAAGGACCGGGAAGTCGTCTTCAACGCCGGCACGCACCACGATGTTGTGCGCATGGCTTACCAGGACTTCGCTCGACTCGCGAACCCCAGAATCTGCTCATTCACTTGATGCATCGCTGTTCTGTGCTCTGGCGGAATTTGGTTATGCTCTGCTCTTGTGCAATCGCGGAACCTCCGTTTCGTCCGCCACGGCTTGGAGCAAGAACCGAATCTTCCGGATGGCTACATAGTCTTCGGCGTTGTCCTGCTCTGCTCAAATCGCCTCGACGAAGCCGAACGCAACGCCCGCCGCGGCTCTTAGCCGCAGTGCGCAAGGCTTCATTGCTTACTTAGTTCTCCCTGATATTCACGATCAACGTAGGAATTATTCCGCTGAGATTCGTGATCTGGGCGCTTTCCTGGCTCTCCGGCCAAACGGGACACACTCCGATAATCTCCGACTTCTGCGCCAGGCCGCGCTGCAACACACCACCGCCCGTCCCTAGGAAATCGATCTGACTTTGTGGTTCAGGCGTGCGAAACTACCGCCTGCTTCTTCTCGATCACTTCGTTCAAACCCGCTTCAATCACGTCCAGCCCTTCATCAAACTGCTCGTCCGTTACCACCAGCGGCACCAGGATGCGCATGATGTTGTTGGTGGTGCCCGCGGTGATCGTCATCAGCCCGTGTTCGTAGCAGAATTTTCCCAACTCCTTCGTTTCCGTGTCTGCCGGTTGTTTCGTGTTGCGGTCGCGCACTAATTCTATCGCGCACATTCCGCCAATCCCACGCACGTCGCCAATCAATTGCCACTTTTTCTGCCAACCGTGCGCCCGTTCTTCGAATCTCTTGCCAATGGCCGTCGAGCGTCCCAGCAATCCGTCCTTCTCAATCGTTTCGAGCGCCGCCAGCGCCGCCACGCAAGACAACGGATTGCCCGCGAACGTACTCCCCAATCCGCCCGGTTGCGGCGCATCCATAATCTCCGCCCGGCCCGTCACGCCGGCTAGCGGCAACCCGCCGCCCACGGACTTCGCCGTGGTGATTAAGTCTGGCTCCACGCCGTAGTGCTCGATGGCAAACATCTTCCCGGTGCGGCCAATTCCCGATTGCACTTCGTCTGCAATGAATACAATCCCGTACTTATTGCAGATCTCCCGAATAATCCCGAAGAACTCTTTCGGTGGCGCCACGAACCCGCCTTCCCCCAGCACCGGTTCGGCAATCACCGCCGCCACTGCGTCTGGCGACACCACTCGCTTGAACGTATCCTCCAGGTGATTTGCGCAAAACATTTTGCACGAGGGGTAAGTCAGGTTGTACGAGCACCGGTAGCAGTAAGCATACGGAATCCGGTAGATATCCGACGCAAACGGCGCAAATCCCGCCTTGTAAGGATTGGTTTTACTGGTCAGCGACATGGTCATCCACGTCCGCCCATGAAACGCATCTTCAAAACAAATCACCGCGGGCCGTTTCGTATACGCGCGGGCAATCTTCACTGCGTTTTCCACGCATTCCGCGCCCGTGTTCACGAAGAACGTCTTCTTCGGGCCGCTGATCGGCGCCAATGCGTTCAACTTTTCCGCCAACGCGATATACGATTCGTACGGCGTTACCCCAAAACACAAATGCAAAAACTTTCCGATTTGCTCCCGCAGCGCCGCCTCCACTCGTGGAGCGCGGTGCCCGCTATTCAGACAGCCGATGCCTCCCGCAAAATCCAGATAGCGGTTGCCGTCCACGTCTTCGATCCATGCGCCTTCCGATTTCGCTGCAAACACCGGCGACACCAGGTGCGGCCCTCTCGGTATCGCCGCTTCCCGCCGTGCCAGCAGCGCCTTCGACTTCGGACCCGGTATTTCCGTGCGCAATTGAATCGTCTTCATCGTTTCTTCCCTTTCTCTAAATCTGTCCCACGCAAGGCCCCATTTCACCAGCTCTTTACGCGCCGTAGTGCGCCGCCCCGCATAGGCGCGCGACCTCAGTACCATCCAATCGGCGCCTCATCCAGATTCACAAACACCTGCTTCGTTTCCAAGTATTCTTCCAGCCCCCACGGCCCCAACTCGCGCCCGAATCCTGATTGCTTGTACCCGCCCCACGGTGCTTCCACATACGTGGGCTGCATGTGATTCACCCAGATAATTCCCGCGCGCATCGACTTCACCACGCGAAACGCCTTAAAAATGTCTCGCGTCCACACCGCCCCCGCCAACCCATACGGCGTATCGTTCGCAATTCTGATTGCCTCGCCTTCATTCTCAAACGGAATCACCGAAGCCACCGGTCCAAATATTTCTTCCCGCGCAATCCGCGCGCTGTTCTCGACGTCATAGAAAATCGTCGGCTCCACGTAATAGCCTTTGCCAAAGCTCTTTGGCCGCCCCCCGCCTATCGCCGTCTTCGCCTCCTTCTTGCCCAACTCTAGATACGAACTCACGCGGTCATACTGCTCCTTGCTGACCAACGGCCCCATCTTCGTGTCCCGGTCCAGCGGCGCTCCTAGCTTGATCCGCTTCGCTTTTTCCGTCATCGCTTCCACAAACTTCGGATAAATTTTCTTCTCCACCAAGATGCGGCTGCCCGCGCTGCACACTTCTCCTTGATTGATGAACACGCCAAACAACGCCCCATCCACCGCCGCTTCCCAGTCCGCGTCCGCAAAGAACACGTTTGGCGATTTACCGCCTAACTCCAGCGTCACCCGCTTCAGGGTTTCCGCCGCGCTCTTCACAATCATTTTCCCCACCGCCGCGCTGCCCGTGAACGCGACCTTGTCCACACCCGGATTCGATACCAGCGCCGCCCCGGTCACTTCGCCTACACCATTAATAATGTTCACCACGCCCGGCGGCAGCCCTGCCTCGGTCAAGTAATTCGCAAACTCTAGCGCCGTCAACGGTGTTTGCTCCGCCGGCTTCAACACACACGTGCAACCCGCCGCGATCGCCGGCGCCAGTTTCCACGCCGCCATTAACAACGGAAAATTCCACGGAATGATCTGTCCAGCCACGCCCACGGGTTCCCGCAGCGTAAAGCTCAGTGCGTTCGCCGGCACCGGCATCACGTTGCCGGTCACTTTGTTTGCCAAGCCGCCGTAGTATTCAAAGCAAGTCGCCACATCCGCGATGTCAAACTCCGCTTCCACAATCGGCTTCCCGCAATTCCGCGCCTCAAGTTCCGCCAAGCTAGCCGCGTTTTGTCTCACCTTTTCCGCCAACTTGAACAATACGCGTCCACGGTCCTGCGCCGACGTTTGCGGCCATGCTCCACCATCGAACGCAGCACGCGCCGCCTTGACTGCCTTCTCCGTATCCGCTGCATTCGCCGCGGCCACGTGCGCGATCACCTCTTCCGTCGACGGATCGTACACGGGAAAAGTCTCCTTCGAGGAGCTGCTCACCCATTCCCCGTTCACATAATTCTGGTAAGTCTTCACCGTTGGTTTCGCTGTGCTCGACATCTTCCGCCTCCAAAGCTCTTCTAAGGGGTCGGAGCTTCAGCTCCGACATATCACCTGCACCAACCCGGGCTTCAGCCCGTGAGGACTCGGCCTCTCAGCCCCTCACATCGACCGCAGATTCGCTTTCTAATTTCCTCGCTGCTTTCCGCCCCCCATACACAAAAAAGAAAAACGCCGCCATCCCGATAAACAACAACGTCCCGCCCACCATCCAGATTTCGTATCGCATCACCGAACTGATCTGCGCCGCCGGGAAAAACGCCACCACCATCGCAATCGCCGTCGTCACCAACCCGCTTATTCCCGCCGCCACCAATGTATTCCTCGAATACTGCTGTTGTTCGAATGTCGGACTCAACGCGATCCTCAGAATGGCTCCAAACACATACAAGAATGGAATCAACTGCAACACTACCGCGAGCGACAACAGCGACTGAAAACTCGCCTGCACATTTCCTGTCGACAGAAAATTCACCGCCACCAGCATCAGCGAAACCGTCGCATGCACGATCAGCGCCGCGTATGGCGTCGCGTACCTTGGATGGATCTTCCCCAACCAGGCCGGCATATAGGAATCCAACCCAGCCACAAACGGAATCCGTGCAGACCCGCCCAGCCATGCCGAACCAATCCCCGCAATCGACAAGCTCAGCAAAAACGCAAACGGCGCCACCATCCACGCCACTCCCACCCGTGACGCCATGTGGCTTACCGCCTGCACGATCCCCTGCAACACGCTGATGCTGTTCTTATCCACCGCCACCAGCAGTGTGAGCGTCGCCCCTATATAAAGGAATCCCGACAGCACCCCGCCCCATGCCACCGCTCCTGGCAACGTCTTTCGTGGATTCTCGATCTCGTCGCCCATAATCGACGCCAGTTCCAGGCCTACTAGCCCGAAACAAATCACGCCGAACGAGTTCAGCACGAACCGCGAATTTGCAGGAACCTGAAAGTCCGACCAGTGAATATTGGTCCCGAATTTCGCGCACACGATCACGCCCAAACCCATCAACAAAAATGCCGCGATAAACGTTCCGATCCCGCCCAAATTGTTAATCCACTTCCCCACGCCCAGGCCTACCACGTTGAGCACCACCAAAATCCCCAACAGCACCACGGACGCGCTCATCGCGAATGCGCGATTATCCGCCAGCCCCTCGTGGCCCGGTCCCAGCACAAATACCGACACTCCGACGAAGTACAGCATCACCGTCGGCACATACATCATGTTGTTCGTCCAGTAGCACCAGCCCGACAAAAATCCGTGGAAGTCCCCGAACACTTCCTTGGCCCACAAATACACGCCGCCTTCACCCGGGTACCGGTGCGCCAATTCGATCACGGCGATTCCTTGTGGCCAGAAAAACAGGATGAGCGCAACCAGCCAGAGCCAAATCGTGACTCCGCCATTCGCGGCGATGGAAGGCAACACATTCAGATTGAAAACCGCTACGACAAACAGCAGCACCAGGTCACGCCGCCCCAGCACCCGCTTCAAATGCGGCTGCCCTCCGGCGGAAGCGGCTTCCGCCGCTATCCCCTTCGTGACCTGGCTGCTCACTCCACTTGCTCCTTCTTCCCCCAAGAAACCGCCGTTGCCAAACGAACGCGAGCATTACTCCTGCACATTTTAGGACGTAGGGGCTTTTAGCCCAGCTGCACGAAAAGCATCGGGGTTGAGCCCCTGAAGACTTTTCGTCCAGCTCCTTCCTAACCCTCTGGTCTTCCTTCTCAGTGTCCCGCCGCGCCAACAAATTTCAGCCCGCGCTCCTCTTGCGTCTTCGCCAAGCCCGGTGCCACTTCCTCGAACACCGCCAGATGCTTGTCGACGTCCGCCTCGGTGTGCTGTACCGAAATCGTCCACTGCTCGTCCCACCAGTACGGCATCGCCAGTACTCCCCGATTCACCATGGCAAACCAGAACTGCCGCCACAGGTCCACGTCAATCTTTAGCCAGTCTCGGTAATTGCGGATCTCTTCGGGATATAGCATCAGCGCCCCGTTCACTCCCGCTTGCGCCACGTAGGCCTGCAATCCTGCCTTCTTCAGGATCGTTCGGTAACCCTCGGCTAGCTTCTTGCCGAGCTTTTCCACGTGCGCGTAATTCTCGCGCGTCAACACTTCGCGGAAGGTAGCCAGGCCCGCTGCCATCGCAAAACGGTTGGTGTTATACGTGCCGCCATGAAATACCTTGTGCTGCACGATCAAACCCATCACCGCGCGGCTCGCGCCAAACGCCGCCAGCGGCACGCCACCGCCAATGGACTTCGCCAGCGTGATCAGGTCCGGCTTCACGCCGAAATATTCGCTAGCGCCTCCCCAACAGAGCTTCGCCCCCGTCTTCACTTCGTCGAAAATCAGCAGCGCGCCATTTTTCGTGCAGATTTCCCGCAGCCCCTCCAGAAATCCTTTTTGCGGCATACAGATGCCCACATTCATCATGATGGGCTCCAAAATAATCGCGGCGATTTGCCCCGGGAATTGTTTGAATCGGTTTTCCACGCTCGGCAAATCATTGAATGTCGCCACTGTTACGTTATCCAGCACCGCCTGGATCACGCCCAGTCCGCCGGGCACTGAATTCGGCGCATGGATATCGCCAAAATCTTCGGCCTTCGGCTTGACGCTCACCAGCGCGGTATCGTGCAAACCGTGGTAGCAGCCCTCAAATCGCAAAATCTTGTCGCGGCCGGTCGCGGCGCGAGCGATCCGGCAAGCGTGCATTGTTGCTTCCGTTCCGCTCGACCCAAATCGCACCATCTCCACCGGATAGCGCGCACAAATCTCGTCGGCTAACTCCAGTTCCATCCCGTGCGGCATGCCGAACGTTGCACCATGCTCCGCGGCCCACTTCACCGCCTTCACCACCGCCGGATGGTTGTGTCCCGCCATTAACGTACCGAAGCACAGGTTGTGATCGATATACTCATTCCCGTCGATGTCCCGGAGCTTGCTTCCCTGTCCTTCCGCTACAAAGATCGGATAAGGATCGTAAGCGCGGTAGTTGCTTGCCACTCCCAGGGGAATGCGCTTCTCCGCTTTCTTGTGAGCTTCCGCGGACTTCGGCGTGCGCTTCTCGTACAGAGCGATTTCCTTCTGCAATGTGTCGTGCATTTCCAACTCCATCCAGGTAGGCCTTCCTCTGGTCACCTGTGGCAGGTCTGTTCCCTGCAGTCAGTCTTGATGGAGGCTTTCCGGCGTGCGAAAAATCTCCGTTTTTGGTAGATGGGGGTCGAAACCCTCACAAAAA
>Ga0335073_10004596_pt1 | contig 19294 bp, 16 predicted proteins | sample Lox_Sample_22_FD_207093 | JGI IMG/M metagenome (GOLD analysis project Ga0335073, IMG submission 207093) | Soil microbial communities from Loxahatchee National Wildlife Refuge, Florida, United States - Lox_Sample_2.2 | ecosystem: Environmental > Terrestrial > Soil > Wetlands | place: USA...
TCGCCGCGACGGCCGGGACCGCTCGCCACTCCCTGGTCCCCGACGACCAGATGCGCCCCATGTTCGCCTACCTGCGCACGCTGTGCGCTCCGACGTCGGTGTTTGCGGCTCCGGAGGACTGGGGTGACCCGGAGCTGAACAAGCGCATCGACCGTGCGGCGCTCGAGCTCGTGCTGCTGATGGAGAGCGGCTTCGCGCGGAAGATCAAGGAAGAAGCGTGGCGCAGCTACCAGCACTCCTACGGCAGCGCCGGCGGCGCTGAGACCTCCATCGACCTCGACAGCGACCTGATGCGCCTCGCCACCGGCGGTTCCGCCGTGTAGATCCGGCCGGTCTACGCTCCCGGGCCCTGCTTAGCCACAAGTATTGACAAAGGTTTTAACACGGTCCTACCGTTCCGCCTAATGCCTTATCGGGAGAAACCCGGAAAGGAACGCGGGTGCCATCTCGCGCCGGAGAAGGCATCCCGAGATCCGGTGCGGCCACCCACCAGAGCTAGCTAAGGGCCGCTGCGAGCGGCCGGATACCTCGAACGTCGCGAGGAGGAAAGATGACTCCGAGACGATCCAGGTGGCTGGCGCTGGCTTGCGCGGCTTGCCTGCTGGCGGCCGGGTGCACCGGCAACCTCTCCAGCAGCAACTCGCCGTCCGGAACAGCGTTAAAGGGCGGGACCGCCACCTTCGCCCTGGCCATCGGAGAGGACTTCAGCTGGATCTTCCCGATTGAGAACCAGGCCAACAACGAGCCGTGGGATCTCAATGTCGAGGAATCGCTGTACCGGCCGCTGTACTTCGCCGGCGATGGCACCAGCCCGACGATCGACAACCAGCTCAGCCTGGCCTACCCGCCGGTCTGGTCTGATCACAACCAGACCGTGACCATCCGGCTGAAGCACTACCGGTGGTCAGACGGGCAGCCGGTGACATCGCGGGACGTGGAGTTCTTCCTCAACCTGGTGCGGGCCGGCCGGTCGCAGGACGCGTGGTACGTGCCGGGCGAACTGCCGGACAACATTCGCAGCGCAAGCTATCCAAGCCCGACCGAGGTTGTTCTGCACCTGAACCGGTCCTACAGCGAGCAGTGGTTCGAGGACAACCAGCTCACCTGGATCTTCCCGCTGCCCCAGCAGGCGTGGGACAAGACCAGCGCGGCCGGCAAGATCGGCAACTACGACCTGACCGCCGCCGGGGCCCGCCAGGTATGGGCCTTCCTGTATGGCCAGGCCGAGAAGGTATCTACCTACACAACCAACCCGCTCTGGCAGACGGTGGACGGCCCGTGGCGGCTGACCGGGTACAACCAGGTCACATTCCAGACCACGCTGCAGCCGAACACGACGTACAGCGGGCCGGTGCGCGCCCGCCTGGCCAAGGTCGTGATCGAAAGCGAGCCGGATGAGACCGCAGAGGTGGACGCGCTGCGGGCCGGGATCCTGGACTACGGTTACCTGCCGCTCGACGACTACGGGCTGAAGGGTTACCTGCAGAGCCACGGGTTCGTGATCGCGCCATGGGCGCCGGAGTACTCCCAGTGGGCGGAGCTCGGCTATACCAGCCCGACGTACGGCCCGCTCGTCCGGCAGCTCTACATGCGCCAGGCGCTGCAGCATCTGGTGAACCAGCCGCTCTACCTGAGCACGCTCTTCCATGGGTACGGCCAGTACACCTACGGCCCGGTGCCCAACCTGCCCGGCTCGGCATATGTCAGCGCGGAGGAGAAGACCGATCCGGATCCGTACTCGGTGACCGGGGCGCGCAGCCTGCTCCAGGCGCACGGCTGGTCCCCGGGGCCGGGTGGCTATCTGGTGTGCAGTCACCCGGGCACGGCCAGCCACGACTGCGGCGCGCGCATCGCGGCGGGCCGCGTGCTGAACTTCAAGCTGATGTACTCGACGGGTGAGCCCAGCCTGGAGGCGGAGGTAGAGGCGTACCAGACCGCGGCCAAGAGCGCGGGCGTGCAGATCACCCTGGACCCGCAGACGGAGACCACCATGTTCTCCATAGGCGGGACCTGCCCGCCCGGTCCGTGCGACTACGGAATCCTGATCTACGCGGACTGGATGTGGAACTACGGCCAGGGCGATGTCTACCCATCCTCCGACGGAATCTTCCAGACCGGGGCCAACTACTGGGCCGGCGGGTACTCCTCGCCACAGGCCGACAAGCTCATCGTCGCAACCACCCTCAACACAGGCCTGAGTCATCTGTACGCCGAAGAGAACTACCTGTCCCGGAACATCGCCGCGCTGTGGTTCCCAACGGTCGATAACCAGATCTCGGTGGTGAAAGACACCCTGCACGGCTGGCAACCCCAGCAGGTGTTCGCCAACGAGATGCCAGAGAACTGGTACTTCACCAAGTGACCGGCGCGTTGCCGGCGCCGGCGCGGTGCCGGGACTCGTGAGCACGCCGCGGTGATCAGTTACCTGGCCCGCCGGCTCCTGCAGGCTGTGCTGGTCATGCTGATCGTGTCCGTGATCGTGTTCATCATCCTGCACGCGCTGCCCGGCGGGCTGGTCCGCGCGCAGCTGGGACCCCGTGCCTCGGCCTACTCGGTGCACCAGCTGGAAGTGACCGAAGGCCTGCTCAACCCGCTGCCGGTGCAGTACGGCATCTGGCTGCTGCACCTGCTCGAGGGCAACTTCGGCTTTTCCTACAAGCTGAACCAGCCCGTCGCCGGGCTGCTCGCCAATTACCTGCCGCGCACCCTGCTGCTCGTCGGTATCTCGTCGGTACTCACCGTCGCGATCGGCGTGCCGATGGGGCTATGGCAGGGCTACCGGCGGAACAAGCCCGACGACCACGCGCTGAGCGCGTCCATGCTGATCCTTTACGCGATGCCGGACTTCCTGCTCGGCGTGATCCTCATCATCCTGCTGAGTCTTGACCTGCCCGTCTTCCCGTCCACCGCGACCGCGTTCGGCAGCAGCCTGACGGCCGACGTCGAGGTGCTGGTGCTCCCGGTCGCCGCACTGACGCTCGGCAATGTGAGCTACTACAGCCGGTACATGCGGGCATCGGTGATCGACAACCTGCTCGAGGACTACGTCCGCACCGCCCGCGCCAAGGGCAACTCCCGGCGCCGGGTGCTGGTCAGGCACGTGATGAGAAACTCACTCAGCAGCACGATAACCAACATCGGCCTCACGCTGCCGTTCGTGTTCTCCGGCGCGCTGATCATCGAGGAGCTGTTCAACTTCCCCGGCATCGGCCTGCTCTTCTGGGACGCGTCACAATCCCGTGACTACCCCGTCCTGCTCGGCGTCGTGCTGGTGGTGACCGCCTCGGTCGTGGCGGGCTCGTTGCTGGCCGACATCGGCTACGCGATCATAGATCCGCGAGTCCGCTATGCCTGAACTGCCGACCGGAACCCTCCCGCCGACGACCGGGGCGGAGCCGGAGCCGGCGGATGGCCTGTCGGCCACGTCCCGCAGTCACCTGGGCCGCCTGCTGATCACCGCCCGGGAACACAAGCTCGCAACGGCGGGCCTGGTTACGGCCATCGGCCTGACGCTGTTCTCTTTCATCGGCCCGCTCCTGTATCACACCAACGAAACGGGCACCAACCTGGTGCTGGCCAACCTGCCACCCTCGGCCGCCCACCCGCTGGGCACCACCCCCGAAGGCAGGGACGAAATTGGCCAGCTGATGGTCGGCGGGCAGAGCACGCTCGTGGTCGGCTTCGCCGTGGCCATCCTGGGCACCGCGTTCGGCATGATCTGGGGCGCCCTCGCGGGCTACGTCGGCGGGTTCATCGACGCGGCGCTGATGCGCATCGTTGATGCCCTGCTGGCCATCCCGTTCCTGTTCTTCATCGTGCTGCTGGCCTCGATCACCGAGCCGAACCTGATCATCATCATTCTGGCGATCACCGCGGCGAGCTGGCAGTCCACGGCGCGCCTGGTCCGCGGTGAGGTCCTCAGCCTGCGCACCCGCAGCTATGTGGAAGTCAGCCAGCACCTCGGCGCCCGGCACCGTCACGTGATCTTCCGTCATCTCGTGCCGAACGTGGTCGGCACCGTGGTCGTCACCGCCACGCTCAGCATGGCGGACGCGATCCTCAGCTACGCCGCTGTGGCGTTCCTTGGCCTGAGTGTGCCGCCACCGGCCACCAGCTGGGGCGATCTACTCACCACCGGCATCAACAATCTCTTCGACGGCTACTGGTGGCAGCTGTGGCCACCGGCCGTCGCAATCGTGCTCATCGTGCTCGCGGTCAACCTGCTCGGCGACGGGATTCACGACATGACGGAGCATCGTCACGAAGTTCGCTGAGGCCGAAGGGCGGAGGCCAGGGCGGCCTCGATGACCTGAGCGCAGACATGCGCAACCTCGTCGGGCCCGCGGCCGAGGTCCCCGGCCAGCGACTGGGTGGTGAAGCCGGACAGCTGTACCGCAACGGCGTCGACCAGCCATCGCGGCGGCGCTCCGTGCCCGCCGCGAGCCCGCCAGAGCAGCTCGGTGACGCTGGCCGCGAACCGGTTGCGGCTGTCCCGGCACTCCGCGGCGGCCACCGCGAGGTCCGGCGACAGGTCGGCCGCCCGCACGCCCACGAGGTCCCAGAAGACCCGGCCGTTGCGGGCGTTGAGCCGGTGTGTGACCTCGAGCAGCTCCGCCAGCCACCCGCGCAGGTCATCGCCGTCGGGCGGAGCCGGGATCTGCTCGGCGTAGCGGCGGACACCGGCCCTGATCACCGTGACGAAGAGCGCGTCCCTGGTCGCGAAGTGCCGGAACACCGTACGCCGGCTCACGCCGGCCGCCTCGGCCACGTCGTCCACGGTCGCGGCCAGGCCCCGCGCCGCGAGCGCAGCCCCGGCGGCACGCAGAATCCGCGCCTCGGCAAGCTCCCGCTGCTCGTCGGCGAGCGACGGCGCGGTGAGCGTTCCCTGGACCACGCGCCGAGCGTAACACCGGGGCGTTGCGCCTGTCACTCATGAGTGACACGATGACACTGCCTGGTGGCGCCGTCTCGCCGAGAGAGGCGAGCGCATTCGACGGAGGCGACGATGGCGACGACCGAGAGCCCGGCCCACGCCGGCCGCATCGACAAGGAGTCGCTGCGCCGCAAGTACGCCGAGGAGCGCGACAAGCGGCTCCGCCCGGACGGCAACGACCAGTACCTGCGTCTCGCCGGCGAGTTCGGGCATTACCTCGACGATCCGCACACGCCGCGGGCCGAGCGGGCGCCGCTGACCGATCACCGGACGGTCGTGTGCATCGGGGGAGGGTTCGCCGGCCTGGTGGTTGGCGCCCGGCTGCGCGAGGCCGGCGTCGACGTCCGCGTCATCGAGAAGGGCGGCGGCTTCGGCGGCACCTGGTACTGGAACCGCTACCCGGGCGCGCAGTGCGACACGGCCTCGATGGTGTATATGCCCCTGCTCGAAGAAACCGGGCACATGCCGACCGAGAAGTATGTACACGGCCCGGAGATCCTCGCGCACTGCCAGCGCATCGGCCAGCAGTTCGGGCTGTACGAGGACGCGCTGTTCCACACCGAGGTCACCGCGCTGGCCTGGGACGAGGAACGGGCGCGCTGGGTCATCGAGACCAGCCGGGAGGACCGGCTGACCACCCAGTTCGTGGTGCTGGGCACCGGCCCGCTCAGCATGCCGAAGCTGCCCGGCATCCCGGGAATCAGGTCGTTCCGCGGCCACTCGTTCCACACCAGCCGGTGGGACTACGCCTACACCGGCGGCGACTCCGACGGCGCGCCGATGCACAGGCTCGCCGACAAGCGGGTCGGCATCATCGGCACCGGGGCGACCGCGGTCCAGTGCGTGCCGCACCTGGCCACGGCGTGCCGCGAGCTGTACGTGTTCCAGCGCACCCCGTCCTCGGTGGACCGGCGCGGCAACCACCCCATCGACCCGCACTGGTTCGCCGGGGTCGCGACGCCGGGCTGGCAGCGGCGCTGGCTGGAGAACTTCACCGACAACCAGTCCGGCGGGAGCGCCGACGAAGACCTGGTGCAGGACGGCTGGACCGACATCGCGCGCCGGGTGCGGGAGAGGATCGCCGCGCTGCCGCCGGACAACCGCGACCTGGCCGCCGTGCTCGGTGCCTTCGAGGACTCCGACTTCGAGAAGATGGAGGAGATCCGCGCCCGCGCCGACGCGGTCGTGCGGGACCGCGATACCGCGCAGAAGCTGAAGGCCTGGTACCGCCAGCTGTGCAAGCGGCCCTGCTTCCATGACGAGTACCTGCAGGCCTTCAACAAGCCGGCCACGCACCTCATCGACACCGGCGGCAAGGGTGTGCAGGAGATCACCCCGACGGGCGTGGTGGCGGCCGGACGGCGTTACGACCTGGACTGCATCATCTACGCGTCCGGCTTCGAGGTCGGCACCCCGTACGAGCGGCGGGCCGGGTTCGAGGTCACCGGCCGGGATGGCGGCACGCTGTCCGGGCACTGGGCCGGGGGCATGCGGACGCTGCACGGAATCCACGTCCGCGGGTTCCCGAACCTGCTGTTCGTGCAGCCGACGCAGGGCGCGAACCTGATCTCCAACGTGCCGCACAACATCGCCGACTCGGCTCGCACGATCGCGCTGACCGTGCGTCACGCCCTGGACAGCGGGTTCGCCGCCGTCGAGCCGTCACAGCAGGCCGAGGACGCGTGGGTCGACCTGCTGCAGACCGGGCCGGCCAGCATGATCGGCGGCCCCGACTGCACTCCCGGCTACTACAACAACGAGGGCCAGGACGCCGGCTTCTTCCTCGGCCGCGGCTACCCCTACGGCCCCAGCGCCTACTTCTCCTACATCGACAAGTGGCGGGCGTCGGGCACGTTCGACGGCCTGGAGTTCCGGTAAGAACGGGCGGCCGCGGGCAGCCGCGTCGTCACGGGTGCCTCACGTCGAGCAGCGGGACTCCGGAGAGCCCTCCGGCGATGGCCGACTGCACCGAGGGCCGGGTCTGCAGCTGCCAGTCGACGCCGAGCTTGGAGTAGTTGAACCAGATGAATCCGAGCACGTCCGGTGACTCCCGCACCCCGCTGACCAGGTTCTGCGCGGCCGTCACCTCGTTCGGGCCGGTCTCGACCGAGGTCTCGGCGATGAGGAACGGCTTGCTGGTGAAGCCCCTGATCTCCTGCATGGTCGGGCCGTACAGGCCGTCGAAGGTATCCGGCCCGGTGGTGCTGAAGTAGCCGGTGACCCCGACCCAGGTGACGTACGCGTCGCCGGGGTAGTAGTCGGCGAGGTCGAGCTGCGGTTCCGCGTCGATGACGTTGGGGTTCCAGATCCAGATCACGTTGCGCGCGTCCGCCTTCAGGAACAGGCGGTGGATCAGCCGCCAGGCGGTCACGAAGTCGTCGGCCGTGGTGCCCGTGACGCCCCACGGATACCAGTTGCCGTTGAACTCGTGCCCGAAGCTGATCGCGACCGGCTGGTTCAGCGCCCGCACCTGCCGTGCGACCTGGGTGATGTAGGCGTCGCTGCGGCCGGCGGCGATCGACGCGACGCTGGTGTTGTAGGGCTCCCACACCATGTAATACAGCGCGCCGTAGGACCAGGCATTCGCTGCGGCCTGGGTATCCATCGGCTTGTTCCACGCCATGTACTCGCCGATCAGGTTCGGGTGGGCACCCGCGCTGGCCGCGAACGCCTGCACCGGCCCGAGCGCGTCGGGCGCGCCCGGCGCCTGCACGCCAAGGAACTTCCCGCTTGCGGGGTCGAGCAACCTGGACACGTTGTAGGGCTTGGCAGGCGGCGGCGACGAACCCCCCGGCTCGGCGCCGGGCACGCCGTAGAGTGCCGACGACCCGCAGGCCGCCAGCGCGCCAGCGAGCGCAACGCTGCCGATGACCCTCAGTTTCGGCAGCAGACGCATCATGGTTCCTCGATACCCACCCGCAGTAGCGTACAGCCGAAGTCTGGACATCCTGAGCGCGGCGGATCTCGCCCCGCGGTCACCGATGGAAGGAGAGACCAGATGAGGTACATCGCCCTGGAAGAGGCCTTCTCCATCCCGGACCTGGACCGCCAGCCCTTCGCCCGCTCTGACTCCCGGCGGGTCCAGCGCCTGGTCGAGGAGTGGTCCCGCAAGCTCCCCGATTTCACCGAGTACCGGCTCCCGGAGATGGATGCGGCGGGCATCGACATCCAGGTGCTCTCGCTCACCATCCCGGGCCTGCAAGCCGACATCGACCCCGCGGCCGCGCGGGAGGAGGCCAGGTTCGCCAACGATTACCTGGCCCGCGTCGTGACCGAGCACCCGGACCGGTTCCGCGGTTTCGCCGCGCTGCCGATGCAGGACCCGGCCGCCGCCGTCGCGGAGCTTGAACGCGCCGTGCGCGAGCTGGACATGCGCGGCGCGCTGGTCAACGACCACCTGCAAGGGCACTACCTCGACGAGCCGCGCTACGACGAGCTCTGGTCGGCGCTGGAAGAGCTGGCCGTGCCGCTCTACCTGCACCCCGGCGCCCCGCCCGCCGACCGCTGGAAGGTGCTCGACGGCCGGCCGGAGCTCTACGGCTCGACCTGGAGCTGGGCCGCCGAGACCGGCGGGCACGCCCTGCGCGTCGTCTTCGGCGGGGTGTTTGACCGGCATCCGCAGGCCACGCTGATCCTGGGTCACATGGGGGAGTTCCTGCCGTTCATGCGCAGCCGGCTGGACTCGCGCTACCTGACCCTCGAGCCGGAAGTCCCGCTGCAGCGCATGCCGTCGGCCTACATCGGCTCCAATCTAGTGATCACCAACAGCGGCGTGTTCTCGCCCGCGGCGCTGACCGGCGCGGTGCTGGAGATCGGCGCCGACGCCATCATGTTCTCCGTCGACTACCCGTACGAGTCCAGCCACGACGCCGTGGCCGGCTTCGAGCGGACCACGCTCAGCGACACCGACCGCCACAAGATCGCGCACGGCAACGCCGAACGCATCCTCAAGCTGTGACCGGCATGCGATCGTGGCGGATCCGGGCCCGGGCGACGTTGGCCCGGTGCCGGGCGAGCGAGGCCTCATACGTGGTGGCGGGGTCGAGCAGGAACTCCGCGCCCGCGAGCAGGTCGGGGATGCGCGCCAGCAGCCGCTCGTGCTGCATGTCGGGGATCGTCGGCCCGTCGTAGTCGTAGTCGTACGCGCCGACGTAGGGATACTCGGGGTTGTCCGGCAGCACGGAGTAGAACGGCACGCCGTTGAAGAAGGACTCCGGCCAGTTCCCGCCCGAGATCGTGAGCCACGGGGTCCCGACACAGGACGCCAGGAACGAGAAGCCGCTGTGCGGGGAGACCAGCAGGTCGCACGCTTCCAGCAGCGCGACCTGGTGCCACAGGCCGATGTCGCAGCAGTCCACGAGATCGTCGCCGGAGCCCGGGATCCGGGTGAGGCCGTCGTCGAGGTACCTGGTCGTGGTCAGATGCCGGTGCCGGCCGCTGCCGCGCGTCCCGGTCAGGTGGAAGCGGGCGGCCGGGAACCGCTCGCGCAGGGCCCCGGTGATGGCGATCCAGCTCTCGGCACCCGGGTACTGGGCCGCAGGCCCCGAGCCGGCCGGCAGGATGCAGATCTTTGGCCCGTCGTGGGCGTAGCGCGCGGCAAACGCGCGGCTCCCGGCCGGCACCTCGAGCGTCGCGTTCGCGCCGGCGTCGTAGCCGAGGCCGCCGGGGAGCTCCGGAAACCGAACCCCCCGGCCCTTCCGCGCGGTGAGCTCGGAGTCGGTCCGGGCATAGTAGGCGATCGTCGCTTCCTCTTCCCAGCCCCTGGCCGGCGCCTGGTATCCCTCGGGGCGGACGAGAAGGCCGGGACTTTCGTCTTCAAGCACCATGAGGTTGTTGTCGACGATGTAGTCCCACTCGCGGGGCATCTCGGGAACCGACAGATCGCAGGATCCCGGGTCAGCGACCGGGATGCGGTAGACCCCCGCGATCCACGGCGCCCCGGCGCACAGCTCCCACGGCGCGCCGTCGGAAAGGGCGACGTGGACCTCGCTGCCCGGGTTGGCGTCGCGGAACCCCCGGGCATAGCGGATGGCCTCCACGACGTGCCCGACCGGTGAGTAGTAAACGTGGTTCACCAGGATGCTGGCCATGCTGAAGTACAAGCCAGGGCCGCCGCCATGCGCAACAGGAAATCAGGCGAGCTGCCCCCTGCGAGCAGAAAGCGCCCTCTCCAGCCAGCGCGATACTGGTTCGCCCTTCGGCATCGCAGCCAACTCGGCGCCTACCCATCGGGCCTCGGCTAGCTCGGGTGACCGCACGAACGACGCGCTGACCGGCGTGGCCTGCACGATCGTCAGAGTGTCGCGCTTGCCCTCCAGCGTGGTGCGCACGGTGTCCAGCACGGTGGGGACTTCGGTGACGGTGAGCGCGAGTTCTTCAAAGACCTCTCGCACGCCAGCCTGTTCGGGAGTCTCACGGCCAGGACGGTAGGCGCCGCCAGGCAGCCCCCACCGGGCGCTGTCCGAGTAGGAATGCCTGACGATCAGGCACTGCCCCGGATCGTCGGGGTGGATGAGCAGCACCTTCACGCCGAATGTGGTCGGCTTGCGGACCTTCCACCACGTACGCAAGCACTTAACCGCGATCCGCAGCACAGGAACCGGGAGCTTCACGTGTCGCACCGAGCAAGTATGACGGCTGGGTGAAGCGGATCGTCGTAGCGGAACCGAAGCATGTGCCGCAGGCCCGCGAACGGGGCACGCGAATGCAGCATCGTGTGATTATTGACGAGGAGCAGCAGAACCGAATAACCGAGTGCTTCTAGTTCTCTGCCTATCTTGTTGAAGTCGACATCGGCGGGCTCTGCGCCCACCTCGGTCACTGGACCCTCAGTTCCGCCGCTTCCCGCCTCTCGTCGTGCGGTAGCCGCCTGCTCGGCTCGGCCGAGCACAGCCGTCATCTCACCGGGTTCGCATCGTAACCGGGTACCTTCCTGCCAGCGGGTGCCCTCCTCCAGCCGCGTTGGGCCGTCCGGGGTCATCGGGCCCGCCCCGGGTGGGTCTTGCACGCGATCCCGCCATAGAACACTGCCGGTCTCAGCGGCGCGCCGATCACAACGGGCCGCCACCTGGCCACGTCCACCAGTCCCGGTGCCACCATGCCAAGACCACCGAAAAACCCGGCAACCTGCTCACGGCTTCGGGCGATGCCTGGGGCTGATGCGCTGGCGTATGCGGCCTTTGCCTGCCGCGCGGCTTCAGCGGAGAGGTGGTCGGCGGTGACGTGCGAGATCACCAAGTAGCTGCCGGCGGCCATCGAGTCCTTGTAGCAGTTGACTATCGCCCACGGGTCTTCGTGATCTCCAATAAAGTGCAGGACCGCAACCAGAAGGATTGCGACCGGCTCGGCCAGGTTTATCAGGGCCCTGACGGTGGGTCGGGCGAACACGTCCCATGGTTCGCGCAAGTCGGCACGGACCACCCCGGTGGTCGGCGAGCCGTCGAGCAGGGCTTCGGCGTGGCGCACCACCGCTGGGTCATAGTCCGCATACACCACCCGGACCGCACGCGGGTCAACGGCCTGCACGATCTCATGGACGCTGCCAGCGGTCGGCAGTCCTGCGCCGAGGTCGAGGAATTGGCAGATCCCAACCTCTTCAGCTAGGAACCGCACCACACGGGCGAGGAATGCGCGGTTATCCCGCGCCGCTATCGCCGCTCCCGGCACTGCCTCAATCAACCTGGTGGCGACCTGGCGGTCGGCAGCGAAGTTGTTCGTCCCTCCCAGCAGGCAGTCGTAGACGCGGGCCACGTTCGGCATGTTTGCGTCCACGCCTGGCCCTAAGGCCATATTGACTATCTGTCCAGCGCCGAGTACGGCTTGCCCGGGTCGAGGGCCCTGCATAATCCTGACCTCCATATGGATTGCCGCCGCGGCGTGCGAAGGTGCGCGCTCTGCTCGTCAGCTTCTCGTTTGGGGACTACGCTCACGGTCAGTGAATGCCGCTGGCTTTGGCCTCGGAAGGGGACACCTGAGGACACGGACTGGTCGTGAACAGATCAGGCGCTGGCCGCGCTGACGAATTACCGCCGTGGGCTGTCCGCATCCGCCAAGAGCGGACCAGAAGGTTGTGGAGCCAGAAGATCATGGCAGTGCGGTTGCGCGATGCGGCCGACGAGCACACCCGTGCGCGGCTGCCGAGCGTGGAGAACATCAAGAGGCGAGTGCGTGGCCACGAATCTGGCGAACACTATCCGGGAGACGTTTACGTCGAGTTGTATTGCCGGGCTTTCGGCCTGACCTGTGAAGCGCTGTTCGGCCGATCGCCTGCCGTGCAGACGCCAGGCGAGATCCCAATTCCCATCGCTCAAGATGCCGCCGGCTTGGCGACCTGGATAACTGCCAGTAACACCACTGATGACGCGATCGGCCATATCGATGAAACCCGGCTTGCCCTAGCCGAGGCGCACACGCAACTGCCGCCGGGACGCGTCCTTGCTGATGTGCTTGGACTTCACGATCAAGTCTGTTCTCTTATGCATGGCGGGCGCCAGCGCCTGTGGCAAGCATGCGAGCTGTTCCGTATAGACGCAGGCTTGCTGGCTCACGCCAGTCTCTTGCTCGATGACGTGCACGATAGTGCGGCCGCAAACGCGCATGGTGTGACAGCAGCATTGTGTGCGGAGGAAGCTGGTTGCAGCCCGGCGCTAGCTTTGAGTGCCCAGGCTAAAACGGCTCGCTGGCAAGGAGCCCGCCTGGGCAGACGAGACGGGGCTCAGCATTTTGGCCGGTCAGCTGATCTGGCTCGGCGCGGGTTTGAATGTAGCCCATGCCATGCACCGGTTCGGGTACTGCTTGCCAGTCAAGAGGCCAGCGCGTCCGCGCTCTTGGGTGATGCGGCCAGGGCACGCCGGGCGCTACAGGATGCGGACGATGCCGCAGCCAGCATCCAGACCCGGGAATCTGGATTTTCCACCTGGTCGTGTCCGGGTCCTCGGCGGGCGCTGTATGCGATGTCAGTTGCGATAAGACTGCGCGACCCGGACGAGGCTCTGCGCGCAGCGGAGATAGCTGACGCGGGATGGGCATCCGGTGAGCCGTGGCTGTACGGCGTATGGGCGCTGATCCGGATCGGTGCTGGGACGGCGTATGTGATGAAGGGCGACCTTGATTCGGCTGGCGAGCAGGTCAACGCCGTCGTGACTCTGGCACCGGCGTTTCGCATCGCGACGATTACCAGCTACTTGGCGGACCTGGACATGCTGCTTGGGCAGCGCCGATTCACAGGTGACAACAGGGCCCGGGAACTGCGGGAGCACATCGCGGCATTCACGGCGGCGGCGTCTCCCGCCACTGCTGCTCAGGAGGGCCGGTGAGCCCGCTTCCGGCGCAGATGGAAGACCACTGGTCACCCGTACCCGGAGTGGATCCGCAACGGGCGCGGCTTTTGTGGCTCATGCGTGTCGGCGATAACCCCCAGGTCGCCGAGCTGGCCCGGCTCGGGCAGGCCAAGCTTGCGGGCCTAGCGGGCCTAGACCTGGTGCCCCGAGAGTGGCTGCACATGACGACGCTGATCGTCGCGTTCGCCGACGAGATCAGCTCTGGCCAGGCGGAAGGGATGGCCAATCAGGCGAGTCGGCTGCTGGCGGGCACGCCACCGATCACGGTCACGCTGGGCAGGGTTCTCTACCACGCGCGAGCTGTCATGCTCGCAGCGCAGCCGCCCAGCGCGTTGGAGCCTGTATTGCGCGCGGTCCAGGAAGCGACGCGCATCGCCACGGGACGCAAAGGGGAACTCCACTACGAGCCATGGACCCCTCACGTGACGCTGGCATACGCCAACACCGCACGGCCGGCGGGTCCGGTGATCGAGGCTCTCGGGCGGGATATAGCACCGCAGCGAGTCGCCATTTCATCGGTCAGTCTGGTCTCCCAAACACCGGACCAGATGTGGACCTGGCGTCTGGTAGCCCAAGTCCCGTTCGGCACCGGGACTTGACTGACGGTTTTGACTATGGCGCGTCGTCGCTGGCTAGCTTGTCCGGGCTGACCAGCCACGGGCGGAGTTCGTAGGCGCTGCCGGGGCGGGGGTGACTTCCTCCTTCGGCCATGCGGCGGCGGTAGCTGTGGATCGGCGTGCTGGCCGGGTCCACCCGGACCTCCACCACGGCCGGGCCGTCGGCCGCGAACGCGGCGTCGAACGCGCCGCCGAGTTCCGCCGGGTCCTCGACCGTGATGCCCTCGCAGCCCAGCGCCCTCGCCGCCGCGGCGAAGCTCGGCCGGGCCCGGCTGTTTTCCAGGTCGACCGACTGGTGCAGGCCGTCGAAGAAGAACCGCTCCCACATGGACAGCCAGCCGAGCGTCCCGTTGTTGAGCACGACGTGCACCGAGTCCGTGCCGAGCTGCGCGTGCGTCGCCAGTTCCCCGATCGCGTACGAGAACGCGCCGTCACCGCTGACCGTCACTATCCGGTCGCCCGGGCGTGCGGCCGCGGCTCCGATAGATGCCGGAACGGAGTATCCCAGCCCGCCCTGGCCACGCGCGAACAGGAAGTCGCGGGCTGCCCGCTGCGCGGGGACGTGCGCCGCGACCCAGCCAGCCGAGAAGCTCGCGTCGCCGATGACCACGTCGCCCGCCCGGAGCCGGGCGGCCAGCTCGCGCATGACGCGCTGCGGCCGGACCGGGACCGCGTCCGACGCCTCCTCGGCCGCGCGGTCCAGCCGCGCCTGCTCGATCACCCGCGCCGCGTCGGCCGCCCAGTCGCCCGACGGCGCGGCGGCGTCGCGTTCCAGGATCTCGGCTAGGGCGGACAGCGCTGCTCCGGCATCGCCCTGCAGCGCGACCGTGGGCCGGAACGTCCGCCCGAGCTCGGCGGGATCGGCGTCGATGTGGATCGTGGCCTGGCCGGGCGTTGGCAGGGTCCAGTTGTGGCTGGTGTTCTGGCCGAGCTTGCACCCGCACCACAGCGTCAGGTCGGCCCGCCGCGCGAGCTCCAGGCTCGCCAGGCTGCCGAGCGGGTTGAGCACGCCCGCGGCGTAGGGCTCCGTCTCCGCGACCGCACCCTTGCCGGAGAAGCTCGTGACCACCACGGCCCCGGTGATCTCGGCCAGCCGGGTCAGCTGCCCGGCGGCTGCCGACGCGTGCACGCCGCCGCCCGCGACGATGACCGGGCGCCGGGCCGCGCGCAGCAGCGCGGCGGCGTCGGCCAGGCTGCCCGCCTCGGGCACCGGGCGGAACGCGGGGGAGCGCCGGTAGCGGTCGTCGGTCTGCAGTTCCGCGTCGCGTGGCTGCCACTCCGCGTCCAGCACGTCGTGCGGGATCACCAGCGCGACCGGGCCGGGGCGGCCGCTGGTCGCGATCCGGAACGCCGCCCGGACCAGCTGCGGCAGGGCGGCTGGGCTGGGCACTTCCAGGGTTGACTTCGTGATCGCCGACAGCAGCGCGGTCTGCCCGAACCCCTGCGACGCCACGCCCTTCTCCCGGTACGGCGCCCAGTCCCTGGGCAGCTCGCCGACCAGTGCCATCACCGGCACCGAGGCGTTGAGGCTTTCGACAAGCCCGTCGGTGAGCTTCGTCGTGCCGGGGCCGACCGTGACGTCGCAGACGCCGGGCCGGCCGGTCAGCCGGGCAAAGGCGTCGGCGGCGTAGGCGGCCGAGCGCTCGTCACGAACCAGGGTGTGGCTGATCCGCCCGGAACGCCGGGCGACCCCGTCGTACAGCGCCGCTGTCTGCCCACCGGGCTGGCCGAAGATATCCGTGACGCCGTAGCGAGCGAGCAGCTCCACGAGCAGGTCACCAACGTGCGGCATCCGGTTTTCCTCCGTCATCAGTGCTGGCTAGCGGTTCGTGGCAGGCAGGCGTGGGATCGAGGCCACCGCCGCGCGGAAGGCTTCGAAGCGGTCGCCGAACGCGGCGGCGCGTGCGGCGTCGGGCTCGTGGCGGCGCGCGATGGCCACCCGCTGCGCCGCCTCGGCCAGGGACCCGTAGGTCCCGATGCCGAGCCCGGCGAGCAGCGCGGCGCCGAGCGTCCCGGGCTCGGAGTGCTCCGGCACCTCGACCGGAACCCCGAGCAGGTCGGCCTTGAGCTGCATCCACCAGCCGGACTTCGCGCCCCCGCCGGCCGCGCGGCACAGCTGGACCGGCGTGGCCGCGTCCCGCATCGCGGCGATCGCGAGCCGCAGGTCGCAGGTGACGCCCTCCATCGTGGCGCGCACCAGATCGAGCGGCGTGGTCGCCAGCGTCAGCCCGAGCACCGCGCCACGCCGCGCTTCCGGCGCGGTCCAGGGCGGGCCCGCCCCCGACAGGTGCGGGACGACCAGCACGTTGGCCGGCTCGGTCCCGGCCTTCTGCAGGCTCGCCTCGAGATCTTCCAGCGGCATCCCAACGAAACCCAGGGCCCAGTCCAGGGCACTCGTCCCGTTCGGGCTCTTCGACCAGACGCCGATTCCCGGCGTGCTCGGGTGCGGCGTCACCGCGAGGCCGGCGGCCGCGGCCCCGGCGAGCGCCGGGCGGTCCGCGGGGACCACGACGGACTCCCACGTCCCCGACGACAGCAGCGCCACGCCGGCGTCCACCGCGCCGCTGCCCACGGCGGCGCAGCAGGCATCCCAGCTCCCCACCACGAACGCGCAGTCAGCGGGCAGGCCTAGCTCGGCGGCGGCGTCGGGGTGCACGTTCTCGATGGCCTTTGCCCAGGGAACGACCTCCGGGAGCAGCCGCCCGTCCAGGCCGAGCGCGTCCAGCCGCTCGCCAGACCAGCACCGCTGCGCGAGGTCGAACAGGAAGAACCCGGAGGCGAGCGCCGGGTCGACGACCGGCCGCCCGATCAGCTTGAGCGACGCCAGCTCGTGCCAGCCGAGGAACCACCGCGCCTCAGCGAGCGTGTCCGGGGCGGTTTCCCGCCACCACAGCAGCCGGCTCGCGGGGTCCATGTGATCGGGGACGTGGCCGCACGCGCGGAGCCACTGCTCGGGTGGCCACGGCAGCAGGTCCGTCGCGGGAATCTGGGGGCTGCGCGCATCCGCCGTGCGCAGGCAGGGCCCGAGCGCCGAGCCGTCCGCCCTGGCCGGGAAGGACTCGCGGCCGGACGCGGACACAGCGAGGGCCCGGGGTGGATCCCGGCGGACCGGGGAGGCGGACGTGACCTGGCGGATGACCCGGACGGCCGCGCGCCACACCTCGTCGCCGTCCACCTGCCAGTGGCCGGGCTGGGCACGCTGAGGCGGCGGCGTCTCCTGCGCCCGGGCCAGCTCGCGGCCGGCCTCGTCGTAGGCCGCGGCCTTGACCGCGGTGGATCCCACATCGAGCCCCAGCACGCTCACAGGCAGAGTCTAAAGGCCGGGTATTGACCTGGCTAGATAAATCTGCATACAGTCAGCGCTAACCTTCCGCGCAGCGACGCGCTGGATCGATCGTCAGTGGCCGCTCTAGGAGGCACTTTGTGCCTGTCATTCGCGATACTCCGCCCACCACAGCCGTCAGGTCGACGCTGACTGGCGAGTGATCTGGATACAGTTTCGAGCCGCGCCCGCGGAGGGAGACCAGATGTCGACTCCAGATGACCAGCAGGGTCTGGACAACTTCGTCGAAACAGAAGGCAAGGTCTGGGTCGCCGAGACCGACCTCAAATCCGGCGCCGTCCGCCTCCCCGGGGCGATCATGCAGAACGTCACGCACATCGCCCCCGCGATCGCGGCGTTCTTCTTCACCCAGACCATCGTCGGTTTCTCCGGCGCGCACGCCCCGCTCGCCTACCTGATCGGGTTCGTGGTCGTGCTGGCCCTCGGCATGTGCCTGGTGCAGCTCGCCAAGAGGTTCCCGTCGGCAGGCGGCTACTACACATACGTGAGCCGCACGCTCGGCCCCCGGCTCGGCTTCCTGACCGGCTGGCTCTACGCGCTGTACTCGCCGATCGTGGCCGGCCCCGCGCTCGCCTACCTCGGCCTCATCTTCCAGGGCGAGTTCCAGAGCTACTACCACGTGACCTGGTTCCACTGGTGGTATCTGGTGATCATCGGCCTGCCGCTGATTGCGCTCGTCGGGTACCTGGGCATCGCCCCCTCGGTCCGCACGATCGTGATCGTCGGCGCGATGGAGTTCCTGATCGTCCTGCTCCTGGGGCTGTGGGGGCTCGCCGACCCGGGGCAGGGCGGGTTTACGTTTCAGTCGTTCAGCTACGGCTTCAACCCGGGATCGATCGGCACCTCGAGCGGGTTCGCGCTGGCGATCGTGTTCACCGTGCAAGGCCTGACCGGCTGGGAAGCCGCGGTCCCGCTGGCCGAGGAGACCGAGAACCCGCGGCGCAACGTACCGCGCGCGACGATGTGGTCGATCGCCATCATCGGCGTCATGCTCGTGGTCGTGATCTGGGGCCAGGTCATCGGCTGGGGTTACACCGGCCTCAGCAAGCTGATCTCATCGCCCGAGCTGCCGGCGCTGGTGATCGCGCACCGGGTCTGGGGCAGCGTGTGGTGGCTGGCGCTGCTCGCGATGTTCACGTCGGTGTTCGGTGCCAGCATCGCCTGCCAGAACGTGGCCACCCGGATGTGGTACGGCATGGGGCGCAGCGGCGTGCTGCCGTCCGCGTTCGGCCAGGTGCACCCGGTCCGCAAGACGCCGACGCTGGCCGTCACCGTTCAGCTGGTCCTGTCGGTGCTGCTGGCGCTGGGCGCCTGGTGGCTGGGCCCGCAGGAGATGTTCATCCTCGTGCTCGGCTTCGTCCTGGTTATCGCGGTGATCTTCATCTACATCGCCGCGAACGTGGGCGTCGTCGTCTACTACTGGCGGGAGCAGCGGGCGCACTTCAACTGGATCCTGCACTTCATCTTCCCGGTGGGCACCAGCGTGGTGCTGCTCTACTCGCTCTACAAGTCATTCAGCCCGTTCCCGGCCCACCCCTACAACTGGTCGCCGGTCATCGTCGCCGTCTGGCTGATCATTGGTATCGGCATACTGGCCGCGCTGAAGTTGCGCGGCAACGAGGGCTGGCTGGCAAAGGCCAGCGCGATCGTCGAAGAACGCCCCGAGACAACCGAGGAAGAAAAGCACCGCCCCGCCGTCTGGGAATGACCGTGAAACCGGCCCTTACGCAGGTTCAAGGAGACACCAGCATGAGCGATCAAGCGCCGGCGGTACCGCGGCCCTCGGCCGAGCCGGTCCGGTCATACCGGACGGCCTTCCGCCAGGACGAGGATCCGCTGTCCGAGGGCGGGATCTGGGTCAACGGCCGCACCGACGGCATCGACTGGGTGGACATCGTCACGGCGAACGGGGTCGCCTACGGCGGGCTGAGCCGCATGGCCGTGGCCGAGCAGCGGGCGCAGCAGGGCAACCTCGACCCCGGAACCTCGGCCGACGCGGCGCCGGTGGGCGACTACGACGACCCGACGGCGGTGCTCGGCGGCGTGTGGGGGCGCAACCAGC
>Ga0335073_10004597_pt1 | contig 19294 bp, 13 predicted proteins | sample Lox_Sample_22_FD_207093 | JGI IMG/M metagenome (GOLD analysis project Ga0335073, IMG submission 207093) | Soil microbial communities from Loxahatchee National Wildlife Refuge, Florida, United States - Lox_Sample_2.2 | ecosystem: Environmental > Terrestrial > Soil > Wetlands | place: USA...
GGTGCGGCATCCGGTAGTCGATCGCGGCGTCGAACCCGAACTCCTCGGTCACCACGCGGCACTTCTCCGGCCCGCCCGCGATGCCGATGACCCGGCAGCCCTTGATCTTGGCGATCTGCCCGGCCACACTGCCCACCGCGCCGGCCGCGCCGGACACGACCACAGTGTCGCCCTCTTTGGGCTTGCCCACGTCCAGCAGTGCGAAGTATGCCGTCAGCCCGGTCATCCCCAGCACGCCCAGGTACACCGGCAGGTCGGCCAGCGACGTGTCGACCGTGATCACCCCGCGCCCGTCCGACACTGCGTATTCCTGCACGCCGAACGTGCCGTAGACGTGCTCACCCATGGCAAACCCGGGATGCTCGGACGCTATGACCCGGCCGATCGCGCCGGCCCGCATGACGGCCCCGATCTCCACGGGTGGCATATAGGACGGGCGCGCGCTCATCCACCCCCGCATGGCGGGGTCAATGGATAGGTGCGAGATCTCCACCACGAACTCCCCGGGAACCGGGACGGGTACCGCCTCGCTCGTGAACTCCCAGTCCCCGCGCCGGGGGAGCCCGGACGGGCGGGCGGCCAGGCGGACCTGGCGGTTGGTCTGTGGCACAGGAATAACTTATCCCGAACGGACCTCGGCGGCCCTTGACGGCTCATTTGCTCGAGCATGGCAAGCGTCCCAGGCGGTTCATGATGCACCATCGCCGGGCTGCGGCGCCGCTCAGGCGCTAAGCGCCGACCGGGACCGCGCAGACCAGCCCCCGTGATCTCGCAGTCAATACCGGTCTCTTCTTTCGTCTCGCGGACGGCTGCCTGCACCATCGATTCACCCAGGTCGATCGCGCCGCAGGGCACCGCCCAGTTCTGGTTATCCGACCGCCGGATCAGCAAGACATCGCCGGAGGCATTGGTCACAACCACGTTGACCGACGGCACAACACTGTTGGCCGTGGGTGCGGCGGGGTCGTCATAGAAGTCGATTCTGCGGACCACGTGTCCTAGCTTCCCTCGGCCGATGTCACCCGAACTCGCCCCACCCAAATGAGACGACGCATCCGTACCTCAGAGCAGTGCTCGAAACTCGTCTGGAGTCATGCCGATGATGGACAGGATGTTTCGCAGGGTGCCTTTAGGCACGTCCCGGCCAGCATGGACTGGGACGGGGACTGCGCGTCCATCGGGGTGTTGCATCACGTGGTGGCTGCCCGCGATTCGCTCGACAACGAATCCTGCGCTTTCAAGCGCCTTGACCACCTTCGCCCCCGATACGACCGGGATGCTACTGGGCACAAGCCAGGAAGCTACCAGAAGTCAGGCGACATTGAGTGTCAGAGTCAACTCGTCTGGTGGCCCGACTGCATCGAGCAGAGCTTCAAGGGCAGTACGGAGGTCGGAGATCGCCTCTTCCGGCGTTGGGCCATCACCGACCGCGCCGACGCCGGGACGGAGGAGGGCAGAGGCGCACCAGACACCGTCCTCGTCCTGCTCGAGGAAGTAGGGAACATGAACGGTCCGGGTCACACGTTCAGTATTGCATGACGTGTATTAGGTCTATTACACGTCTCCTCGAAGAGGACCCAAACGAGGGCAACGGAAAAGCAAGCTAGGCATGTTGCTTAACACTTCAAATTCGAACACAAATCCGATAAATCGGTGGAGCTAAGGGGATTTGAACCCCTGACCTTCTGCATGCCATGCAGCATGGTTTCGTCTGACGGCGTCGCAGTGGGTCCGGTTCCTGCAGTTCCGAGGCAATGCGACGTCTGGGGACGTCGCGCTGCGTCTGGCTAGATCTCGGGGCGTTGGCACTGGTTTTGGTTCTGGTTTTGACGGGGCTCCTGGTCGTGGAAAGTCCGGCAAACCTATTCCTCGCGGCCGTGGCGTGCGGGTGCGCTAATCGCACGGGGCGGGCCAGATGTCGGCGTCAGGCGGCTTCGGTGGAGGTGACCGTGAGGGTGTGGTCGGTGAAGTTGGCGACGAGGTCGAGGCGCCCGCCGAGTGCCTGGACGTAGCGGGCGATGGCCTCGATGGTGGACAGTTCGCCGCGTTCGATCTGGGAGACCCGTCCCGGGGTAACGCCCATGGTCTCGGCGAGCTGGGCCTGGGTGAGACCGCGCTGCTTGCGCTCGTCGGCAAGCCGCTGGCCGCTCTGCCGGGCCATCAGGGTCTTGCGGCGCCGTTCGGCTTCCTCGGGCCCGCCGACACGCTCGACGTAGGCGTCGCGGTCCCACTTGGTGTAACTGGTCACTGGCTGTCTTCCTCCTCCTCCGCCCGTTCCTTCAGGTAGATCTCATAGAGCTGCTCGGCACGGGGGATCATCCGCGCGTACCACCTGTTCCAGCTTCCCGCTTTGTCGCCGGCGACTAGCAAGATCGCGGAGCGCCACGGGTCGAATACGAATAGAACGCGTATCTCGCTCCGTCCGCGGGACCCGGGCCGGAGCTCCTTCAGGTTCGCGATTTTCGAGTTGGTGATGGTGTCGACGAGCGGGCGGCCCAGTGCGGGTCCCGAGCGGCTCAGCGCGTAGATGGCGTCGTCTACCAGGTCGGCGGTCTTCGGGTCGCTGTGCTGCAGTTCCCGCAGCCAGGCGGCGACCTCGTCAGTCTGGTAGATGTCCCACTCGCCCACTCATCGACTATAGCAAATCCTATAGTTCAGTATCGACGGGCTCGCATGGGATTTGGTAATGCCGTACTCGCCGCCTTGGCGCTGGGCGTGTAGGGCAGCCGCCGGGGGTCGGGGAAGCCGAGGCTGACGTAGCCGGGTGCGCGCTTGGCGAGAGACGAGGCAAGTACCCCGGTGCGTTCGTCGACGTAGTCGTGGACTTCGGCGGTGGTCTTGCCGTCGCAGGGCCGCAGGATGCGTCCGGCGTACTGGACGAGCTTTCCCTTGTAGGAGACGGGTGCGGCGAGGAAGAGGGTGTCTAGTGGCGGACAGTCGAAGCCCTCGCCGGCATAGGGCCCGGTGGCGACGACGAGCAGCGGCGGCCCGCCGGGCTGCGGCCGCAGCCGGGCGAGCGCCGCCGCGCGGTCTTTGGCGCCCATGCCGCCGCGCAGCACGACGGCGTCGTGGCCTGCGGCCTGCAGCCCATCCGTGAGCTTCTGCAGGTGCGCGATCCAGCTGGTGAGGACGAGGCAGTTTCTGCCCTGCGCAAGCGCGGCGGTCACATCGGTGATGACCTGGCGGCTGCGTGCCTCGCTGGCGATCAGATCGCGGTAGATGACCGTCATTCCCCCTGGTACGGAGGGGTCGGCGTCGCCCGTGTAACAGTAGGACGTGGCGTGCAGGTGCAGCACCGGCGTCGGTCGGCCACCGGGCGCGGTGCCCGGCAGCGTCGGTATCGAAGCGGCGGGCTCGCGCGGACCTGTGATGGTGTGCTGGACCGGTCCGGTTTGCATGGCGATCAGGTCGTCGAGTTTGTCGCGCCGGTAGGGCGTGGCGGTCAGCCCGAGCCAGCGGCGCGCCGGGATCTGCTTGACTGCGTGCTCAAATGCGGCAGCCGGGACATGGTGGCACTCATCGGCGATGATCAGCCCGTACCCGGCGGTCAGCGCGGCGACGTCAGCTTGGCGGGCGAGGGTCTGCAAGGTGATGATGTCGATGGTCCCGCGGAGCTTGGCGCGGCCGCCGCCAAGCTGCCCGGCCTTCACGCCGACGAACTCGCTGATGCGGCTGCGCCACTGGTCGGCCAGCGCCTTGCGGTCAACCAGGACCAGCGTTGACGTCTGACGGGCCGCGATGACCGCGCAGGCGATGACCGTCTTGCCCGATCCGGGCGGCGCGACGAGCATGCCGAGGTCGTGCCGGGTCAGTTCCGCGACGGCCGCTCGCTGCGGCGGGGTCAGCGTTGCGTTGCACGTGAACTGTTGCGGCGTGCCCGCCGCCCGCTCATCGGCTATCTCTACCCGGCTGCCGGCCTGTTCGGCGAGCGAGGTGACGGCGCCGAGCATGCCGCGCGGCAGGATTAGGCCGCCGTCGATGGTCTCGTCAAAGCTGTGCAGGAACCGCGGGATGTTGTACGTGGAAGCGCGCATCCGCTGCCGTTCGTAGAACTCCGGGTTGTGCATCGACGCCGCGTGCCGCAGCGCCGCTGCCAGGGCCGGGGTGAGCTCAGCCTGCTCGACCCTGATGCCCGCGCCGAGCCGGACATGCAGCACCGTTGCCGCGGGCGGTCGTATCTGCGATGAGAACGGGACAGCAAGCTTGGTAACGTCCCCGGCGACCGCCACCCGCCCGGGCCGGTCAGCGGCGCGCTTCACCTCCTGAGGTGTCATCCGCCCGAGCGTCGACAGGTATCTCCACTGGTCCTTGTGCGGTTCTAGGTCCTCCAGGTTCAAGAACATGGTCGCGCCATTGCGGCGGGCCGGCCGGAACAGCGGCGCGGCTACCAGGTTCCCGATGCCGCCGGCCGGGAGCAGATCCTGGGACGGGAACAGCCGGTCATAACTGTCCAGCTTCATCCGGCCCCGCATGGCCATGGCCTCGCGCAGCAGGCCGGTGCCCAGTCGGCGTGCCACCTCAGCCGGAACCGGGGAGGTGAAGAACACCCACCCGTGCGCGCCGACGCCGGACCGGGATACTTCCAGAGCGACGGGGACTCGCAGCGCCCGCGCGGCCTTGACGTACATCAGCGCGTCGGCCAGCGCGTCCGGCCCGTCGAAGTCGGCGGCCAGCCACCAGCACCGGTCACCGTCCAGCAGCGGGTACAGCCCGATGTGCACCTCGCCTTTCAGGTGCGCGGCGAGCACGCCGGGCGTCAGCGGCAGGAACTCGGCGTCCTCGTGCCTCATGCCCTTGCGCCAGCCGCCACGGACAGCAGGCACCCAGCCGCCCCTGCCGGTACGCGGATTGTCATACCGGATCGCGTACACATCCGTGCGGGCAGCGAACAGCGCACGGTAGAACGCCACCTTCGCCTCCGGGGACGACCCATCATCCACCAGCCCGGGCGGCGCCTCGAAGAACCCGGCCTGCCCAGGACCCGGAGGAGCCGCCTGCTCCGGAGTCATCTTCAGCAGCCGCAGCAGCCGGGCGTTCTCCGCCCGTAGCCGTGCCAGCTCAGCCTCAACCGCCATCGGGATCTCAGCCACGATGACACGCTATCCGCCGTCGGCCACACGCCTGGCATCCCCGGCAGGAGCGAGTGGCCGCATCACACAGCCTGGCGATCTGCTGGGAACGCGTTGGATGGGCGAGCTCCGGCCTTCTGGCCGCAATGCAGCAATATGAGGCTGAGGTTTGCGCAGGTCAGGCGACGATCAAGACCCAATAGTTTGGGTCTTTTCATCGAACAGGCACACGAAAATTGTGGAGCTAAGGGGATTCGAACCCCTGACCTTCTGCATGCCATGCAGCAGGGTTTCGTCTGACGGTGTCGCGCTGCGTCCCGTTACCGCACTTCGGAGCGGACCTAATGTCTGGGAACGTCTGACTTGGTCTGGCGGAATCGGGGTGCGTTGGTCCTTGCTCTGGGCCTGGTTCTTGCCGGACCTCTCGGTCAATCGAGGTTGAACTGTGCCAACCCGGTTCACCGATGAGCTCGCCGTCTCGGTCAGGTCAGGTCCGCGAGCAAGGTGTCGAGGGACAGTTCCTCCTCGATGCGTACGTCGCGGCGCGCCATGGCGTCCGCCAGGCTCGGGTCCCAAGGGGTCGTGACGGGCTCCCCGGCGAGGCGGGGCAGCCGCGCCGCGGCATGCGCAGCCGTTGCCGATGCCGCCGCGGCCTCGTAAGCGTCCCGGTCGTACCGCCACGGCTGCCAGTGGGACTGTCCTAGGCGCACTCGCCGGCGAACCGCGCTGGCGATCCGGACACCGCCCCAGTCGAAATCGCCGTGGTAGCAGAACTGCGTGCCGCCCGCCGCCAGCAGGTCCAGTAGCTGCCATACGGCGTCGGACGGCTGGCCGCCGACGCAGACCAGCGGCGCGCAGCGACTGCCAAGTTCGTCCGCGGCGGCCGCGATCACCACGGGATTCTCGCAGATGCGCACGGGTCCCGCCGACAGCGCCTCATCGTGGCAGCGCAGCTGCCTGAGGGTGAGCATCGCCGGCTGCCCGGCTTCCCGCTGCAGCGCCAGGACCTTGCCCAGAGGGGTGCGAGTGTCGCCGGGCAAACCGAGACAGAGCACAAGCGAGGAGAGTTCGTCGAGGTGAACGTCGACGGAGGCCCACACTGCGCGGCGGGAATCCGCGCCCGCGCCGGCCGCGAACGGCAGGCCGCCCAGCGCGCGGGCCGCAGACAGGGCGAGCGTCCCTACCGGGCGCCCGTCGTCGAGGGCGTGCGCGTCGCCGCAGGATTCGGCAGCGAGCCGTCCGATCGGGATGCCGCGTGACGGCAGTCGCCGCAGCACCCCCGCCACTTGGTCAAGCAGCACCAGTGCCACGTCAGGGGATGGGGCCAGGCGGCGTACGACACCGGTCGCGTCGAGCCAGCCCCGCCACGCGGCCAGTTCAGGCCGGCCCGCCACGGCCTCGTCCAGCGGCGCGAACGCGGCCGCCCAGGCGGATGCCGCATCCAGCCGGTCACGGTTGCGGTCCCGGAGCGGACCGGTCAGCAGCGCCACGGCCTCGGCCAGGCCGCCCGGTGCGGCCCCGCTCTCGCGCAAGACCCGGTCCACCTCGGGCAGCGACACTGACAGCGACGTACCGGAACGAGGCGGCCTGCCGGTCAGCCGTTCGACCGCCCGCCGCTGCTCCACGGTCGCGCCGGCCAGGGTCACGATGCCAGTCAGCGAGCGCCCGGCCTCCAGCCGGTCCCGCGCCCGCAGGACCAGCCACGCGGTGTGCTCGCCGCCAAGCAGGCGGTGCAGCCTGATGCCGTCGTCCGCGGTGCCTGTCAGGCTGTCTGTCATACCGGCGCCCGTTCGGCCCGGCGGCGTTCCCGCCCGTCCCACTGCCACGGGGTGACCAGGACCGCGTCCACGCCATCGTGCCGCGTGAGCTGGCAGATGCCGAGTCCGGGCACCTGCGGGTAGCAGCCCCATTCCCGCTCGCTGGTCATGACCACGTCCATGTCGAAGGTGGCGAGCAGGCCCATGCATTTGGCGCGGGAGTCGTCATCCACCCCGGCGAATGCCTCGTCGAGCGCGATCAGCCTCGGGGCATGCGGATTGCCGGCCGACTTGTAGTGCGACGAAGCCGCTGCGAACAGCGGAACCGACACCACCAGGGCGCGCTCGCCTCCCGAGGCGGGCCCGGTGGCGGGCCGCCACTGCCCGTCGGAATAGCGCTGGATCACGAACTCGTGCCAGTCCCGGTAGTCAAGCGCCGAAGTCAGCGCCTCGGACCAGCCGGCCGCCGGATTGTCGGCATGCTCGGCGGCGATCCGCTGCTGCAGGAACGCGCCCACCAGCCCGCGGTCGGCAGCGGACCAGGCGTCGATCGTCTGCCGGAGCTTGAGCCTGACCCGGTCGAGGCCCTCGGGCGCGTTCCTGGCCTGCTGCCAGATCAGCCGCAGCTTCATGCCGGTCGACGTCGGCCGCGCCTGGAGTTCGTCGTTCATCTGCCTGACCTCGGCCTCGGCCGCCGAGATCAGCTCGTGCAGCGTTCCCGCTACCTCGTTGAGCAAGTGATTCTCCAGGATCTCCCGCTCCCGTGCCGACAGCAGCGTGGTTCGCTGCTCGATCTCCGTCGCCAGCGCCTCGGCCAGCCCCGGCAGGTCGTGACTGCGCCCCTGGAACACCACGTCGATCACGATGACGCCCTCGCTCAGCGTCAGTCCCGCGGAGTGCCCGCGGGCGGCCATCGCGTCCGCGAGCAGCTTGTGCTCGTCGGTCACCCGCTTCTGGATCCTGTCCCACGGTCCGTCGCCGTCCTCCACCGAGTCGAGTTCGGCGTTGACCGCGCGGGCGAGGATGACGGTCGGCGTCGCCGCCCACGGCTGATCGGTGCCGGGGATCTCCAGCCACGGCACCGCGACCCGCAGCAGCCCGGTGGCCGCGAACGCCTGGAACTCACGGACAGCATCGTCACGCTGACGTGACGAATCATCCACCTGGACCCGCAATTCGACCCGTTTCCCGTCCGCCCTGCCGCGCGCCTCGATCGCGTCCCGTTCCCGGTCGCCGACGGCCCGCCGGGCCGTCTTGTTCCAGCCAAGGGCACCGGTCACCTCGGCGAGCCGCCGCTGCAGTTCCTCGACCGCCGTTCCTGCGGTGGCCAGCAGCTCCGTGTACGTGGTCGCCGCCGCACCGGCCGCCTCCCGCGCTTCGGCGGCCCGCTCGCTTGCCTCGAACAGCAGCTGACGGCAGTCGGCGAGTTCCGCCTCCGCGTCGGCCGCCGCGTGGATCGCGGCGTGCGCAGCCTCGGCCGCCGGCCAGAGCGCGGCGAGCGCCACCCGGTAGGCGCCCAGCCCGGCCCGCACCGCGGCGAGCTCTTCGGTGTCCGCGGGAAGGCCGACATCGGCCGCGAATTCCGCCGCCCGCGCCTGCGCGGCCGCCAGTTCCTCCTGCCGCTGCTCCCGCCCGGCGGCAGCCGCCGTGTGGTCCTCCTTCGCGCGGACAAGCCCCCGGCGCTCCACGGCGGCTCCGGTGTGTGCCTCGCGGACCGCGCCATCGGGCGGCACCGTCCGGTGCTCCTCGGCGAGCAGCTCCTGCCGCGCCTCGATGCCCGCGAGGTCCGCATCGATTGCCTCGATGGCGGCGTGCTCCCCGGCAAGCTCCTGCCCGAGCGACTCGATCCGCGCCCGCCGCGCCGCCTCCCGCGCCCCCTCGCCGATGTAGCCCGCCTGGTCCTTGCACCAGGCGCCGCTCAGCACGCCGTTGGACCACCGGCCATCCGTGGTCACCCAGGTCTCGCCGTGGCCGGCGGCCCCTGGTGCACGTCCGATAGCACTCAGAACGGAAGCCACCGACTCTACCCGCAGCACTCCGGCCTGGAGATCGTCCGGATCGATGGCGGGCACTAGCAGACTGGCGCATGATGCTCCGGCCACCGGGGAAAGCCCGGTAACCACGATCACATCACCGTCGACGAGATCTCCCTCCGGTGTCACCCACGCATCCAGAATGCCCGCCGCCTCCAGCGCCGCCTCCAGCCCGGCGCGCTCGTCATCGGACAGGCCGGGCGCGAAGTCGGTCACCTTCCACAGCGGCGCTCCGGGACGGCTCGCACGCACGCCGTCATCCCGCGTGTGCGGGACCGGCGGGGCGTCGTGGCCGCCCTCGCGTAGCCGGCTGATCTGCTTTGCCAGCTCGTCCGCCCGCGTGACATGCCGGGTCCGGCGTGTGGTCAGTTCCCCGGCCCGTCGGCCGAGTTCCGTAACGGCGGTGCGGGCGGCGGCGTCGATGATCGCGGCGGCGGGATTCGCGCCCTCCCCGGTCACTCCCCAGTCCTCGAGCGCGGCGATCAGCTCGTCCGGGTCGGACACCCGCACTTCCGTCAGCCCGCTCAGGTAGGAGCGGTAGGCGTCAAGAAGCAGCCGCGCACGTTCTGATACTGCATGATCGGCGGCCGTGACACGGTCCGCCGCGGCCTGGACCTCAGCCGACCGCCTGTCTTCTTCAGTCTGCGCCGCGTGGAGCTTCCGTTCGCGTTCCGCGGACTCCGTCAGCAGCCTGCCCAGCTGCGCGGCCGCTTGTTCCCGCCGGTCGGCGGCGGCCCCGGCATCGCGCCTGGCCCGGGCGAGAATGTCGGCCGCCGGTGCCTCGGCGGCATTCAGGTAGGCGGCTTCCCCATAGTAGCCGTCCTCGGCTTGTCCGGCTGGCGGAGAGGCGTCTGGGTAGGCAGCCTGCCCCTGGTGCGCGCCGTCCGGGCGCGCGGCCTCCCGGGCGGTGGCGCTGAGGGCGCCGACGGCTGTGTGGTGCTGCCGGGCGCAGCGCGCGCCGGCCGAGGTGGCAGCGGCCTCGCGCAGCGCCTGGGCGAGCCTGTCACGTCCGGTGCCGGCCCGGTGCGCGGTCTCGGCGACCCTGGCGGCGTACTTCTGGACCTGGCCCGCCTGCCGGATCCGGTCGGCCTCCTGGACGTGCGCCGCTTTCTCCTTGCCCTCGGCGTCCTGGCGGAGTTGCTCGAGCCGCTGGGCGTCGCGCATCGCGGGATCGGCCTGCAGCGCGTCCCGGCGCGCCTCCAGCTCGGCGCGCTGCTCCTCGAGTGCGGTGAGCTCACCCTGCGCCGCGGCCAGCTCCTGCTGCGCGACCGCGAACGCCTCGTCGGCGGCCGCGAGTTCCCGGCCGAGATTTTCGTATTTCGCCTGCGTCTGCCGCGGCCCGGCGGCCTTCCGCTTGGCCGCTACCTTGGCGTACCGGCGGTAGTGGCCAAGGAAGTCGCTCGCCGCCTGCTGGGCCTCGGCGAGTGAGCGCAGCGCGTCGCGCTCCTCGTCGAGACCGCGGAAGGCCTCGGCAACTGTCGTGACAAGGCCGGGGCTAAGCGGGGGCAGCGCCTCCGTGAGCGCCCTGGACAGCAGCTTCTCGTCGGGTTTCTTGGACAGCTGCGGCTGGCGCAGCTGGATCAGCAGATTGACCAGCGCCTCGTAGCGGTGCGCGCCGAGGCCGAACAGGTGCTCGTCGACCGCCCGCCGGTAGTCGGCCGCCCGGTCATAGACGAACCCGCGCGGGCCGATCTCCTCCCGCAACTTCTCCCTGGTGAGCGGGACACGACTGTCGGGCAGCAGAAGCAGCTCCCCGCCGGGGCGCTGGCTGGTGATGAAGAACCAGTGCCGGGCGATCCCGCGGCCGGCGACGGCCTTCAGCCCGCAGCCGATCGTGCGGAACTCCTCGGTGCCGTCGGCGCCCCTGCGGCCGAACTCCAGCCAGCTGTAGCCAAGGCGCTCGGGACTCGGATGCTTGCCGCCAAGCAGCAGGTTCCACTCCATCCGCTTCTGCCGGTCGCCATCCGGTTCCACCCGGTGCGGCGCGAGGTCGCCGTCGAGTAGGAACGGCAGCGTGAGGGCGAGCACCTTGGACTTCCCGGTTCCGTTGTTGCCGCGCAGCAGCAGGCGCCCGTCGTGGAACCAGAACTCCTCCTGGTCGTAGTAGAACATGTCGACCAGGCCGGCCCGCAGGGGCTTCCACCGCTCAGAAGATGGTGCTGGCAGCATCGGCCGTCGCCTTTCTGGTCGGGATCGCTGCGGGACTGCCGGGCTCCCGGATGGTGGGCTCGGCGATGGCGAAGCGGGCGATGGCCGGACGGCTGCGGATGACGGTGCTCGTACCGTCGCGCGTGACCTCGGTGTCCACCTCGATGAGGCGCAGGGCGGCGAGCTTCTCCAGCGCGATGTCGAGCAGGCCGGTTTCCGCGCCGGGATCGGTGACGCCCTTGCGCCAGTAGCTCGCGTGCGCCTGCGCCGCCCGCCGGACGAACGCGAGCAGCTCACGGCGCGGTACCCGCGCCCGGCCCGCCAGGTACTCGGCGACCAGCAGCGTAACGTGCCCGTCGGTGCGCTGCTCGGGCATCCGCACGTCGGTGAGTTCGTCGTCCGGGTCCACCATGGCAATGCCCTCGGCGCGCAGCTCCGGGAGCAGGCCGGTGGCCTCGCTGATCCGGCCGGTGATGTTGTGCCGCTGGGCGACCAGGTAGGCACGCTCGTCTTCGGCCAGCTCGTCGTAGTAGAGGGCCGGCTCGTCGAGCAGCCGCCGGGTGAGCATCCTGCGCAGCGCCTGGTTGCGGAGTTCGTCAGTCTCGGCGACCGGTTCGGCGGTCAGCTCCGCGAGCCTTGCCTCGAAGGCGCGGGCGGCGATGGTCGACGGGCCCCGGCCGCCCGTCAGCAGCATGCTGAGGACCGGCCGGCGCATGTCGTACAGCACGTCGGCGCCGGCCGACAGGTACGCGTCCTCGTCTCCGGCGACCCGGCTCAGCACGCCCCAGGTGAGCAGCAGCCGGATCACGGCCACGAGGTCGGCACGGTCGCTCCTGGTGTCCAGGGTCAGCGTGAACCCCGTGGCGGCCAGGCCAGGTTCGGCGGCGGCGGTGAGCACGTCGTCAGCGAGGCTGCCGAGCGTGGTCTGCGCGTCGGCGCGGGCCAGCGCGGACAAGGCCAGGCAGAGGGTGACGTACCGGCGGCGGGTGAACGGTTCCCGGTTGTGCCCGCGGGCGGGATGGGTCGCGTCGGAGGTGAACGGGGCGGTCTTGAAAAGCCGGGCCGTCTCCGTGTCCGCGACCAGCCGCCAGCCGGTCTCCCTGCGCAGCCAGTCGCTGAGCGCCGGCAGATGCCGCCGGACCAGCAGGAGCGGCTCGGCGTCGTCGGCGGCGAGAAGCAGCGGCTTGGCGAGCAGTGCGCGGAGAGCGGCCTGGCGCTGCGCCTGCTCTTCGGCGGGGATCACGGCACCAGGTCCGTGATCTCGATGACGTGCTCGGGACCGGTAAGCTCCCCGTCCTCGGTCTTGATGGTGGCCGTGCCGCCGTCCGGAACCAGCCGCAGCCGCACCTCCAGGCTGCCGTCGCCGGTGACGGTCTTCACCTCCGTGTCGCCCGGCGCCCGGACCGCGAGTGCGTCGCCGAGCAGGCTGAGGAACAGGCGGAACGCCCTCGGGTCGAGCACGTCCAGGTCGGACAGCAGCGTCGGCCCGCTGGTACGCAGCCGCCGCCGGGCCTCGGCGGTCTGCGCGGCCTCCTGCTCCGCTTGGCGGCGCAGCAGTTCCCTGGCCGCGGAGCGGTCCCTTACCTGGCTGGGCTTGCCGCGACGCTCGTAGGCCCCGGTCTTCCTGAGCTGCGGCGAAATCCGGATTGGCGGTGCCTCGCCCCACGGCGTCCCGGCTGGCACATTTTCCCATTCATCAGCGGTCTCCCCGGTGACGGACAGGTGCCGGGCGGGGGACAGGCCGAACGCGGCCCGCCACAGCCTGTGGGCCGCCGCGTCGTCCGGTGCCTGCGCGAACCACAGAGCGAGAGCGGCGAAGTCCGCCGACCGGTCGGACCGGCCGGAACGCCGTTCGTTAAGCAGGCCGACAGCGTCGATAAGCTGCTTGATCGCGGTCACCGCCGCCTGTCGCAGCATCCTGGCCTGTGACGGGTGCCCGGCGCCGCGTGAGGTGAACCAGTCGTCCAGGCCGCGCCACCGGTTCCGCCACCCATCGAGCGCCTGCTGTTCCGCGCGGGCTAGCGACGCGGCCGCGTCCGCTCCTTCTGGGACCGCGTCGGCCGCCTCGCGCCGTGCGGCGACCGCCAGGAGACGCTCATGGCCGGCTGCTTCCAGGTCGGCCAGGAGGACCGCGATCTGGGCGCCGGAGTTGGCGAGGTCGGCGATGAACCGGTTGATGTAGTCGATCAGCCGTTCCTTGTAAGCGATGAAGCCGTCGACGTCTCCGTCGGAGAAGTCGATCGCCCGCCGCAGCGCGGACATGAACGCCTGCGCGTTATCGGCGAGAGAGGAGAACCGCTCTGCCACCGACAGCAGCAGCAGGTGAACCTTGGCCGGATCGGGATCGCTTTCCTTCGCCAGTGCGAGCAGCGCCTGGAGCTGATCGGCGATGTCGGCCAGGGCGACCGACTGGAGCTTGCCCCGGCGCCCGATCGCCTCCTCGTAGAACGCGATCGCCTGCTCGGCCGCCTGCCCTTCGGACGTGAGCTGGTACAGCGACCGCTTGCGGTGAAAATCCTCCACCGTGGTGACGCGGCTGGTGTCCACGTCAGACCGCAGGTTGCCCCACCTGACCAGCTGGTCCAGCGCCTCGGTGAGCTGGTCATCCGCGTCGACCCGCAGCTCCGCGGCGACGTCCTCCGGGCGCAGGTGCACGATGAAGCGCTCCTTCGCCCGGGCGAAGATCTGGAGCAGGCGCCGGTACTGCTCGGCGTGCGGGACGCCGAGGTGGGTGAAGGGCTGCGCCGCACCGGGAGTACCGCTCTGCGGCTTCTCCCGGCCGCGCTCCGGCTCCATCGAGGGAACTTCGTCCGCCACGTGTACATGGTGCCGCATGCCACCGACAAAACAGGGCAAGCGCGCCCACCCGGACTGTCAACAGAATTGCACTTTTCCAGCGTTCAAGCGGGAATCGGGGTGCTTGTCGGCCTGGCCAGTGGCCACATCGCTGCTGACGTCCGCACGGACGATCCACCGGGATACTGGGTGTAAACCCGGCCCGGCTGCGGCCGGAGTCTTCTGCGCTCGAATCGGCAGAGACCGTGGATTACCCGGCCGCCGCGACGATAACGACCTGCACAGGGCCTGGCGTATACGCCTTCCGGCACGAGCTAGCCGCACGAAACTGTTGATGGTTATCTCGAGTTCCGTGTCGTCTAAGACGACATCACCGGTAAGTACACTACAGGATCAGTGCGTCCGGTACACGTCGGCGCGGTGATCGATGCGTACGACATGGACGGTCCGGGCGGGCTCGTCGATCCGGTAGATGACCCGGTAAGCGCCTCGCCTCGCGGAGTGGTATCCGGCTAGTTCTCGGGTGAGGGGCTTGCCTACCCGGTGCGGGTTGTCCAGCAGTGCGCCGGTCAGGAACTCGGTCACTGCCGCCGCGACCGCTACCGGCAGTCCTCGTGGTGGTCCCTCGACGAGGAAGCGTCGGGCGGCCGGAGCAAGCGACAGGGCGTAAGCCTCGTCGCTCACCCGGCATCGCGCTCGTTGCGGATGCGCTCAGCTATCAGACCCCGCAGTTCATCGGCGCCGATGCCCTCACCCCGTGCGATCTCGGTTTCTGCTACACGGATCTCGTCAAGCGCGCCGGGAGTGGACAGCAGATCGAGAGTCTCTTCTATGGTTTCCAGGTCGGCTACGGAGATGATTACGGCCTCAGGGCGACCGTTGCGGGTGATCACAACGCGGTCGTGCGTATCCCGCACGTCGTCAAGCACCGCGGACAGCCGGGCCTTGGCGTCCGCCAGAGGAATTATCATCGTCATGACCTAAATTGTAGTCAAAACAGAGTGGCTTGCAAGCACACCTGCTCCCGCAACACGCTTGAACAGGGCACTTCATCCGGACGGCAACGCCGGACCTCGTCGCAAGCGTGGCCCACGTCGGGAGCAGGGCTGCGCACTGAGGCCTGGTTCACGTGTGGAAGTCGGCGAGCAAGTCCGGCGACACCGCGAGGACGAAGTCCAAGCGTCGCCGCCGACGGCAAGCTCACCCTGCGCGTCGGCGGCAGCCTCCACCACATCGGCATCGGCCGGACCCACGCCCGGACCCGCGTCCTGATGCTGGTGCAGGACCTGCACGTCCGCGTCATCAACGCCGCCACCGGCGAACTGATCCGCGAGCTGACCATCGACCGCGCCAGGAACTACCGGCCACCCGGACCCCCGCCCGGAACCCACGCGCGCCCCGCCAACGCAAAAACCCCGAACCCTAACGAGGGTTCGGGGTGTCCTCGATGTCCTGAGACATCACACACGGTGAGGTGTTCACGTTTGCGGTGAGGTGTTCACGTTTGCTACTGACCTGGGGAAATGGAGGCTGGTTGTGGGTCCGCCCACAGGTTAAGCGGGGTGTGCCCACACTTGTCTTGGCGGCCTAACGGTGTCGTGCTGGGTCTGCTTAGGGTCTGTCAACTTGTATGAAGCGTCCGGGTGCGTCTGTCTCGGTCTGGCGCTGACTGGGGTCGATGTCACTTGGTTTGTCACTTGCGCTGGGATGACGCCGGAACAGGTGCCCTGCCGCTGAAGTATCAGCTTGTTCCGTAAGTGTCGCGGAGGACGATGCCGGTTCGTCTTAACCGCCGAGCCTGATGCTGATGGGTGCTGATCAGCTCAGGCTGCTTCGGTGCCGGGTTCGGTGAAGGCGAGCCGCTGGTCACCGAAGTCGGCGATGATTTCCAGGCGGCCGCCGAGGGCTTCGACGTAGGCGGCCAGGGTGCGCAGTTCAGTGGTGCCTGGCTTGGCATGCTCGATGGCAGACACCCGACCCTGGGTGATGCCCATCCGGGCAGCGACCTGGGTCTGGGTGATGCCGAGGCGGCGGCGCATCTCGGCGAGACGGACGGCGCGCTGCTCGGCGCGCAGCTGTTCCATCCCGGCGGCGATGGCGGTCCTGTCGGCAGGATCGGGGTAGAACTCAGCGAGGAACTCATCTCGGGTGTAGTGGTGGAACTCGCTGCCGCTCATCGGATGTCCTCTTGTTTCAGGTAGTCCTCGTAACGCTGTTCGGCCAGCGGGATCGCCTGGCGGTACCAGGCCTCCCACTGACCAGCTTTATCGCCGGCTACCAGCAGGACCGCGTTCCGCCGGGGATCGAAGATATACAGAATACGGATCTCGCTGCGCCGGCCGGAGCCTGGCCGCAGTTCCTTCAAATTGCTCAGCCGGGAGTGGCGGACGCGGTCGGCGAGCGGCCGGCCCAGCTCCGGCCCGGCTTCGAGCAGCATGCCGATGGCCTGGCCGACCTGAATCGCGCTGGCCCGGTCACCCTTGCGCAAATCATGCAGCCATGCCCGGACCTCCTGTGTCATGACCAGGGCATAGGCCACGTTAGCCGCCTCCCCACAGCGGTAGTATTACGCAGGCATAATATCATATCAGCATGATATTTTGTGGCTCGCAGGGCCGGTCGGCTGTCGTGCTGGCGCTTGGAGTGCGTGCGATCCTGCGCGGGTCGGGGAAGCCGAGACCGGTGTAGCCGGACGCGCGTTTGGCGAGCATGGCGGCGAGGACGCCAGTCTGCTCATCGAGGTAGTCGTGGACTTCGGCCGTGGTCTTGTTCTCATGCGAGCGCAGGATCCGGCCTACGTATTGGGTCAGGCTGCCCTTATTGGCGACCGGCGCGGCGAGGAACAAGGTATCCAGGGCCGGGCAGTCGAAGCCTTCGCCAGCGTACGGGCCGGTGGCCACGGCCAGGAGCGGCGGCCCGCCGGGCTGCGGCTGCAGGCGGGCCAGCGCCGCCGCGCGGCTCTTGGCACCCATCCCGCCGCGAAGGATAACCGGGTCGTGCCCGGCCTCGCGCAGCAAGCCGTCGAGCTTTTCCAGATGGCTGGTCCGGTTGGTGAGGACCAGGCAGTTGCGGTCCTTGCTGAGTGCGGCGATGACGTCCGCGATGACCTGCCGGGTGCGCTGCTCATCAGCGGCCAGATGCCGGTAGATGGCCGTCATGCCGCCAGGGCGGGAGGGGTCGGCGTCGCCGTCGTACCGGTATGCAGTGGGGTGAACGTGCAACACCGGGGTGGGCCGGCCGGTACTCAGAAGCGTGTCCTGGCCGGCTGCGTCGCGGGAGAGTGCGATGGTGTGCCGAATCGGTCCGACTTGCATGGCGATCAGGTCGTCGAGCTTGTCGCGGCGGTACGGTGTGGCGGTCAGCCCGAGCCAGCGCCGTGCAGGGATCTGCTTGACCGCATGCTCGAACGCGGCGGCCGGGACGTGATGGCATTCGTCGGCGACGATAAGGCCGTACCCGGCGGTCAGCTCCACCACGTCCTGGCGGCGGGACAGAGTCTGCAAAGTGACGACATCGATGGAACCGCGCAGCTTGGCCCGGCCGCCGCCGAGCTGCCCGGCCTTGACGCCCAGGAACTCGGCGATCCTGGCCCGCCACTGGTCCGCGAGCGTCTTGCGGTCCACCAGGACGAGAGTAGAGACCTGATGTGCGGCGATGACCGCGCACGCCATTACAGTCTTGCCCGTTCCGGGTGGGGCGACCAGCACCCCCAGATCGTGCCCAGCCAAGACCCGGACGGCCGCCTGCTGCGGGCCGGTCAGCACGGCCGAGCAGGTGAATGCCTGCGTGGTGCCGGCCGCGCGCTCATCGGTCAGGTCCAGCTTGCTGCCTGCCTGCGCGGTAAGTTCGGTCACGGTGGTGAGCATGCCGCGCGGCACGATCAGCCCGCCGTCGATGGTCTCGTCGAAGAACTGCAGGAACCGGGGAATGTCCCAGGTGGAGGCGCGCATCCGCTGCTTCTCGTAGAACTGCGGATTGTGCATCGAGGCAGCATGCCGCAGCGACGCGGCGAGCGCCGGGGTCAGGTCAGCGAGTTCGACCCGGATGCCCGCGCCGAGCCGGGCCCGGACCATAGCCGCCGCCTCCGGCCGGATCTTCGTGGAGACTGGCGCGGCAAGCCTGGTGACATCGCTGCCCGCCGGAACCCGCCCGGCCTTGTCCGCGGCCCGTCTTACCTCCTTGGGCGTCATGCGGCCGAGCGTTGACAGGTAAGACCACTGATCCTGGTGCGGTTCGAGATTCTCCAGGTTCAGGAACACCGTCGCATTGCGGTCCCGGGCCGACCGGAACAGCGGCAGCGCAATCAGGTTTCCGACACCGCCGGCCGGGAGCAGGTCCTGGGACGGGAACAGCCGGTCATAACTCGCCAGGTTCACCTTCCCGCGAATTGCCATCGCCTCACGCAGCAGGCCGGTGCCCAGCCGCCGCGCAGTCTCCGCCGGCACTGGCGCGGTGAAGAAAACCCACGCGTGCATACCCACCCCGGAACGCGACACCTCCAACGCCACCGGCACCTCGAACGCCCGCCCCGCCTTGACATACATCAGCGCCTCAGTCAGCGAGTCCTGCCCGTCGAAGTCAGCGGCCAGCCACCAGCACCTGTCGCCATCCAGCAGCGGATAAACGCCGACGTGCACATCGCCCTTCAGATGAGCAGCCAGCACATCCGTGGTCAGCGGCAGGTAGTCTCGCTTCTCATGCGGGACCCCGCGCTGCCACCCACCGCGCACCGCCGGGAGCCAGCCCTTCCAGCCGCTACGGGAGTTCTCGATCCGGGTGGCGTAAATGTCGCTGCGTGCCGCGAACACCGCCAGAAAGAACGCCACCTTCGCGTCATTGGGCGAGCCATTGTAAATCGATCCTGGCGGCGCATCGAAGAAGCCGGCCTGCGCCGGACCGGGCGGCGCGGCCTGCCGCGGGCTCAATTCCAGCATCTTCAGCAGGCGCGCGTTCTCTGCCCGCAGCCGCGCCAGCTCCGCGGCCACAGCGGCGGGAATCTCAATCACGCCCACACCATATGCATCCGCGGCCGTTTAGCCGGCTGACGACGGGATTCCCAGCTGCTGAGACATCGGAACCCGCCCGGGCCCCATACGGCTACCGGGCCGAGTGGGTGACATGCGAGCCCCGGCCGTTCTGCACACGGCATCGAAGTGTGAGACTCAACGTTTGCCCAGGTCGGGTCATGATGATCCAGACCCAATAGTTTGGGTCTCTTCTATCGAATAAAGACACGAAAAATGGTGGAGCTAAGGGGATTCGAACCCCTGACCTTCTGCATGCCATGCAGACTGAATTCGTCTGACAGCGTCGGATTAGGTCTGGTTGTCGCAGTTCAGCGCGACTCTAATGTCTGAGGGCGTCTGGCGTGGTCCGGCGAAATCTGAGTGCGTTGGTCCTTGGTTTGGTCCTGGTTCGCCGGACTCCCGATCAATGAATGCTCAACCGTGGCAGCCCGGATCACCGATGACACTATGACTCTGGTCGGCCA
>Ga0335073_10004598_pt1 | contig 19293 bp, 15 predicted proteins | sample Lox_Sample_22_FD_207093 | JGI IMG/M metagenome (GOLD analysis project Ga0335073, IMG submission 207093) | Soil microbial communities from Loxahatchee National Wildlife Refuge, Florida, United States - Lox_Sample_2.2 | ecosystem: Environmental > Terrestrial > Soil > Wetlands | place: USA...
GTGGGTGCTGCTTTTCAGTCTCGCGCTCGTGGCGGCGGCGGGGCTTTCCTTCCGCTATCTGCCGGGATGGTGGGGATATGCGGGGGGCGCCGCGGTGGTGCTCTCGGCCGTCGTCACACCTTACCTTTTCTTCACCCGCCGCGAAGTCTTCTCGCTGGCCACGCCGCTCGCGGCGGCCGTGTTCGGAAACCTCACGGCCGCCATGTATTACCATCTCGTGGTCCGGCGCGCCCTGCGGCAGGAGCAATCCACGCGCGAGCGGTATCAGCAGGCCATGCACTTCGTGACCCACGAAATGCGCACGCCGCTTTCCGCCATCCAGGGTTCGAGCGAACTGATTTCCAAATACGCTTTGACGGAAGAGAAGCGAAAGCAGGTGGCCGACCTGATCAACTCCGAATCGAAGCGGCTGGCACGCATGGTGGAAGTGTTTCTGCACGTGGAGCGCCTCAGCGCGGGGCAGATGGAGTTGAAGCACGAGGCCATTTCCGTGGAGCGGTTAGTGGATGTTTGCGTGACGCGCATCCGGCCGGTGGCCGGGCGTAAGCGGATCGCCATCACGGTAAACCCCATCGCAGGGGAGTTACAATTAACGGGCGACCGCGAACTGCTGGAATACGCCTGTTACAATTTGTTGACTAACGCAGTGAAGTATTCGCCGCAGAAAACCGAAGTCACAGTTAGCGCCGCGAACCATCACGGCCACGTGCGGATTGCGGTATCGGACCAGGGCATGGGTATGGATGCCAGGGAAGTGAAGCAGATCTTTCATAAGTTCTACCGCACTAAGAAAGCGGAGGAATCGGGGGAAGCGGGCACCGGAATCGGGTTATCGATCGTCCAACAGATCGTGGAACAGCACGGCGGCGAGATCGAGGTGACCAGCAAGCCTGGCGCGGGATCGTGTTTTACGCTGCTGTTGCCGGCGGCGGTTCCAGCGCCGGCCCCTGCCCCCTCGGAACGACTTTAATGCAGAGACTCCTGTTAGTGGAAGACGACCCGGCGCTGCAATTTACCATTCAGACGGCGCTCGAAGAAAACGGATACCAGGTGGAAGCGGTTTCCACCACCGGCGACGCCATCGAACGGCTGGCGGACGAAACCTACCCGATCGTAGTGAGCGATATCTACATCGACGAGCGAACCGGGCTCGACGTGCTCGATGCGGCCAAGCGGCGCGATCCATTCTGCGCGGTGATTCTGATGACCGGCCGTGGCACCATTGAGACGGTGATGGCCGCGACCCGCGGCGGCGCTTTCGACTATATCGCCAAACCCTTCGAACTCGACGTGCTGCTGGACGCGATTACCCGCGCCGAGCAGGCGCGCGATGGTGCCGACGACGAGGCGGAAGAAGAAGAACTGCCCGAGACGGAGATGATCGGGATTTCGCCGGGCATGGTGGAAGTGTACAAGACCATCTCGAAAACCGCGCCGACCGACGCCACGGTCATCATCGAAGGCGAAACCGGCACCGGCAAAGACCTCGTGGCGCGCATGATTCACCGCTTCAGCATGCGCAAAGACCAGCCGTTCGTGCCGGTGGATTGCGGATCCATCGCGCCTTCCTTGCTCGAAAGCGAGTTATTCGGGGCCATGCGCGGTGCGTTCACGGGCGCCGATCGCGACCGCGTGGGCGTGTTCGAAGCGGCCAACCGCGGAACGGTATTTCTGGACGAAATCGGCGATATCGAGCACAATTTCCAGCTGGCGCTGCTGCGATTTCTGGAAAGCCACGAGATCCGGCCGGTAGGCGCGTCGCGGTCGAAGACGGTGGATGTGAGGGTTCTCGCGGCCACCAATCGCGACTTGCAGCGCATGGTGCAGGACAATAAATTCCGCGAAGATTTGTGGCACCGGCTGAACGTAGTGCGCATCGTCCTGCCGCCGCTGCGCGAGCGGCGCGGCGACATCCCCCTTCTGGCGCAGTTTTACGCGCGCAAGTACAACGGGCGCTACGGGCGCGACGTGAGAATGATGGATTCCGGTGTGAAAGCGCTCCAGGATTTCACCTGGCCCGGCAATGTCCGCCAGTTGCAGCACGTCATCGAGAGGCTGACGATCCTGTCGGATCGCATCGATGGCGAGGCGGTACACGATGCCCTGACGACCATGGAGTCGCGCGAAAAACCCGTGGATACGCTGGCGGACGCCGAAGAGGATCAGATCCGCCGCGTGCTCGCCGCCACCGGCGGAAACAAGAGCAAGGCGGCCCAGATTTTGGGAATCGAGCGGAAGACCCTGTACCGAAAGCTGGAGCGCATGAAAGTGTAGGACCCGCCGGCCTTCAACCAAGCCTGACGGTGCTTTCCCAGCGTCTCTACCCGATGGATTGTTCCGCTTTATTCAGACTCTCCAGAAGGACCGCCTGTAGATTCGTTTTCACGCCAAAGGGATTTTGATCGATGTGGGCAATCAATCGCTCCGACTTCACAATCCGTTTGAACTCCTCCACGATGGCCAGGGTCTTTTTCAGCTCCGACTCCCGGGCCGCGCCCGTAGCGCCGGCACAGGCTTTCAGCGAGTCGGTGAGCCGTCGATCCAGCTTGCCCAGCGTCCCCTCGATCTTCTGTGCGGTTCGATCGATCTCTTGAATCAATTCCGTTCCCGCACCCGCATAGTGGGCCTTCACGGCCCGCACCAGTTCTTTGACGCGGGCATCCACGGTGTTCTTGGTTCCGTCCCAATGCAGAGCCGCCTGCGAGAGCTTCACGTGCTGCTCGGCCATTTTCTGGAGCGCGCCCGCGGGCTGGGCCTGTTTATCGTCGCCCGCGGAGACCATGACTTCCTTGCCGAACAAATCTTTAAGAATGGGCCCATGCGACCTCACCATCCCGGGATCCAATTTGCCCTTCTGAACCAGCAGCACGATCTTTCCCTGTTCGAGCGAGCACACCCCGCTACAGAGGGGCGCTTTGGTTCCCTTGAGATTCTTCAACAGCGGCGCGACCGCGTTGCTCGGGCTGCCCACTACCAGAAAAGGCTTTACAACCCGGAGCTTCTTCGAGGAGTCGGGCAAGTGGACCTCGGTGAAGGCGCTGAATGGCGTGTTATCTCTCACTTGACCGGCCGCGGCCCGGCACGCCCGCTTAAAGTTGTCGATCGATTCCAGGTCTTGCGCTTTGAGTGGCAGCATAATTCCTCCTACCGGCCGCACTTACAAAATCGCCGGGCATTTGCGGCCGCGGTGCCCTGTGTCATCAAGTGAGGTCCTTATTAGTCCACTTATTGAAGTACTTCGTGTACCGTTCGCAGCCCCGCGGCAACTCCTGAAAGATGTTGTCGTAGGCCAGCAGCCGGTCCGATTCGCAGCCGTGGAAAAAACTGTCCTGGTGGCTGGAAGCGTACTGTTCCCACACGGTTTCGCGCGCCGTCAGGAGAATCTGGGGAGCGATCCTGGCAATCGCGGCCGGCACCTGGGCGGCGATGGCTTTTCTCATCGCTTCGGGATCGCCATTGGGGTTCTTCTTCTTGACGGCCTCATAGGCAGCTTTGTAATTCTTGATACCTAGCGCGTATCCGGCCATCATCGCCTTGTCGCCAGGCGCCGGGCCTCCCGCGGCGCCGATCCGAAAACCCTCCGTCATCTTATCCGCCAGGTCTTTGGTTTGCCCTTTCGTCTTCACCAGCTCGTCGGTGTCGCACAGGGACATGATCGCGGCCCCGATGGTTGCCGTCCCCAGTAGAAAAAATCCTCCGATGAGGATGCCATCCAGCGTCAATTCGGCGCCGATGGCCTCCTCGGCCATACCCTCGGCCGTCTCCAACGCGCTGTCTTCGCCGAGCTTCTTAAGCGCCTCTTCCGCGATCTTCTTCTCGTTAGGCCGCACCTGCAGCCCCAGCACCGGGCGAATCTGGAGGTCGGAGAATTTCACCCCCTGCATGGGTTGTACGGTAATCGGGAACGCCGGGATTTTCCCCTTCAGAATGGCTTCCGGACCCGTCACTTTGGCACTGGAAGCCTTCAGACTCAGCAACGTGATTTCCAACTCGAGTTCCACCCCGCACGCCAGTTTGCCCGCGGCCGTGAACACTACCTCCACCTGCTTGCTGCCCACCTTGGCCTTGCCATTGAATTCGAATTCGGTGAACGCGGTGTCCAGGCCGAGTACGCGATAGCCATCTTTTTTCAACCAGTTACGTGCCGCGCCCAGGGCAAACGCGCCGTAATCGTACCCTGTCACCAGGCTGTTCTCCACACCCTCGCCTTCCGATTCGTCCCCGGCGCCGCCGAATTCGGCTTTGCCGGTGACCTCCGCCGAAATCAAAAAGAGGACTTCGAAATACGGGAAGGACTTTTTGCTGTGTTCGACCGACACGGTCCGGGTGAATGGCACGCGCAGTTTATTGGAGGCAGGCCGCGCCTCCTTTCTGTTCGCATCTCTGGCGCCATGGAAAGCTTCCGGCGGGATGCCGATTGCCGGGTGCTGAAGCCAGGCGTCATATGGATTTCCCATTCTGTCCCTCCCCGGGTCGCGCGGCAACACCCCCGGTTGCCCGGGCGTGGTCCGCCAGATTCGATGGTCGCGGCCCGCTCGCGTGGAAGTCATTGGAGATTCTTCAGAAAGTTCTCAAAGAAATCTCAAAACGTCTTCAACTTGCGCCAAACGCAGACATGAGCATCGGTGGCCCAGAACTGAAGTGAGGGCGGTTTCGCGCCCGATGCGGATATGCGTCCGGCCAGATTCGCAAACGGGCTTGATGCAGCCGACGGTACTCGGCCTTGAAGGCCCCGCGCAGCCGTTCGACGGCCCCGCCGCGCGGCCCGTTTCCATCCCTCGTTGTGGCCCCCAGCCGCCCTCCGGGACGACATAGGCCGCTTCACGATGAACTTGCCATCCACCCTGCAAAATCAGCAGCCTCGCCTTCTCCCCTCGAAAGCAAAACCCATTAAAGACCGGCCCTCACCCCACGGTTTAGTTCACCGAGCGGTTTACACACTCCCACGGCGTTCGGATGTCGCGTCTTCCAGAGCTTTTCCTCGCCGCGAAAGTGAGTAAACCTTCCTCAATCACAGCTCCGGCAGGAATATTTCTGCCTATGGGATGTGCGAGTTAGGTTTTGGTGGTGAAGTTTTGGAAGGGCGGGGATGAGAGTTTTTGAGTGGCGGCTGGACGGATTCCGTCCAGGAAAATCCGCTAACTCATTTAACTTCAGCAAAGGATGACTTTTCCTGGACGGTTTCCGTCCAGACGAAGCAACAATCGACATGGACGACACCAAAATCACCGACTCCGCGAACGACTTTGACTTGGGAATATTGCTGGGCACTCGCAAGGCTTTCGCCGCTATTGCGGGCCGCTGTTCCGCCGCCGATGCGGAATGCCTGCGCCGCCTGCGGGACCAGAAAATCTACCTGGGCCGTGCCGCGACCTGGGCGGAATTCTGCCCGAAGTTTCTCGGGCTCAGCAAGACACAAGCCAACATGATCATTCGCAACCTGGAGGAGTTCGGCCCCGACTACTTCGAAGTAGCGCAACTCACCCGCATCACTCCCGAACAGTTTCGCGCTATTGCGCCGGCAATCCGCGATAAGAACATTCATGTGAATGGGCAGCCGATCGCGCTCATACCGGCGAATTCCGACCGCGTGGCGGCGGCCGTGGCGGAATTGCGGCAGGCGTCGGCGCCTATGCCGTCGGCGCCATCGGTTCAGGAGGGGATGGCCACGCTCGGACGCCGCTTCCAGCAATTGGCCGCCGATTTCGAGGAGTTTGCCGGAGGGTCGCTGACGCTAGCCGAGAGGAGTCAATTGGGAGCTGTGCTGTCGCCAATTATCCTCAAGCTCGAGTGTCTGCACCGGCGCCAGAGGCCGTGAAATCGGCTAAGATGAGGCGACGCGAATGCTCATCGAAAAGCTGCGGCTCAAGAATATCCAGTCATTTCGCGGCGCGACGATCGAACCCGGGACGTTGAATGTCCTCACCGGCCCGAACGGAATTCAGAAGAGCCATCCGGCCGGGAGCATCGGGCGGTTGCCGGCGCTGCCGGCCGGACTGGCGCTGGCGATTATGGGCGGCGGAATGGGCCTCTTCCAACCCACCCGCACCCACCTCAGGTAACCATGCCCATCGATCCCTCCGCCCGAATCGCCCCCACCGCGCGCGTCCATCCCGACGCCGTCGTAGGACCGGGCGCCCGTATCGGGGAGTACTGCGTGATCGAACAGGACGTCGTGATTGGACCGCAATGCCTGCTCGAACCTTATGTCTTCGTCAAGCGCTGGACCACGATGGGCGCGGAAAACGAAATTTCCGCCGGCACCGTGCTGGGCACCGATCCGCTCGATAAGAACTTCAACGGCGCGCGCAGCTACCTGAAGATCGGAGACGGCAACAAGATCCGCGAGCACTTCACCATTTCGCGGGGGACGCCGCCGGAATCGGCCACAGAAATCGGCAACGGGAACTTCATCATGACCTCCGGCCATATCGCCCACAATTGCAAGATCGGCAGCCAGACTGTAATTGCCAGTTGCGTGTTGCTCGGCGGGTATGTGGAAATCGAAGACCAGGCGTTCCTGTCCGGCGGCGTGCTGGTGCATCAATTCTCTAAAATCGGCCGGCTGGCGATGATCAGCGGCAATACCCGGGTCAATCTCGATGCCCCTCCGTTCTTTACATATGCCGGATTCCAGATCGCGCCCAAGGGGTTGAATGTGGTGGGGCTGAAGCGCGCCGGATACCAGGCGCCGGATATCAGTATCCTCAAGCAGGCCTATCGTTTACTGTTTAAATCGAATCTCAAGCTGGAGGCGGCGCTGGAGAAAATCGAGAGCCAGCTTCCAACACCCGAAACTTCCCACCTGTTGGCTTTCATACGGCGCAGCCAGCGCGGTATCTGCCGCGAATGAGCCCCGGCCCCTTCGTTGTATTCCGACGTAAATATCTTTTATACTAGGGTTTCGGTAAGATGGTCGAGCACGCTAATCTATAAGTCTCGCGCCGAGGCGAGCTTGGCTTCTGGCTCGCAAGGGTTCACGCAAATTTCCTGTTGGGAGGAATTCACCAAATGGCATTCATGACGGAGACGCTCCGTGTCGAGCGGCGCCCCGTACGCACCCGCACGGCGTCGTTCCTGCGCGTGCTCTATACAATTCTCGCTTCTCTTTTACTGGCGGCGCCTCTCGCTGCGCAAGGGAGTGAAAACACCAGCGAAGCCAACCTGAAACTGCCCGACTTGGGGCAGGTGACATTCTTTGGAATCAAGGGCAGCTCCCTGCTGATGGTCGGCATCGGGGTGAGCTTCCTCGGGCTGATTTTCGGTCTGATCATCTTCAACCGCTTGAAGAACATGGCGGTCCACTCGTCGATGCGGGAAGTCTCCGAGCTGATTTACGAGACCTGCAAGACGTACCTGGCCACGCAGGGCAAGTTCCTGGTGCTTCTGGAATGCTTCATAGCCGTCATTATCGTGTTCTATTTCGGCCTGCTGAAGGGCGAAGCGTTTTTCAATGTCCTCATCATCCTGCTGTTCAGCGTGATCGGCATTACGGGAAGTTTCTCGGTAGCGGCGTTCGGGATGCGCGTGAACACCTTCGCCAACTCGCGGACGGCGTTCGCGTCGCTCAAAGGCAAGGCCTACCCCTGCTATGACATTCCTCTGCAAGCCGGCATGAGCATCGGCATGCTGCTGGTTTCGGTGGAATTGCTGATCATGTTGTTCATCCTGCTGTTCGTTCCCGGGCACCTGGCGGGGTCGTGCTTCATCGGGTTCGCCATCGGCGAATCGCTGGGCGCGGCGGCGTTGCGCGTGGCCGGCGGGATATTCACCAAGATCGCCGACATCGGGTCGGACCTGATGAAGATCGTCTTCAAGATCAAGGAAGACGACGCGCGCAACCCTGGCGTGATCGCCGATTGCACAGGCGACAATGCGGGCGATTCCGTGGGACCATCGGCCGACGGTTTCGAAACCTACGGCGTGACGGGCGTGGCGCTGATCATCTTCATCCTGATGGCGGTGCACGATCCCCTCGTGCAGGTCCAGTTGCTGGTTTGGATCTTTGTCATGCGGGTGATGATGCTGATCGCTTCCGGCATCGGGTACTTCGTGAACGGGATCGTGGCGAAGTCGCGCTTTGGCAACGCCGCCAAGTTCAATTTCGAAACCCCGCTGACCACGCTGGTGTGGCTCACCTCGCTGCTATCAATCGGCCTCACGTATGTCATCAGCTATTTCATGATTCCGACCCTGGGGGGCGACGATTCGTTGTGGTGGAAGCTGGCCACGGTGATCAGTTGCGGCACTCTGGCGGGCGCGCTGATTCCGGAATTCGTGAAGGTGTTCACCTCCACCAATTCCCGTCACGTGCGCGAGATTGTCACCAGTTCACGCGAAGGCGGCGCGTCTCTGAATATCCTTTCGGGATTCGTGGCAGGCAATTTCAGCGCCTTCTGGCTCGGGTTCACCATGCTGGCGCTGATGGGGATCGGGTATTCGGTGAGCACGACGTTCCCCGAGGCGATGATGGCGGCGCCGGCGGTGTTCGCGTTCGGCCTGGTGGCGTTCGGATTTCTCGGCATGGGACCGGTGACCATCGCGGTGGACAGCTACGGTCCGGTAACCGACAACGCGCAATCCGTGTATGAGCTTTCAACTATCGAAACTCTGCCGGGAATCAAGGAACAGATCCAGAGAGAATTCGGCTTCTCGCCCGACTTCGACAAGGCGAAGGAGAACCTGGAAGAAAACGACGGGGCGGGGAACACCTTCAAGGCCACATCCAAGCCGGTGCTCATTGGCACGGCGGTGGTGGGCGCCACGACCATGATCTTTTCCACCATCCTGGCCCTCACCCACAATCTGGCTCCCGAGTTCATGGTTAAGATCTCGCTGATGAACGCGCCCTTCCTGCTGGGCATCATCGCGGGCGGGGCAGTGATCTACTGGTTTACGGGCGCTGCCACGCAGGCGGTGAGCACCGGCGCGTATCGCGCGGTGGAGTTCATCAAGCAGAACATCAAGCTGGAATCGTCGGAAAAGGCGTCGGTGGCGGATTCCAAGAAGGTGGTAGCCATCTGCACCCGCTACGCGCAGAAGGGGATGCTGAACATCTTCCTGGTGATCTTTTTCGCGGCGCTCTCGTTCGCTTTCCTGGAGCCGTTCTTCTTCGTGGGCTACCTGATTTCGATCGCGCTGTTCGGCCTGTACCAGGCGCTGTTCATGGCCAATGCCGGCGGCGCGTGGGATAACGCCAAGAAAGTGGTGGAGACCGAACTGCGCGCCAAAGGCACGCCGCTGCACGATGCGACGGTGGTCGGCGATACCGTAGGCGATCCGTTCAAGGACACTTCTTCGGTGGCGCTGAATCCGATCATCAAGTTCACCACGCTGTTCGGCGTGCTGGCGGTCTCGCTGGCAGTGGACCTGCGCGAGACGCAGGGCACGCTGACGACGGTGCTTTCGGTGGTTTTCTTCCTGGTGGCGCTCTTCTTCGTTTACCGCAGTTTCTACGGCATGCGAATCGAATCGACCAAGGACTAGGTCCCGGACCGCGTGAAAACTTTTGTAACGCGCGCGACGGGAGCAAGGCCCAAATGGGGGAGCGCCTTGATGCGAGAGCAATTGATCTTGCGGTCAGGGGACTAGATCAGGTTTTACGAAAGGCACCGCTCGCTCGCGGTCGCGCTCTTCAGTCGCTTTAAGAGCCGCGACCGCGCGGGAGCGGTGCCTTTTTGCTTTTTTGGCCCCTACTTTACTTTGGACAGGACGACTCTCCTTACTGAAGCCATTATTGCGGCGGGCGGATGAATGACCGACCATCTGACGAGAAGAAGTGGCGCGGTCGAGGGGGAGCGTCGGAGTGCTCTTCCTCGTTTCTTTAGGCCAGGGCAGCGCCGAGGGGGCGCGAGTGTTGGGCCAGCCAGGATCAAGCCAAATCTGCAAAGAACGGTCGAATTCGGTGGCGAAGTACGGATTCCTGACGGCGGCGATCTGCCTGTTGTCAGCGATAGCCAGTGGAGAGACTTCCTCTCTCTCTTACACCGGCGCCCTGGCGTCGCCGCAAAGCGCCTTCGAAATTACCTTTACACTCAGCGCTGCCGACACCGTTACCTTCCGGACTTGGGGTTTTGGCGGGGGAACCAACGCCGCGGGACAGGTCATACCAGCGGGCGGCTTCGATCCCTTGATCACGCTGTTCAAGGGTACTCCCACCTCGGCCATCATCTATCTGGATAGCTCCGGCAACCCCCTGGCGGACGCGGATAATTTACTAAACTCCACCTGGTCCTTTGCGGGGAATTGCCCCGCCGCGGGTACCGTAACGATCGGAGCGGATCAGAATTGCGGCGACGTCCAGATGTCGGTTGCCCTTGCCGCCGGAACGTACACCCTGGTACTGACCGACGCCAACTATCAACCCGCCGCCATTTACGACGGTGGGACGCTCTCCGAACCCTTCATAGATTTCACCGGAGGCGGGACGGAATTCCAGACCTGCGATCCCTCAGTCTGGGTTTGTATCAATCCCAACGGCAATTACGCTGTGGACATCACCTCCACCAAGGCTGATCTGCCCACCAGGTGCGACATCAATCAGGACGGCAACACAAACGCCGCGGATGTCCGGCTGATTATCAACCAGGGGTTGGGTGCCGCCGAGGCTTTCAATGATTTACGTGGGGACGGCGTGGTCAACATTGTGGATATTCAGATCGCCATCAACGCGGCTCTTGGGTTCGGCTGCTCGACGAAATAGCGGCGCGGAGCGCTCATAAACTTCAAGCACGGAGGATTAAGCGACATGACGAAGAAAGTTTTCAGCGGGCTGGCGGCAGCAGCAGGTCTGGTTGCCATTGGCGCGATGGCGCCGCCGGCGGCCAAGGCCATCGCCTCGGCGGCAGTGACCATCGTCAACTCCAGCAGCCAGCCGGTTCCGGGAGCGGATGTGGAACGGTTGGCGCGCATTCCGTACGAATCCTCCGTCCAAGGCGCCAATTGCCCCGCGCCCGGCAACGTCGGCGTTTGTTTCTACACCTTTGCCGCGGTTCCGGTGGGTTATCGCCTGGTGGTGGAGAATCTGGCGGGATACTTCCAGGTTTCTCCCGGTGCCACGGCGCCGCTGGAGGGTTACATCGAGAACAGTTCTTTCCGCATTAAAAGCTCTTTCGCTGCGCCGCTCGGGCAGATTGACAATGGCGGACACATTCAGGCTGCGTTCAACACCCCGACGCGGTTCTATATCGATGCCAACGAAAACACGTTTGCGGTGGCCTCCTCCAACTGGTCGAACGGCAACAGCGAAATGGTGCTGAGTGGCTATCTGGAAAACTGCTCGATTACCGGCTGCCCGGCAGTCCAGCACTGACCACAGCCGGCCGTTCCCAGTAGCGTCCCGGCGCTACCATGGGACGTGCAACTGCCGCCTGCCGTCAGGCAACGAATCGGGGAGTATGGCGACGCGCTGGGCTTTCAAGCTTTGCAACGCGCCGCGGGGGCTCTTTCCGATGCTTACCGCGATGGCGCTGCTGCGCGCCTGAACGCGGAGGAGCGAACCGCGGCTTATCTGGTTACCCGCATGCCTGCCACTTACGCGGCGGCCCACGCCGTTCTGCGCGAAGTGGCGGGGCGGAGCGGCCCAATCGGCAGCATTCTCGATGCCGGCGCGGGGACGGGCGCGGCATCGCTGGCGGCGCGCGAGTATTTCCCGGAAGCTGCCATCACGCTCCTGGAACGGGACGCTTCGTTCGCCGCCGCGGCGCGCGAATTCCTGCCGGACGCCGCTCTGATAGCCAACGACATCGGCCGGAGTGGCGCGCTGCCGCCGCACGACTTGGTAGTCGCCGCGTACTCGTTGGGGGAATTCGGAGCGGAAACCGCCCGCCGGCTCTGGCAGGCGGCGCGGGTCGCCCTGGTTCTGATCGAGCCTGGAACGCCGCGCGGGTTCACGCTCATCCGCAACGTGCGGGAGGAACTGCTCTCGCTCGGCGCGCGCATGATCGCGCCCTGCCCCATGGAGACCGCCTGCCCCGTGGCGCGTCCCGATTGGTGCCACTTCGCCGCGCGCGTGGAGCGCTCCTCGCTGCATCGCCGTGTGAAGGGCGGGGAACTGGGACACGAGGACGAGAAGTTCAGCTATGTGGCGCTGGCGCGGCAGGCGGTCGAATTGCCGGCTGCCCGGATTGTCCGCCATCCGCAACACCATCCGGGGCTGATCGAGATCGCCGCCTGCACCCCGGAGGGTCTTCGCCGGGAGCGCATTTTCAAGCGCGACCGCGATCGCTTCCGCGCCGCCCGGAAAGCGGCGTGGGGTGACGCCGGTATATCATAATCTCGATGGTCGACCGCGAACAGGCCTGGAATATTCTCTGCGAATTCACGAAAAGCGAAGGACTCCGCAAGCACGCGCTGGCGGTGGAGACGTGCGTGAGCGCGTATGCCCGCAAAGGGGGCGCCGACGAGGCTCGATGGGCCACTACCGCGCTGCTGCACGATTTCGACTGGGAGATTCATCCCACGCTCGAGGAGCATCCACAGAAAGGCTCGGCGATTTTGGCGGAGCGCGGAGTGGACGAAGAGATGCGGCGCGCCATTCTCTCGCACGCGCAGCACACCGGCGTGCCGCGCGAATCGCCGCTCGAGAAGACGCTGTTCGCCTGCGATGAACTGGCGGGATTCATCACCGCCATTTCCTATGTGAAGCCGCACCGCAGCGTGTTCGAGGTGGATGTGTCGTCGGTGAAGAAGAAGATGAAGGACAAGGCGTTCGCGCGCTCGGTCAATCGCCAGGATATCTTGGATGGGGCGCAGGAACTCGGCGTGCCTCTCGACGACCATATCGATTTCTGCATAAAAGCCATGCAGGCGCGCGCCGAAGAACTGGGGCTGAAAGGCAGCCTGTAACGCCGCGCTATGAAAGCCTCGCGCCGCGAACTGATTGCCCTGCTGGCCGCCGCCGGCGTGAGGCTTCCCGCGCAGAACGCCAAGCCGGCCGATCTCGACCGCCTGCTTTCGCTCTTCGATTTTGAAACCGAAGCGCAGAAGGACGTCTCGCACGGCGCGTGGGCGCGGATCTCGGGCGGCGCCGCCGACGAGCTGACGCTGCGCTGGAACCACGAAGCCTACGAGCACCTACGGCTCAAGCCGCGGGCGCTGGTGGATGTTTCAAAGCTCGATACACGAGTTACCCTGTTCGGGCAGCAATTCCCGTTTCCGATTTTGCTGGCGCCGACGGGCGGACAGCGGCTGATTCATCCGGAGGGTGAACTGGCAGCGGTGCGCGGCGCGGCGGCAGCCGAGGCGACATACGTGATCAGCAGCAGCGCCTCCATCCGCGTGGAGGATATCGCCAAGGCGGCGCGCGGTCCGGTGTGGTTTCAACTTTACGTGCAGAAGGACCGCGGGTTCACGAAGAACCTGGTGCAGGCGGCCGAGGATTCGGGTTGCCGCGCACTCTGCGTCACGGTCGATTCACCCACGTTCGGACCACGCAATCGCGAAGAACGGGCCAAGGGGGAATTGCCGGATCGCGCCCTGCCGAATCTCCAGGGCAAGGACTACCTCGATCCGTCCCTGAGTTGGAAAGATATCGATTGGCTTCGTTCCTTCGCGCGCCGGCCGGTGCTGCTCAAGGGCATTCTCAATCCCGACGATGCCGCCACGGCGGTGAAGGCCGGAGTCTCGGGGATCATTGTGTCGAACCATGGGGCGCGCAATCTGGACACCGTGCCGGCCACCATCGATGCCTTGCCGCTGGTGGTCGAGAAGGTAGGCGGCCGCGTGCCGGTGCTGGTGGATGGCGGCATCCGCCGCGGGACGGACGTGGTGAAAGCGCTCGCGTTGGGCGCGCAGGCGGTGCAGATCGGCCGGCCGTACTTGTGGGGCTTGGGCGTGGCGGGCGCCGCGGGGGTGACGCGCGTGGTGCAGATTCTGCGCAAAGAGTTCGAGATGGCGATGATGCTGCTGGGACGGCCGACGATCGCCAGCATCGACCGTTCCGTACTGTGGTGAGACCACCCGAAGTACCGGAAGTGCTTCCAGAATTCAGGCCATCCCACTCGCGGCGGCCCGCAGATATAGATATCGGCATTCCAGCGCATGTCGTCGGTCTGAACTCCGTAGCGGTTGCGGATGCGTCCCGCCACGCGGCAGCCGCTGAAACTCCTATCGGCAAGTTCCCACTTCAAGCCCATCACGATCAGGATTCGCGGCGGCGAGTCGCCGTACCCGTGCTGCCAGAGCGAGTTCATCCCGCTGATGGCGCGCGGCAATCCGTACCGAGGGCCGAAAAGGTTGATCGCTCCCGCCGCGCCGTAGCCTCCGGTCAGGATTCCCAAACCTTCGCGATCGGCCGGGGCGAGGGTGTCGCGGATCCTCGCGGTCTCTTCGGCTAACTCCGGCCAGCCAATTTCGCCGCGATAGGTCTCCTGAAGGGAGCTGGCCATCTCGAACCAGCGCGAAGGAATGGGGGCGAGGGGCAGATAAAAGGCCGTGGACAGCAGGATGCCGAGAGCTGCGAAGATCCAGGCGATGTTAAATAGTTTTGTTCTCTCGAACCAGACTGCGCCCGCCGCCCAAATCATTGGGTACGCGGGGTTCATATAGTAGGACCTGCCTCTGGCGAGGAAGAACAGCAGAAATGCGAGGACGAACATCCAGCCGACTATGCGGAATGACTTGCCTTGACGGGCGAACAGGAAATAGAGGCCCGCCAGCCCGGCGGGGAACAAGTTGGCAAGTTGGTCGCGAAGAAAGCTGTCGGTCCTGCCATACCGCACATCGCGCGCATGAATGTGGTTCAGGAAATCCAGCGAGACGAAGTCGTGCTGCCATTGCCAGAGGAGGTTCGGCAGGAATATCGCGACGGACAAGGCGACGCCCATCCAGAGCCATTTGTTTGTGAGGTGGCGGCGCAGATCGGTCAGAATGAATCCCGCGACAATGCTAACCACCAAAAAGGCCATGGTGTACTTCGAGAGCGCGCCAAATCCGATGGAGGCGCCGGCGGCAAGCCACCACCGCGGGTTGCCGGACCGGATCAGGCGCACGATGCAAAACGCCGTGAGGACCCAGGCGAAGTAATCGAAGGAGACGTATTGCATCAAGGCCCCGCCGCCGATCGCGAACGGCGTCGACAGGCCGCCGGCCAGGAGTTGGGCGTGGCGCCCGCCGCCGAAATCGCGCGCCATCAGGCCGGCCAGGACGATTGTGATAGCGTGCGCCAGTGAGGCAAAAAGTCGGAATCCGACCAGCGACGTACCGAAGAGGATGAGCGACAGGCGGCCGAAGAAAGGGGTCACGGGCGGGTAAGCCGGGTAGCCCCAGGCGAGGTGGCGGGCGTCATCGAGCGTGGCCAGTTCGTCGGCGTGAAAGCCGTAGCGGTTTCCGGCCAGGATATGGAGGATCACCGTGGCCAGCGCCAGGTAGATCAGCAGGGCCGTGATGTCCGTCCAGGCCGGGCGAACGCCGGAGTCGCGCGTGGCGACCCCAGCCGGTAACTGCTCCGCCATATGAATCAGGACAAGATTGTCCGTTTTTCAGTCTACCGCATGATGCGGCATCGCCTCATCAGCCGGCGAGGCGCTTACGCATGGGCGCCAGGACCGATTTCGCCAGAACGCCGGAGGCGATACTGGAAACTGCCATCACAAGCAGCGGCGCGGTCCAGCCGCCGGTCGCCGAAACCAGGTAATTCGCCAGCGGCACGACGAGGGCGGACGTTCCCTTCGCGGTGTAAAGCAGGCCATTGTTCGCGGTGGCGTTTTGGACACCGAAGGCATCGCCGCAGATCGCCGGAAACAGGGAGAAAATCTCGCCCCAGAAGAGGAAGATCGCCGCCGCGCAGATCACGAACGCCAGCGGATTCCGGCCCCATGTCGCCATTCCTAAAAACGCCGCACCTTCGGCCGAGAACATCAGCAGCATGGCGTTCTCGCGGCCGATCCGGTCGGAGAGATAGCCGGAAAACGGGCGCGTGAGGCCGTTGGCCAGGTTATCGATGGAGACCACGAAGGTGAGCAGCTTGCCCACCCCGAAATCGCGGGCGATGGGACCGAGCTGCGCGGTCACCGTCATGCCGCCGAAGGCGATCATCAGGTAGATGGCGTAAATCAGCCAGAATACGGGCGAGCGGAGGGTTTGCCATGGCGTGCATTCGCGCCCGCGAGATACCACGACGTGTGCCGGCTTCGCCGCGGGACGTGCGAGCAGCGACCCCAGCACCACGATCGACCCGCCTTGCAGCAGTCCGAAGACAAAGAACGTGTGGCGATAGCCGCTGACCGCGATCATGGAGGAAATCGGAAGGACCGTAAGCGCCGATCCCAACCCGTAGCCCGCGGCGATCATACCCGAAGCCATGCCGCGCCGTTCCGGGAACAATTTGAGCGCCGAGCCCATGCAGGTGCCGAAAACGCATCCCATGCCGAGTCCGCCAACCGCCGCCGCGCCATAGAGCGCTTCCAGCGAATGGGCGCGCGCGTTCAGCATCCACGATGCGCCGGCGGCCAATCCGCCCACCATCACCACGAAACGCGGACCCCAGCGGTCGGCGACCCATCCTTCCGCGGGAGCAAGCCAGGTGTTCAGGAAAATCAGAATGCTGAAGGCGTATTGAATGCTGGCGGTCGCCCAGCGCGTCTCGTCGCGCATGGGGTTGACGAACAATGTCCAGCCGTACTGCATGTTGGACAGCGCCACCGTGCAGAGGACCATCACCGCAAGTTGGACCCAGCGGCTGCCGAGCGCCCTCACTGCTTTTGCGTCTCGGTCAGGTATTCGAGTGCCGCCAGGATTCCGCCCTTGCGATGGCGGATGCCGGCAAGTTCCAGGCCCATTTCGATGCCGGCGAGAGTTCCGGCCAGCATGAGATCGTTGAAATCGCCCAAGTGGCCGATGCGGAAGACCTTGCCGGCGATTTTGCCGAGTCCGGCGCCAAGCGACATATTCAAACGGTCGAGAACCACTGAGCGGAAGGCGGCTTCGCTCACGCCGGGCGGAAGCATCACGGCCGTGGTGGAGCTGCTGTATTCGCTGGCGTTGGCGGCCCAGATGACCAGCTCCCAGGCACGCACGGCGCGGCGCGTGGCTTCGGCCAGGCGATTGTGGCGCGCAAAAACGTTCTCCAGGCCTTCTTCGAGGAGCATGGCGAGCGATTCACGCAGTCCGTAGAGCAGGTTGGTAGCGGGAGTGTACGGAAAAAAACCACTCTCGTTTAGCGCCAGCATCTCTTCCCAGCGCCAGTACGCCTTGGGAAATTGCGAAGTTTTCGCGGCATCGAGCGCCTTCTGGCTGACCGCGTTGAACCCCAGGCCGGGCGGCAGCATGAGGCCTTTTTGCGATCCCGCCACGGTGACATCGACGCCCCACTCGTCAGGGCGGTAATCGATGGCGGCAAGTGACGATACCGCATCGACCATCAAAAGCGCGGGATGATGGGCATCGTCCATCGCCCGGCGCAGCGCCGCGATATCGCTGGTGATGCCGGTGGAAGTTTCATTGTGTACCGCCAGGACCGCTTGGATCTCGTGAGAGGGGTCGGCAGAGAGCGCGGCGGCGGCGGATGCGGCATCGATTCCATGGCGCCAGTCGCCGGGGAGGAAATCGACCGTGAGCCCGAGATTCTCGGCGAGTTTCTTCCAGAGCGTGGCGAATTGGCCGGTTTCGAAGGCCAGCACACGGTCGCCGGGGTCGAGGGTGTTGACGAGGGCCGCTTCCCATCCGCCGGTGCCGGAGGAAGGAAAGAGCAGTACGGGATTCCGGGTTTGGAATACAGCTTTGAGGTTTTCCAGGCAGTCCTTGGCGAGTTCGGCGAACTCGGGCCCGCGATGGTCAATGGTTGGCCGGTCGATGGCGCGGAGTACGCGGTCGGGAACATTGGTGGGGCCGGGGATTTGCAGAAAATGCCTGCCGGGTCGGCTAGCCATGTCTGCCATTGTACATGCGGATGGCGGTGGCGCCCATTACAGGCGGGTAACCTCCCGTTGCGTCCGGTTGCCGGATGGGATATAAGGAGTGGACCATTTTGGAGGTCTCTGATGCCTATCGCGAAAAAAGCAATGGCCGAGTTCATCGGAACTTTCTGGCTGGTTTTTGGGGGATGTGGCGCAGCCGTGGTGTCCGCCGCATTTCCGGGCTTGGGTATCGGGTTCGTGGGGGTGGCCCTGGCATTTGGACTAACCGTCCTCACCATGGCGTTCGCCATCGGACATATTTCGGGGTGCCACCTCAATCCCGCGGTGTCAATCGGTCTGGTGGTGGGCAAGCGCTTTCCCGCGTCGGAGTTTCTGCCGTACGTGGCCTCGCAGGTTCTGGGCGGAATCGCCGGGGCCGGGGTGCTGTTCGTGATCGCCAGCGGGAAAGCCGGGTTCGACGTGTCGAAGGGCTTCGCGTCGAACGGCTACGCCCTTCACTCGCCCGGCGGGTATTCCATGATGGCGTGCCTGGTTGCCGAGATCGTGCTGACTTTCATGTTCCTCATGATAATTCTCGGGGCCACCGACCGGCGTGCTCCGCAGGGATTTGCGCCGATCGCCATAGGACTGGGATTGACACTGATCCACTTGATCGGGATTCCCATCACGAATCTGTCGGTGAATCCGGCGCGCAGCACCGCTCCCGCGATATTCGCCGGAGGATGGGCGCTCCAACAGCTTTGGTTATTCTGGGTAGCGCCGTTAGTGGGCGGAGCGCTGGCCGGCGTGATTTACCCCGCGGTGGCCGGCGAGGAAGCGCCCGCGCCTGCGATGGCGAGAGCCGCGGCCGGAGACTGACAGCAAGTGCCGGCAATACGGCATCCGCCGGCTGGCGGGTGCCGAAATCGCGCGCCCGTGCTCATCTGCCAATCGCAGGGGGCTTTTGCAGCATCGAAAGCAACAAACAAACAAGAACCAAAACCGCGAGTCCGCCGGCAACCACCATAGATTTCACCCCAACTCACATATCGGCAATGCAATTCACGGACCGCAGGGTTTTTGGCGGAAAAACGAAGATTTTGCGGAGGCGGCCGCGTCAATAAATGACCATCGCGTGCCAATTCGGCACAAGATGCCGGATGGCGCCGGCTCAAAAGGGAAAAGCCCAGATCCCTCGCGGTCGGGCCCTATTTAAGAGCGGTGGCTGTTGTACCTTGCGGAATCCGCCTACTGACCCAGCCGGCAGAATCCGATATTAACAGCGAAGGAGGCGTTCACCGTCCAGCGCTCGCCACGGCGGCGTTCCACCACAAAAGTCTTGCTGGCTCCATCCACGCGCACGCGCCAATCGGCATCCGGGGGCGGCGCTCCCGTGATATGGAGCGGCTCGACGGTCTGCTCCTTGAGCGACCAGGAAGCGCCGCCGTCGGGCGATTCA
>Ga0335073_10004599_pt1 | contig 19292 bp, 4 predicted proteins | sample Lox_Sample_22_FD_207093 | JGI IMG/M metagenome (GOLD analysis project Ga0335073, IMG submission 207093) | Soil microbial communities from Loxahatchee National Wildlife Refuge, Florida, United States - Lox_Sample_2.2 | ecosystem: Environmental > Terrestrial > Soil > Wetlands | place: USA: Florida...
CGGAGCGCTCTCCAAACCTCTGCGCCAGTACTGCATCTGGCTTTCGAGCAAACCGGTCGCGAGCCATTCCCGCTGCCAGACGCTGTAGTCAACGTACTGAATGGGAAGATCGCTAATGCGCGGAGCCTCTTTGCTACGAAAAGCACGATAATTCTCTGCCAGCTCGCGGATCAAAACGCCCATCGACCATCCGTCGGAGATTATGTGATGCATGGAGAGGAGAAGAACTGATTCATCCTTGCCCGAACGAAGCAGATAGGCTCGCAGCAGAGGTCCTTGCTCGAGATCGAAAGGTCTGTTCGTCCTTCCTTCAGCGAATCGCGAAACGGCTTGTTCAAGGGATTCGTTGGTGCGGCGGTCGAGCAAAAGTCTATCCATTTTCCAGCAGGAGCCATCCGCGATTTGCGTATAGGGCGAGCCGTCATGTTGGATGAAAGACGTCCGAAGATCCTCATGACGGAGGATGATGCGATGGAGGGAGCGTTCCAGCAGATCGGCATCCAGGTTGCCTTCCATCCGTATCGCCGCGAGCAGGTTGTACGCTGTGCTCTCCGGATCGATCTGCTGCTGAAACCATAGCCTCTGTTGCGCGAACGACAAGGGCATGAGGTCTCGCCGGGCGACTCTGGGGATGAGCCCCGTCGCACCCTTACGGCCATTTTGTTGGGCAGAACGTAGCAGCTCCAACAGTTCGGGCTTGCTGGCCTTCAACTCCGCTTGTAGCGATGGAGTCAGAGCGCCCTTGGGCGCATTAAGGCGAATGATTTCCTCTTCGAGACTCAACTGCACACCGATAGCGCGGAGGCGGGTAAGAAGTTCGGCTGCATTGTTCATATATGGATCTCGTCACGTTCGGCAGCCGAGTGCTCTTCGTCTACCGCGCCCGCGCCCCATAGGATCATGTCCAGGGCCATGGCCATCCGGGCCGGAGTTGGATATTCGAAAGCGAAGGTTGCTGACAATGCGTGACCAGCCAGTTGCTGCAGGCGATTGCGCAAGCTCACAGCCATAAGCGAGTCAAGCCCCAGATCAGCCAAGCGGGCGTCTACGGGGGGCACCTCGCCGCGGCGAAAGCCGAGTACGCGCGCGGCTTCTTTCTGTACCGCACGCTCGAGGGAGTGTAGGCGCGTTTCTCCAGGCTGCACGTTCCACGAAGACTTTACGCCAGGGTCGGGCACGCGGGTAGGCGGCCGCACAAATTCCATCCAGTGTCGCTGGCGCTTTGCTTCGTATAACGAGGCGAGCGTCGTCCAATTTATGTCAGCGATCATTGCCCTGCTCATGCCGCCGCAATGCAACAGATATTCCAACCACTCCAGGGCCATATTATCCGGCATTGGCAACATGCCGCCCTCGGCGTACCGATTTTGCGCTTCCCTGCTGGCGAGCCGCATCGTCTGCCAGGTTCCCCAATTAATGGAGGTGAACGGAAGGCCCTCTGCGGCCCGAACAGCAGTCATGCTTTCGACAAATCCGTTGGCAGCAGCATAGATTCCCAGATTGGCGGCTCCGAGAATGGCTGCTGTAGACGAAAAGGCGACGAAAAAGTCGAGAGGCAGCGCACGGGTGAGTTCGTGCAGCACCCATGTGCCCGAAACTTTGGCGCGGAATGTGGAGCATATTTGTTCAGTGTCGATGGCTGTGACAGGAGCGCTGCTTATATCGGCTGCCATGTGGAAGATGCCGCGCAACGGAGGCAAGTCACCCCTTGGACCGAACCGCCCGAAAAGTTGCTGCATCGCATCGGGGTCCGATACGTCGGCTTGCACTACGGTGAGGTCCACACCTGCAACCCGGAGAGCATCGACCTCCTGTTGCCGCGCGTCTGCCGAGATGTGAGAACGCGTTGTAAGAACTAACTTGCCTGCTCCCCTCTTGCCAAGCCATGCCGCCACGCGTAAACCAAGTCCTCCTGTGCCGCCGGTAAGAAGATAGCTCCCATCTTTATGAACAATCTTGCCGTCTCCGACCGATGCAGGCCGGGGCCGTTCGGAAGGCTTGAGGCGGAATGCAATGCGCGAGCTGCCGGTGTAGGCGACCTGTTCTTCGTCATCATGGGACAACAGCTCCCGAACCACGACCGAGCTGACTTGCTCCACTGTGGCACCGGGATCGAGATCGACAATGCGCTGCAATCGTTGCGGATGCTCAAGGGTTGCGCATCGCGCCAGTCCCCACAGCGTGGATTGAATCGCTCCATCAATTCGCGATGCACCGCGAATCGGGACAGCGTCTTGCGTAAAGAGCCACAGTTTGCCCTCTCCACGCAACAGATGCTGCCACAACTTCGTGCTTTGTGCGGTGAGAGCAACCGCTCGTTCGCCGATCGACTTTGCTGAGTCGGCTGGGCGTCCGGAAAGAGAGGTTGCCACCGTATCGAACGACTCCCGGAGCACCTCCTCCTCTTGCGACTCTATGGCGCGCAGATCAACAACTTCATGCTGCAATGGACCTGCTTTGGCGGAATCAAGTTCGTCCAGTCTGCTTAGAACTTCGGCACTTTGGCCAGCGCTCAACAGGCGATCTACCACAGTGCCCGCGAGGCCTGCCGGGGAACCAACGACAAGCCAGTTTTTTTTCTTGCCGTCGGAGCTTTCTCCCAAAAGCGGGGCGGCCTGCCAGGCCTGCTCGTATAACCAACTTTCTCCCGATCGGGATATATCCCACTGCGCGGTTACAGGCGAGAGCCGGACGCCACGTGCGAGTGCCAAGACAGTGCCCTCATTGTCACGTGCGAGAAGGCTCCCTTCATAGACGCCGGCCTCTAGTATTTTAAGCTGCGCCTCGACCAACAACTCACCGCGAAGCTCTCCATACAGAACTATCTCTTTGATACCTGTCATTAGGCGCAGCTGAGTATCTTCGTCGCTCAAAGCGGCTGCGCCGAGGACTTGGAAGCATCCGTCCAGTAACGCGGGATGGGGGCCGGCAGCGGCGTCGGTTTGCATATGGAATCGCTTGTCCGAGACGACAAGACCCTGTGCTGCACCCGACAGGCACCAGAGTTCCTTGACGGTGCGATAAGCAGCGCCGAGATGAACTCCGCGTTCATCGAGTAGCTGGTAAAACTCATCGCCGCGCAGGAGCCCTGCGCCTTTCCTATCGAAGTTCGAGTAGGGGAGCTCGACAACTGCCGAAGCACCTTGCTCGAGTCGTCCGGTAGCATGCAGAGTCCACTGCTCGTCGTTCCTGCGGCGCGAACTGATGTGAAAGGTGAAGGAATCGTTCTGCCCGGATGGTATCAAGACCGTTTGCAGATTTAAGGCTTCATCGTCCGGCTGCAGAGGACGGCTAATCGTCAGATCGAGGACTCTTGCGGGAACTGAAGCTCTGCGATGAGCGCGAAACGCGTCCCACGCGAGGGACAGATAAGCACTTGCAGGCACCGCAACGCTCGCGCCTACGCGATGGTCTACAAGATGCCACGGAAGCGGCGGTGCCAATTCCCTTTCGAAGATCGGAACCGATGCATCAAGCAGGGAACCTGCGCGACCGTGTATAGCAGATCCAACCCGCCGAGCTGCCTGGGAAGTAGGTCTCCGGGAATCGATGTCTTCTTTCTCAATCCAGTAGCGCTCGCGCTCAAACGGATAGGTCGGCAGCGACACTTTCTTCGCTCCGCCACGACGAAAGATCGACTTCCAATCTACTTCCGCGCCGCTTGTAAAAGCTTCGGCAAGGGCCGATTGCAGCGATTGAAAATCATCCTCGCGGCCAGTCGCGGATGCAATCCACCGAGTCCCCGACGCGGAACGCTCTCTGCCGAATGTGCTTAGCACTGCTCGCGGACCCGTCTCGATGCAGAGCCGACAATCTTCCTTTTCCAGTCGGTCAAGACAACGTTGGAATTGCACGGGGCGAGCGAGATGGCTAGTGAAATACTGCGCGTTGAAAGTGGTTGCGTCCGTGACCATTTCCCCGGTGAGATCGGCAAGGATGGGTATGCGCGGGGCCTGGTAATGAACCTTAGCCGCCTCCTGATAGAAGGCGGCCAACACACGATGCATGGCCGGCGAGTGCGAGCCGTACGTGATATTAAGTCGCTTGACGCGAACACCGGCGCGCTCGAAACCGAGCGTGGCCTGTTCCAGGGGCTCGCTGCGTCCGCTGATGACGACGCTTCCGGGCCCGTTGACCGCAGCGATGCTCACGTCGGCTTCATATCCTGCTAGGCCCGCTAGAGCCTGCTCCTCGGATACGGCGACAGCAACCATGCCGCCCGGATCGCCCAGCTCCTGGGTAAGCCTGCCGCGCGCAGCGACCAGCTGCGATGCTTCGGCCACGCTCATCACTCCGGCGAAGGTGCAAGCTACGATTTCACCCATGCTGTGACCCACCACGATATGTGGTTCGATTCCCCAGCTCTGCCAGGCCCTTGCCATTCCGTATTGGAAGGCATAAAGAGCCGGCTGCACCAGCGCAGATTGCGCTAGCTCACCGTGCTCGTTGCGAAAGATATCTTTGATGGACGTTGAAATCGTGCCCGTCAGAGCGGCGTCAACTTCCGCAACGGCGGCACGGAACACCTCGCTATGAGCGAGGAGGGACAATCCCATTCCGGTTCGTTCACCGCCTTGTCCAGCAAACAGGAAGGCCACGCGCGGTTTGCCTGCCTCAGCAACTCCACGAAAGAAAGTGCTGTCTTGGTCACTGTCTCCCTGTGCCAAAAGTGATAATTCCTCGATGAGACGTTCCTTTGATTCCGCCCGGATAGCTGCACGATGGGCAAAAGCGGAGCGCCCTGCGGAGAGCGTGAAAAAAACATCCCGAAGGGGCAGAGTTGGATTCTCTCGCAAGCGGTCAGCGAGTTGAGCGGCCATAATCTGCAGAGCTTGTTCACTTCGTGCAGAAAGCGGGAATACGCAACTCTCTGGCGTGTCATTTCCCTCGATGCTTATCGTCGAGACGGCAGGAGGTTCGGTGAGGACCAGATGGGTGTTGGTGCCGCTAAAACCGAAGGAACTTACCGCGCCGATGCGCATTGTTTCGCCAGGCGCGGGCTGCCATGGTTCGGTGGCCGAGGGCACCCGAAGATGATTGCTCTCCCAATCAATCTCAGGATTCGGATGGGCGCAATGAAGGCTTGCTGGTATAGCGCGGTGCTGAAGGGAAAGCGCAAGTTTGATAAGCCCGGCTACGCCCGCTGCAGATTCTGTGTGGCCGAAATTGCTCTTCACGGAACCGACAGGGAGTCTCGCGTCCACGGAGCGGCCTTTACCCAACACGCCTTCGAGCGCCCGCAATTCAATGAGATCGCCAAGGCTCGTACCGGTCCCATGCGCTTCCACGTAGCTTACTGCCTCGGCGCAAAGACCTGCATCCGCGAGGGCGGCACGAATTACATCTTCCTGCGAAGGCCCATTGGGGGCGGTGATGCCGCTGCTCCGGCCGTCCTGGTTGGCAGCCGTACCGCGAATAACAGCAACTACGCGATCACCGTCCTGGAGGGCATCCTCAAGCCGCTTCAACACCACGATGCCGCACCCTTCGCTGCGCACAAAGCCGTTGGCCTCGGCAGAAAATGCCTTGCATCGACCGTCCGGCGCCATCATCTGGGCGCGCGAAAGCGCCATGGTCACTTCCGGGATGAAGAGCAGGTTGACCCCGCCAGCCAGACCTAAATTCGTCTCCGCAAGCCGCAGAGACTGGCATGCTTGATGTATCGCGACAAGCGAGGAAGAGCACGCGGTATCAATTGCCACGCTGGGTCCGCGCAAGCCGAGAAAATAAGAGATGCGTCCAGCAGCGACAGCGTGCGAAGCACCCTGGGCAAAGTAGGCATCTATTCCCTCGACATCGCCCCGGAGAGCGCGTTGCGCATAATCCGAATTACACAGCCCCACAAAAACGCCCGTGCGACTGCCGGCAAGCGTGGCGGGCACAATGGCTGCGTCTTCGAGAGCTTCCCAACCCACTTCCAGCAGCAGGCGTTGCTGCGGATCCATTCCGCGGGCCTCGACCGGTGCAATGCCGAAGAAGGATGGGTCGAAGAGTTCGGGGGATTCGAGAAATCCGCCCCAGCGGGTGGCTACGCGCCCGTCAGCATGCGGATTGGGATCGTAAAGTGCATCGACGTCCCATCGCCACGTTGGCACTTCAGTGATGGCATCGCGGCCTTGGCTGAGCAACTCCCAGTATGTCTCCGCATTGCGAATACCCCCTGGAAAACGGCAACCCACGCCGATGATCGCGATGGGAGCGTGGTTGCGCGCTTCAAGGACGCGAACGCGCTCATCGAGCTCGGCTGCTAAAAGCAGGAGACGCTTCGGTGAAAACTCCGCAATCCGTTTGAGAAAGTCACTCACTGTTAGATTTCTGCCATCTTTCCCTGAAAAAGCCTCTCGACTTCATCGTCGGAAAGCGAGGCAACCGTCCCGATCACGTCTTGCTTTGGAGTCTGTCCGTTGTGTGCGGCCTCTTCATTCGTCCGTATATCCAGCACATCGTGAAAGAGATACTTCGTCAATGACGCAAGAGTTGGATAGTCAAAGAGCGTTGTGGCAGCAAGTTTCGCTTCGAGATCCGAACTGAGCGCGTTGCGCAGCTCAATCGAGAGCAGCGAGTCCAGTCCATACTCCTGTAGAGGGCGAGTGGCGTCGATCGATTGCGAAGCATGGAAGCACAGCACGGCGCGGACACGCTCTTCCACGCGAGCTTCCAGCATCGACAACTGCTGTGTTTCCGGAGCAGCCTGCAGTGCGCTTCTCCAGGAGCGATGCCGATTTGGTGCAATAACGGTTGCAGCTTGATGTGAGCCAGTTGGACTGCCATTTTTCTCGGCATTGCCGCGGCTGGGTTCGTGCAGGACCCGTACCAGCAGATCGGCGTTGGCTGCGGCCTCAGCTCTTTCGTGTTGGGCCCATCTGGCCCAGTCCACCCTGGAAACGAGAACCTGGGTACAGTTTTCTCCCAGCAGACGCTCCAGGATTTTGAATCCTTCGGCAGGCGGGATGGAGTGAACTCCTATACGCTCTACCCGCTCAACAACGTTGTGCCGCACTGCGGCGCCAGTGCCGCTCCAGGCCCCCCAGTTTACGCTCAAGGCAGTCAGCCCAAGGCGTTCGCGGCGGTAGTGGGCAAGTGCATCGAGATAGGCATTCGCTGCCGCGTGATTGGACTGTCCGCGAGAACCGAAAACACCGGCCGCCGAAGAGAAAAGCACAAAGCAATCGAGCTTTGCGGAAAGGGTGAGCCGATGGAGATTCCACGCTCCAGCAACCTTGGGAGCCAGCACCGCCGAAAAGCGCGACGGCTTCTGTTGCGGCAGACTGGCATCATCGAGCACCCCCGCCGCATGAAAGACTCCGCGCAAAGCAAAGGCAGCGGGGACTGTATCGATCGCGGCACCGAGCGAAGCTTCGTCGCTCACATCGCAGCGCATCGCAACAATCTGAGTCCCTTTCTGTCGGAGTTCCGCAAAAAGCTGTGCTGTCTTCGCATCCGGTTCACCGCGAGCGAGGGCCAGAACGCAGCCCGCCCCCCGCTCGGCCAGCCACTCCACGGTCAGACGGCCAAGGCCGGAGAACGCTCCGCTCACCACGTACGCGCCATCACGCCGAACCGTGAAATTCGAAGTAGAGTTTGACGGCGCGAGCAGAACGCGTCCGGTATGCTGACTGGCAGCCATATAGCGGAAAGCCGCCGCAGCATCCTCGAGAGCAAATCGCTTCCAGGGCAACGGGCTGATCTTTCCTGCTGCCACATCACTCAGAATCGAGGCGATTATGTCCCGCACCTCTGGGACCGCAGCCTGCAAAGCGGCGCGCAGGTGGACGCGATGATAGCTGACATCCGGCCTGAGCGCCTTCGCCTCCCCGTCGCTAAGTACGGTGCGTTCACCGAGCTCGATGAATCTCCCGCGTGGGGCGAGGCACCGCATTCCAGCTGCGATCTTGTCCCCGCTAAGCGAATTGAGCACGACATCGACACCACGAAAGCCCGTCGCCTCAAACACGCCAAATTCGAAGCTGCCGGATCGAGAGTCGAAGACGCCCTCGACACCAAGGCTGCGCAGATATTCTCTCTTGGCATCGTTGCCCGCGGTGGCATATACAACGGTGCCTAGCCGCTTTGCCTCCTGGATGGCAGCTAGTCCGACGCCGCCTGCGCCAGCATGGATGAGGACGCGCTCGCCCGGCTGGAGTCTGGCCACGCGACCTAGACTCCAGCGAGCCGTGAGGAATGGGATCAACAGCGTGGCCGAGTCCTCTTCGCTCATGCCGCTCGGTATCTTCCACACGTGATTGCGGGGCAGAGTAGCGAACTCGGCCATAAGGCCCGAGCCGATTGCCACAACTCGGTCGCCAGTCTGCAGGCCGGAAACTTGGTCACCAACGCGAATAATGACTCCGGCGCATTCGCCGCCGGGCGGCAGGTCATGGGCGGATCCCGGCTCAAGGGCGCTCAGTACCTCGTGGAAGTTGATAGGAGCGGCTCCGATTGCGATCTCAACTTCGTCGCTGGTAGGAGCGCGGCGGCCCTCCTTCACCAGCTCCAGATCCTCAAGCAGCCCCGAGGGAACAAAACGCAAGCGGCGTGTGTCGAATTGTCCGAGAATCCTGCCTTTGTTCGCCTTGTCAGTTCCATCCTGCGGCAGCGCGTATGGCGTCAGACGTGGTACCCAGGCCCGGCCGCCGCGAAGGGCTACCTGCATAGCTGTGTCAGAAACTTCATGAGCCAAAAGCCAAAGCTCGCGAGCAGAATCGTCATTCGCCGGGAGGTCGACAGCTGTGGCGCAAACCTCGGGGAATTCACCGCGCAGGCTACGCGCGAAGGCCGCCATTGTGGCGCCATCCGGAGAGATGATTTCTGGCCCGGATGCACCGCTGCTCACCAGCCACAACCGGCAGCCGGTGAAGTGATCGCCGGACAACATCGCCTGCGTGCAGGCGAGCGCTCCGCCTAGGACCTCCATCTGCCAATTCAAAGCATCGATGCCAGTACTCTCAGCCGAAGGAGTCGCAAGCTCGGCGGCAGGCAAGTAAAAGATATGCCCGGAGCGGCTCGAGGCGCCTCGCCTCCCAGGCGGGTGGACAAACCATGCGTCAATCGAGGCCTGGTCAATTTCGGTTGTGGAGATCAGGGTGACCACCGCTCCCCTGCTCTTCGCCTCTTGTGTCAGCGAACTGGCCAAGGGGCCCGGTTCAGCAACGCTTCCAGACGTGATGATGAGGACTGAAACCTCTGCGGTCAGCGGAGGTTGGGCTGCCCCAGCTCGGCTTTCTTGCGGTCCGTTCACCGCAGCGATCACGCATTGCCCACTTAAAATACCCTTGTCCAGATCGGGAAGGAGCAGCACATCGCTGAAGCCCGATTCGCGGAGTAATAAGGACCAGGCCTGCTTTCCTATCAAGGCGTAGTCGGGGCGGAGATCCCGATCGGAGAAGCGCCACCAGCCCTCGGTAAACCCGACTGTGAGATCGATCCAAGGCTGTTTGCGTGTTGTTTCTGCCATCAGTAGGGCACCGCCTGGACTCAGCAGCGAGCGAATGTGGTTGAGTGTTTGCTTTAGATCAGCGGTAGCGTGAATCACGTTAGAGGCGATCACTATGTCGAACCGTTCGCCGGCGAATCCCTGTTCCGCGGGATTGCGTTCAACGTTAAGCGTTTGGAACCGCATGCCTTCGACAGAGGCGAATTCCAGGCGAGCTGCACTTACGAATGTCGCGCCGATGTCCGTCCAGACATACTCCTGAATCCTGCCACGCAGTTCGGGGAGTAGATAGCTGGTAGTGGCGGCCGTGCCGCCGCCGACCTCGAGCACGCGAACTTTCCGATTGAGTTGGACAGCGACCTGCACCGCTGCGGCGGTGATAATTGGATTGAGTGTGCGCGCAACGACAGATTCCCGGTAAAGCCGCGTCGCAATCTGCTTGCCAACCACTGAGAAAAGCAGATTCAGAGGACTGACCTCGCCACGCAGCAGCGGAACCAGTTGAGCCACTGTCTGCTCCGTCCAGTTCATCTCAGGATGATTGGCGGCGCGCAGGCGCGCGGCAGTGGAGGCGATGTCGACGTATGTCCGTTTCAGCACACGGAAATGGTTGGACCCCAGGCTCTCGAGATATTCCGCCTCCCAAAGTATGACCAGAAAGCGATACGCCAGCCGATGGTGCTGCGGAGCGACTGAGAAATGTCTCAGGAGATCGTTCAAGCTGAACTCTCGGCCTGGCGTAAGGTCGAAGCCTCCCTGCTCAAAGGCGTGCGCGATCCATGCCGAGCAGAGCAAATCGAAGTCTCGCGTCCAGCTTTCAAACTCTGCCAGCCTGTTTTGTTCCGCAGGGATTCTGAGCTCTTTCTGCAGCGGGTTGGAATCAAGAGACACCAACGCCAAATGCAAAGATTCCGTTTGCTCGCCGCTGCTTTCCCCAGTGAGGGAAATCGGCTCCCATTCCACCCGGTGCAGCCACCCGCGGTATTGCTGCCCCGAAGATGGCATCAGCCTGAGGCCTTCCGCCACAAGCAGGCAATTGCCGTTCGCATCCATTGCTTGAATGTCTACAGAAAGGCGAAGCCCCTCGCGCTTGCGAACCTTGACATGCGCGAAGCTAGGTAAGTTCGGGTCGACCTGACAATGAAAGCTGCTCAGCGCAGCCGGCAGAGCCGGGGAGGCAGATGCATCGGCGTCAATCAATACAGCGGCGGCCTGAAGACACGCGTCGAGCGCAATCGGATGAATTCCATATGCCGCGCTCTCGGCAATCACTTCGGGCGCAAGCTCAAGAGCAATCAGGCCCTCGTCGCGGTCGCTCCAGGCTTCCCGGATTGGCTGAAAAACTGCGCCAAAGTCGAGGCCTGCTGCCTTGAACCGCCCGTAGAATGCGTCCTTTTGTAAAACCCTTGTGGCTCGACTCTTAATCGCTCCGAGATCCAAGGGAACGCCAACGGGCGCGGAAGAGATAGCCTGCTCCAGAATCCCGACGGCGTGAACCGTCCAATTGCCGGTTTCGCCAGATTGAGCCTCTTGTATCTGCAGCGGGGTACTGGCGATCTCGAATTGCCGCCTGCCACTCACCGGGTCTACGGCCGAAACCAACGTTTCGAGAAGGCGCGGCTCGTCGAAAAAGCAGGGCTCGCGGAACTCGACGTCGACCGCTTTCCAGTGGGTTTGTCCGGTGACCTGACGCGCCGCAGCGAGCGCCACCTCTAGATATGCAGCGCCCGGGAGCATGCGCCGCCCCTGAACAACGTGATCGCCGAGATGGGCTGGATATGAAGGCGTCAGTTTCGCATGGAAAGTCGCGGACTCTGAGCGAGTGCGAAGCCGCGCCCCCAAAAGGGGATGCTGGGTAGGAAAATGACCGGCTGGCGTTGCAGAGACTCCAGCAGAGACGTTTTCACGCGGGCGCTGTGTGAACCAGAAACGTTGGCGTTGGAAGGAATAGGTGGGCAGGGGAACCCGGCGGAAGCGGCGCCCTTCGTTGAGGCCTTTCCAATCTATATCAACACCCCGTGTGTAGAGCTGCCCAACGGCAGACAACAGCTTTGGCCATTCGCCGCCGGCAACCCGCTTGCTGATGGAAGGAACACATCGAGCCGGCACGATTCCATTGGCTTCTGCCAACGCGAGCAACTGCGGTTCCGCCCCAACTTCAAGAAACAAACCTGCATTGACGAGATTGGCTGCTGATAGCCCCCGTTGAAATTCGACTGTCTGGCGCAGATGCTGCCGCCAATAGTGGGCATCGGGAGGCCGCTTGCGGTCGACCGCCTGACCGGTCACGTTCGAGATCCAGCGAATATCGGGAACCCGGAACGCAACTGTAGCAGCTTCAGCTTCAAAAGCATCCAGCACGCCGTCCAACGCGGCAGAATGAAACCCGTGCGTAGTGGACAGGCGCCTGTGACGAATTCCGGTTCCGCGCAGATTTTGCTCGAAGTGCTGAATCGCCTCACTGCCGCCGCTCACGACGACGCTCAGTGGCCCATTGACTGCCGCGAAGCTGAGCGCGCTGTGGAGACCCGTTGTGGCGAGCATCTTGCGAACTTCTTCTTCGCCGGCAACGATGGCGATCATGCCACCCGCTGCACCCAGATCCTGGGTGAGGCGGCCGCGAGCCGCCACCAGGCGAATGCCCTCTTCGGGGGTCATGACTCCGGCAACGGTAGCGGCAACATACTCTCCGAGGCTGTGGCCAAGGACCACCTGCGGTTCAACTCCGCAGCCCCGCCAGAACTCGCTGAGCGCCCAACCGTAGGCATAGAGCGCGGGCTGTACAAGGCTTGCCTGCTCCAACTCGCTCTGCCCGTTCGCCCAGATCGCTGCGATGCTGTCGGGAAGGCTGCCGTCGAGTGCGCGCTCGAGGCGCTCCACTGCAGCGCGAAAGACCGCGCTGTGGTTCAGTAGGTCCAACCCCATGCCGCTGTGTTCGCTGCCCTGGCCAGTGAACAGAAAGCATATTGATGGAGGGATAGCCGTGCCGAGATCTGACGCGACATTCAGAGAGCGCAGTGAAGCAACTGCCTCTTCTTTGCTACTGGCGACGAGGGCAGCACGATGCCTGAAGTGATCGCGGCCAGTTGCCGCGGTCGCAGCAATCTCGCCCCAGTCATAGTCACCTGCATCAGGACTGATTAGCCAACGCTCATAGCGCTCGATTACGGCCCGCAGGGCGTCGCTGCTGCTGGCGGACAGGGGAAGGACATGCGCGGCTGCAACGCCGTCTTGGACCACCGCAGCGGGTGCCGGCCTTTGCGTAGTGGGCGCTTGCTCCACAATCAGGTGAGCATTGGTACCACTGAATCCGAAAGAACTCACGGCGCCAACGCGAGGCGTCAGTTCTCTGGTTGCGTTCCGCAAGTCAGGCCACGCCATGGTACTGCGCGGCACAGCCAACCTGATCTCATCCCATGGGACGTGAGTGGTTGGCGTTTCGAAGTGCAAATGGGCGGGCACTTCGCCATGTTGCAGAGCGAGCACCAGCTTGATTAAGCCACCTATTCCCGCGGCCGCTTCCATGTGCCCGAAATTGGTTTTGAGCGAGCCCACTAACACCGGCTCGGCGGCTTTGCGCGATCCACCATAAACAGATCCCAGGGCACGTAGCTCGATCGGATCACCCAACGAAGTCCCGGTTCCGTGCGCCTCCACATAGCCCACCTGCGCCGCGGTCCGATCTGCATCCTCCAGGGCTCGCCGCATCAGGTCTTCCTGCGAAGGCCCGTTGGGCACGGTGAGACTGCTACTGGCGCCGTCCTGATTGAGGGCAGTCCCGCGAATCACGGCGAGGATCGGGTCACCGTCGGCCTGAGCCTTGTCCAGCACCTTCAGAACGATAACTCCACAACCCTCTGCGCGTACGAAGCCGTTGGCACGGTCGTCGAATGCTCTGCATCGCCCGTCGAGAGACATCATCTGTGCTTGCGACAGCGCTACAGTCGTCTCGGGAGCCAGGATGACATTGACGCCGCCTGCAATGGCCATCGCACATTCGCTCGCGCGGAGCGCCTGACAGGCCAAATGCACCGCGACAAGGGACGAGGAGCACGCCGTATCGACCGATAAGCTTGGACCCTTCAGACCTAGCAGATAAGACAGCCTTCCAGAGGCGACACTGTGCGCATTTCCCGACGCGAAATGTACATCAAGCAGACTGGCGTCGCCTGCGTGGAGCTGCATTTGCGCATAGTCTCCGCTGGCCATCCCGAGATACATTCCGACACGGCTGCCAGCGAGCGAACGTGGCGCGATGCCGGCGTTCTCCAGTGCTTCCCACACTACCTCCAGCAACAGGCGCTGTTGCGGATCCATCATCGCGGCTTCGCGCGGAGCGATCCCGAAGAAGGCTGCGTCGAAAAGATCGACTCCGGTTAAGAAGCCACCAACGCGGGAAACCATTTTGCCCGGCTTCGAGGGATCCGGATCGTAGTACTCGTCGATGTTCCAACGATCGGGCGGCACCGTGGTAAGGGCTTCGCGGCCATGCTTCAGAAGCTCCCAGAATGACCTTGCATCGTTAGCGTCGCCAGGGAACCGGCACCCCATCCCAATAATTGCAATCGGTTGATGCGGGCGCGCGGCCGCATCATCAAGCTTTTGCTTCATTTGTTCGACCGCGCGCAAGGCCTGCTTGAGCAAAGCGTTGTGGCCGCCGGCGTTGCCGGAATTTGTTTTCTCTGTCATCGCCTATGATTCCAACTGCATGCGCAACAACTCGGCAATTTCATCGTCGGACATTCGATCCAGTTCTTCGTCAGAGTGAATCGATGTGGCCACTGTTACTTCATTCGGAGGCGCGTTCGCATTACTGGCGGGCTCCTCGAAGTCTCGTCCATCCGCCTGATAGCCCAGCTGCTCCAGTAGTACCTTCGCGATGGCATCAGAAGTCGGGTAATCGAAAACGAGCGTCGATGAGAGCCGGTCAATGCCGAAGATGGTCTGCAGGCGATTTCGCAGCTCTATGGCCATCAGTGAATCGAGCCCCAATTCCATCAAGCGATCGTCATTCATAGGTGGGGTCGCGCGCCCCAGTACCAGTGAGACCGCAATAGTGACTGCTTCCACTGTCAGGCTTATTCGCTGCTTAGGCGATGCTGAAGCGATCTCATCGACGAGCTTCGTTGAGGTATCAGAGATGGGACTTGGGTGCAGAGAGGCGAGAGCACCGTTACGTGATGCCGGACCTCGCTCGGTGATCGCAACGGACACAGGACTCTCCGGCGCCGGTGCGAAACGACCTTGCCGGCCGGCGGGTGAGATTGATACCTGAACCGGCTTGTGCGCGATCAACACATGCAGCCCGAGTCGATGCGTAGCAAGTTCCGGTGACGGAGACGCGGAAAAGTGCTCAAACCCGGCGCGGGCAAGCTCCTCCTCCCATTGGCCGACCGAAATCAGCGGGGAACCGTCGCTGCGCGCCTCGTCGGAGAAGCGTTGCCAGCCCTCGATCAATCCCGTAGAGACGTCATGCCAGGCCTGTTGTTCTGTTGTTTCGACGAGAACCAATGACCCACCTGGCTGCAGCACATCAAACAGCCGAGCGACGCTGGCGCGAAGATCTTTCGCCGCGTGCAGCGCGTTTGCAACGAGCACCACATCGTAACGCCCTTCGTGGGCTTCTGCGGACGCTGCACTATCGAGGTCAAAGAGTGCGAACTCCATCGCGTGCGCTCGGAATCGTTGGCGCGCCCGTGCCAGGAAAACCTCTGAGACATCACTGAACGTGTAAAAAAAACCGTGCGAACTCAATTGCGCAAGAATCGCCGCCGACGTAGCGCCTGTTCCCGCACCTACTTCGAGGATCCGCAAGCGCCGGGGAAATCCCATGCTGGTTCGGGCGTCCAAGCGAGCCCGCGCCGCTACGACGGCAGCCGCAATGCGGTTGACGTAAACCGCCGCCGGCGAGTGTTCGTAAAGTGCCTTTGCCAACCCGTCATCGCCGCCGGGAAAGAGTGTCTCCAGCGGATTGAGATCTCCCCGCAAAACGCGCAGTAGACCGGCGGCACAATTGGCCAAATAGCGACGGAGAGGCTCATCGCCGAGTTGTTCCGTCTCGTCCCAGAGCGATTCTGGATGAGTTGGGAAGACATTCGGCGCAAGCGCATACGCGGAATCCTCGCCTTCCTTCGCCGATATCAGAATCCCTTCCGCGCTCAGGCGCTGCAGCCATCGCTCCATGAGCCTTCGATGAGTAGGAACTACACCTTGCTCGTGGATCAGAGTCTCCGCGGTGATGCTGTTGTTCCCGCTCCGGAAGCAGCCGAGATCTTGCAGCGTTGCCAGGATGAGTGCTATAACCCAGCGATTCAACGCGTTCAGGCCTTCTCCAATGCGAGCGACAGGCAATTCGATCGGGATCAACGACGCCTGATCGTCCGCGGCTTGGCCCATAGCAGCGACACTTCCTTCGTCACTTCGCAATCCGTCGTCGAACCAGAAGCGTTTTCTTTGGAATGGATAACCGGGCAACGGAAGTTTTAGGTAGGAGCGCTGATCGGCGACTGCGTCCCAGTCGAGGTCGACACCGCTTAGGTAGAGCCGTGATGCGGCGGTCAGCAGGCTGTGCCACTCGCCTGCCGCACCCGCAACGGAAGCGATGCATCGATCGGGAGCGATGCCGTTGGCTTCCGTGAGCGCCAGCAACTGCGCCTTCGGACCGATTTCAAGAAATATGGAAGCGTCTGTTGCCTTGGCCGCAATCAGCCCTTGTCCGAACTCGACAGTCTGGCGCAGATGCTGCCGCCAATATTTCGCATCGACGGGAACATTGCGCTCGACCAGACTACCGGTCAGGTTCGAGATCCAGGGCACCTCAGGGACCCTGAATTCAATCGCTGCCGCCTTGGATTGAAAGGCGTCGAGCATGCCATCGAGGGAGAAGGAATGAAATCCGTGCGTTGTACGCAGACGCTTGTAGCGAATCTGTAGTGAATGGAGTTGCTCCTCCAACTGCTCGACCGCGTTGTACTCACCACTCACCACCACGCTCGCCGGGCCGTTGACAGCCGCGATACTCAACGCATTGCCAGAAGGAGTGGCAATGAGCAGTGCCTCAACTTGACTCCGCGAGGCGGCAATGGCAATCATGGCACCGGGTTCAGCCAGTTCGTCCGTCAAAGAGCCGCGCGCAGCAACAAGACAAATTCCCTCCTCGGGCGTCATCACGCCGGCAACCGTCGCGGCTACATATTCACCCAGACTGTGCCCCAGCACCATCCGAGGTTCCGCGCCCCAACTGCGCCACAATTCGCTGAGGGCCCATCCGTATGCGTACAGAGCAGGCTGCACGAGGGATGCACGCTCTTGTTCCTTTTCTTCATTGGCCCAGATTTCGATGATGCTCTTACCCAACCGGCCATCGAGCGCCCGATCCATCCGATCCACCGCCGCGCGAAAACTGCTGCTGTGCGTAAGAAGCTCAAGACCCATTCCGGTGTGTTCGCTGCCCTGCCCCGTAAACAGGAAACCGAGCACGGAATCGGAGTTTGCGCGCATTCCGATCGCGGCCTGGTGAGAGTCGGAGCGCAACTGTTGGAGTAGCTCTTGGTGCGTGCTCACGACGTAGGCGCGACGATACGAGTGATGCATGCGGCCACGGCTCAGGGTATGGCAAACATCACGTAAAGAGGGCTGGCGGTTGCTTTGCAAATATTGCGCGAGAGCAGTCTCGGCGGCCGCCACTGCGTCTTCAGTAGCTGCGGAAAGCACAGCGAGTTGCGGCTCATCCTCGGGGAGATCGCGTGCATCCTGCCTCTCTGAAACGAACTCCTCCACGACTACATGAGCATTAGTGCCGCTAAAGCCAAAGGAACTGACACCAGCAACGCGCCGCCGCTGATCTGTTTCCAACTGCCACATCGAGTGGTTCGCTGGAACATAGAAGGGCAGGTCCTGCCAAGGGATGAATTCGCTTTTCTTATGAAGGTTAAGATGACGCGGAATCTGCTGATGGCAGAGGGAGAGTACGGCCTTGAGAAGACCCGCCATTCCACTGGCCGCCTCCATGTGGCCGAGGTTGGTCTTTACAGAACCAACCGCAATCGGAGATAGATGCGAAGACCGGCCGCCGAAGACCTCGCCAAGAGCATCCATTTCAATAGGATCGCCCAGCGATGTGCCTGTGCCATGGGCTTCGATCATGCCCACCTCGTCCAAGGCCACGTCAGCGTTTCTGTACGCGTCTCTCAGCAGCGCCGATTGCGCCTGGCTGCTGGGGGCGGTGAGACCTGCACTGCGGCCATCGTGATTGACTGCGCTTCCTCGCACAACGGCCAGAATCCGGTCGCCTTCATCGATCGCGTCCTTCAGGCGCCTGAGCACGACAACAGCACAACCCTCGGAGCGCACGTAACCATCGGCGGCTTCGTCGAAGGTTTTGCAGCGGCCATCTGGCGCAAGCATATGCGCGCGAGAGAACCCAATATGCATTTGCGGCGCTAGGATCACGTTGACGCCGCCTGCCAATGCAAGATCGCATTCACGTCCGCGCAGACTTTGACATGCTAGGTGCACCGCTACCAGCGAAGACGAACAAGATGTGTCGATGGTCATAGTTGGCCCGTGCACGCCGAGCGTATAGGCTAGGCGTCCAGCGGCCATGCTGGGTGAGTTGCCCGACCCGGCGTACGCGTCGATCCAGAGGTCGTCCTGCAGAACGGCGCGGTAGTAATCGAAATTGCTCAATCCGGCGAAGATGCCGGTACGCGAATGGCGCAGGCTATCCGGTCGGATCGCAGCATCTTCCAGAGCGTGCCATGTCACCTCGTGCAGCAGACGCTGCTGCGGATCGAGCATAATCGCCTCGCGCGGCGCCAGGCCAAAAAAATCTGCATCGAAACGGTCCACCCCATCCAGGAAGCCACCGCGGACGGAATACACAGTGCCGGGCGTATCAACATTCCTATTGAAATAAAGCCGCCAATCCCAGCGATCCTGCGGGATATCGGTGATAGCGTCCTTCCCTGCTGCAAGCAGATCCCAGAAAGATTGCGCATCCACAACTCCACCGGGGAAGCGCAGGCCGACGCCCACGATAGCGATCGGATCGTGCCGTGCGGCAAACGCAGCGCTTTCTCCCGCAGCAAGCCTGGAGCGAAGCTCGCGAATCTCTTGAAGCGCCCGCTTGACGGGAGATTGCACAGCGTTGTCCTCGGCGCTCGCAGCGTCGGGCATCTTCGCTCGCTCAGAGAACCCGCTCATGGCCGCTCCTTCCGGTTCAATTCGGCCACGAGGAGTTCTTCGGCTTCCGCATCACTCATCGTGGAAAAATCGCACTCTTCCGTCGAACCTGTGCCGTTCGCTGAATCGAGCTGCGAGCTAGTCCTGCGTCTTTCAAGATCCAGTCCGGATTGCTTTCTCTCTGGAACCGCCAGGTCGAGCAGGTATTGTGCGAGACCACTAATGGTGGGACGGTCGAGGAGAAGCGTTGCCTTCAAAGGACAACCGAGAGCCTGCGCCAGCAGATTCCGCAGTTCGAGAGCCATGAGTGAATCCAATCCCAACTGCTGCAATGGCGTGTCGCCGGGCATAGGGTGTTCTGAGGACAGCCCAAGAACCTTGCGCGCCGAGGTGCGCACGAATGCCTCCATGCGCGGGCCGCGGTCGGCTCTGGCGGCTCCAAGGATCGCAGCAATTTTCGCCACATCGCGGCCCGTTTGCGCGAGGGGAGAGGTGTCCGGCTTCGGGGTGTTCGCGATACGAGCCAGGTCACTGCTGCCTGAAGGCACATACTCGGAAAAGAAGGCATGCGCCGGTGATCCGGATGGGAACTGTTCGAGGTAGGATTTCCATTGAACATCGGCGATCGTGACGCACGACCGGCCACTCATAAGAGCCGCTCCTAGCGCCGCCAGCG
>Ga0335073_10004600_pt1 | contig 19292 bp, 21 predicted proteins | sample Lox_Sample_22_FD_207093 | JGI IMG/M metagenome (GOLD analysis project Ga0335073, IMG submission 207093) | Soil microbial communities from Loxahatchee National Wildlife Refuge, Florida, United States - Lox_Sample_2.2 | ecosystem: Environmental > Terrestrial > Soil > Wetlands | place: USA...
GAAAAACTCGTTCTCAACATCTCTGTGGGAGAGAGTGGAGATCGTTTGACTCGTGCTGCAAAAGTATTGGAACAATTGAGCGGTCAAACTCCTGTTTACAGTAAGGTATTCTATCTCCTGCTTCTCCTTTCCGTTCCTTTCGTTTTGTTTCTTGACTTTTCTGGATTTGGTTAATGAGGTAGGCGAGATATACTGTGCGAACATTCGGTATTCGCAGAAACGAAAAGATTGCTGTGCATGTTACTGTTCGAGGCCCCAAAGCTGACGAAATCCTGGAACGTGGATTGAAAGTCAAGGAATATGAGTTGAAGAGAAGTAATTTCAGCGATACTGGTAATTTCGGATTCGGTATTCAAGAACATATCGATTTGAATATCAAATATGATCCTGGTATTGGTATTTACGGAAGTACGATTCCTTTCCCTCTTCTATGCTTTGCTTCGTCTAGATTTGTTCTGTGATGTTAATGTTTAGTGGACTTCTATGTCATCCTTGGAAGACCTGGTGGACGAGTTTCTCGACGCAAGCACTGCAGAAGTAAGATTGGTCTTCATCAAAAGGTCACACAGGAAGAAGCTATTAATTGGTTCAAGAACAAATATGAAGCTGTTGTCTTGAATCGTTAGATAGAGTTCAGTAGAGTCGAAAATGCAATCATATCAGGGTCAAAACCTGCACAAGTATTCACGATGGAGTCACTAATCTGCTTTTCGTACACTTGTATCCATTCGCTTCTTGAACAATTCTGGACGTGGCATGGCACATGCATCTCGAAATGTATTACTAGCTAAAGTAACCGATTCACACAGAATAAATGACAATCCGTATAGCAAGCAGGAGAATGAGCGTGACAGAGACGGAAGGGAGTTGGTGCCATGATGAACCCTTGCAACTCGCATATGCGCCACTAGCATCCGCTGGAAGTTCGTGGATCTAGTGTTCAAGTTAGCCACTCCAAGTCTCCAGTGTCTTACTCGTATACCCCTTCGGTCAATATGTCATCGATATGGCCTTTCCAAAGGTACAGAATGCAAAACACAATACAAGAGCCAGAATCTTATCACTCCAGTTGTTTCTCCCATCTCAGATTCGTTATCCACCTCGAGAGGTTAATCTCAAAGTCATCTGAATACGTGTGACTTTCAATTTGCCTTCTTGATTCTAAGCAGACTTTAACGCACCTGGGAATTTGGTAAGATGTCACCGAATCCGACCGTGTTCGTGTTTCTCTGCACTCTGAAAACCGGGTTCACTCTCAGAAATAATATCCTATCCGCAAATATGAGTCTGATCTGATTCCTAGAAACTGTTCGATGTGAATACAACGACGTCACGAGCCTCGTTGAACAATTGTCAGATTCGTATTGTCTATTCATTCATCTCAAATATTTGAAGATTTCCCATAGTGTGAACATCTGACAATATGGATTCAACTTCCAAAAGAATTGATTGGGCAATAGCCTGTAGCGAGAAGTCATGAATACCTTTCCAAATGAACACTGACTTTCGATATTTCTCTCAGGTAAGAAAGTCAATCGGGCATGGATGAACTGTTTGTTTCGGCGACAATGGTGATGTCGCAACTGAAATTTGGAACGGCCAAGGAAAGAACGAAAGCACGTACCCTTCGTAGAGAATATGCTGACCTGACATGGACCATTTTTTCAGCAGGTTGTCAGATTGCTGCCGTGGGTAGCAGTGCGACGTGTTGTCGTCGACGCATCAGAAACGTGAGATGAAAATAGGCCACAGGATGCGGCATAACCCTAACCCTCGAATTCACCGTTTAAAACAAAGGATCAGATGCTCTGCAGGAAACTTGGAACGTGTACTCAGGACGTAATGCAGGCCGCAATGTCGGTTTTACAAAAAGAAGAACACGGAAGTTTCCGCTTGCATTTGAACAAGTACAATTCGTGGAACTACGGTATCTTGTGAAATGGAGCGCTCTTAGCGCCGTTTTCGGACGTAGAGGAAATTGCGTGGGATGCGAAACCTTCGTCCGCAATGCCACAAACCATTTCTCTAGCACGGGTCAAATTCGATAACTGTGATGAAACCAAGCGGAAGTGCATTCTCCATGTACGAGGCTCGTTAGACTTTCTCACGGACTGTTTGTAAATTCATTTCCGTTCGTCGCCTGTATCCACCTTTTTCTCCCACAAACTTAAAATTATCGGAGACATCCTCCAGTGAAATTGCATGTTGGGGATTGAGAGTGTATGCATGCATCCCACACGGAGAATTGCGTGGTGGATCCCCGTCCTGCCTGACGCCTGCGGACAGCCATCCGCAGCCCGGGACTTAACTCTGGTGTGGGGAAGTGCGTGCAGTGCATTGTTTAAAGTGGAGGAAGGTTCATGCAGGATGATCCACAAATACATGGTGAGGCAACGGGACTTCGTGCGGCGTCCGATCGGGGGAATCGATTACCCCACGTCCACAATATAATTGACGTGGGGGTCTCAACTAGCATCTGGCTGCAGGAGAGAAATAAAGTTTCGGAGACTTGTGTGATCACGAGGACCATCTTGCAACATTATGCAAAAATCCAATAACGGCACTTACAAAAAGCCTTTGCTAGAATAACTTGGAATGTGGGTATGTTGCACGAGCTATATGAGTAGCATTTACTTTCAATCAAAGAATCAGACTTCAGCTTATCTGAATGATAAGAACATGCACGTGTCGCAATCATAGATAATCGGAGCGCCTGGTGGTCTGAATACTTAATTCGGGGAGTTTGGTTGGCGGGAAACCTTGCCGACCGGCACGAGGCATCATTTGAAGCGAAAAATGAATTTTCTGCATTGGCCTGTTCGGGTATTTGGATTTCTCGGAATCTGGATTTTTCTCATGTCTTCATTTGCGACGAAACTGACCTTATCGCAATTCACAGGGAAAAGAGGAGTTAGTAATGCGATGTATGTATTGGTTTGAATGCAAGTGCAGGCCAAGGAAGCCGGGGTGCAGCATCGCGCATAAGGCTGCTCCTTAGTTTCATGTCCCTTGTTTCGTAGTATGTTTGTCTGATGTCAATACGATGTCACTCATTTCCACGTACGTAGCGAGGAAGCATCAATCAATCGGGGAAGCGCCATAAATCAGGGTACCATATTCCATCCAAACAAGAAGCCCTCAAGCCATTTCCAATCAGGGGCGTGTTAAATCCGAAGTATCGCCGAAAATCGAAAAAAGGAGAAAAATCTGAATATTCAGATTTGTTTAGATTATATTTCAAAGTCTAATAACCGATGAGCCGAACAGTGTGTGACTATTGGAAGTTTCAAGTTGGTTGGTCGACGTCACTTGCCAGCTTATGTGACAGGGGCGAAGTCGGTGGTTGGAAAATGGAGCATTTCTCAGCCAGTTTACAACATAAATTAGATGAAATCTACGAATGTAGGAAATGGAAATGCACAGGCAAATATCGGCCTAAAGTTTCTGCACGGGGAAATTCCAGTAACGCTCTAGCGGCTGACGAGCAAGTCCGCAGCTTCCATCCGGAACTTGAAAGAAAACAGGAAGAAAGGTAAAAATCTAACTTTTTTGGGTGGCAGTGAGTGAGAGTGGGCTACACCAACCTCCCACGCCGCGCCCCCGGCCCGCCAGAACATTATTGCTAATTAGGCCCAGTACCACCACAGATTTATTTTTACCATCGCCGTTCCTCATTCTCAAAACTCGACTACCACACTAAACACACAACCAACATCCTCCATCGTTTTGCCTCCCTTCTCAGAGATAGAACCTCCCCTCTAGGGCATTGTCCCTCCCTTTACTTTAGCGCAACTTATTGTTCGCGTCTCTCCACTCCTCTCCCCTCAGTTTTTTCTACACTTCCAACTTCTTTGTTTCATATTTCATCGATCTGTCCCTTTCTTCTCTATTCAATGGCTCCTGAGGCATACTACATATCACTATAACCCTCAATCGTCTACGATTCACCAAACTCGTTAAATCCAAAAACACTTACTATATACTTATCGGAATCACTAATTCGTCGTATTCAACAAAGGCTTCCAGAAAGCGGTACCACCAACATTCATAATCCTTGCCACCCGCTATTAACTGTACATCAACAACATCTCAGTATCATTATCACCACCGGCCAAGCTCTCTATGAGTCCAATCGCAGAACCCACACATCCAATCGCATTCACTTCTAAATCCACTCGCGACCGTCACAATTCCGATCTCGCTACTAGTGGCGGCACAAACGACTCTTCAATCTTCGATTACATGACCGTGTCAGATACTTCCTCCCTCCCGAGCGATAGCGAAGATTCGCATGACATAGACCACAAATTCTCCTCTCATCCACCCAGAGTTTCGTCAAAAACGTATATGCATCAAACGACAGAGACTATCGAGGAAGATCCCGATGAGGATTCGGAGAATGGATGTGACTGTAATAATGCGCAATGCGATCCCAGTCAACCTTTCGTTCTTATTACAAAGGCTACAGAGTCGAGATCCAATACTCCGTTAAATTTACGACTCGATACCGTCGACTTGAAAGCTGCTAAAAATGATCAATCGCAAGCTTCGCAAAGTATCTCGGTCCCCTCCGCTACTTCCGCAAAGAGCAGTACGAGTGATCTGAAAAGCGCAGTCAGTTCCAGGAGTCCCGTTTCACCTATTTCCGGACCAGCTGTCCCAGCTACACCATCCTCAGTCAAGAAAGAAAAGAGTTTCTTTTCTTTTCCCAAACTCAACCGTTCAAAATCCTCCGCTATTCTCTCCCCGGATCAGAAAACTTCACGAATCAAAGATTCCATCAAGAACGTCTTTTCGAATAATAACCATTCAACAGCAAATATAGTCAAGACACCACCTGGTTCACAGTCCAATTCAGCTCCTGGAACACCCCATGTTGCTCCCACCGAACTTACCCCTTCCACCAATTCACAACGTCATGAGCCTCAGTTTAGCGGCCCTCGACGAGTTTCCTCGGTGGGCGCAAATATGATGCTCAATGTCGGCGCTCGCCCTATCCATCACGATGACACTCATACCCCTTCTGTCGGGGCAGGTCATAAAGCAGCCGTTGGCAGATCATCCACAGAACCACCCGTCACACCTGGTCTGCGCCGTGCTCGAACTCTCAAAGAATGTGGTATCACTAATCGTGGCAAGCAAGCTGGGAAGGGAGCCACATCCACTGTCACCCGCTGTTCTTCCAACGGCAAACTTGTCGCTCTGAAAGCATTCAAGAAACCGAAATCAAGTGAATCGGATGAAGATTTCAAACGACGTATCGACATTGAATTTGAAATTGCACATATGCTACATCATCCAAATGTAGTTGAAACAATTGAACTTCTCTGGGACGACAGTCGTCACAATTGGGCAGAGACAATGGAATGGTGTGGAGGAGGTGATTTATTCAGTATCATTAAAATGGGGAATATGACAGCTCTAGAACGAAATTGTTGTTTTAAACAGCTTGTGAGGGGAGTTGCGTATATGCATTCAATGGGAGTGGCACATCGGGATATTAAGCCCGAGAATCTATTGTTGAATGAGGATGGACAGTTGAAGATTACGGATTTTGGAGTCAGTGATTTGGTTGTCAAGGATCATTGTCATAGGAAATGTCATGGGATGTGTGGAAGTGAACCGTATATGGCACCTGAAGTTCATGTTCAGCAGGAGTATGAAGGATTTCCGCTGGATATTTGGGCGTGTGGGGTTGTTTACTTGTGTCTTGCTTTTGGTGGCATTCTATGGCTCAAGGCAGTTAAAGGTGATCGTGGTTTCGACAAATATCTTGCTGCGTTGAAGGACTTTGAAGAGAAGAAAGCTAAGAAAGAAGCCAAGGCTGCTGAGCAGAATAAAGCGGCAGACGAAGCTCTTAAACAATTGGACGAAACTCTAAAAGCTGAAGTTGAAGGGAAACTGGAATACACCTCCGAACCCGAAGGTTCAGTCAAATCAGAGAACGACGAGACAGTCTCACGTACATCTTCGGTGTTGTCGATGAAATTCTCAAGTCCCACCCACAGTCCACCAAATGGATATTCAGCACCCGGCTCTCCGGCTCTATCTCGCGAGAGCTCAGTTCCCCCTCTCGAACGCAAAATCTCAGGCCTAACCTTGGGAAGTTCACGTGCGCCAGTTCCTCAACGACAACCCTCCGTCAAGCAAAGTCCTATTGTCAAGCCAGCAGATTTGGTCCAATCGCCTCTACCAATTGGTAAATCTGCTGGAGCAACTAGAGCCGAAGCCCATCTTCCTGTCCCTCATTACGCACCCTTCGAAGCCTTCCAACCTCTTCAAAAACGTCTTATCTACCGCATCCTGGATCCTAATCCTGACACCCGCATCACCGCGGAAGACATCCTCAAAGATCCATTCTTCAAAGAAATCCAATGCTGCAGCTTCGACCCAGATCAATTATCTCGTGTTGCAAGTGGAAGTTTCGATGCGAGCAAGTCAATGAAGAAGAAAGCTATGCCGGTGAAACACTATCATCCTAATCATCTCATCACTCCTTCAAAACCTATCACGAAGAAATAGGGGATGTATATATTGTGCGTTTATATTTGTCTTTTTTCGTTATCTTATAGATGTGTCGAAAAAATTGTGGATTAGCTCGTTTTTTGGTTCGATCTTTTTATCTGTTGGGCATGGCATATAGTGGATGTATTATGGACTGCGTAACTGATGAACGGAAGAGGTTGTATGCTTATGCCCGTTTGTTTGTTGGCCGTAGCAATCATAAAGACGTTCGCTAAGGACATCTATCCAAACAATTTGAGCTCCTGAGACCTTGAACGATTTACGTAAATATTTCTGCGAATATTTACTCCACCGCCACTCAGCCTTTTCTGCAACAGGTTGGACTCGGCTTGAAGCTGAAGAGAAAGACTGTCGAGCCATGGCTTCGCAACTAGATAAATCACTTGACGAAATCACCGCCGAAAGACGCCAAGTATCCCTCTCGATTCTTCATGACTGATCCTCGTAGCACTCTCAAAACAGGCCTCGTCGCGGAGGAGGATCGAGACAAGACATCCGTCGTTCAGCAGGCGGAGTTCAAAAGGTATTCTCACTACGCTCGAAGGAGTCACAAACACCCTCGTTCAGCGGAAACCGACCATGTCCATATTCGTAAGAAACATATACTAACACGCCCTCTATTTACAGCGTCGGATCGATTCTTATTCTACACCTGGTACCAGAAGAAATACCAACGATACGTGGACTCATGATTTGTTTGATCGAAATGGAGGCGATAAGAGTAAACAGTTAGCTTCGAATCCGCTTGCTGTTAGACTTGGAGAGGCGTATGTAACCTTTGTGCCACTTGAGTTGATTGAAGGAGATCGAGACCAGCACGACTGAAAGTAGAAAACTTACATTACGAGTTGACAGAGGAGGATCTCCTGGTATCCACGTGAAATGATGTGGGTTAACAGTAGTCATTGTTCAGTGGGATCGGGCCTGTTGAGAGCTTAAAGTTGAAGTATGACAGAGCTGGAAGGTCGGACGGTATTGCTATTGTTACTTACACGAACGCGGACGACGCTAAAGAGGCTATCCGCAAATTTGACGGTGCTAATGCTGCGGGTACTTGCCAGAATGCGAAACATTCTAATACTTAGGTCAACCTATTTCGGTTGTACTGGACGCTGAAGTACCTGCTCACAGACGTGGGCAGGTTGGCACTAGACCGCCTCCTCGCTTTGGGACCGCAAGAAGGGGAGGTCCTAGGCCTACTAGAGGAGGGAGAGTGGGTGGCAGAGCTCCAGAGCCCGGGCCAGGGAGAGATGGCCGACCTAAGCGTACGACTGAAGATCTGGACAAGGAATTGGATGATTTCATGAATGCACCACCTCCAGATGAAAACGGAAACGGTGCAGAAGGAGAAGAAATGGCAGTAGATTAATCCGCAAGAACTATTATTTCACCAAATCAGTCGGAGTATCGGATAGCTTTGGAGGTGCACAAATCGTCCAAAAGTTGATAGTTGTATAATAAAGACTTTTGGTTCAAAAGGGGAAACAATAGTTGATTTGACATTTTGAACGACTACCTAGCAGCACGCCACTACGCCCCACCACAACAAACTAAAAGGACAAAAAGAACTTGGTAAAAAGAATATTAAAATAGTTATCCAATCCCTCCCAATCGCGAAACCAATTCCTTCTGCTGAATACCAATGTCTTACGGGCTTGCAGGCACAGGTGATCCTTCTGAGGATTGTGCCAATGTATTTCCACTTTGACTTGTAGCGAGACGAGCTTCGAGGGATTTGAGTGCTTCTTCTTTTGCAAGAAGTTCTTGCCTGCGATCTGAAATTTCCTTCTGTACTTTCAACTGCAAATTAGTTTTTTGAAGACATGAGATGAGACCTCGATTTCCTTGAGACGACCTTCTTCGCGTCTGAGTTGTTCTTCCTTGAGACGCACCGATTGAGTGGCTAAATCCTCTGGATTGAGATTATCCCTGCACGTTAGTCCTAGTCAAGTAAAGAAGAAATACGTAGCTCCGTTAACGACAGACTTGCTAAGTTTCTCAGTACGGTAATTTTCATACAAAAAGTCGTGTGTAATCTCCTTCAAGTCTGCAAGATGAGAGTGTAAAAGAGCAGATCGAATGGCCAAAAAGTCGGAATGTCTAGGATTCTCAACTTCAACGATTCCCCATGGGAACACTCTCGCACGAATCTTCTTTCCCTTGACTTCGACCACATCTTCTGATCCGACAATGGCAAAGGGCATCAAGCCACGAAGTTCGTCGTTTTCCTGGACTGTGTCTTCATCGTCTTCCTCAACGTCATAAGGGAAGTTGTAAATTGGAATTTGGTAATGATCTATGTCCTCCATGATGAGTTTTTTGGAGGCTGCGAGTTCTTGGGGAGTTAGGGAGTCGGCTTTTCCAATGACTGGGATGACATTGACACGGGGGGATAAACGACGCATGAGTTCGATGTCTACTTCACGTAGCCTGAAAGTTAGTTTAGAGTCCAATTGAGTGCGTACCCATGACCAGTAGGGGTGATGAAGTAGAGAAGAGCATGGACACGATTGTCTCTAAAACGCGGGTTTCGTTTGATTCTGGATTCTTCAGCGAGGATATCATCATATTGTCTCTCCAAGTATCCAGCGACTTCAGCGAAACAAGCTTCGTTATCAATTTGGTCACCAAATCCAGGTGTGTCGACCACTGTCAGTGCAATACGAGTACCCTCCTCTTCAAGGTCTATTTCGTCAACAAAAAGCCAAGACCAATGTTGCATACCAACTGTGACAGGCTTGATTCTAACTCCGTGTTCTACGTGTGCATTTTCGGGATCATCTGCTTCTTTATGTTCCAATACAGGTTTTGCACATAGTGTGTTGACGAATGTTGTTTTACCCGTTCCACTTGACCCTACGACCATGAGGGTGAAGGTTAACCCTTTCTTGACCTTATTCCGGCCACGGGAGCGCTGTGGTTCATCCATGTCAGCAATGGCACAGAGAACACATAAAGAACAACAACAAAATGATGATCAATAGGGAGAAGATGAATCGAAAGAGGTAAATGGAGGTCTTACCGCGTGAGGAGAGGACATTGAATGAGGTGTTAATCGTTGGGTGTCGGGAATTTCAAGATTCGTTGTCTAGGGTTCAGGGGCTACTGCAGCGACGATTAATTTCCCCGAGTAAACGACAATTCGAGTCAATTCCAATTGAATAGAGGGAATAGGGAAAGAAAAGGGGGTAAGATCGACAGACAACACAGAATGCAGCTGCTTCTGACGACTTCGCCTTGATGGAAAAGACGAAAATGAGGGAAAAAACTTGATAATTTCGTGTGTGAAACGTGTGTGGATGGAGAACGAGGGGTTTGGCTGCGGTGTGAAAATTAAAGGAGAGCAGAAAAAGAACAAGGCACAGGCAAAGTTGATCTGCCAATGGATCAAGGGAAGGCGAAAAAGGGGCAAAAATATTAGTGCAATAGCAGCCCAAATTAACTGCACGAATAGTAATTACAGGCATTCTCCGGCACGGGGAGGGATCAAAGCGATCCTCCGAAACTTTATTTCGCAAATCTCAATCTGGAGACAGATCCCAAATAAACGTACCTGATCTTCTGGCTCGCAATTCCGTAAATCATGCGGGGCACAGTTGTTCCTGAAATGGTGATACGACTTTGCCAACGACTACCTAAACTACCAGATACCTTGTACTAACCGTTAAACGCATTTCCCTCTTAACTGATCAACTATTCGCAATAATTTCTTGGAAAAGATCCCTGTGTGCCATTCACTTCCCCTTGCCACCAATCATCCAGACTATTAGTCTTCTTGATAATCTTGATGCGATCCCCTGCTCGGAAAGAAAGATCCCCGGCATTTTCACCAGCAAAATCGTATATGGCGACTACAAACTCAGGTTTGGGTGATGGACTCGGTTTTGGCGGAGGAGGCGGAGGCGGTCTCTTCTGCTTCGCTGGATCGCTAGCTGAGACCGAATCCGGTCGATTCCCAAGAGTTGCAGTTGAAGAGCCTGAAGTTACGGATGACGGAGATGGTCTGGAATAACTCGAATAGGACGACGTCCTGGTTGGGTCTGGAGTATACGGTGGCGGAGCAGGTTGACTAGTTCCTCCAGCCTTGGACGATGCAGAGCGCACAGTTGCACCGCTTCCCGAGGATTTGCGAGCGAATATGCCCGGCTTAGAAATATTTGCCTCTCCATATGGAGTCTTTCCAGTTTTGCCTTCTCTTACAGATTTGATTGAGCCTTCTGCTTCCTGTCGTTTCGGTTCGTATCGTTCGACGAATTCTTCGACTACTGAATCTGTTTCAGTGAGGCCCTGAGAAGTCGCATATTCATGCACTGACGCATAGAGGTGTTGATACAAATCGCTCTGGACGGCATACATTGTGCTCAATATTGGTGTAAAAAAAGTTGAGATTGCATCCATGAGTAGCGGGATTTTTTGACTTATTTCCTCGTCGTGCATTTGGAATAACTAAGCGTGTCAGACCGTTTGAGATGCAGTTAAGTACCTGGGTTGCTTCTTCTAATTCCTGTTCCATCTTTTGTAGTGCGACAACATCTTTCTCCGTCTTATCCTTCTTGTTCCGCAATTTCTCAACCTACCATCAACAACAAATACAAAGCTTGAGCATGTACACTCTGAGTAAATCGATCGTAATCCATCTTCTTGTGATGTCTTTTCTTGACCAACTTCTGAATTTGCTCGAGCTGCTTCTTCATTTCCATAGCAGGTTGAATAACTTTCCCATCCATTGCGTTCAAGACAGGCAACAATGTCTCCTTGACCTCCCCTAACACACCCGAATACGAATCAATAGCTGCAATCGTTGACTTGGGAGTCTCATAGTAATTTTTCAATCCACCTTGCTCACCAGGAATCGACGCATAAATCACACTCCATTGATTCGTAATTTCATGTTGATGAGAAAGTAATTTCGTCCAGGAATCTCGGAATCCTTTTGACTCGGCAATGATTTTATCTACAGCAGCCTACAGGCTTGTTAGCTCTGTGATACTCTTGAAATTAGTGAATAGGAGGGAACGGACTATGGCGAAAGTGAATTCCTTCTCTAAGGATTCGAAGACGGCATCGGCGGATTTGTTGCCAGCTATCATGTGAGGTGTTCGAGCTGCTGCTCTTTTGATTCCTTATTCCCCGTCAATTACGTTCCTCAAGAGGGATTGTACCTTTCCATGACATGATCGGAATTGCAGACACTCAAGCCGGGTCGAGCTTCGGTGGTCAAGTAGAAGTTCGGACGTGGAGATCGAGGCGTTGTCGAAATCCGGATGGCGTGGGCACGGGATCAGCGCTCAGGGGCTAAGACTTCAATTTCCGGTTCTGAAGTGATATGAAAAAATGTGGCACTGTGTCCAAAAACTTGTCAGACATGAAAGAGCAAGTAAAATAGATATTGCTATGAGAGTAATGCGTCAATCTCTGTAATAACTTGTTGGATGCGAACTTCCCTACCATACGAACCTTTCACGATCTTCAATGCATCTTTGATTCCAAAAACTTGAGTTGCAGCAGTTTTGGTTTCGTCGGCGGAAATGCTGAGGGCGGTGCCGAGACCCACGAGACATCGAAAAATTGCCTCCGAGTCTGCCGAGGTATCTTGAATTAACTCCGGATTAGCAATCATCACCCCATACACAGATACCTTGGCAAGAGGATCTAACAATGCAATAGCATCGTCCGAGTCTGACTTTGCAAAGAAAAGAAGTGAATAACTAGAGGTCAACTTGAAAATGTGAGGCGAAATACTTTAGAAGAAGAGTGCTGTATGCCACCTTTAGAGGTTTACTATTTGACCTTCTCGCGCCAATAGTTGCGGCTTCGACAATCTATATTTGAGGTGAGAAGGTGTCTCGAATTATAAGTACCTTTTCAAAATCGCGAGTTAGCAGTGAGATTCCTTCCTGCTCTTCGAATAGATTGACAAATGCTCTTATCACTAGTAGAGTGTTGGCATCCAAATCTTTGCCTGTTCTTGTGACATCAGATTTCAATTCTGCACCCTCAATCAGAATATCGATAATCCCAAGGCCCCTAGACTTCAGGCTGCAAACTCTGTTATGTGCTTTGGATGCTGCAAGTCGAATGATGTCAATAGCGGGGAATCTCTTCTCTGGTGGCCATGAAAGAATCATTTCCGCTAGGTAGGGAAGAAGTGGTTCCACGTTATTAGCTGTGAACTGAGTTTTCAATGCAGTCATCTGAGATAAGGTCTCTGCTGGAATAGCCTAACGTCAATCCCAATAAGATGAAAAAGCGGTACATGCTCCGGTGGAACTTCATTATTGAAAAGACTCATCTTGTTAATGATGACGCTCAACTCGCCGCTTTTGAAGTACAAAAATGACTTTTGCGGAAGATGTTTTCGCGTTGAGGACGGTGGTGCGGGTTTAGGGGCTGAGTAAGGATCCGTTGCGCTATAAGTAGGTTGATAATTCGATGACGATGATGTGGGAACATATCGTGAAGAAGCTAGTGTCAGATGCAGCTTCGACATGACATACAATAAGGATCTGCAACACCACTACCCGTGCCAAGTTTCACCCCTCCTGTATTCTGCTCAATAAACTTGACAACTTGGTCTACATATCCCATCTCCAACCCATTCTTTTCCAAAAACTTTTGCGCAGCTGCATAAGGATTTTCAGTAACATTGTACGGTAACTTCAAAGGTGGTGCGCCTTCTTGGATATCCACATCAAATACATAGTCATACTCAATCCCATCAAGGATTTGTTTCTGAGATTGAGAGACAGCATTCACAACATCCCCAATTTTAGTCCATGATTGTGTCGACGATGACCATTGATGAGCTTCAACCGATTCTCCATTTTTTACCATGATAACTTGACCATCTTTCTTCCCTTTGTTCTTTAGAGCAGATAAACCGGGAAGTTTCTCCTTATTGATATCTCCGAGAGATTCCTGAGGAATAGCTGAACTGGCAACCTTTTGCTCAAACTCTCGAATTTCGTCCTCTGATGCGTATCGTGACTTGTCACGGGTGAAAATTCGTACTTCTCCATCACTGCTTCCACAGACAATATCTCCATTTGGCTGTGTTGAAACACCCCATATCGAGATTGCAGGCAGTGTAATAGTCTGAATACATTCTCCATTTCTCCATACTCTGATACTTCGGTCTTCTCCCGACGAAACAATTTCTCCGGTGGGAAGAACTGCGAGCGAGTACACAAAATTTGTATGTCCGTGTAATTCTAGAATCTGTTCTCCGTCCCGAGTCCATACATAAATGACACTACAATAAGCATGGATTCCAGATGAGATGAGCATACGCATCATTTCCAGTACTTGCAAAGCCAAGACCTGGTACTTCACAGAGGGCACGGACAACATCTGTATGTCGTTTGAATGTACGGATCAACTTGTCTCCTCTCCAATAACGTATCGTAGTATCCGCCGAAGCCGTAATATATTCATCATTCGGTAGAGCTAGGACCGCCCATACAGATCTCTCATGGCCTTTGAGTACATACACACACTCCCAATTCTTCCATACTCTAGCAGTACTAAGATGTTAGACAATTCGAAAATGTATTATCTTACTTGTCCCAACTTCCCGAAATAATGGTGCCATCGATGCCAACATCTAATGCACATACCTAATGTTAGTCTTATTAACAACAAAATGAGTACATTGTTCTCATGGCCAATTAGTACATGGGTAGCTTGGGTTTCTCCAGGTCTATGCAGGTAGACGATTTTATCCTGTCCTCCGCTGACAACGTATCCTTGTGTTCAGCTCAAAGCATGCATGATTCATACCTTCAGGATGAAATGCAACGGAATTCACATAACCAGAATGTTGGTCAAAAATAGACACATCGACTTGTCCTTGCCCAACAGAAGCCGCGGCATTGGCAAATAGTGGATTTATTGCAGGCTTCTTAGGGAGTGACCAGGAACGAACTGTGCCATCACGGGAAGCGGAAACGACTAAACTGTCGGTTGGAGAAGCTACGGCTCGCACCTGTTTTAATTAGCCAGGGAGGGGATAAACAGCATACATCTGTAGAGTGCCCTGAGAGCGTTCTTGATAATTTGAACGGGGGTGAACTGGCCATGCGACAGAATGGACAGTGGGTGTGATGAAGAGATGGTCGGTCGGTATGGGGTTCAGGGAATCTTTGAACTTTTCAGTTGCGTGCAGATCGCTAAATTCGGGGGACACGTAATTTCGCATCTATTCTGCCAAACCTTTTAAGCATTTTGTATCTACTGACTGTATACAGATCTCACTTCAGTTCAATGACCCAATCCCTATACGTCAATCAACGAAACAATAACTCATATCGCAAGTATTTACATGCAGGTTTTATTATATACAATATCACAAAGACCAACATCCTATGGATGCCAATCAGCATCCAAATCATCATATTCTTCCTCGCGGACAAACTCTAGAAATCAGCCTAAATAATTGAGGTAACTAACCATCTTCAACAGCATTAAACACCCCGCCTCTCGTCTTAAGCAGTGCGTTTAATGCTTCTATATCCTCTGACCGAAACCCACTGGCATCCGGATCAATACAGATCGTCATAGCCGTTAGACTTGGCGTGGATTTGATGAATTGTCGAACTCCTTCTGATGTGAAATTCGCAAGACCACTAGAATTAACTTGATATTAATGCAGAGCACATACTAATTGGAAAATGTCGTGAGATCAGAAAGCCTGCAAAGAGCTCTTAGAGCCATATTCGAGAGAGCCAAACTTGCAACGTTCAAGTCTGTCAATTGAGGACAGTTATTAACGATTCTTTCAATATCCCAATCGCCAATGAGGAACATATGATTTATGTGAAGCCGTTTGAGCTTTGGCAAGCTGCAAATTGCATCCAGAAAGGCGTCAGGTTCAGAGAAAATGTCCAAAGGCACAGCCGCAGCCGTCGTAGAGTCGAGTTGAAATTCCTCAAGACTATTCGATTGAGATGGAATCGCAGAACAAAGATCCCGCGCATCGAAGAAGTCGAAGAGAGTGAGAGATTTAAGGTGAAGAGAGGGAAGGACCTGCGACAAAAACGGTTCAGCGAATTCAATTCTCAAGCTGAGTTTTTCTAGTTTTGTATTTCTCGTAAAGAAATCTGCGACACGGCGTATAAGAGTCTCCTCGTCAAGTATAACTCCGCGCTGAGGTCTAATTGAGCAGGATCGCAAGTTTGTAATGCCTGTGGCTATGCCCAATGCATTCACTAACGAATGTTCAGTTTCCAAGAGTTCAAGCTCAGTTAGGGTTGCACCGTGGAAATGAGACAACGCGCTCAGAGAGAGTTGTTCGAAAAAGGAGGCTTTTTTAATGACTAGCCTTTCCAGCCCTGGGCCAGTGATCGAAGATAGGAATGCAGCAAAGTCAGAATCGGCGGCTTCGGGCCAGTGATACATCTCAACCGACTTCAGATTCGGACATAGCTGAATAGCAGTTCGAACTCGTTCGTCCTCCAATCCTTGACCAGAAAACACCTGTAATGCCTCTAAAGTTGGCATATGCGACAACCATCGATGCAAATGCCCTGGATCCTGATTGGCCATTTCAATAGTCTGACGTATCAAGACTGTGCAGACACGAGTTCCAGCAACGATGATATCGGTCAGTAGATCCGTCGACAAGTTGACATCGAAAATTTCTTGTACTCTTCCAATTGTGACTTTGCGAGATTTATTACAATGCTCTAGTCCTCCGCTGAAGAATGCCGCACGAGTCTCTTGACCACGCCACGAGCGGAATTCTTCCATCAAACTGTACAGATCCCGAAGGTTCAAAACTTTAATGGAGGCAGCATAATTCGCGGCTGTCGAATTCGGCTTCAGCACAGAAAACGCGAGGGATCTCCATAACGAGGACCATTTCTTTACAGAAGTTGCATCTTGTGCGAGGCGGTCTTCATCGTCTATATCGGAAGGAAATTCAGTGAGAGACGAATACAATACGGGTAAAGCGATAGTCGAGAGGAAGCGAGAGGTCAATGCGATACGATATAGTGTGCCCAGATCATCGGAGAGTATGGTGCACAGCAAGTGAAGCACGTCTAACCAAAATTAGTGCGATCCTCAACATTGCCCCGCATACCAGCTGGAAGTTCCGGAAGCTGCATACTGAATAGGTCAGGCAATGATAAGACGATAAAATTGGAGATCGATATCGAAAAGGGTCTGAGAAGTGCTGCTTATTAAAACACGTAAGGCTGGGGTGGTCGATGGTTGTGGATAAACTATTTGTTGACGGTGTTTGCGTTTTCGGATAAGACGCCGTTTTAAAGTTTGACCGTTAAGCAGCACATCTAACCCTAACCCTGAGAATATGACGATGAAGGGAGGATCTACGATTACACGCGACCAAAGTTGTTCCCTCGACATCAATGTCAGACCCGCGTGCTTTACTGGCAAAGGTATGAATACCCCAAAGCAAATATTGCAAATGAACCTACTGATTTGGAAAGGCCGATAAGAAGGCCGAAAGCCGAAGTGGTTTCTTCGGAGGCGGCGGATCATCCAAGTATGAAGAAGCAGCCGAACTCTATACCCAAGCGGCCAATGCCTTCCGTCTCCAAAAATTGGGTATTCAGCACTCCCTCTTACAATTGCAGTCCTAACCTTTGCGAATAGGCAGGGAAGCCGGGCAAGCTCTAGAGAAAGCTGCTCAAATGCAGATGAAAACAGACGAGAAAGACGATGCTCCAAACACCCTCGTAGAAGCATACAAATCGTATCGTCGTACGGATCCTCTGGACGCAGCTAGAGTTCTTAAACAATCTATCTCCCTCTTCACTGCAAAAGGAAATTTTCGACGTGCAGCTGGATACCAGTCTAATCTTGCTGAGTTGTATGAGCAAGAACCGGATTTGTTTAAGCAGGAAGAAGCTCTTGAGGCTTACGATGTGGCTGCGGAATGGTATGCCAGTGATGGAGCTGATGCGTACGAACTTCTTGTATGAGTGTTGGGCTGACAGGGCAGATTGGCCAATAAGTCTTCGTTGAAGGTTGCTGAGATTGCTGCACTTGTCGGACAGTATTCACGGGCTACAGAGAACTTTGAGAAGGTTGCCAGAGCGAGTCTCAACTCGAATCTTACCAAATGGAGTGTCAAGGATTACTTTTTCAAAGCCGGGGCATGTCATATGGCAAGCAAGGTATATCGTCTCTGACTGCTTATGTATTTCACCGTCTTACATGTATCTAGGACATGGTTGCTGCGAAACAGGCCATTGAACGGTACATCTCTGAAGATCCCACATTTGCGTCAACCAGAGAGTGTATCCTACTCCAGGTACATACGGCCTCTTGTATTGCTGATAATAGGATCTTATTGTGGCTATTGAGGCGGGAGACGAGGAACAATTCCTTGATAAGTTGCAGGCGTATGATTCATTGAGTAAACTGGATAGATGGAAGACAGCTATATTCTTGAAAGTCAAAGAAGGAATTGATGCGGAGCCAGATTTATCCTAAGTATAACATCCAACAAGATATGTAGTTACTATACGGGCACAGCATGGACAAGGTAAGGGCGGTGTTCAGAATAAATTTATCTTCACGAATAAATGCTTTGTAGATTAGAGGACCAGTGGTTCCATGGAGGTCATTTTCTCGAACCTTCGGCACCGGAAAGTTGAGATCGACGCTCATATCCGAAATGATTTCCTACCTTTCGAGTTTCCTGCGGATCCTCCTACACGTCCATCATCATGAATCCCAGTCGTCGAATGATTGTGCCGACCTCTGGGCGAGCCTTTTCTACAGCATTACTGTCATCAAACAGAAGAACACCTTTGGCCAATACGCCCAAAATCTTCTTCCGAGGTGCCGCCGTCAGTCGAGGCATTTTCCCTATACACAAACTTCCTCCACTCTCCTTCCTCCGTCACCAGTCGATACCTCCCAAAACAGCCGAAATTGAAGACACAAAACCACAAATAAGACCTCGCTATAAGATAATATATACTTGTGGAGTGTACGTCTTACTTGGAATTCACAGGCTAATTCTAGATGTCAGAAACGTTCCGAGGAGACTTTTAGTAAGCAGTCGTATCATCATGGGACTGTTATAATTCGGTGTGAGGGATGTAGGAATCTTCATCTGATAGCGGATCACTTACACATTATTTCTGAAACAAAAGTTGAGTTGGAGGATATTCTGCAGGGGAAAGTTCAAATTCGAAGGGGAGTTTATTTGGAAGATCGAGGAACGGTTGTTGAATTTGGCGAACCTGAATCGGACCAGCCGGAAGAGGCCTTGGCATTGGAGGAACCTGAAAAGAAGGATTAGGGAAACGTAATGTTGGTTTTATTGCGATTCTTTGGTATTGCAGCAATAGCGAAACTCCATGTATACACCGGGTATCTGACCGCATCTACGAATATGTATTGTATCTTATTCTACGAACTCAATGCAAACTGGGGTCCCATGCTAACTCTGCTCACTCTTTTGTCCCCGATGTATGTTGTCCCTCCTTTTTTCGCTTCCTCGCATTCGGGATCGATTCAATCCATTTGACTCTTGTTGGAACAAAACTAGGTTTCAGGTCTTTCATCCATGGTAAATCAATCTTGGGCACCTTCTCATCAACCAACTGCAATAACGTTTCCGCTCCAGGAGCACCAACCTACAATTTAATCATCACAAACACTTGATATACCAAGATTCCAATCACTCCCACTCTTCTCAAGCTCAAAGCCCGACAAAGCCGTTCCTCGGCACCTTTAGCTAGTGAAACCAATCGAAGGTGAGGCAGCATCCCGGCCATCAGCGGAAATTG
>Ga0335073_10004603_pt1 | contig 19284 bp, 14 predicted proteins | sample Lox_Sample_22_FD_207093 | JGI IMG/M metagenome (GOLD analysis project Ga0335073, IMG submission 207093) | Soil microbial communities from Loxahatchee National Wildlife Refuge, Florida, United States - Lox_Sample_2.2 | ecosystem: Environmental > Terrestrial > Soil > Wetlands | place: USA...
CGCGCGTCGCCACGGCGCTGCGCCGCCCCCGTCTGATGCAGCAAACCGCGGTGGCGCGCGAAATTGCCTGGCGGCTGCATACCGACCTGCTGGAGCTGCCGTTGCGCGACGGCGCGCGGGTGGCGATGCGCGACGCGCTGGCCGACACGATCCTCGCCGATGCGCGGCTCATCGCGCCGCTGCGGCCAATACTGGCGGTGATCGGTGTCGCGGGGCGTGATCCGGCGCTGCGCTCCCGCCTCGACGCTGCCATCGCCGAGTATGCGGTCACGCGCACCGCCGCCGCCGAGATCACCACCTCCTTGCTCAGTCTCGGTACGGGCGCTGCCACACTGAGCAAGTTGACGCCTGGGGCGATGACGCTGGGGCCGGCGCTGGCGGTGATGCTGGCGCAGCAGGCGGCCGCGGCGTCATTCCCGCTGGGCAGCGGGTTGGGCTCCTTGTGGTATGCGGCTTTTCCGGTGGCACCCTCCGCTGCCTTGCTCGCCGGCCTCACCGGCGGGCTGATGACCGGCGCGGCTGTCGTCGCGGCGTTCGCCGGCATCATCGCCGACCCTGTGCAGCGTCACCTGGGACTGCACCAGCGGCGGCTGCACCGGCTGATCGATGCCATGGAACATCAGTTGCTGGACCCGGACGCTCCGGGCTTCGTGGTGCACGATCACTACGTCGCCCGCCTGCTGGACATGATCGACCTGGTTGCCGCGGCCTATCGCCTTGCGGCCCATTGACGCGGCGGGTTGCGCTTTCACAGTCCGCCGCTCCGACGTGCTGGAGCAATCAGACCTGAAATTGGCTGGTTTCGCGTCGAGCGGCTCATCGCGTGATTGTGTCCCGCATGCAGTAAAGCAAGTCAGTTCACCACGGATTACACGGATTTCACACCGTAAGGCACGGATCGTTTCGAAGTGGCCTATGCAACAAGAGTATACCGGAAATATTTCTGTGTAATCTGGTGTAATTTGTGGTGAACCGACTTGCCTGGCCGCACACCACACTCCGACGACACGCTTGCCCTCGATTGCGTGACCGGACGGCCGCTGGCAGATGCGGTGCCGGCCCCCGCGGGCTCCTTCGCGCTGGGCCCCTTCGCGCTTGCAAAAACCCGGCCGCTCGCCTACGTACCCGCATCACCCCGCCGTTTCCGGAGGTTGTTGCGCATGGCGCGTGTTACCGTCGAGGATTGCGTCCAAAAAGTCCCCAACCGCTTCGAGCTCGTATTGCTCGCGGCGCAGCGGGCGCGCAACCTGTCCCGCGGCGAGGAACTCACCATCGATCGCGACAATGACAAGAACCCGGTGGTCGCCCTGCGGGAGATCGCCGACGAGACCATCGACCTGGACCGCATCCAGGGCGACCTGGTCAAGTCGCTGTCGCGCGCGCCGGAGCCCGAGCCGGCCGACGAGGAGGTGTTGGACCTCATCCCCACCGACCAGAACATCTTCGGCCTCCAGGACGTCACCGCCGAGGAGGAGGCCGCCGGCCTCCCGGTGGAGAACGAGGACATGTCCGCCGAAGACATGGAAGCGGCCATCGAGGCGGAACTCGGCGGCCGCAACAGGTAGGCCGCCATGCCGGAGGGGGGCACACCGGGTCCGACGTCACGGCCCATGCCGTCCCCCAGCTACGCGCCCGATGGGGTAGCGCAGGGCGCGGTCGCGGCGATCGCGCCGCCCGACCATCGGCTGGTCGCGGCACTCGCCGCCAAGGTCCATGCCTATGACCCGAAGGCCGATACCGAACTGATCGATGACGCCTATGCCGTGGCCGAGCATGCCCACGGCACGCAGCGGCGCGACAACGGCGATCCTTATATCACCCACCCGCTGGCGGTGGCCGACATCCTGGCCGGCTATCGGCTGGACACCGCCTCGATCGCCACCGGCTTGCTCCACGACGTGATCGAGGACACCCCGGTCAAGCTGCCCGAACTCGACAAGCGCTTCGGGCATGAGATTGCCACGCTGGTCGATGGCGTCACCAAGCTGACCAGGCTGGAGCTGCAGTCGGACCGCACCAAGCAGGCGGAAAATTTCCGCAAGCTGGTGCTGGCGATGAGCAAGGACATCCGCGTCCTGCTGGTGAAGCTCGCCGACCGGCTGCACAACATGCGCACGCTGCATTTCGTGCGTGAGGCCGAACGCCGCCGCCGCATCGCGCGCGAGACCATGGAGATCTACGCGCCGCTGGCCGAGCGCATCGGCATGGACACGGTCAAAACCGAGCTGCAGACGCTGTCGTTCCGCGAGCTGGAGCCGGAAGCCTTTGCCACCATCCAGGCGCGGCTGAACTTTTTGCGCGGCCAGGGTGCCGACGTGATCGAGGAGGTGAAGCGCGACCTGCGCCGCGTCTGCGAGGAGGCCGGCATCACCACGGTCGAAGTCACCGGCCGGGAGAAATCGCCGTTCTCCATCTGGGAGAAGATGCATCGCCGCAACGTCGCCTTCGAGCAATTGTCCGACATCATGGCGTTCCGCATTCTGGTGCCGACGCGGGAGGCCTGTTACGCGGCACTGGGCGCGGTGCACTCGGCCTATCCGGTGATCGCCGGCCGGTTCAAGGACTACATTTCCACGCCGAAATCGAACGGCTATCAGGGTCTGCACACCGGCGTCACGCTGCGCGAGCCGCGCAACCAGAAGATCGAGATCCAGATCCGCACCATGGAGATGAGCGAGATCGCCGAGAACGGCGTCGCCGCCCATTGGATGTACAAGTCCCGCGACGCGAAATTCGACGGCAAGGAGCTGCAGAAATTCCGCTGGGTGCAGGACTTGCTCGACATCCTCGAGGATTCCACCGCGCCCGACGAATTCCTGGAGAACACCAAGCTCGAGCTGTACGACGACCAGGTGTTCTGTTTCACACCGAAGGGATTGCTCGTGCAGTTGCCGCGTGGCGCCACGCCGGTCGATTTCGCCTATTCCGTGCACAGCCAGGTGGGCGATAGCTGCGTCGGCGCCAAGGTGAACGGCAGGCTGATGCCGCTGCGCTATCAGTTGCAGAACGGCGACCAGGTCGAGATCATGACCGCGCGCGGCGGCACGCCCTCGCCGCAGTGGGAGCGGTTCGTCGTCACCGGCAAGGCGCGCAGCCGCATCCGTCGCTTCGTGCACCAGCAGCAGCGCGAGGAGCATATCAACCTCGGCCGGTCGGAACTGACCAAGGCGTTCCGCTCGGCCGGCGTCGATGGGTCGGAAAAGGCGCTGGAACCGGCGCTGAAGGCGCTGAAGCTGCCGAGCTTGCCCGACCTCTACATCGCCGTCGGCAATGGCAATATCGGCGCGCGCGACGTCGTGCACGCGGCCTATCCCGAGCTGCGGCAATCACCGCGTGCGCCGCGCATGATCCCGGGGCTGCCGCCGCGCGGGCGATTGGGCGTGCGGCCAGACCCCGGGATGCCGATCACCGGCCTGGTGCCCGGCATGGCGTATCATTTCGCCGGCTGCTGCCACCCGGTACCGGGCGACGAGATCGTCGGCATCATCGCCACCGGCAAGGGCGTGACGATCCATGCGCGCGAGTGCCAGACGCTGGAAGGCTTCGCCGCCACGCCGGAGCGCTTCATCGACGTGGACTGGAACTACGAAGTACTGTCGAAGGTCAATACGCACGGCAAGCACCAGCCGGGACACACCGCGCGGATCAGCGTGATTTCCGGCAACGACGATTCGACCCTGGCCAACCTGGCGAATGCAATCGCCAAGCAGGAAGGCGCGATTGCCAATTTGAAGATCGTCAACCGTCAGCAGGATTTCATGGAGGCGCTGGTTGATGTCGAGGTGCGCGACGTGTCGCATCTGTCCAAGGTGATCGCCGGATTGCGCGGGGTCAGCGGCATCAAGGACGTCGAGCGGGCCAAGGCATGAGCAATCGTCGGCTGTCAGTCGCCAGTCGTCCGATATTAGCGGTCAGGCGGATAGCCCCGCGGTCTGCACTTCAAATGCGTGACTTCCGGGCGCCTGGCCACTTGTCGCCGACGAAAGACAGCTGAAGACTGAAGACCATGATTCTCGGTCTGGGCTCCGACATCGTTGACATCCGCCGCATCGAGTCGGCGATGCAGCGCCATGGCGAGCGGTTCCTGCAACGCGTGTTCACCGAGGTGGAGCGTGCCAGGGCGATGCGGCGCACCGAGGCGATCCGCGCCGCCACCTTCGCCAAGCGTTTTGCCGCCAAGGAGGCGGGCGCGAAGGCGCTCGGCACCGGATTTCGCAATGGCGTCTGGTTCAGCAACCTGGGCGTCGTGAACCTGCCCGGCGGCCAGCCAACACTGGACATGACCGGCGGCGCGGCCGAGCGTCTCGCCGCGATCACGCCCGCCGGCATGCGCGCCATGGTGGCGCTGACGATGACCGACGAATACCCCTACGCCTATGCCCAGGTGATCATTTCCGCGGTGCTGGCCTGATGCCCCGCATCCTGCGTGCCCCCGGCGGCGTGCCGCCGCTCGAATTCGGCAACCGCGCGTTCCACGGCATCACGGGCAGTGACGGCAATGTCGTGGTGATCGACTCGCCCTCGCTGGTGGCGCAATCGGCGGTGCCGATCGACGCGCCGCGCGATGTGCTGGTGCATGCCGCCTATCTCGCCGCGCCGCCAACCGTGGGATTGCTCAATCGCGGTCTGCGCGGCGTGATTGCCATCGACGCGGGCATCGGGCGCAATGACTCAGGCGTGGGCGGGCTGGCGCTCGCCGACAGCGTGCACGTGCCCGCCGCCGCCGTCAGCGTCTTCAGCGCCGAGATGTGCGTCGGGCGCTCGGTCTGGGATGACGGCGTGATCAGTCGGGTCAACACCACCGCGGCGGCGTTGGCCGTGCAACCCGGACTGACCACGCAGGAGGCCGCGCAATTGATGTTGCGGGCACCGGACGGCATGCCGCGCCATCTCGCCAACCCCGAGGGCGACACCGACTTCCTGCTGCAATCCGGCGAGGACGGCGGCATCTACGGCTGCTGGAGCATGGGCCTGCCGCGCGGCGACCGGGCGCGCGACGTGTTCTGCGTCGGCACCCCGGTGGACACCACGATGACCGTGCACATGTACAACCATCGCATCCTGCCGCGCGGCGTGATCGGCAGCGATGGCGGCTTCGGCAGCGCGCAAATGGCGATCGCCGGGCTCCAGATCCTGCAAGATATGGGTATCGCCTGCGCCGCCGTCTCCCATCTCAGCGCCGAGTTGGGCAATGCGCGCAGCATCTATCGCGAGGGGATCATCAGCGTTGCCAACGGCGTCGCTGAGGAATTGGGAATTCGCGAAGCCATGCCGGCCTGCGAAGCGGCTGATCTGATGCTGAAACGCGGCCGCGTCCCGACGGGATGAGCACGCCCGCGCCCTCCCGTCGTTGCGAGGCCCGCAGGGCCGAAGCAACTTCATTCGAGCAAACGCTCGAACTTCCGTGCGCCGGTTCGACCCGGATTGCTTGGCCCTGCGGGTCTCGCAATGAGCCCGTCTGGCGAAACTAACCCCCGGGCACGTCGCGCGTCAGCAGCGCGGGTATGTTCACGTCGTGGCGGCCCACCAGGATCCGCTCTTCATCCGGCGTTGGGTCTTCCGCCACTCCGCGCCGCGCGCGGAATGATTCCCGCCTCGCTCGCACCCAATGGTCGAATGCGCGGCCCTCCGGGCGCCCTTCACGTTCCCAGATGAAATAGGCCCTGTCCCGAACCCACTGCTCTTCATCGCGATTGAAGGGCATGCCCGTGTCACTCCTGCCGTCACCGTCGCGTCAGCCCGGCGGCGCAGCCTTCGAATCCGGGTCAATGCCATACGCCGCGGTCACCTCTCGGTCTCTTGAGGTTCGGCAAATTCCCACCGATGGTCAAGCCCGATACGCCGCCCGACGCGGCGGCATCGGAAACCCGCTATTCAAACCGCCAAAACGGCGGTACGACTATTGCAATGCCGATAACGGCCGTTCCTGGGGAGGTAATCGCATGCGCAGTCCGATCCGCCGCATCCATGCCTGGTCGTCCAGTCCAGGACACCCGTCGTCCGCCAATTCACCGGCGCGCTGGCGCGGCCTGGCGGCCGTCGCGTTCTGCCTGCTGCTGCCTTGCTTCGGCGCGGCACCAGCCCACGCTGTCAAAGTCGGACCAGTCTCCGATCCGCTCGGCGTCATCCGCATTCCCAAGGGCGCGCCGATCCAGATTGGCGGCTACTGGGTGATCTCAGGCCCGGACACCGCGCTGGGCACCGATTCCATGCGCGGCGCCGAGATATCCTTCAAGGACCATGGCAACGCGATCGACGGCCATCCCATCAAGTTCAGCGTCGAGGATGACGGCTGCAACGCCGAGGGCGGCCAGACGGCGGCCACCAAGCTCGCCGCCAATCCGAACATCGTCATCGTGCTCGGCCCCGCTTGCTCCAGTGCCGCGACGCCCGCCGCGCCGATCCTGTGGCGCGCCGGCATCACCGATATCGGCACCGCCGCCACCGCGCCGGCGCTGACCGCACCCGATCGCAAGCCCGAGTATGACGGCTTCGTCCGCACCATCTTCAGCGACAGCGAGCAAGGCAAGGCGGATGCGAACTGGCTCTATAAGCAGTTGGGCGCGCGCAAGGTGGTGGCGATCCACGACGGCAGCCCTTACGCGCAGCAGCTCGCCGCGGTGATGGCGAAGAATTTCGAGGCGCTCGGCGGCAAGGTGCTGTCGACCGAGGCGGTCGCGCCGACCGACGTCGACATGCACCCGGTGCTGACCCGCATCGCGACCGAGAAGCCGGATGCGATCTACATGCCCATTTTCGTGGCGGCGGCTGCCCAGATCGTGCGCCAGGCGCCGACCATTCCAGGCCTCGAGAAGACGCCGCTGATCGGCGGCGGCGCGCTGATGGCGCCCGATCTGATCCAGGCGGTGGGACAGCAGGTCGTCGGCTTCCGCATCACCTATCCCGACGTCTCGCCCGATTCGATGGGCAAGGGCTATCCCAAGATGGTGGACGAGTACAAGCAAATGTTCGGCGAGGCGCCGATCTCCGGCTACCACGCCAACGCCTATGACGCGGCGACCATGGCCGTCATGGCGATCAAGAAGGTCGCGGTGGTGGAGAAGGACGGCACGATGTACATCGGCCGCAAGGCGCTGCGCGACGCGGTTTTCGCGACGAAGTTCGAGGGCGTCAGCGGCCCGATCGGCTGCGACCAATACGGCGAATGCGCCCAGTTCAAGCCGGCGGTCTATCAATACACCAACGCCGATCCCTCGACCTTCAAGATCGGCGTGAACCCGAAGCGCATTTATCCGTAACGGCTTTTGTCACGGCGGCCCCAATGTCGTAGCGCCCCCCATGTCATTGCGAGAACCACGAGCGAACTGTGGCGGGACGAAGCAACCTCGGTCGGGAGGGGGAAAACAACCCTCGGGGCTTAAACCCGATTGGGCTTGCTTCGGCCCGACGGGCCTCGCAACGGCGCTGGGCCGCGGCTGCGCAATGATCCGCGGGACACTGGGTCTTCATCCCGCTCCCGATGTCACCAAGGCCCGCCCGTGAGCGTCCTCGTTCAGCCGAAGCCATCCGCCTTTCGTGCCATCGCCCGGATGAACTTCGTCGATATCGCGTTGTGGGCGATGCGCATCTCCGTGCTGGCGGTGGTGATCGGCGGCACCATCGGCACGCTGATCCGCTCGCGCTACGGCATCACCGAGTGGCTCGACTTCCTGGTGTTCGGCGTGACGCTGGGCAGCATCTACGCACAGGTGGCGCTGGGCTACACCATGGTCTACGGCGTGCTGCGGCTGATCAATTTCGCGCACGGCGACATCATGATGACCGGCGCCTTCGCCGGCTATTTCGTCGCCACCGCCACCGACCACTCCGGGCTGCTGGCCGCCAATCCGGTCGCGGCAATCTTGCTCACGCTGTTGGTGTCGGTTGCCGTCTCCACCAGCATCGCCGTGCTGACCGAGCGTCTCGCCTATCGCCCGTTCCGCCACGTCCGCGGGCTGGCGCCGCTGATTTGCGCCATCGGCGTGTCGTTTTTCCTGGAGCAAACCTTCCGCGGCATGTTCGGCAGCAGCATCAAGGCCTATCCGGACCTGCATTGGCAACCGGCGGATTTCGTCATCCTCGGCTATCCGCTTCCCAAGACCGATGTACTCGTTGTGGCGTGCGCGATCGTCTCCATGGCGGTGCTGTACGCAATCGTGCACCACACCCGCATGGGCACCGCGATGCGTGCGGTGGCCGAGGATACCGACACCGCCGCGCTGATGGGCATCGATGTGGACCGGGTAATAGTGTTCACCTTCGCGCTGGGTGGGGCGATGGCGGGAATTGCCGGTGTGTTCTACGCCTTCGTGTTCAAGCAGGTGTATTTCTACATGGGCTTCACCCCCGGCATCAAAGCGTTCGGTGCCGCGGTACTGGGCGGCATCGGCAACGTGCCCGGCGCGATGATCGGCGGCTTCTTCCTGGGCATCGTCGAGTCGGTCGGCCCGGCCCTGTTCTTTGACGGCATTGGCATCACCGCGCCTTACCAACTGCGTGATGTGATCGCGTTCACGCTGCTGATCATGGTGCTGATATTCCGTCCCAACGGATTGCTGGGCGAGCGCCTGGCAAAGCAGCGGGCGTAGGGCAATGTCGTTTCCCGTCATCGCGAGCGAGTGTCATCGCGAGCGAAGCGGGGCAACCCCCCTGTCCCACCATTGCGAGCGAAGCGAAGCGATTCTCCCGTTCCGTCATTGCGAGCGAGGCGAAGCGATTCTCCCGTTACGTCATTGCCAGCGAGGCGAAGCAATCCCGTCCGGATGCGACGCGGGTACTAACCGACCAAGATTGCTTCACTTCGCTCGCAACGACACGGATCTTGCAATGACACGGATCTCGCAATGACACGGATCTCGCAATGACACGGATCTCGCAATGACACGGATCTTGCAGTGACACGGATCTCGCAATGACAGGGATGCGGAAATCGACCGCTCAGCGGTGCCGGTGCCGCCGCACTGCCCCATGACCCAACTCCGCAGCGCCGTGCTTCTCGGCATCATCTTCGGCGTCGTTGCCCTGCACCTCGCGGTCGTCGGCCTGCTGCCGATGCTGAACCAGCGCTGGGTCATCGTCGGCGCGCTGTCGCTGGGCCAGGGGACGCTGGCGGCGATCGGCCTCGGCGCTGGCGCCTTGGCCGCCCGGCGCCGGCCGCGGTACATCGCCACGATCCTCGGCGCTGCGCTGGCTGGTTTGGTCGCCGCTCTGCCGCTGGCGGCGCTGGTCGAGGTGATGCTGTGCATCGATCTCCGCTGGATGTTCATCGCGCTGTCACCCGACCTGCTGCACATGCTGACCTTCAGCCTGCCCCCGGCAATCGGCCTCGCATCCCTGGTGGCTGGCGGCGCGTTGTTCGGTGCCCTGGGCTGCGTGCTGTCGTGGACGCCCGCGCGAGTACGCCATGCCCTGGTCTGGGGCTGCACCGCCGTGGCGATCGCCGGCGTGTTCCAGGAACTCATCCAGATCATGATGCAGGCCAACGACTGGACCGCCAGCGTCCAGGACTGGCTCTACACCTGGGAGGGCCTGACGCCGCAGGGCGCGGCCATCCTGCTGATCGCCGGCGTACTGGCAGGCGCCGGCATCGGGCAGATCCGCGCGCGCACCACCGCCAACACCAACAGCGCCCCCGACGCCATGCGCCGCCGCCGGGCGATAAACATGGCAATCATGCTGGCCGCGCTGATCGTGTTTCCATTGGCCGCGGGTAGCTATATCGGCCAAGTAATGATGCTGGTCGGACTCTATATCTTGATGGGAATGGGGCTGAACCTAGAGGTCGGACTCGCCGGCTTGCTGGACCTCGGCTTCGTCGCGTTCTTCGCCGTCGGCGCCTATACTACCGCGATCCTCACCGCCGACAGCTCGCATGCGCTGGCGTCGTACACCGTGATTCCCAGCCTGACGATCTGGGAGGCAATGCCGATCTCGGTGCTGATGGCGGTGATGGTCGGCGTCGCTTTCGGCATGCCGGTATTGGGCGTGCGTGGCGACTACCTCGCCGTCGCCACCATGGGCCTGGGCGAGATCGTGCGCGTGCTGGTGTCATCGGATTTCGCCGCGCCATTGCTGGGCGGCGCGCAGGGCGTACTACAGATCCCACGCCCCGCCATCGGCCCCTATGTGCTGAACGACCCGGTGCAACTCTTCTACGTGACGCTGGCCGCGGCGATGCTGGCCGCCTGGTTTGCGTGGCGGCTGGAGAACTCGCGCCTCGGCCGCGCCTGGATGGCCTTGCGCGACGATGAGGACGTGGCTCAGGCGCTCGGCGTTAACCTGGTGAAGGTCAAATTGCTCGCCTATGGCCTGGGCGCGGCGTTCGCGGGACTGGCGGGTTCGATCTTCGCCACCATGCTCGGCGCGATCTATCCGAGCAGTTTCCAGCTTCTGATTTCGATCAATGTGCTGGCGCTGATCATCGTCGGCGGCATGGGCAGCCTGCCCGGTGTGGTGGTCGGCGCCGCGGTGTTGATCGGCCTTCCCGAATTGCTCCGCGAATTCGGTGAGTACCGCTATCTGTTCTATGGCGCGGCGCTGGTGATCATGATGCGGATCCGTCCGGAAGGCCTGTGGCCGTCACCGACGCGCCGCCGCGAGCTGCACGCCGACGACGCCATGCCCGAAACCGAACGCGAATCAATCGTCATGGCAGCGGACTGATCGTGATGGCAGACGCGCCGATCCTGATCACCGACAAGCTGACCAAGCATTTCGGCGGGCTGCGCGCGGTATCGGACGTGGACCTCGCAGTGGCGGCGCAGGCGATCCACAGCATCATCGGTCCCAACGGCGCCGGCAAAACCACCTTGTTCAATCTGATCACGCAAAATCAGCAGGCGACGTCTGGCTCGGTGTTGTTCCGCGGCGAGCAGATGGATGGCTATACGCCGGACCGCGTGGCGGCGGCGGGCATCAGCCGCACCTATCAGAACATCCGCTTGTTCCGCAACATCACCGCGATCGAGAACCTGTTGGTGGGGATGCATTTGCATCTGCGCTCCACCTGGTGGGGCGCAGCGTTCAACACCCGCGCCACTCGCGAGGACGAAAAGCGCGCGCATGAGGAAGCCTCGCGTCTGCTGGCTTTCGTCGGCTTGCGCGGGCGCGGGGATATGCTGGCGCGCAACCTCGCCTATGGCGAGCAACGCCGGCTGGAGATCGGCCGCGCGCTGGCAACCAAACCGAGCCTGCTGATGCTGGACGAACCGACCGCGGGAATGAACCCACGCGAGACCTCCGACATGATGGAGTTCATTCGTACTGTTCGCGATACATTCGGCAGTACTATCATTCTGATCGAGCATCAGATGCGGGTCGTAATGACAATGTCCGACCGGGTGAGCGTGCTGGATCACGGGGTGAAAATCGCCGAGGGTACGCCAGCGGAAGTGCAGGCGGATCCCGCGGTGATCGAGGCCTATCTCGGCACGCGCAAGGGCGTTCCCGCGGTGGCGCGGCGGCACGCGGCGGAACATATCTCAGGGGCGGCGGGCTGAACCATGGCCGCATTGCTCGAGATCGACGACATCCAGGTGTTCTACGACAAGATCCAGGCGCTAAAGGGCATTTCGCTGGAGGTACGGGAGGGTCAGATCGTCACGCTGGTCGGCGGCAACGGCGCCGGCAAATCCACCACGCTGAAAACGGTCAGCGGACTGCTGCATCCTCGGCACGGTGAGATCAGATTGGCGGGCGAACGATTGAATGATCTGCCAGCGCATCGGATCGCCGCGCTGGGCGTGGCGCAGGTGCCGGAGGGCCGGCGCGTGTTCGGCCGGCTGACGGTGCGCGAGAATTTGGAAATGGGCGCGTTCGCACGTCGCGACCGCGCCGGCATCGCCGAGGACAAGGACCGCATGGGCGCCCTGTTCCCGCGTTTGAAGGAGCGCTGGAACCAGCTTGCGGGCACGCTATCCGGTGGCGAGCAACAGATGGTGGCGACGGCGCGCGCCTTGATGGCGCGCCCGCGGGCGCTGCTGATGGACGAGCCGAGCATGGGCCTCGCGCCGATGGTGGTGGAGCAGGTGTTCGAAACGATCGCGACGATCAACGCGCAGGGCGTGACGATTCTGTTGGTAGAGCAAAATGCGCTGCTGGCGCTGTCGATTGCGGATTATGGCTATGTGCTGGAAAGCGGGCGGATCATTTTGAGCGGGAAGGGGGCTGACCTGCTGGACGACGAACGCGTGCAGCGCGCGTATCTCGGGTGAGATACACAAATAGACACCCCTCCCCTTGCGGGAGGGGGATCTCTGCGAAAAGTGCGTCCAACCGAGGACCGCGATCGTGCTCACCCTCCCCCCAACCCGCTCCCGCAAGGGGAGGGGAGTCTGCCTTTGTTGCAACTTCGTGACGGAGCCTGTCAGTCGCTCAGGTGCGCCCGCAATGTCGTTCCCGCGTACTCCCGCCGGAACAGTCCCCGCCGTTGCAGCTCGGGCACCACCGCGCGGCAGAATTGCTCGTACATCCCCGGCATCAGCGTCGGTGTGAGAATAAACCCGTCGCACGCCTCCGCCTGGAACAACTCCTGCAACTGATCCGCGACGCTTTCCGGCGATCCGACGATCTGCGGGCACAGCTCGCTGGTGGCGAACCGCCGGGCCGCTTCGCCCAGCGTCAGCCCCTGCGCCTGCGTCCCTTGCAGCACCACGTCGAGCGAGCCGCGCGATCCAGCTTCCAGTTGCATGTCGGCCAGCGGCTGGTCCGGTGGAAAGCGCGACAGATCGACACCGATATGGCCCGACATCTGTGCCATGCCGGCTTCCGTCTGCACCAGCTCGTTCACATAAGCCTGGCGTTCCCGGGCAATCGCGTCCGTCTCGCCGATGATCGGATCGACCGATGGCAGGATCACGCACTCGTCCGGCCGGCGTCCCTGCTGCACCACTCGTACTTTCACGTCGCGATAGAACGCCTGCATGTCGGCCTTGCTGTGTTGCAGGGTGAACACCAGCTCGCCCCAGCGCGCGGCGAAATCACGGCCGCGCGGCGAGGATCCCGCCTGCATGATCACCGGCCGTCCCTGCGGCGAGCGTGGCACCGTCAGCGGGCCGCGTGTCTTGATCCAGCGGCCGCGATAGTTGACATAGTGCACCTTGTCCGGATCGGCATAGACGCCGCGTTGCTTGTCCAGCACCAGAGCGTCCGCGTCCCAACTCTCCCAAAGACGACAGACGGCCTCTACCACTTCGTCGGCGTAGTCGTATCGGGATTCGCGCGGCGGCAACTGGTCGGCGCCAAAGTTCTGCGCCTCCAGGTGACCGTGCGAGGCCACAACATTCCAGGCGACGCGCCCGCCGGACAACAGGTCCAGCGTACCCAGCGCGCGAGCCAGGTGATAGGGCGGGTAGAAAGTGGAAGACACCGTCGCACCCAACCCAATATGGCTGGTGACGCGCGACATGATCGAGAGCAACGGGATCGGGTCGAGCAATCCCATCTGTCCGCCACAGCGCAGGATGGATGCGAAGCTGCCGCCGTACAGATCGTACAATCCAAGAATATCGGCAAAGAACAGGCTATCGAATTTGCCGGCTTCCAGAACGCGGGCGATATGTTCGTGCCATTGCGGGGTGAACACGGCGAGGTCCGCTTCCGGGTGCCGCCAGGCGCCATGGTGATGCGCGGTTGGTCCCGCCAGGAGGTAGGCGACCAGGTGCATGCGGCGGGGTTGGGGCATGGGACGAAAGCCGGGCTGCTGCGGCCGGGATGTTAGCCGCAGCGCGGCGGCCATGACAGGGGCGGGCAGAGGGGCGGGCAGAGGAATGGAACCACAGATGCACACCGGTGCACATGGATTGGATCCGGGCTGGAGTGGCCGCACGGCTCCCTCCCGCTGTGCCAGGCTTGCTACCTCCGCCGCAGCCAAAGTCACGTCCATCTTTGCTACCAATCGTCGACATCGTCACGGCTCACGAGAATTGTTGCGGCGATGCTTGAAATGGCCTCGAAGACGCCGACAGCACGAAAGCACGAAAGCATCCGCGTGCATCGGCGTGTATCTGCGGCAAGCTTTGCTTCGCCGCGAGCCCCGATCGGGTTGGGAAGTATTCCGGGCCTTTGGTGCCGCGGGCACCACAAAATGCGTTCGCCGCAGATGCACGCGGATGCTTCGGAGCTGTTGACGGCTGCGTGGCCATCTCAACGACGGCAATACTCAGCCAACGACTATCTCGATAATTGGCAATGCCGGTGCACGTGGATGTCGCGTAGCGACCGGATCCATCGAGACGCTCTCATGCCCAGGAAAATCGCGGCCGCTTTGCCGCGGTGTTCGCGATTTGGTGGCGGCGAGCCTCAGCCGCGCTGGGTGCATCGGTGGTTCCGTAATGTCCGCACCGGGTCAACTTCTTTGCAGTTCGTTCTAAATCGTCCCCGCCGCCGCGCCCTCGGCGAAACCGTGCAGCCGCGCGGCAATGACATCGCCCACCGCCTCCAACGCCGCACGCCGCGGAAAACGGGACCGCCAGGCGAGCCGCACCGTCCGCCCCACCCGCGCCGCCAACGGCCGCAGCACGATCCCGGCATCCTGCGCCGCCCCGGCCGCCAGCGCCGGGATCAGTGTCGTCCCATAACCGGCGGCCACCATGTTGAGCAAAGTCGAGAGGCTGGTCGCACGCAGCGTCCCGTTCAGCGCTCCGTTGCTTCCGCACGCCTCCAGCGCCTGGTCGCGCAGGCAATGACCGTCCGCCAGCACCAGGATGTCCTCGGCCAGGTCGGCCTCCGCCACCATGTTGCGCGCCGCCAGCGGATGCTCTGGCGGCAGCGCCGCCAGGAACGGCTCGTCGAACAGCGGCCGGCTTTCCAGGTCCGGCCCGATCACTTCGGTCGCCAGCAGCGCGGCATCCAGGTCATGCCCTTGCAGCCGTTTGAGCAAGGCCGCGGTCTGGTCCTCCCACGGCTCGAGTTCCAGGGCGGGCAGCGCTGCCCGCAGCGGCGCAAACACCAGCGGCAGCAGGTAGGGGGCCAGCGTCGGGATGATGCCCAGCCGCAGCCGACCGGCCAGCGGGTCGCGCAGGTTGCGCGCCACCGCAAGAACGGCGTCCGCCTCCGCTACTGCGGCCCGGACATGCCCGATCAATTGATCGCAAGCCGGCGTCGGCGTCACCACTTTGCTGGTGCGCTCGAACAACGTGACGCCGAGCAATTGCTCGAGCTTGCGGAGCTGCACCGACAGCGTCGGCTGGCTCACGTCGCAAGCCTCGGCGGCACGGCCGAAATGCCCATGCTCGGCCACGGCGAGCAGGTAGCGGAGGTCGCGAATGTTCATCTGGTCAGCCTTGCCGGCGTGATAGCTATCCTCTATCAGGCCAATTGAGTTGATGGGCTTGTGTCTATCATCGCCGGTCGGCTAGGGAGTGCAAGCCCCAATCGCCCTGAGGGCGAAAAAAACCGGGAGCCAAGACCCAGCCACGAGTGTCGGCGCGCTGTCGCCGACCCCCAGATGGAGTGTCCGCCTGCCAACGCGACCCGGGCCGGCGGAGCGCTTGGCACAGTTTCATCGTGCCGACCAAGCAGCCGGACCGTGCCCGAGGGCAGTCACGGTGCGCGACGACGGGTCGTCGCACGAAACGGAGAGAACCATGGACGGAACGACAGACGTGAAAGTGGGCAAGTGCCCGGTCATGCACTCGGGTGGCAGGACCAATCGGGACTGGTGGCCAAACCAACTGAACCTCCAGCTCCTCCACCAGCGCTCCGAGCTGTCCAATCCTCTCGGCGAGGCGTTCGACTACGCCAAGGAATTCAAGAGTCTCGACCTCAACGCGGTGATCAAGGACCTGACCGCCCTGATGACCGAATCGCAGGACTGGTGGCCGGCCGATTTCGGTCACTATGGCGGGCTGATGATCCGCATGGCCTGGCACGCGGCGGGCACCTACCGCATCGCTGACGGCCGTGGCGGCGCCGGGGCAGGCCAGCAACGCTTCGCCCCGCTCGGGAGCTGGCCGGACAACGCGAACCTCGACAAGGCGCGCCGGCTGCTGTGGCCGATCAAGCAGAAATACGGCCAGAAGATTTCCTGGGCCGATCTGATGATCCTCGCCGGCAACGTCGCCCTCGAGTCGATGGGCTTCAAGACCTTCGGTTTCGGCGGCGGGCGCAAGGACGTTTGGGAGCCGGAAGAGCTGTACTGGGGTGCCGAGGGAACGTGGCTCGGCGACGAACGTTTTAGCGGCGAGCGCCAACTGGAGAACCCGCTGGCCGCCGTACAAATGGGCCTGATCTACGTGAACCCGGAAGGGCCGAACGGCGAGCCTGACCCGGTCGCGGCGGCCAGGGACATCCGCGAAACGTTCTACCGTATGGCGATGAACGACGAAGAGACCGTTGCGCTGATCGCCGGCGGCCACAGCTTCGGCAAGACCCACGGTGCCGGTGATGTGTCGCTGGTCGGCCCGGAGCCGGAGGGTGCCGGCATCGAGCAGCAAGGCCTCGGCTGGAAAAGCGGGTTCGGCACGGGCGTCGGCGCCGACGCCATCACCGGCGGCCCGGAAGTCACCTGGTCGCAGACTCCCACCAAGTGGAGCAATTACTTCTTCGAGAACCTGTTCAAGTACGAATGGGAGCTGACGAAGAGCCCCGCCGGCTGCTGGCAGTTCGAGGCCAAGGACGCGCGGGCCACGATTCCGGACGCGTTCGATGCATCGAAGAAGCGGGTGCCAACCATGCTGGTCACCGACATCTCGCTGCGGGCGGATCCGGCATACGAAAAGATTTCCCGCCGGTTCTATGAGCATCCGGATCAGTTCGCCGACGCCTTCGCCCGGGCATGGTTCAAGCTGACGCACCGCGACATGGGTCCGATCCAGCGTTACCTCGGCCCGCTGGTGCCGAAGGAGACGTTGATCTGGCAGGACCCGATCACCCCGGCGAACCATCCGCTGATCGGAGAACAAGAGATCTCGGCCCTGAAGGCGAAGGTGCTCGCATCTGGCCTGTCGGTTTCGCAACTGGTCTCGACCGCCTGGGCGTCGGCTTCGACGTTCCGCGGCTCCGACAAGCGCGGTGGTGCCAACGGCGCGCGCATTCGCCTCGCGCCGCAGAAGGATTGGGAAGTCAATCAGCCGGCTCAGCTTGCAAAGGTGCTGAAGACGCTGGAAGGGATTCAGAAGGAGTTCAACGCCTCGGCGTCCGGCGGCAAGAAGGTTTCGCTCGCCGACCTGATCGTGCTCGGCGGCAGCGCCGGGATCGAGAAGGCCGCGAAGGCCGGGGGACACGACGTGACAGTGCCCTTCAAGCCGGGCCGCGTGGACGCATCGCAAGAGCAAACCGATGTGGAATCCTTCGCCGTGCTTGAACCGCGTGCTGACGGCTTCCGCAACTATCTCAGCGGCAGGCAGTTCATGGCGCCGGAGGAGGCACTGGTCGATAAGGCGCAGTTGCTGACTCTGACGGCGCCCGAGATGACCGTCCTGGTGGGCGGGCTGCGCGTGCTGGGTGCCAATGCCGAAGGGGCCAGGCACGGCGTCTTCACCAAGCGGCCGGAGACGCTGACCAACGACTTCTTCGTCAACTTGCTCGATATGCGAACACAATGGCAGCCGGGCTCGGATGGCGTATTCGAGGGCCGTGACCGCGAGACCAACGAGCTTCGGTGGACCGGCATGCGTGTGGACCTGATCTTTGGTTCGCACTCGCAGCTTCGCGCGTTTGCCGAGGTCTACGCGCAGAGCGATTCTCAGGCGAAGTTCGTGGCGGACTTCGTGAAGGCATGGAACAAGGTGATGAACGCGGACCGTTTCGACCTCGCCTGATGGTCCGCCAAGGTACTCGGACTCGGGTGCGGCCGAGCCGCATCCGAGCGCCGGCGCCGGGTCAAATACAGATTGATGCGCCTATCCGGTTTGCGCAGGCTGCCGCGTCACCAGGCGTTCGCACAGGCGGCAGGGCCACGCTTGCCGCGGTCATCGTCACGTCGGCATTTTGCGTTGCACGTCGGCGGTAGTAGGCTTTCGGCAACGCGCATTGCTAACATTGGAAATTCGCAATGTGCGCCGCCGCTGCGGCAGTTGTGCGACGCCGCCCGCGCCAGCCCGTTCTGAGCGGCCCCCGGGCCGAACCGGGCGCGGCAAAACCACAATACATGCCCCGGACCGCCGCAAGGCGGCCCCGCCATTCGGATTCGTCCCACGCCAACTGCGCCGCTGTTCAGCGGAGATGAAGGATCACTCCAAGGATAGCGATCGCCGTCCCCATCATCACCCCGAGCCTGCTCGTCAGCCGCAGCCGGAGCGCTTCTGTCGCTGCCTGCGACCGCTGCTCCACGGCGACCATGTCGGCTCGCAGGCGCCAATATGCAGCATACTCCTGCCGCTCGGGCGGCACGCTGCCGAGGCGCAGCGCGACGCCGGGCGCCGCCGCCAACACCGGCGCATTCCACCCAACACTTGTGGCAGGAGAAATCAACCGGCGGTTGTCTGACGCGAGATCGGGCAACCCGGCGGATCGCGTATCAGTGCGCATTGGCCCTGGACGCCGGTGCTGCACCCGTGGCGACCTTGCGCATCAGCGGCACCAGCAGCGTGGCGACCACGAACGCCAGCATGATCGCGCGGAACGCATCGGCGAATGCCAATGTCGAGGCCTCGCGGTATGCCAGCTCCCACAACTGCTTCAACGCCGCGTCGTGCCCCGCGCCAGGGCTGCCAGGCAGTGCGCCGTAACGCACCGTCAGGCCGGCCACCAGCCGGTCCATGGCGCCGTTCGCCGGCGTCAGATGCGCCGCTATCCGTTGGAAGTGCAGGTTGGTCTGGTTGTTGATCACCGCGGCGCTGACCGCGATGCCGACGGCGCCGCCCAGGTTGCGCATCATGTTGAACAAGCCGCTGGCGTATTTCAGCCGCTCCGGCGGCAGGCTGCCCAGCCCCAGCGTCACCGCCGGCGCCACCGCGAATACCTGCGGGAAGCCGCGCAGCACCTGCGGCAGCAGAAGCTGGTCGGCGCCCCATTCGTGGGTGATGAAACTGTAGCTCCACATCGCGATGCCGAAGCTGGCGAGGCCGAACATCATCAGCCAGCGCGGATCGAATTTGCGCGCCAGGAACACATAGACCGGCGTGCCAAGCAGTGACGCGACGCCGGTGGAGAAGATCGCCAGTCCGATCTGCCACGCGCTCAGCCCGCGCACATAGCCCAGGAACAATGGCGTCAGATAGATCGTGGTGAAGATGCCGACGCCGGTGATGAAGGACAGCAGGCAGCCGAGCGCGAAGTTGCGGTTGGTCAGTGCGCGCAGATCGACCACCGGGTTGCGAAACGTGAGGCTGCGCGCACCGAACA
>Ga0335073_10004604_pt1 | contig 19282 bp, 17 predicted proteins | sample Lox_Sample_22_FD_207093 | JGI IMG/M metagenome (GOLD analysis project Ga0335073, IMG submission 207093) | Soil microbial communities from Loxahatchee National Wildlife Refuge, Florida, United States - Lox_Sample_2.2 | ecosystem: Environmental > Terrestrial > Soil > Wetlands | place: USA...
GTGACCGCGCTGCGATCGCCGCCGCTCTCGCGAATGACGGGAGCGGATTCGCCCGTGATTGCCGCTTCGTTGACCGCCGCGACGCCTTCGATGACTTCGCCATCGCCGGGAATCACGTCGCCGGCTTCGACCATCACGACATTGCCACGGCGCAGTTGAGGCGCGGCAACGACCGTCGTTTTACCGTCGTCGCCGACCAGCTTGGCCATCGTCTCAGTGCGCGTCTTGCGCAGGTTGTCGGCCTGCGCCTTGCCACGTCCTTCAGCCATCGCTTCGGCGAAGTTTGCGAACAGGACCGTGAACCACAGCCAGATAGCGATCTGAAATTCGAACCCGGCATACTGCCGCTCTCCAGCGGCGAACATGTCGTGGAGGAGAATGATCGAGACCGCGAGCGCAGTGACCTCGACCACGAACATGACGGGGTTGCGGAGTTGGATGCGTGGGTCGAGCTTTTTGAGCGAATCGACCAGCGCAACGCGAACGATGTCGCCATTCCAAAGTGAAGGTGCTTTACGATCAGCCATCGAAGTAACTTCCGTTTTTCCTAGTAGAGATGTCCGGCGCGCATCGCGAGCTCTTCGACAATCGGTCCCAGCGCATCGGCCGGGAAGAAGGTCAGAGCGGCGACGATCATGATCACGCCGACCAGCAGCACGACGAAGATAAAACCCGTAGTCGGAAAAGTTCCGGCGCTCACCGGGACGGCTTTCTTGCCGACCAGTGAACCGGCCATCGCGAGCACCGGGATTTTCATCATGAAGCGCCCGAACAGCATCACGAATCCCAGCGTCCAGTTGTAGAATTGCGAGTTCGCGTTGAGGCCGGCGAAGGCCGAGCCGTTATTGGCCGAGGCCTCGGTGTAGGCGTAAAGAATCTGCGAGAATCCGTGCGGTCCCGGGTTGGAGATTCCGGCGAGGCCGGCCTTGCTCACGATTGCGACGCCTGCGGGGAGCAGGATGACTGCGGGGAAGATCAGGATGAAGAGCATCGCGAGTTTCATTTCGCGGCCTTCGATCTTCTTACCCAGGTATTCCGGTGTACGCCCGACCATCAGGCCCGCGATGAACACCGACAGCACCGCCATCACGAGCATCCCGTAGAGGCCCGAGCCGACGCCGCCGAAGATAATTTCGCCGATCTGCATGTTGAGCAGCGGCACGAATCCGCCGAGCGGCGTGTAGCTGTCGTGCATCGAGTTGACGGCGCCGCAGGAGGTGTCAGTGGTGACGGTCGCCCACAGCGCGGAATCGACGATGCCGAAGCGGACCTCCTTGCCCTCCATGTTGCCGCCGCTCTGCGTGGCGGTCGGGGCCTGGTCGATGCCCATCGCGGCGAACTGCGGGTTGCCTCTCTGCTCGCACCAGGTTGCGACGAAGGCGCCGACGATAAACAGGAACGCCATCGCTCCGAACAGAACCCAGCCCTGGCGCCGATCCCCTGCCATCTTGCCGAAGGTATGAGTCAGCCCGGCGCCGATGGCGAAGATTGCGACCAATTCGATGATGTCGGTGAGGGGCGTTGGATTTTCGAACGGGTGCGCCGAATTGGCGTTGAAGAAGCCACCGCCGTTGGTGCCGAGCTCCTTGATCACTTCCTGGGACGCAACCGGCCCCTGCGCAATCACCTGCTCGACGCCTTCGAGTGTCTTGGCGTGGGTATAAGGATGGAGATTCTGCGGCACTCCCTGCCAGACCAGAACCAGAGTCAATACGATCGAAATCGGAAGCAGAACCCAGAGGATGGTGCGGGTCAGGTCGTACCAGAAGTTGCCGAGGGTTTGCGAACTCTTGCGGACGAAGCCGCGGATGACGGCGATTGCCACCGCGATACCTGCGGCCGCCGAGACGAAGTTGTGAAAAGCCAGCCCGGCCATCTGGGTCAGGTAGCTCATCGTGGTCTCGCCGCCGTAGGCCTGCCAGTTCGTGTTAGTGGTGAAACTGGCTGCGGTGTTAAAGGCGAGATCTGAGGCCACCGCACTGAGACCTTGCGGATTGAACGGCAATAGCCCCTGCAAACGCTCGATCGCGTACAGCAAGAGCATCCCGACAAAGGCGAACAAGAGCATCGAGATTGTATATTCCTGCCAGGTCATCTCAACGCCGGGTTTCACTCCGGTGGTGCGATAGATGAACCTCTCGATTGGCAGAAGGACAGGATCCAAAAACGTATGCTGGCCGCTGAAGACTCGCGCCATATACAGTCCCAGCGGGACGCTGACGGCGGTTACCAGCAGCAGGAAAAAGCCGATCTGAACAAGTGCATTCGATGTCATCTGAGTCTTCCGTCAGAACTTCTCAGGCCGAAGCATCGCGTAGACCAGGTAGACAGTCAGCGCGATAGCGCAAACGAGACCGAGGGTCATTTCGAGGTTCATAGTTTTTCACATCCTCGTACGTAGGCGATTGAGATCGCAAAAAACACGACAGTTGCCAGAATTGCGATTACATCAAGCATGATGGACCCCGTTGAGCACTATCCGTACCAGTGAATAATACATTGGATTTCATTCACGTTTTTTTGCGCCGGGGCTGCCGCACTACTAATTGCATCGTGCATCCGATGCATTTGGCATCGAGGTAGTCTCTAAAAGCTGTGTATCCGAAGGGAACAACGAACTACATTTAGTTGCAATACTGCAATCAGGAATGTTGCGGAGATATTAGCGACTAAACTGAGAGCGGGTCAGAGCGACGGGCGAATGTCGGGCCGTCGTTCCTGCGTAGCGCGGCGATCGACCAATGCAAGCCGCGGTGACGGGCGGTGAACACGCACCGGCAGGTGATGCAGAATGTCGAGACTCGGACAGGGTCCGGCGCCGAAGCTCGCCAGACGCTCGGTAGCCTGATGCTCAGGCAGCGGAGCCAGATCGTGATCGACGGCGCTGATCACGCCGCGGCGACCATCGTTGACGACGAAAGTCCATTTGCATCGGAGGCACAGGTAGACGTAGCGATGGGGTTTGAGCAACCCGGGCAAGCGCCCCAGGGACTTCACGACGTACTCATGCCGATGCTCGCTCGGATGGCTGAGCATTCGGTCGTGGAGGGGGGCCAGACGAGCGTCGCGTCGATCGCGAGCACTCCGGCGCCGCTGAAGCAGTTGCAGCATCGGCCGCTATCAGCAGCGGGCGTGCCACGGAAAAAGGCCGCGAAAATGCTCGAATTTTCGAAGCACAGGCAGCTCAGATTTCGATTTGCATCGTGCCCAACAATGCAAACTGCACTATTGAACTAGGTCAGCAGCCTGTGAGTTGGCGCTGTCAGTTCCGCCGTCGGGATCCCGATCGGACAGGCGTTCGCGCACGGTTTAGCCGCGCAATCGATGCACGCTGAGGCATTGACCGCGAGCATCGCATACTCGCGGCGCGCGAACTCCATATCGCGATAGTCGCGTGCGTACATCCCGGTGCGCAGAACTTCAGCGATCGGGACCTCGCTCGGACACGAGCTCTCGCAGACGTTGCATCCATGGCGGCAATATGAAGCTGAGTTGAGCGCCATGTAGCGCCGCAGCAGGGTGGGATCGCCGACGGCGGTTGAATGCGCTCCGGAAGCGCCCAGGTACTCGTCGATAAGCTCGCGGCTCGTCATCGACACGATCAGCGCATCGACGTTGCCTCCGGAAAGCACCCATCGGAACGCCGCCTGGGCGAAGGTCGCGCCGTCCTTCTCGTATGGACGCATGTCGTTGAGACGCGCGCCCATCAGCGTCTTCATCACGACCGTGCCCATGCCCTTGGACTTCGCCTTGGCGAGCAGCCGCGGCAGCTCGGGTTGGACGGCGATAAAATCGAAATTGTGGAAATAACGTTTGAAGAACGACGGATCCTGCCCGAAGTTGTGGGCGGCCAGGATCACGTCGTAGTGGCCGGAGTCGATCGCATATTCGAGGCATTCGCCGAGGTTGCCCGCGTGACCCGACATCGCGGTGAAGCGCAGTTTGCCCTGCTTTCGCGCCTGCGCGACGAACTCGTACCATTCGGGATTCTTGAGGCGCGCCACGTCGTTAACGGCGTGGTTGAAGTAGATATCGACGTGATCGGTCTGGAGGCGCTTCAGGCTGCCTTCGAGCGACGACATGATCACATCGCGGCGATCGTCGGGCATCGCGAAGGTCTTGGAGGTGAGCACTACTTTATCGCGCTTGCCGCGCAGCGCGTTACCGAGCGTGGTCTCGGATTCGCCATCGGTGTAGTCGGACGCGGTATCGAAGTAATTGATGCCGGCGTCGAACGCATGATTGACGAGGTCTTCCTGGCCCGCGCGCAGACGGCTCGATCCAAAGGAAATGTCAGAAATCTTGAGGCCGGTCTTGCCGAGCGCAACGTAGCGCTGGACTTTGGGCGGCGGGCTGATCGAGGCGGAGGTCTCGGCGGCGAGGCCAAGGAATCCAACGCCGAGGCCGGCCAGCGCGCCGCACTTCAGGAACTCGCGGCGATCGATAGAGGGGCGGTCGAGCGGATAATCATCGCGTGACATCAGCACACCTCCGACGCGGCCGCGGGTGCATCGCGCCGCACGCGATCAATTTGAACACCGCGCCAGTGAGATCACAATGTGCGAAAATGAATACGCGGCGCCGCTCCGCTTCTGCGCCTAAAACTTCGCGATGACTGTCTCGCCGAAGCGGCGGATGTCGTCGAGCATCTGCTGGCCTTCGCTTACGAAGCCCGCGACGGTGTCGGTCGCGCCGATGTCGCCGAGGCGTCTGTAGTCCTCGAGCTTGCTGGCGGTTATGTCCATGACGTGAATCTCGTAGTCGCTGCGGCCGAGGGTTCCAAACTCGCCGCGATAGGCGTTGAGCTCGTCGATCATCGTCTTCAGCGCAGACGTCTCGGCGTTGGCGGAGATCCAGCCGTCGCATAGCTTCGCAGCGCGGATTAGCGCGGGCTTGCTATGGCCGCCGTACAGGATCGGCACTGGACGGTCGGGCACCGGGTTCAGCTTCATCGGGCCGATATCGTAGTTGCGGCTATGAAATTCGAAATATTGCCCCGTCATCGCGCCGCGGATGATCTCGATAGATTCGTTCATCAGCTCGCCGCGCCGGTCGAAGTTCATCCCGTTGTAGGCGAAGTCCTCGCGCCAGGGGCTCAGGCCAGCGCCCAAGCTGACGCGATTATTCGATATGACCGCAAGCGAGCTGAGCGCCTTGGCGAGCACGAGCGGCTGGCGCACCGGAACTTTCATCACCGCCGGATAGAAGCGCAGCGTCTTTGTCACCGCGGCCATCCAGGTCATCGCGATGAGCGGTTCGATAAACGGCGTCATCGAAATGTACACGCGAATATTTTCGGTATCCGCATATGGATATTTCGAGGTCGTCGTCACCGGAAAGAACAGGCTGTCCGGCATCGTGATGGACGCGAATCCCGCCGCCTCCGCCGCTTGTGCGATGGCGATGAAGTCCCGGTATTCGCCCCGGGAGAGCATCAATGTGAAACGCATAACAGCCTCCCCGCGTCTTTCATTATCACGACGAGTCGTGACGGGATTAACGCTCGGAAGTCAATAGATTTGCTACTAGCGCGAATGATGCACGCGCTCGCTCATCGCCATAGGCTTAATCAGTGAGGAACTTGAACTTCGCCGCGCCTGAAACCGTGGCAAGGGAGCTAAAGATGAAGATTCGACGAGTTTTGGTAATGACTGCTGTAGCGATCGGGTTTGCGGTGCTGCCGGTCGTTGCCCGCGCACAGGGCCATCCGCCGGGGATGGGCGATTACGATCAGCATCACGAATGGCACGATGCGAGCTGGTGGAGCAAGCACGATCCCAAGTGGGTCCAGGAGCATCATGCCGATTGGGGCGCCTACGACGACCACCATCATTGGCATGACCGCAAATGGTGGATGAAGCACCATCGCGACTGGGTCGAGAAGAACCATCACGACTGGTTCTAATTCGCAGCCAGATTAACAGACCGGCTCAGTTGGAAAGGCTGAGCCGGTCAGTTCTTCTGCCGCCTGATCGCCGCCATTACTGCATCGACGAGTTCTTCCGGAGCTTCATCGGGCACCTCGCTGTCCGGATTCGCGTAAGCACCCTTTGCCAGTGCGATTACGTTTCCGTAGTCGCGCAGGTAGTCCACGCAGGGCTTGCATCCTGCGACGTGCTTCTCGAACTCGAGCAGAACTTCCCCACGAAGCTCGCCCTCGCGATAGGCACAGATGAACTCGACAAACTCCCTGCAGTTCATAGGTCTCTCCAAGAATGAAACGCGCTCTTCCCCACCCGAGCGGCGCGTGGCAGCTTGCGCCAATTGGGAATTCGTCTCAGGATCATAGGCAATCATTATCGATGGAGCTCCCGGTTGGTCGGGCTGAGCCCGAAATTCGGCAAAACTGCTCGATCGTTAGATGCCTCTCGTAGGTGCAAAGTTTCCGCGAATTTAATTATCGCCATTAGTCGATAAACAAAGCAAAGCGGAACTCTGAGAGCTTTCTTAGGCTCGAATCTTCTATGGCTGCGCAGATTGATCCACCGGCTAGTGTGTCTGAGAGCCAGGCGCTGTGGACCATCGTCCAGAGAATCAAAGGCGAAGTCGGCGAGGGGTACATCCGCGCCCTGGTCCAGAACATGGCGCTGGCACTCGGCGTTCAGTACGCGATCATTTCCGAGCGCATCCCATATGCTGAACGCGTCCGCACCCGAGCGCTGTGGGGCCGCGGCGAGTTCCTCGACGATTTTGAGATCCCTTTCGTCGGCTGTCCGTGCGAGACCGCGCTCCGCGGCGAGATTATCCACGTTGCCGAAGGCGTGCGAACGAAGTATCCCGACGCCCCTTACCTTGCGGATTGGAAAATCGAGAGCTATTGCGGCGTTCCTCTAATAGCCAATGACGGCAGCGTGATCGGGCACATCGGCGTGATGGACGACAAGCCGATGCCCGATGGCTCGCGCGCGATCGCGCTGCTCGAGATATGCGCGGCGCGGACCTGCGGCGAGATCGAGCGGATGGCGGCGGAGCGCGCCATTGCGGCTGCCAGGGAACGGGTCGAGCGAATTCTCGCCTCGGCGATGGACGCCATCATCACGATCAACGCGCGCGGGCGTATCGTGCTGTTCAACGAAGCGGCGGAGAAAATCTTTGGTTGCTCGGCCAGCGATGCAATCAGCACGCCCGTCGAGCGATTTATGTCCCCCGGCCTCAGCCGCTCCTATAACGAGATCGTCGAGCGGCTCGATGCGGGCGAAATCCAAGGTCACTACGTGTGGGCGCCCGATGGACTGAACGCGCGCCGCGCCGATGGCGGCGAGTTTCCAATCGAGGCGACGATCTCGCACGCGGTTACGCAGGACGGCTGGCTCTACACGCTCATCCTGCGCGACGTCGATGAGAAACGCCGCGCCCGCGAGGAGATCCAGCAGCTCGGTCGCCAGAACGAATACCTGCAGGAAGAGATCAAGCAGGAGCATCACTCGGACGAAATCGTCGGGCGCAGCCCCGAACTCGGGCGCGTGCTCGACCAGGTGCGGCTCGTCGCCAATACCGACTCGACGGTGCTCCTCCTGGGCGAGACCGGCACCGGCAAGGAAATGATCGCGCGTGCGATTCATGCTGGCAGCTCGCGCCGCGACAAACCGTTGATCAAGGTAAACTGCGCGGCGCTTCCAGCCGGGCTAATCGAGAGCGAGCTTTTCGGCCACGAGCGCGGCGCATTCACGGGCGCGATCGAGCGGCGAATCGGGCGCTTCGAGCTGGCGGACGGCGGGACGATTTTTCTCGATGAAATCGGCGAGATGCCGCCGGAGCTGCAAGTCAAGCTGCTGCGCGTTTTGCAGGAGCACGAATTCGATCGCGTCGGCGGCCGCGAACCGATCAAGGTCAACGTCCGCGTGATCGCCGCGACCAATCGCGATCTCGAAACCGAAGTGGCCGCCGGTCACTATCGCCAGGACCTCTACTATCGTCTCAACGTGTTTCCGATCGACGTGCCTCCCCTGCGCGAGCGTGTCGAGGATATCCCGTTGCTCGTGCATTACTTCGTTGACCGCTATGCGGCGCGGATCGGGCGCAAGATCGCGCGCGTTCCGGACGCAGCGATGGAAGTGTTGCGCGAGTATGCGTGGCCGGGCAACGTGCGCGAGCTGGAAAACGTCATCGAGCGGGCGGTTATTCTCTCACCGGGATCAGAGTTACGTGTCGATGACTTCGCGCTGCATTCTGCGCGATCGGTGCCCCCGTCATCTGTCGTTATCTCGAACGACGCGATGCATGAGCTGCCGCCGCAGGCTCTTGTTACTGTCGATGATCGTCTTTCGTTAACCGACATCGAGCGCCGCCACATCATGTCGGTGCTCGAGCGCACCGCGTGGCGCGTCGATGGCCCAACCGGCGCAGCGCGCCTGCTCCATCTGAATCCCAGCACCTTGCGCAGCCGAATGAAGAAGCTCGGAATTCAACGAAGCTATCGCGATATTTCGAGGATCCGCGAAATTTGATGGCGCGGCTCGCAAATTTGCGAAGAGCGCGCGCTCGGATCTTCGCATAATCCCAGCAGCTGCTGATTATTTCTCAGCGCGCGTGCTCGGTACGGCCCTTGCTCTGATCGCGCCCCATGATACGCATCAGCCGAAGCGAACAATCCGAGGCCGCCACGCGTCTCATCGTCGAAGGACAGCTAACTGGAGCTAACGCCCGCGAGCTCCGCAACTCGTTCGAGGGCGCACACTTTGGCGATCGCCGCGTGGTGATTGATGTCGCCGGGGTGACATTTGTCGATCATGCAGCGGCGAAAGTCGTACATGACCTCGAAGGCCGGGGCGCCAAAGTTTCGGGCGCCTCGAACTTCGTTGGCGAACAGCTCCGCGACGGCCATGATCCTTATTCCGATGAAGATGACCTCGTGCGCCGCCTGCGCGAAGGCAATGAAGACGCGTTCGAAGCGATGGTCCGCAAGTACGGCGGCCGGATGCTCGCCGTCGCGCGGCGTTTCTTGCCCGTCGAGCAGGACGCGCGCGATGCCGTGCAAGAGGCGATGATCTCCGCATTTAAAGCGGTTCACAACTTTGCCGGCGACGCGAAGCTCTCGACCTGGCTGCATCGTATCGTCGTCAACGCGTCGCTGATGCAGCTGCGCTATCGCCGCCGCCGCGCCGAGGAATCGATCGAAAGCCTGCTGCCGCGCTTCGATGAAGACGGCCAGTGGGCCGACGAGACGATGCGTTTCGTGCGCGACGACGATCTGCCGCTGGAACGTCGCGACACTCGTGAGATGGTCCGCAAGTGCATCGACCGGCTGCCTGAGAATTATCGAACGGTGCTGCTGCTCCGCGATATCGAAGAGCTCGATACGGACGAGGTGGCGAAGATCCTCAAGGCGACGACCAACACCGTCAAGGTGCGCCTCCATCGCGCCCGCCAGGCGCTGCGCGCGATCCTCGCGCAGGAGATGCGCGCGAACGGAGAACTACCCGAGGTCCGCGCCTGAGCCGCCTCAGGTCAGCTCGGCGCGGCGTATCGTCAGGAGAATAGCGGCACCGCACGTGACGCCCGCCGCGATAATGAAGTAGGCGATCACAAAGCCGAGCGAGTGTTCGACATCGAGCTGCGGGCTGCGCACGCGAAACAGGATCATGTTGGAAACCACGTAGGCGGCATAAATCCACGCCAGCGGCAGCGCATACCACTTCATCCGCCAAATCCCCGCTGCATAGATCAAAAGATAGAGCCCAAAGAGCGGCGCGATCACCCGATCGATCGTGTCATGTAACCGGATTCCGAAGAACACCAGTCCCACCCGCGGATTATGCGCAAACGGTTTGCCAAAATCCGAAAACGCCATCAGCAGAAACAGGAAAGTGCACAGCGTCAGGATCGGCCCGCGTCTGGATTCGTTCATGTGAGCGCCTCAATGCTCTCGCGATCGTAGTCGAGAGGGATCACCTACAAAGCATCATTGCCCAGTTGCATGGCGGGGCTTCAAGTTTCCTTTGTACCGCTCGCGAGCGCATCGCTATGTGCTTCGCGCTGAGGGACTGGTAGCGTGACTACGATTCACTGATGTCCACTCTGCGGTTCGGAGCGCTACTGATCGCGCTCGTTGCGTGCGCCCTGTGCGGATCCGTCGTGACGGCGGCGCCCGCATTTGCCGACGCCATGCCGATTTTCAACGCCGATTTTTCGAAGGGTTCAGGCGGCCAAGTGCAAGGCTGGTACGCCGCCGCGATGCATCATAAGGAGGCCGACTTCGGCTGGAGCCGCACCGCCGGCGGCTACCAGGTCTCGATCGTGAGCCATGTCCTGAACTATGCGACGTGGCGGCAGGCGATGATGCTTGGGCCCGGATGGTATCGCGTGAGCGCATTCGCCCGCGTCGATGATGCAATTCCGCCTGGCGCCGGCGCGACGCTCGCAGTGCAAACCTTTCGCGGCGCGCGGCTCGTCTCAAACGAAATTCACGGCACCAGCGCATGGACGCCGCTGGTGCTCTACCTCAAAGTCGAGCGCTGGGGACAAATCACTCAAATCCTGCTGCAAGCGGGCGAGGAGCACACCCAAGGCTCGGGCAGCGCATACTTTCGCGATCTGAGAGTTGAATCGATCGCGGCTCCTTCCGCGGACGCGTCGAACGTCTACGACTTGAGCACGATCGCGATGGCCCACGTGTCGCCACTCAACGCCATCGACTATCAGCGTCCGCTCGGAATTCTCTGCGGCCTCTTTCTGCTCGGCGCTTTCGCGGTCTGCCTGGCGATCATCTGGAGATCCGCGCTCGCGCATCCCACGCCCGCGATGATTGCCGGCATTGTCGTGCTGCTCGCGATCACCGTAATTGAGTTCGTCGGTCTGTTTCATTTCGAGGGCTATTTCTGGGATGCGCTGGCGAAGACCAACCGCTCGATACTCGCCGCTGCGCTCGGCCCGCGCAGGATTTACGATCAAGGCTTGCCGGTCGATTCGTATCCCCCCGGATCGCTCTACCTGCTGTGGCTCTCAGGATGGCTCGGGCAGGTCATCGAGCCTGGTTACAACGCCTTCCGCGTACTGGTCGAGACGCCGCCGCTTATTGCGAGCCTCGTGACAGGGCTCACGCTTCTTTTCGCCTATGCCGGGCGCGGGCGCGGATGGCGCGGCTTCGTGGCGATGCTGCTCTTCGCCGCCAACCCGACGCTCATCTTCGACACCGTAGTGTGGGGCCAGAGCGATGCGGTCGTCGCGCTCGCGATGCTCGTGGCGGCGTTTCTCATTCTTCGCGGACAATATCGTCTCGGATGGATCGCCGCGGGTATCGCGCTGCTCACCAAGCCGCAGGCGGTCGCGATGATCCCGCCGCTCGGACTCTGGACGCTAATCAACACCGGCCTGACCGAGACCGCGATTTGCGCGGCGCTGTCGGTCGGCGCATTCATCATCGGCGTGCTGCCCTACGATGCGGGCCATTCGATCCATCGCATGATCGAGGTCTATCAGAGCCTCGGCGGGCGCTTCACCGACGCCTCGGTCGGCGCATTCAATCTCCATGCGATGCTGGGCGGTCTCGAAACCCCCGACTCGACGCGGGTCGGATTCGTTTCATACTACGCGCTCGGAATCTCTATGCTACTCGGCGCGTTCGCCGTGGTGCTGTTTCTCGTGTGGCGGGCGCGAAACGCAACGGCCGTGATGCTCGCGACGTTCATCGCGATGTTTGCGCTGTACACCTTGGCGCCGCGGATGCACGAGCGATACGTTTACTATCCGCTCGTGTTCCTGGTGCCGCTCGCATTCGAGTCGCGCTTCCTTGCGGCAAGCTTCGCCATTCTGACCGCGACCTCGTTCTACAATCTATATTTCATGAAGTGGTTGGCCGACACTTCGACATTTTTTTCGGACCATGCGGCGTGGCCGATCGTGACCGCCTCGGCGATCAACGTGCTGCTCCTCGCTGCGATCATGGCGTACGCGCTGTTTCGGCTGCCGCTGCGCAATGGCCTCAACAGCTCGTCATGATTTCAGGAAATCGAGCACCAGCCAGTTCACGAAATCCTGCTTTTCCTGATGCACGAAATGGCCGGCTTCCGGAACGATTTCGATCTTGAGTCCGCGCGGGAAGTGCGCCGCCATCCCTTCGAGCATATCGACGCCGATACATCCGTCATCGCGGCCGTGAACCATCAGCGCGGGAACGTTGATCGGAGTCGGCGTCATCGCCCGCATCTGCGCTGGATCGATCGGCATCCGCAGCACCGGGCCGAGCGTCGCGCGATAATATTCGATCGCGTTCCTGGTCGTGGTGCCGGCGCGGAAGCTTTGCTTGAGCGCCTCGATATCGTCGCGCGTCCAGTTCCATCCCGGCGACCAATCCGACCACATCTTTTCCAGGAACGCGAAATCGTTTTGCGCGACCGCAGCCTCGGCCAACGCGGTCTGGAAAAAGAACATGTACCAGGAGCGGCGCTGCTGCGGGTAATCGGCAACGAACGCTTGAAACAGACGATTGCCATACGGCACCGCGGCGGTGACCAGCTTGCGCACGCGATCCGGTGCGGCGGCCGCGACGCCATACGCGGCGACCGCGCCCCAATCGTGGCCGAAGATGAACGCGTCCTTGTAGCCGAGCGCATCGATCAACGCGAGCGCGTCTTCGGACAGCACCGGAGAATCATAGCGGCCGTCGGGCGCGGGCTCGGTCGGATGATATCCGCGCATGAACGGCGCGACGGCATGAAATCCCGCGGCGGCAAAGGCCGGTAGCTGATGGCGGAACGAATGCGCCGTGTCGGGAAAGCCGTGCAGGCACAGCACCAGCGGACCGTCACCCTGCTCGAGCACGGTGAAGTTCATGTTGGAAGCCCGAACCACGCGCTGTTTCATTTCCGATGCCATAAAAGCCTCGCGACGACTCTGAACGTGGCTAACAGAACATAGAATTTGTAGCTCTCAAGCAAGAACTTTTGCTTCGTAGATTCGCGCCCTTGATATGATGCCGCTCGCGACATGAGCGAAGTTTCACAGACGCAGACCGACTCCGCCACGCACGGCACGACGCTGCGCGAGCTTGCGACGCTCTTCCTGCGCCTCGGCACGACGGCGATGGGCGGGCCGGCCGCGCATATTGCGATGATGGAAGACGAAGTCGTGCGCCGCCGGCGATGGCTTTCGCGCGAGTATTTTCTCGACATGCTCGGCGCCACGAATCTCATCCCGGGTCCCAATTCGACCGAGATGGCGATTCATATCGGCCATCAGCAGGCGGGATTCGCGGGCCTGGTCGTCGCAGGCGCATGCTTCATCGTTCCGGCCGTGCTGATCGTGCTCGCCGTGGCGTGGGCGTATGTGCGGTTCGGCGCGATGCCGTCGGTGCGCGGCCTGCTCTATGGCGTGAAGCCGGTGATCATCGCGGTGGTGCTGCAAGCGTTGTGGGGTCTGGGCAAAACCGCGATCAGATCGCGGATTCTCGGCGCGCTCGCGGCGCTATCGCTCGTGGCGGCGATGCTCCAGGTGAACGATCTGGTCGTACTGCTCGGCGGCGGGTTTGTGATGATCGCGATCAAAGGCGCGATGGACAAAGGCGGCATCCGTGCGAGTATCGCGATACCCTCGCTTGCCGCGCTCGGTGCCGGCGCGGCGGTGGTGCCCTTCAGCCTCACCAAGCTGTTCCTGTTTTTCCTCAAGGTTGGATCGATTTTGTTCGGCAGCGGCTACGTGCTGCTCGCGTTCATCCGCACCGACCTGGTCGAGCGATTGCACTGGCTCAGCAACGCGCAACTGCTCGACGCGGTCGCGGTCGGACAAATCACGCCCGGGCCGGTGTTCACCACTGCGACCTTTATCGGATACCTGCTTGGCGGCGTGCCGGGCGCGATCGTCGCGACGCTTGGAATCTTCCTGCCGTCGTTCGTGTTCGTCAGTATCAGCGGCCCGCTGATTCCGCACGTAAGGCGCTCTCCGCTCGCGGGCGCTTTTCTCGACGGCGTGAACGTCGGCGCATGGGCCCTGATGGTCGCCGTGACGTACTATCTTGGCCGCGATGCGATCGTCGATTGGATCACGCTGATGCTCGCCGCGCTCAGTGCGATCGCATTGCTGCGGTACCGTGTGAACTCGACCTGGCTCGTGCTCGGCGGCGGCGCGATCGGTCTTGCGCTCGGGCCATGGCTGGGGCGATAACGCTGATGACCTTTTGCATGACCGAGGTTCCCGTGAGACGAAGCTCTCTGACTTGCACCGCCGTTGGCCTCGCGGTCGCGATCGCGATCCAGTTCGGCGCGCGCGCCGCGCTGGCCGAGACTCCCGGCAAAGCCGATTACGATCAGAACTGTGCGAGTTGCCACGGCGCCGACGGCAAGGGCAACGGCCCGGCGCTCTACACGATTCCCGGAATCCATCCGCCGGACCTCACGTTGCTGACCACGAAGAATGGTGGCACGTTTCCCAAGGAAGAAGTCACCGACGCGATCGACGGCCGCAAGCAGATCCCCTCGCACGAGCGGCTCAATATGCCGTTCTGGGGCGTAACGATGCAGCCCGAAGGTCAGGAATTCACGCCAGAGAGCGACGCCAAGGTAAAGCAACGAATCGCCGCCGTCGTCAGCTACGTCGAATCGATTCAGCAGAAATAGCGCCCCGCGGTCGCAGGTGGGGATGGTTTGCCTACGCGCGATCCTATAGTCTGCGCGTGAACAATCCGGCTGACGACCGCTCTGAAAAGTTCCCCGAGAACATCGTGCCAGATCGACCAGTCTCCCCAGCACGTCAGGCGTGCGCGCGGAGATGACCACAAGGTGAAATGAATCAACCGACAGATTATATAGAAGTGAACCGCACATCTTTGCCCGCCGCCTGGGAGCAGCCTTGGTATCGAACCGACAAGCACGGCGCGCCGATTCTTTTTTGGATCACCCTGATTCATGTGACTGCGCTCGTCGGCCTCGTGTTGTATCCGATACCGCCGCTCCGCGTCTTGATCCCCGCTCTCGTCCTGATGTTCCTCGGCGGACTCGGTACGACCGTCGCATACCATCGTACGATTGCCCATCGTTCTCTCACGCTGAATCCCTGGGTTGAGAACCTGCTCATCTTCTTTGCGGTATTCAACGGCTCGGGAAATCCGCTCTCGTGGGCCGCGCATCATCGGTTGCATCACGCCAAGGCCGACACGCCCGAGGATATCTCGAGTCCAATGTGGGGCGGTTTCTGGTGGTCGCATCTGCGCTGGCTGTGGCAGATGACCAAGGCGCCCATCGATCGCTACTGCGGCGATATGAGGGGCGTGTCTTATCGCGTGTGGCGCGCAGCTCAGGGGCCGATACTGGCGCTCTCTTACCTCGGTGGTCTCTATTTCGGCTGGGCGGCGTTTTTCTGGATCGGCGCGATCCGGCTCTGCTTCGCGCTGCACGCGCAAAGCTTCGTCAACAGCATCTGCCATACCGAACCGGGCATTCAGCCGGGTCAGGACTCGAGCCGCAATGTCGGATGGCTCATGCTGGTGCATCTGTTCCAGGGCGAGAATTGGCATCGCAATCATCACGCGCGCCCAGGCTCGGCGCGACTCGGATGGAACTGGCGTCAGCCCGATGCGGGCTGGATGCTGATCGTTGCGCTCGAGCGCCTCGGTCTCGCAAGCGAGGTCCGTCGCCCTGCAGCGCGGAGCGCCGCTGCGATCGGTGAGGCACTCGACCCCGCAGCCTAATTCGCACGCGCCTCAGCAGCGTTCCTCCGCGTCGCCCAGCGCTGCGCGGGTGCACGCGTTCGACGACAGCTACGGCTTCGCGCGGCGTCTCGCGCGCGCCGCGCAAGAAAGGCTCGCTGGGGTCGCGGTGCGTCGCTTTCCCGATGGCGAAACGTTGGTCCGCGTGGCGCAGACCGATCGCGACGCAATCCTGGTTCGCTCACTCGCCGATCCTGATTGCAAACTGTTCGAGACGATCCTTGCCGCCAACGCCTTGCGCGAGGCGGGCGCGCGCCGCGTCACCCTTGTTGTTCCCTACCTGCCGTACATGCGGCAGGACAAGGTCTTTCATCCCGGCGAGCCGATTTCGCAGCGCGTGATCGGAGATCTTCTCAGCACGAGCTTCGATGCGGTGCTCACGATGGAACCCCATCTGCATCGCGTGCACTCTCTCCGCGAGGTCTTTCGATGCCGGGCCGTCAACATATCCGCCGCACCCGCGATTGCAGGATGGATTCGCCGCAACGCCCGCCGCGCGATCGTCGTCGGCCCCGACGAGGAATCGGCGCGCTGGGTGAAGTCGATCGCGCGCGCCGCAGGAATCGACCACGCCGTGGGGTCGAAAGAACGGTTCGGCGATCGGCGGGTACGCGTTCACTTCGAGCCGATTCGTGCGCGTCACGCGGTTATCGTCGATGACATCGCGAGCAGCGGTGCGACGCTCGCCGCGGCGGCTCGCGCGCTGCGCGCCCACGGCGTCGTGCGCGTCGATGCGCTCGTCGTCCATGCGATTTTCGCCACTGGCGCGCTCGCGACCGTCCATCGCGCGGGCGTTCATCGCGTCCTGTCATGCGATACAATTCCGCATCCGACGAACGCGATCTGGTGCGCGCCCCTGTTCGCGGATCGTCTGAGAAAACCGTCATGAGTGACAAACCACGCACCTTCGTTCCGATGCTGCGATTTCTCGGCGCCGCAGGCACCGTCACCGGCAGCAGGTTTCTGCTGACGACCGACGCGTCGTGCGCGCTCGTCGATTGCGGCCTCTTCCAGGGGCTCAAGGAATTGCGCCTCAGGAACTGGGACAAGTTCCCGGTGCGGCCCGCTGGGATCGACGCCGTGATGCTCACCCATGCGCATCTCGATCACAGCGGATATATCCCAGGGCTGTGCCGCGATGGGTTCCGCGGCCGCGTGCTTGCGACGCCAACGACACAGGCCCTGGCGCGTATCGTGCTGCCGGACAGCGGCCATCTGCAGGAAGAAGAGGCGCAGTATGCCAACCGGCGTGGCTACTCCAAGCATACGCCGGCGCGCCCGCTCTACACCGAAGAGGATGCGCTCGATGCGCTGAAGCATTTTTCCGCGGTCGCCTTCGAGCAAACGATCGAGGTGGCGCCGCGGATCAGTGCGACGTTCCGCTTTGCGGGCCATATCCTCGGCGCATCGTCGATCCTTGTCGAAATCGACCAGCGGAAGAAGCGTCGCGTGCTATTCAGCGGCGACCTCGGCCGCCCGCGTCATCCGATTCTGCATGCACCGTCGCCGGTTCCGGACGCCGATGTGATCGTTGTCGAATCGACCTATGGCGATCGCCGGCACGACGACGACGAATCGCTCAAGAATTTCGAACAGGCGATCGTGCGCACGGCTGAGCGTGGCGGCGTGATCATCGTGCCGTCGTTCGCCGTCGATCGCACCGAGGTTGTGCTGCACTACATCCGCAAGGCGGCGCAGCAAGGCCGCATCCCGCAACTTCCAATCTACGTTGACAGTCCGATGGCCTTGGCGGCGCTCGCAATTTACACGGGTAGCATTGCGCAACGTTCCGCCGAAATCCGCAGCGACGTCAGCGCCGCCGATCTTGATCCAGGAAATCTCACCCAGGTTCGCAGTGTCGATGAGTCGATCGCCCTCAACGCTCTCCACGGACCGATGATCATCATATCCGCGTCCGGAATGGCGACCGGCGGCCGCGTGCTGCATCACCTGGCGAACCGGCTTCCCGATCCGCGCAACACCGTTATCCTCGTTGGCTATCAAGCTGACGGCACGCGCGGGCGCTCGCTGCTCAACGGCGATAAGACGATCAAGATGCTGGGCCGCTACATCGCGGTGCGCGCCGAGATCGTCAACGTGCCGGCGTTTTCGGTGCATGCCGACCAGGCCGAGCTCATCGGATGGCTGCGGACCGCGCCGCACGCTCCTTCGACCTGCTACGTCGTTCACGGCGAGCCGGCCGCCGCCACCGCCCTGCGTGATGAGATTCGACACCAGCTCGGCTGGAACGCGGTCGTGCCCAGGCACCTCGAAGCGGTGCGTATCGATTGAGGCCGGATGCGATGTTCCGCGTGAAACATCTGCCGCTCGATACGCTCCGCGAGCACGTGATCGTCATCCATCGTCAGGCGGTGCAGGCCGGCAATCTCGGCTTCAATCCTCTGGACCGCGCCTACGTGTTCGGAGCCGATCCGCAGAGCGGCGCTACACACGAAGTTACCGGCGTGATCAATTTCTGCGGCGACGAGCTCGTCAAGGCCAACGAGATTGGCCTCTCCGAGGAGGCGTTTCGCGATCTTGGTCTCGCCGAAGGCGCTCTCGTTCAGGCGACTCTCGCGGTGTCGCCGCGCAGCGTCGATCTGGTGCGCAACAAGCTCCGCGGCGCGCGCCTCGATCGTGCCGCGTATGACGCGATCCTGGCCGACGTGGTGCGGCGCCGATACTCGCGCGTCGAGCTTTCGATGTTCGTGCTGGCGTGCGCGATGAGGCCGATGGAGCCGGCGGAGCTGGTGGACTACACCCGCGCGATGATCGGCACGGGCACGCGTATCGACTTCGGTCCCGGCCCGATCGCGGATAAGCACTGCGTCGGTGGTATCCCCGGCAATCGCACGACGATGGTCGTCGTTCCAATCCTTGCCGCGCACGGCCTGCGCACGCCCAAGACTTCGTCGCGCGCGATCACGAGTCCGGCAGGAACCGCGGACACGATGGCGACGCTGGCCGAGGTCGCATTGCCGCCGGCGCGCCTCAAGCAAGTCGTCAGCCAGACCGGCGGCTGCATTGCATGGGGCGGCGCCCTCGAACTCGCGCCCGCCGATGACATCCTGATTACAGTCGAACGCCCGATGGAGATCGACAGCGAGACGCAGATGGTCGCCTCGATCCTCGCGAAGAAGAAAACCGTCGGCGCTACTCACGTTCTGATCGACATTCCGGTCGGCGAGACCGCCAAGGTGCGGTCACATGCCGATGCCGAACGGCTCGCAAGCCTGTTCCGTGTCGTTGGCTCCGAGATCGATTTGCATGTCGAAGTCGTGATCACCGAGGCGCGCGGCCCGGTGGGACGCGGCATCGGTCCGCGGCTGGAAGTGCTCGACGTTCTGTCTGTGCTGCGGCGCGAGCAGGGAGCGCCAGGCGATCTGCGCGAGAAGTCGCTCTACCTGGCGGCTCGCCTGCTCGAGATCACGGGCGCCGTGGCCCCCGCAGCCGGGTATCGCACCGCGGAGCGGATTCTCGATTCGGGCGCGGCGCTCGACAAGTTCAACGAGATCGTTCGCGTACAGGGCGCGCGCGAGTTTCCGCCCGAGGCCGCGTTCAAGCGCGCGATCGGCGCATCGTTCGACGGGCGTATCCGCGAGATCGATTGCTGGGAGATCGCGCGCGTCGCCAAACGCGCCGGCG
>Ga0335073_10004605_pt1 | contig 19281 bp, 13 predicted proteins | sample Lox_Sample_22_FD_207093 | JGI IMG/M metagenome (GOLD analysis project Ga0335073, IMG submission 207093) | Soil microbial communities from Loxahatchee National Wildlife Refuge, Florida, United States - Lox_Sample_2.2 | ecosystem: Environmental > Terrestrial > Soil > Wetlands | place: USA...
CGTCCGCCTGCTGGCTCTCCTCGGCCGCCAGGCCTGAGGGCCGCTAGCCGACCGGGATGGCCTCCAGCAGGCCGACCAGGCCGGCCTCGTCGAGCAGGTCGGCGGGGCGCACGGTGACGTCGTCGCGCACGTAGTAGAACGCGGCGCGTACCTCCTCAACCGGCACCCCGGCCAGCGCGGCCCAGGCCAGCCGGTAGGCCGCCAACTGCACCGCGACGGCCCGCTTCTCATCGGCCGACCCGGGCCGGCGGCCGGTCTTCCAGTCCACGACGTCGAACCCGCCGCCGGGCGCGTCGGCGAACACCGCGTCGATCCGGCCGCGCACCAGCCGGTCGCCGATCAGGGTCTCGAACGGCACCTCCACCTCGGCCGGCCACCGGCCCGACCACTCGCCGGCCTCGAAGTTGGCGGTCAGCGCGGCCAGGTTGGCGTCGCTGGCCGGCTCGCCCTCGTCCGCCGCGCCGAACAGGTCGCCGGGGTCGACCAGCCGCTGCGGGCCGAACCGCCGCTCCAGCCAGCCGTGGAACTCGGTGCCGCGGCGGGCCAGCGGCGCCGGCGGGCGCGGCATCGGACGCCGGACCTGCTGGGCCAGCTCGGCCGGGTCCGCGGCGATCGTCACCAGCGAAGAGACGGCCAGGCGCCGTGGCAGACCGACGGCGATGCCGTCGTCGCCGCGGCGCTGCGCCCGCTCGGCGAGCAGCAGGTCGGCGTCGCGCGCCCACGCCGTGACCAGCTCCTCATCCGCGGGATCCAGCCCGCCGTCCAGGCCGGCATCCTGGCCGGCCGCCCTGCTGATCGCCTCGGTCACCAGGTCGCCGGCCTCGCGAATCGCCTCGTACCGCGAGCCCGACGCCGCGGCCGGCCACGAGGCTGTGGCGGGCTCGGCCAGGGCCGGGTTCTCGGCGCCGTCATCGGGCGCCTCGGCCCACACGTCGACCGTGCCCGCCCCGGATTCGCACGCGGCGCTGACCTCCTCGAGGAACACCGACGGGCCAAGCCGGGACACCCCGCTCCCCCACCAGTAGCCGGTGCAGCCCAGGTAGAACGCGGCCCTGGTCGCCGCCACGTAGGCCAGCCGGCGCTCCTCGGCGAGCTCCCGGTTCGCGCACGCGTCCGCGAACGATGCCAGCGCCCGGGCGTCAAGCCCGGCCAGGACCGGCAGGTCCGCGGCATCCCCGCGCAGTCCGAACGGCACCAGCCGCGGATTCTCGGTCCACCGTGTGGCGAGTTTCGGCCGGGCCGGGAAGATGTGCCCGTGCGTCCCGCCGGACAGGCCGGGCACGAAGACCGCAGCCCACTGCAGGCCCTTGGAGGCGTGCACGGTGGCCAGCTTGACCGAATCGCTGTCGCCGACCCGGCCGGCCTCGAGCCCGAACTCCTCGGCCTCGGCCGCGCTGAGATAGGCGAGAAACGCGCCGAGCGTCGGCTCATCTTGATCCCCCGCGAAGGCCGCGGCGGCGTCGGCGAACGCGTCCAGGTCGGCGCGGCTGGCGGCCGGATCGGTGCCAGGACGCGCGGCCACCTCGATGTCCAGCCCGAGCGCCCGCTCCACCTCGCTCACCAGCTCGGGCAGCGGCCGCCCCGCATGCCCGCGCAGGGCACGCAGCTCCCCGGCCAGCGCCGCCAGCCGCGCGTGCCCCGCCGCCGAGTACGCGGCCGGGTCGCCCAGGTCATCCAGGGCCTCGACGAGGCTGCCGGGATCCGCGGTCAGGTCCGTGACCGCCTGCTCCATGACATCAAGACCTTCATTTTGAACGCCCCGGCTCTCCCCCTTCTGGTTTCCCGATCGGTCGGCCGCACGCGCCAGCCGGCGAGAGCGCCGGCCGAGGGCGACCAGGTCACGCGGGCCGATGCGCCACCGCGGCGACGTCAGCAGCCGGGCCAGCGCGTCGGCAGCGGTCGGGTCGTGCATCGCCCGGAGCGTGGCGACCACATCCTGGACCTCGGGCACGGTCAGCAGACCGCCGAGGCCAACCACCTCGACCGGGATGCCCCGTGCCTCGAGCGCCGCGCGCAGCGCCGGGAACTGCGCCCGCTTGCGGCAGAGCACCGCGATGTCGGACGGCCCGAACCGGCCGGAAGACCGGCGCCGCCCTGGCACCTCGGGCCAGGCGGCGCCGTCCGGCGCGACCCCGGGCGGCAGCGCGAGCAGCCCCGCGATCCGCTCCGCGATCCAGATCGCCTCGTCGGCGGCCGTCGGCAGCAGCGCGCAGACCACGCTCCCGCGCCTGGCCCTCGGCGGCGGAGCGACCAGGCGCGGCACCTGAGCGGCCGCGGCCCTCAGGCCCTCCTGGATGGCGGCGGCGGCATCCAGCACCCGGCCCGTGTTGCGGAAACTGGTGGACAGCAGTGCGGTCGGAGCCCGAGCCCCGCCGCGAGCCGGGAAGTCGGTCGCGAACCGCTGCAGGTTGCCGGCGCTCGCGCCGCGCCACCCGTAGATCGACTGGCACGGGTCGCCTACGGCGGTCACCGGATGCCCGCCCCCGAACAACGCCCGCAACAGCACGAGCTGGGCGTGGCTGGTGTCCTGGTACTCATCCAGCAAAACCACCTGGTAGCGGCCTCGCTCGGCGGTGCCGACCTCTGGGTGCCGGTCAGCGATCCTGGCGGCGAGCGCCATCTGGTCGCCGTAGTCCATGACCTCGCGGGCTGTCTTGGCCGCGGCGTAGGCCGCCACCATCGGCAGAAGCTGCTCGCGGACCCGCTGACACTGCAGGATCTTCTGGACCAGCGCCGACGGCTTGTCGCGGCACCGGCCCCCGGTCATCTCGGCCAGCGCCCGGGTCCCGTTGGCCAGCCACTCGCCGACCGCGATCACGTCGGCCGGGCCGCGCAGGTGCTCCGCCAGCTCCGATGAGAGGTCGAGCACGGCCGCGGTGACCGTGGACGGCGTCCAGGTGATGGCGTCCATCGGGCCGTCGTGCGCGGCCACAACCCGCGACGCGAGCTGCCAGGCGACCGCGGGCGTGATCAGGCGCAGCGTCGGCTCGACCGCCTCGCGCAGCGCGTGATCGCCGACCAGGCGGCCGGCGTAGGAGTGGTAGGTCGCGATCACCGGGTCGCCCTGCAGTCGCTCGTCGCCCGCGGCGGCATAGCCGGACGGGGAGGCGGCCGATGAGGAGTCCGCGGAGTCCGGCCGCTCCAGCCCGGCACGCCGAAGGCCGTCGAGCCGGGCGCGTACCCGTTCCGCGAGCTCGGCGGCCGCCTTCCTGGTGAAGGTGAGCCCCAGCACCCGCTCCGGCCGGACCATGCCGTTCGCGACGAGCCAGACCAGGCGGGCCGCCATGGTCTCGCTCTTGCCGGAGCCCGCTCCGGCGATCACGGCCATGGGGCCGAGCGGAGCGCCGATCACGGCCGCCTGCTCAGCGGTCGGCTCGGCCACGCCCAGCAGCCGGGCGAGCTGCGCCGGGCTGTATCTGGTCGCCACAGACGCCGCGGTCATGGCTCCACCTGCGCGCCGCGCTCATGCACCGGGCAGCACGCGGCAACCGGGCATACCCGGCAGCCGGGGTTGACCGTGGCCTTGAACACCGAGCCCGACATTCCGTCGGCGACGGTCTCGACCAGCTCCTGCGCCCAGCCGGGCTCCGGGTCGCCGGCCAGCGAACGCTGCCGCTGCACCCGGGCTTGCGCCTTCAGGCCCGCCCGGCCGACCTGCACGAGCTCCGCACCCCCGGGCTGGGTCAGGCCGAGTTCCTCGAACGCGCCGAGCATCACGGCGAGCTGATACACGCCGAGTTGCGGGTTGCGGTCCAGATCGTCGTCGGGCGGCCGGCTCGACCCGGTCTTCAGGTCGACGACGATCGCGCTGCCGTCGGCGTCGCGTTCCAGCCGGTCCACCCGGCCGGTGATCTCCACCCGGCCGAGTTTCACCTGCAGGGCGTGCTCGACGGCGACGAGCTCTCGCGGGTTGGCCCGGTGCCAGTCGAGGAACTTACGCACCATCAGCTCGGCCTGCTCACGTTGCTTGGCGCCGTACCAGGCGCTGCCGAAGTCAAGGTGGCGCCACGCCTCGTCGACGCGCTTGGTGATGTCGGCATCGTCGGCGCCGTCGGCGGCCAGGGCCGCGGCGGCGTGGATCACGATCCCGAAGTGGCGCAGCACGCTGGGGCTGCTGACCCCGGCGGCGGACTCGAGCAGCCAGCGCAGCCCGCACCGGGTGAAATTCTCGACCTGAGAGGGCGACAGCCGGACGTCGCCGCCGGCGACCGGCCCCGGGCCGGACAGCTCGGTCAGCGCGTACCAGTGTCGCGGGCTGGCACCGCGGACCCCGGCCCCGGCGAGCCTCGCGAGCTGCGCCGCCGCGGCCCGCCGCATGGCCATGCTGAGCCTCTGATCGGCCGCGGCCCTGCGCAGCTCAGCGGTCAGCGCCGAGAGCGACAGCCAGCGGCGCCCGGGCCCCGAGACTGGCTCGGGCTCGATGTCGTCGCCCGCGAGCTCGGCCAGGAACCTGGACGGCCGTTCCTCGGCGTCCTCCCCGCCCACGGCGGTCACGACGAGCGCGCGGCGGGCCCGGGTCACCGCAACGTAGAAGAGCCTGCGCTCCTCATCGAGCAGCTTGGAGGCGAGCGCGGCCGCGGCGGTCTCGTCGGGCAGCCCGGGCCCGTCGCCGGGGGCGGCACCTTCCGCCGACTCCACCAGGTCGTCCATGGATAGCAGCGAGCCCCGGGTCCGCAGGTCGGGCCAGGTGCCCTCCTGCACCCCGGCGACGACGACCAGCTCCCACTCCAGTCCCTTGGCCCGGTGCGCGGTGAGCACGGCAACGCCGTCACCGCGCGCGGCCCGCTCGGCCAGGGTGTCGCCCGCGATCTCCTGCCCGGACAGGCTGTCGAGGAACAGCCGCGGCGATCCCTGCGGGAACCTCGCGGTGAATCTGGCCGCCGCCTCGAACAGCGCGACCACGGCGTCCAGGTCGGCGTCGGCGGCCGCACCGCGGCTGCCGCCGGCCGCACTGGCCCGCTGCCAGGTGCCGGCCAGGCCGCAGGCGTCCCAGACCGCCCACAGCACGTCGTGCGCGGTCCCCCCGCCCGCATCCCCTCTCCCCTTCATGGCCGCGGTGGCTGCCAGGGCCAGCAGCCTGGCGACGCGGCGCGCCGCATCGACGGCGCCGGACCCGGGCGCGGCACTCCCGTCGGGCCCGGCCACCAGGGCCAGCTCGCGCGGGTCACGCAGCATCGCGGCGAGCGGTTCATCGGCGGGCTGCTCTCCTGACGCCTGGGCCGCGAGCCGAAGCGTCCGCCGCAGCCGGCGCAGCCCGAGCGCGTCGGTGCCCCCGAGCGGCCCGGTCAGCAGCTCTGTAGCGGTCTCCTCGTCGAGCGCGCCAGGGCGCAGGGCGCAGTCCAGGAGCGTCAGCAGCGGCCGGGTGCCCGGCTCGGAGGTGAGCGGCAGCTCGTCGCCGACGATGGTCACCGGAACGCCGGCCCCGGCCAGGGCGCGTTGCAGCACCGGCACCTGGCGGGTTGCCGAACGCACCAGCACGGCCATGGACGACCAGGCCAGCCCGTCCATGAGGTGGGCGCGGCGCAGCGTGTCCGCGATCACGGCCGCTTCCTGGCTCGCCGTCGCGGCGACGATGATCTCGGCCGTTCCGGGATCGGCGCCGGCGAGCGGGACCAGGGCGCGATGGGAGCGTTCGCCGTCGCCGGGGGCCGCCGGGAGCCTCGCAGCGACCCGGCGTGACGCGTCCAGCAGGAAGCTGCCGCTGCGGCGGCAGGTGCGCAGCGCAACGACCCCCGCCGGGCTGCCGTCCGGCGCCCGGAATCGTTCGGTGAACCGGCCGACCGCCCTGGTGTCGGCACCGCGGAAGCCGTAGATCGACTGGTCGGGGTCACCGACCGCGATCAGCTCCCGGCCGTCTGCGGCCAGCGCGTGCAGCAGGTTCTCCTGCGCCGGGTCGGTGTCCTGATACTCATCCACCAGCACGGCGTCGTACGCCTGCCGTTCCCGGTCCCTGACGGCGTCACGGCCGAGCAGCCGGGCAGCGATCCGGATGATCTCCGCGTAGTCGTACGCCGGCACCGGGGCGAGGTCGAACCGGGCGGCGTAGCGCTCGAGGAAGCCGCCGGCCGCGACCCAGTCGTCGCGTTCACGGCGCCGCCCGAGCGCGGCCAGCCCGGGCCCGTCCAGTCCCCGCTCGGCGGCGCGGAGCAGGAAATCCCGCAGCTCGGCGGCGAACCCGCGGGTGCCGAGCGCTGGGCGGAGCCGCTCAGGCCAGTTCCGGCCGCCGTCCTCGGCCTCACCGCGCAGCAGCCGCCGCACCTCGAGCAGTTGCTCCGGGCCCGACAGCAGCACCGGCGGCTCGTCGCCCGCCAGCGCGAACTCCCTGCGCACCAGCGCGTACGCGTAGCTGTGGAAGGTCATCGCCAGCGGCTGCCTGGTCGTCCGGCGCAGGCGCATCGTGATCCGTTCCCGTAGCTCTTCGGCCGCCTTGCGGCTGAACGTGAGCACGAGGACCCGGGCCGGGTCGATGCCGCGGACGCTGATCCGGTGCACGACGGCTTCGACGATCGCCGTGGTCTTGCCGGTGCCGGGGCCGGCCAGCACCAGCAGCGGGCCGCCGGCGTGGCTGACCACCCGCTGCTGGTCCCGGTCCAGCGCAGGCGGCGCCGCGGACGCGGACACGGGCTGGCGGACGAGACGGTAAGCAGGCGCGCTGGTCTCCATATCGCTTCTACAGGTAGCACCCGGCTACGACAGTTCGCGGGCATCCTCGCCGATCCGCCTGGAATGGCTCCCGGCAAAATTCGCCTCTGTCACGAAACTGGTACAGTTGGGTTAGCTCGCGGTTGCGCCTAGGGTTCCGTGCCGTTCCCGATGGGACGGCAGCCTGGACCGAGCGGCGCCAGGGAGGCGGCGACGGCTCCCCACACCTGACGGGATAGAAGCCCTGAGGGCTCTTACTGGCGTGCCCGGAAACGGGACTGGCAGAGGGAGCCTTCGGTGCAGGCGCATTCCCACATCACCATTTCGATTGTCCTGATCGTGATCGGCGCGGGAGCGGTGCACGCGATCTGGAATGCCATCGCGAAATTCGTCGAAGATCGCCTGGTCGTGTTCGCCCTGATCGGCGTGGCATCGACGGTCGGCGGCGGTCTCACGCTCGCCGTTACCGGGCTCCCCGCCCGGGCGTCGATCGGGTTCGCCGCCGCGTCCGCGGTGATCCACATCGGCTACGACCTGGGGCTGATGAATTCCTACCGGCTCGGTTCGTTCAACCAGGTCTACCCGATCGCCAGGGGAACCTCCCCGCTCGTGGTGGCGCTCGGCGCCTACTTCCTGGTCAACGAGCATCTGGGCGTGATCCCGCTCGCCGGGGTGGCGATCCTGGCCGCGGGCCTGGCCAGCCTGGCACTGTCGTCCGGGCGGATCACCCGGTCGGAACTTCCGGCGGTCGGCGTCGCCCTGCTCACCGGGCTCACGATCGCCGGGTACACGATCGTCGACGGCCTGGGCGTCCGCCATTCGCATGATCCCTACGCGTACGCCGGACTGCTGTTCACGCTGATGGGGCCGGTGTTTGTCGTCGTCGCGGCGTTCCGCAGGCCAGGATTGTCGTGGCTGACCGGTCCCTCCGCCGGCAAGGGCCTGCTGGCCGGCGCGCTGTCGCTGGTCGCCTACGGGACCGTGCTCTGGGCGCAAACCCGGGCGCCGCTGGCCGAGGTCGCCGCGATCAGGGAGACCGGCGTGGTCTTCGCCGCATTGATCGGGATGAAGCTGTTCTCGGAGGGCTTCGGGACGAGGCGGCTGGCGGCGGCTCTGGTGGTCGCGGCCGGCATCGTGCTGATCAGCGCGTGAGTCAGTCGGCGCCGTTCCAGCGGGCGCGGCGCATGTCCACCCGGCCGGGCCTGCCATCCTGGCCGGGCCGCATCGGCGTGCCCTCCTCCCGGTACCGGGCCAGCGCGGCCCGCTCGTGGCCGGCCAGCAGCGAGCCGTCGGAGTGAATGACGCGCCACCAGGCCACGCCGCCGCCCCACAGCGCCATGACCCTGCCCACCTGGCGCGGACCGCCCTCGCCGAGGTACTCGGCGATGTCGCCGTACGACATCACCCGGCCGCGCGGTATCGACTCGGCGACGTCCAGGACCCGGCTGGCGTAGTCGTCGAGCTCTTCCCGGCCGGGGCTCACGCGAGCGGATCCGGGTGCTGCGGCGCGTGCTGCTCGTGCGCTCCCGGGTGATGCTCGTGCTGCGCGGCGTGCTGCTGCGGCGCGTGCAGTTCGAGCGGCCCCGCGTGCCGCGGCCGGCGCATCAGCAACAGCCTGCTGGTGGCAACGCCGATCATCGCCAGGCAGATGGCCGCGAGAAGGCAGAACACCACGAGCTGCCGTATGCCGCGCGGGGCAACCGGCGCCGCAGGAATCGCACCGGGGCCGCCACCATAGTGGCTGTCCGGGCTGAGTCCCGGCTCCATGACCGCCGCCTTGCGCAGCCCGGTTCCCGAACCGGGCCCGGCCGCGTGCCCGGCCGACAGCCGCGCCGCCTCCGCCAGCGCGGCCGCCGCGTCGATCGTGCCGAAGCCGACCTCGTCGTTGTAGCCGCCTGCCGGACGGTGACTGGTCGTGGTCGTGATCGCCTGCCGCACCAGGTCCGCCGGGAGGGCCGGGTCGGCGGACCTGATGAGCGCCGCCACGCCTGCCGCCAGGGCGCAGGCCGGGCTGGTGCCGCTGACCAGCCAGTACCCTCCGTTGTTGCCCTCGGCGGGGACGTTCACGCCGGGCGCGGCGACCTTCACGGACGGATTGTCGCTGGAGAAGTTCGCCGGGCCGCCGCTCTGCGCGACGGCCGCGACCCCCAGCACCCCCGGGTAGTCGGCCGGAAACTCGTACGGCGCGTGCCCCTGGTTTCTGGCCAGGGCGGTGTCGCCGGAGTTGCCGGACGAGGCGAGGACCACGATGCCGTGGTTCAGCGCGTCCTGGAGGGCCGATCGCACCGGCAGGCTTGGCCCGCCGGACTGCAGCGACATGCTGATGACCCTGGCCCCGTGGGCGATCGCGTACCTGATCGCCGTTGCCATCTCGCGCTGATGGCGGGCCTGCGGCTGGCGCTCGTACCGCGCGTAACCGGGATCGTCGCTGTTGGTGATCACACGGATCGACAGCACGCGTGCCATGGGCGCCACGCCGATGATGCCGCTGCCGCCGCCGTCGTGACCGTGGCCGGCGATCAGCGAGGCCATCCAGGTTCCGTGCATCCCCCAGTTGGGGTCGGACTCGGGCGTGCCCACGCCGGTCAGGTCGGGTCCGGTGATGACCGACCCGGTGAGGTCGGGCACATCCGGATTCACGCCGCTGTCGATCACGGCGACGGTCACACCCCGCCCCTCGCTGACCCGCCACGCCGCCGGGGCATTGATCGCGTTCAGCACCCACATCTGGTCGTCGCGCACGGAGTCGGCGTGGGCCGGGACGGCGTCGGCGACCGGGGCCACGACGGCCACGGCGGCCAGCGCCAGCAGCCCAGCGCGGCGCGTCACGGTCGACCGCCGCGGCGGCATCAGCATCCCGGCGCTCCCGGGCACTTGGGCTGCCGCGGCTGCGCGCCCAGCGGCGCGCCCACCGCGTCGGCCACGCCGGTGGCGAAGCTGGTCATCTCCGCGTCGGCGTACGGGTCGGACGCCAGGCCGATCCGCGGCGTGCCGTCCGCATAGCCGGCCGTGGACATGATCACGTACGGGCCCGAACTGACCGCCCACGAGAGCTGACGCTGGCCGTCGCCGAACGCCCTGGCCAGGGTGGACCGGAACGACACCGTGCGCACGGCGGGTTGCGGCGGCGGGGCGTCCGAGAGCTTGCTCGCAACGGACTTGGCCGCGGCGGCGCCGGGCATCACCGCCACGCCGACCGTCACCAGCATGCTGTCGGTCTCGTCGGCGTAGGTTGCGCGGAGGATGGCCGAGCACCGGCCGGCTGCCAGCACCCTGCCGGCCGCCGGGTCACTCGCGGAGACGCAGTTCGCCTGCCGCGAGATACCGACCCGGTAGGCCTTCAGAGACAGTCCCGACGTGGCTCCGAGCACGGCGGAAGGAAGCTGGTAGGAAACGGCTGGCGGAAAGATCTCGCCCGCCGGCATTGTCCGCCAGCGCCGCTCCATCTCCCAGCCGACGATCTGCTGCTGCTGGTTCGCGGTGAACCTGCGGGGGAGCAACTGGGCCGAGATGCCGGCCGCCGACCCGGCCAGGCCGGCAGTTCCGACGAAGAGCGCCGTCAGCGTGACGCCGAAGCGCCAGCCCCCGCGTCCGCGATCGGCTGGCGCCATGGTGACCTCGGTTCCTGGAGGTCCTGGCTTCGTCGCCACAGCAGGAATGCTACGGCCTGGCCAGGCCGCCCCGGGCTCAGTACGTGGGCAGGGACGGGTCCACCTGGTTGACCCAGGCCAGCACCCCGCCACCCACGTGCACCGCGTCAGCGAAGCCGGCGTTCTTGACGACGGCGAGGCATTCGGCGCTGCGGGCTCCGCTCTTGCAGTGCAGCACGATCCTGCGATCCTGCGGCAGCCGCTCCAGCGCCGACCCGCTCAGGAACTGGTCCTTCGGTATGAGCACGGCCCCCGGAATCGACACGATCTCGTACTCGTTCGGCTCCCTGACGTCCACGAGGAAAATCTTCTCGTCGGCGTCGAGCATGGTCTTGAGCTCGGTCGCGGTGATCGTCGACCCGGTCGCCGCGCGCTGCGCGTCTTCGGACACCGCGCCGCAGAACGCCTCGTAGTCGATGAGCTCGGTCACCGTCGGGTTCTTGCCGCACACCGGGCACTCCGGATCCTTCCTGACCCGCACCGACCGGTAGCTCATCTCCAGCGCGTCGTAGATCGTCAGCCGCCCGGCGAGCGGCTCGCCGATCCCGGTGATCAGCTTGATCGCCTCGTTCACCTGGATCGAGCCGATCGAGGCGCACAGCACGCCGAGGACACCGCCCTCTGCGCAAGACGGCACCATTCCCGGCGGCGGCGGCTCGGGGTAGAGGCACCGGTAGCAGGGGCCGTACTCGGCCCAGAACACGCTCGCCTGCCCGTCGAAGCGGTAGATCGATCCCCACACATACGGCTTGCCGAGGAGGACGCAGGCGTCGTTGACCAGGTAGCGGGTGGCGAAGTTGTCGGTGCCGTCCACGATCAGGTCGTACTGCGCGAAGATCTCCAGCGCGTTGTCCGAGTCGAGGCGCTCCGCGTGCAGCACCACGTTGACGTAGGGGTTGATCTCCGTGATGCTGTCTCGCGCGGATTCGGCCTTCGGGCGGTCCACGTCGGACTGCCCGTGGATCACCTGCCGTTGCAGGTTGGACTCATCGACCACGTCGAAATCCACGATGCCGAGTGTCCCCACCCCGGCCGCGGCGAGATACAGCAAGGCAGGCGACCCGAGACCGCCGGCCCCCACCACGAGCACCCGGGCGTTCTTCAGGCGCTTCTGGCCGGTCATCCCGACCTCCGGGATGATCAGGTGGCGGGAGTAGCGCTTGACCTCGTCAACAGACAGCTCTGCGGCCGGCGTGACCAGCGGTGGCAGCGACACTGTGCTTTCTCCTGGAATTGCCCGGGCGGGCGTCGTGGTCCGCGTGGGGCGCGGGTCCGCGCTCCACGGAGCGTAAACCAGTCAGGCCCCCGGCGCATTCCGCGATGTTCGCAGACCGGGCGACCCGCGACGTTCGCCGGAAATGTCACTGGCTCGGGGTACAACTCTCTCGAGGCCCGAGGCGGCGCCGCTGCCGGGGGCCGGCGAATCCCGCAGTGTCCGATCTGGCAGAGCTCGCTCCTTCCGGAGGTCCCATGCCACCATCGCGCCCGGTCTCACCAGGGGAACCGCGACAGGTCAGCTTACGATCCGCCGACCGCACGGTCCTGCCGCTCGTGCCCGGTCCGCCGCGGCAGACCAGGCCGCGGCCGCTGCCCGACGCCACGGCGGTGCGCCTCAGCACGGTCCCGGATTCGGCGCCGCCGTATGACGACGACGTCCCCCCGGGTAAAACGCGGTCCAGAGCAAAGGGCCCCGAGGCGACGCCGGGCGAGCCGGAACCGGACGAGCCGCGACCCGACCGGCCGGGACCAGACGAGCCGCGACCCGACCGGCCGAGAGCGGACCGGCCACCACAGGGCGTGCCGCCGAACCCGTCAGGGACGCGCCCGCGGCCGCCGGATCGCGCGGCCTGGCCCAGCCAGTTCGCTCAGGTCCTGGCCGAGACGCTGGCCGGATCACGGCCGCGAGGCCAGATCCGTCCCTGGGCCACCGATCAGGCCCTGCGGCGCATCCGCCAGCTCGGCCCGATGCTCGCAGCCCCGGCGGGCGGAGCCGCGCCGCGGGTCAGGCGCGTCGTGACGTCCCGCCCCGCGGCCGGCGTGGTGGAAATGACGGTGGTCGTGAGCGTCGGGCCGTCGTTCCGCGCGCTCGCGGTGCGCCTGGAGCGCGACGGTCCGGCCCGCACCGGGCCGAGCCGCACCGGGCCGGGTCCGGGTCCGGGTCGCACCGGCCCCGGGCGGTCGCCGCAGGCGGTGAACTGGGTGTGTACCGCGATCGAAGCCGCCTGACGTTGCCTGCCCCGGCGCCCATGCTCCAGCGCACGCTCCGCGCGACCCCGCTGGGGGCCGGCCCCGCTCGGGCCGCCTACCGGCCGGTTACCGCCGGCCGCCTACCGGTTACGCGGGTCGCCGTGGCACAGCTTGTACTTGCGGCCTGACCCGCACGGGCACGGGGCGTTGCGCCCGACCTTGGAGTAGTCGGGGCCGTCGGAGGACACGGCGCGCTGCTGCGTGGTGCCGCTCCCGTCGTCGCTCGGCGCCGTGTATTGCAGGCCACTCCGGCGCTGCGGGCGGGCCAGGCCGGGGGCGGCGAGCGCCGCCGGGACCCCGGGTCCGCTGGACGCACCGGGCTGCGCCGGCACGGCGTCCGACGGGCCGGACTGGCCGACGCTGCGGGCAGGCTGTGCTCCGGTCCTGGAGTGACGTCCCGGACGGGCCGGGGTGCCCCGCCCGCCGGAGGCCGCCGCGGCCGCGCCGGTTCCGGTGCCGGACGCCGCCGCGCCGCCGTTGGGCGTCGCGCCGCCGTTGGGCGCGATCACGAAGCTGCCGCGCGGTGCACCCACGGCGGCGCCCGGAGTCGCGTCCTCCACGACCGGGTCCTCCTGCCACTGCACCTGCAGGTTGAACAGGCTGGTGACGGACTCCTCCTTGATGCCCTCCATCATGGCGCTGAACATGTCGTAACCCTCGCGCTGGTACTCGATCAGCGGGTCGCGCTGCCCGTAGCCACGCAGGGCGATGCCCTCGCGCAGGTAGTCCATCTCATAGAGGTGCTCGCGCCACTTGCGGTCGAGCACCGACAGGACCACCCGCCGCTCGAGCTCGCGCATCATGTCCGGAGTCAGTTCCCGCTCGCGGCGCTCGTAGGCGGACATCGCGTCCTGCTGCACGATCTCAGTGATCAGATCGGCGGACAGCCCCGACCGGTCGCCGCCGACCTCATCGATCATCTGGTCGACGGTCATCCCGCCCTGGTACAACTGCCGGAACGCCCGCCATAGCTGGTCCAGGTCCCATTCCTCCGGGAACCCCTCGGCCGTCGCGCCCGCGACGTATCCGGCGATGACCTCCTGCAGCATGCCCTCGATCTGCGGCTTGAGGTCGGCACCCTCGAGTACCTGGCGCCGCTCGTCGTAGATGACGTGCCGCTGACGGTTCATCACGTCGTCGTACTTGAGCAGATCCTTGCGGATCTCGAAGTTCTGCTGCTCCACCTGCGTCTGGGCGGAACGGATCGAACGGCTGACGGTCTTCGACTCGATCGGGACGTCCGGCGGCGTCTTCAGCCACTCCATGATGTGAGCGACCTTGTCGGCGTTGAACATCCGCATCAGGTCGTCCTCGAGGGACAGGTAGAAGCGCGACTCACCGGGGTCACCCTGCCGCCCGGACCGGCCGCGCAACTGATCGTCGATCCGCCGGGACTCGTGCCGTTCGGTGCCGAGCACGTACAGGCCGCCGGCCGAGACCACCTCCTGGTGCTCCTCGGCCACGGCCCGCTTGGCCTTTTCGACCGCCTCGGGCCACGCGGCCTCGAAGTCCTCCGGCGTGTCGACCGGCGACAGCCCGCGCTGGTGCAGCTCCAGGTCGGCGATGAACTCGGGGTTGCCGCCGAGCATGATGTCGGTGCCGCGACCCGCCATGTTCGTCGCCACGGTAACCGCGCCCTTGCGGCCCGCCTGGGCCACGATGGCCGCCTCACGCTCGTGGTACTTGGCGTTCAGGACCTCGTGCGCAATGCCCTTGCGCTTGAGCATCCTGGACACCAGCTCCGACTTCTCGACGCTGGTGGTGCCGACCAGCACCGGCTGGCCCGCCTCGTGCCGCCCGGCGATGTCTTCCACCACGGCCTCGAACTTGGCCTGAACCGTCTGATAGACGACGTCGGGCTGGTCGGCGCGGATCATCGGCATGTTGGTGGGGATGGGCACCACGCCGAGCTTGTACGTCTGGTGGAACTCGTTCGCCTCGGTCATGGCCGTGCCGGTCATCCCGGCCAGCTTGTCGTAGAGGCGGAAGTAGTTCTGCAGCGTGATCGTGGCGAGTGTCTGGTTCTCGTCCTTGATCTGCACGCCTTCCTTGGCCTCGATGGCCTGGTGCATGCCCTCGCTGTAGCGCCGGCCGTGCAGGATGCGGCCGGTGAACTCGTCCACGATCAGGACCTCGCCGTTCATCACGACGTAGTCCTTGTCCTTCTTGTACAGCTCCTTGGCCTTGATGGCGTTGTTGAGGAAGCTGACCAGCGGGGTGTTCACCGACTCGTAGAGGTTGTCGATGCCGAGGAGGTCCTCGACCTTCTCGACGCCGGGCTCCAGGATGCCGACCGTGCGCTTCTTCTCGTCGACCTCGTAGTCGCCGTCCCCGTCCTCGCCGCGCCGCAGCCGCGGAGCGATCTTGGCGAACTCGAGGTACCAGCGGCTGTTCTGGTCGGCCGGGCCGCTGATGATCAACGGGGTCCGCGCCTCGTCGATGAGGATCGAGTCAACCTCGTCCACGATCGCGTAGTGGTGTCCGCGCTGGACGCACTCCTCCAGGCCCCAGGCCATGTTGTCCCTGAGGTAGTCGAAGCCGAACTCGTTGTTCGTGCCGTAGGTGATGTCGGCCGCGTACTGCTTGCGCCGTTCGTCCGGCTCCATCTGGGCCAGGATCACGCCCACCTCGAGGCCGAGGAACCGGTGGATGCGTCCCATCCACTCCGAGTCGCGCTTGGCCAGGTAGTCGTTGACCGTGATCACGTGCACGCCGTTGCCGGTCAGCGCGTTCAGGTAGGCGGGCAGCACCGCGGTGAGCGTCTTGCCCTCACCGGTCCTCATCTCGGCGATGTTGCCCATGTGCAGGGCCGCCCCGCCCATGAGCTGCACGTCGAAGTGCCGCTGGCCCAGGGTCCGGCGGGCGGCCTCGCGGACGGTCGCGAACACCTCGGGCAACAGGTCGTCCAGCGACTCGCCGTCCGCGAGCCGCTGCCTGAACTCGTCGGTCATCGCGCGCAGCTCGGCGTCACTCAGCGCCGCGAAGTCATCCTCGATCGAGTTGACCTGATCGGCTATCCGCTTGAGCTTGCGCAGGATCTTGCCCTCGCCGGCGCGGAGGACACTATCGATGATGGCTGGCACTTGCGTCGCGCTCCTCGCGGATCGTGTGGTTCCTGGCGCGGTGTGCCCGCTCTATAGCGGCCGCGCTGTGCTGACTGCGCCGTGCTGACTGCGCCAGGCGAGTAGCATCGCGGCGGGCTCCTCTGACACCGTGCCTACTGCCATGGTAGGCGAGACGCGGGGTGAAACCGAGCCCTCGCCGCGAGCCCGATACCCTTGGGGGGCAGGTGCTCCCGGCCGGAGCCCTGTCCGCAATGATAGGCACTCCGAGCAGCAGGTGAGTGCTTAGCCCGGAGGAGAGGAGCGGCACCAATGTCGGATCAGGTGGAGCCGGGCTCCGTCGGCAGCGTGGCCGCCGGCCCGGGACCCGCGGGTCTGGCCCGGGAGGCCGCGTTCGTGCCGCAGACCCCTGGCACCCCGGTCGCGTACCCGACGCCGTTCCACGGCCGGGCGGTGTCCTGGGTAGCGGTCTCGCTGATCATGATTGGCTTCCTTATCGGCGGCTTCGCGCTGATCTTCGGGCCCACCTGGTGGATGTTCTGGTTCGGCCTGGGCCTGGCCGGGGTCGGCGGCCTGATGGCGCTGGCCGTCAACATTTTCGAAGACTGGTACTAAACACTTCGCTCGCCCAAGCTGTTCCCGCCGGGTCGGCGCCGCATTCCATGATCAAGGTGACATACCGGACGATGCCCCTGCGTACTGCGTAGCGGCGGACAGCGCGGAGGGGGCCGCGCCGCCGGACAGCGCGGAGCGGGCCCGCGGCGGCGACCGGGCGAGGCGGGCGAGGCGGGCGGAAATGTCGGAACCTGCGGCTACGCTCATTTCGTGGCCGGACCCTCTTCCCCTGCCCCGCATCTGACTCCGCGGTTGACTCTGTCGCCGGATGACGTGCGGCTGATCACGCTCAGGGCACAGGGCTTGGTGGGCGCGGGAGCTCGGCGCGGCGGCGTTCCGGCGATGTTGCACCGGGTTGGCGCCGTGCAACTGGACACGATCAGCGTGCTGGCCCGCTCGCACGAGCTGGTTGCCTACTCCCGCCTCGGGCCCGTGCCCCGCGAGCGGATAGAGCGGGCCTACTGGCATCCGCGCCGGGCCACGGCGTTCGAATACTGGTCACACGCCGCCTGCATCCTGCCGATCGAGGAATGGCCCTACTACGGCTTCCGCCGGCGGGCGCTGAAGCGCCGCGGCATGCGCTGGCACCAGGTCCGTCCCAGCGTGTGCGACGAGGTGCTGGCCAAAATCCGCGCAGAGGGCCCGCTCACAACCAAGGATCTGGGCGGGGCCAAGAACGGCGGAGAGTGGTGGGACTGGTCGGAAACGAAGGTGGCGGTGGAGTGGCTGCTGGACACCGGGGAGGTCATCTGTGCTCGCCGGATCGGCTGGCGGCGCGTGTACGACCTGCCGGAGCGGGTGCTGCCGCCAGACGTGCTCGCCGCCGATCCCTCAGACGAGGAGTGCGTCGTCCACCTTGCCGGGGTCGCGGCCCGCGCGCTCGGCGTGGTCACCCGGGCTGACCTCGCCGACTACCAGCGGCTGCGCTGGGGCGGCGCCGGCCAGCGTCAGGATGGCCAGGACATCGAGCCGGACGACGCTGCGGCCGCGGCAGGACTGGTGCCGGTCGAGATCGCCGGGCCGCTGCCGCGCGCCTCGGTCCGGGCCTGGGCCGATCCGTCGGCCCTGGCCGAGCACGGCAGTCCGCCGCCCGGCCGGCACCGGGTCACGCTGCTGTCCCCGTTCGACTCGCTGATCTGGGACCGGAAGCGGACGCTGCGGATGTTCGGCTTCGCGCACAGCCTGGAGGCGTACGTGCCACAGTCCAAGCGGGTGCACGGCTACTACACGATGCCGCTGCTCGCCGGCGGCCGCCTCGTGGGCCGGGTCGATCCGGCGCGCAGCGGGCGGACCCTGGTCGCCCGCCAGCTCACGCTGGACAAGGCGGCAGCCGCCGAGCCGATGGCCCGCGCGCTGACGGAGGCCGCGGCGTGGGTTGGCTGCGACAACGTCGAACTCGGCCGCGTGGAGCCCGTCGGGCTCGAACCAAGGCTGCGCAAGGCGCTGTCAGACCCGGCCTAACTGAACTCGATGAGCTTCTCCCGCACCGCGACCATGACCGCCTCCATCCTGGAGTGGATCTGCAGCTTCTCCAGAATGTTGCGAACGTGGTTTTTGACGGTGTTCTCGGAGATGAACAGCTCCTTGGCGATGTCACGGTTGTTCATGCCGCGCGCGACCAGCTTGAGCACCTGCATCTCGCGCTCGGTGAGCCGGGGCGCGGGCAGCTCCTGGGCGCGTTCCTCGTCGTCGCGCCGGGCCAGGGTGGCGAACTCGGTGAGCAGCTTGCCGGCCATCGACGGATTGATGAGGGACTGGCCGCCGTGCACGGCCCGGACGGCATCGGCTACCTCGTCGAGCGGGATGTCCTTGAGCAGGTAGCCGCTGGCCCCGGCCCGGATGGCCTCGAAGAGATCCTCCTCCTCGTCGCTGATCGTCAGGATGATGATCTTCGCGCTCGGAGCGGCCTCCTTCATCGCCCGGCAGGCCTCGATCCCGCTGCTGCGGGGCATCCGGATGTCCATGAGGACGACATCGGGCAGCGACTCGGCCGCCTTCTCGACCGCCTCGGCACCGTCACTGGCCTGGCCGACCAGCTCGATGTCCTGCTCCTCCTCCAGCACCATCTCCAGGCCCCGGCGGAACAACGCGTGGTCGTCCACGATCATCGCGCGAATCGGCTCCGCTTGCGGTGACGCATCCGGCGGGGCCGGGCTGGCGCCGGGACTGCCGCCCATGATGCTTCCTCCCTCATAAAGCCGCGATGGTGGCCGGGCACCACCGCTGCGCAGGCATAGATGCTCAGATCCGCGGTGCCGTGTGATCAAACTCTCGCCGACCGGCGCCCGCAACGCAAGCGACGCTACCGGGCGACGAATTGCGCCGCCTTCTCGGCCCGGCCGTTGTCCCTGCCGAGCCCGGCGCCCTGCGACGGCTGACCGATCTCGCCCTCTGCCACCTCTTCTACCAGGCGAATTACCCCGTACTGGTAACCACGCCGCTTATATACAACGCTCGGACGGCCGTCTTCGGTGTCACGGAACAGGAAGAAGTCGTGACCCACCAGTTCCATCTCCAACAGGGCCTCGTCGATGGCCATAGGCCGCGCGAGGTGGAACTTCTCCCGCACCACGAGCGGGCCGTTGCCCTGCATCTCGATTGGGACAACATCACCTTCGTCATCGGCCGGCCCGACGTCGCCAGCGGCTTCCTCCGCCTCCGGCGCCCTCTGGCCGGGCACCGAGGGCAGCCCGGCCGCCGGGTCCTTGGCCGCGGGCAGATCGGTCACCCGGACGGCCGAGTGCCCGCCATGGCGGCACTTGCGCCGGTCGCCCGCTCGCCGCAGCCGCGACTCCAGCTTGGAGAACGCCATGTCCAGAGCGGCGTAGCGATCCTCGGCCGACGCCTCGGCCCGGATCGCGGGCCCGCGCGAGGAGATGGTCAGCTCCACGCGCTCCCTGCGCCCCGACTGGCGCGGATTGCGCTCGGTCGAGACCTCCACATGGACCCTGATCGCCTTCTGATCCAGCTTCTCGATCCTGGACAGCTTCGCCGTGGCCTGCTTGCGGAACCGATCATGCACATCCGTGCCCTGACCGTTGAAGATGATGTTCACCTAGGGAACC
>Ga0335073_10004606_pt1 | contig 19281 bp, 17 predicted proteins | sample Lox_Sample_22_FD_207093 | JGI IMG/M metagenome (GOLD analysis project Ga0335073, IMG submission 207093) | Soil microbial communities from Loxahatchee National Wildlife Refuge, Florida, United States - Lox_Sample_2.2 | ecosystem: Environmental > Terrestrial > Soil > Wetlands | place: USA...
CGGCATCGCGGACACGGTTGCTCGCAATTTGGAACGCCGGCTTGCCGGCGAGGCTCCCTTCGCTGTCCCGCCCCGCCTGTCACTCGGCGCTCTGCTGCTGCGTATGGTTCGAAATTGGCTACAACGCGCGCTGCCCCGTTCGTGACCCGCGGGCGGCAGCCTTGATGCCGGGAGCGTAACGGAACCTGGTAACTGCAATCCACGATCGGAGAAGCGCGAGTCAGACGCACCGTGTCATTGCGCGGAGCGCGAGCGAAGTGTGGCGGGACCAAGCAAGCCCGGTCGGGCAGCCGCACGCGGGTTCGTGCGCCCGCCTTAACAAGGTTGCTGCGGCCCCTGCGGGCCTCGCAATGACATTGGGACCGAGCAATCCGGCGCTATGCCGCCGTGCCACACCGGTGCATACTCGCAGCAGGGTAAACAAGCTTTGGGGGTGATCGCCGGTGGCACAGCCGCAACGCGACATGCGACGCGCCGCCTTGCGCGCCAGTCCATTGTTTCAGGCGATGCAGCCGGATGAGCTGGATGCCATCCTCGAATTTGCCATCGAACGTCGGGCCCGCCGCGGCCAGATCGTGTTCCAGAAAGGCGATACCGGTTCGTCCCTGATGGCGGTGCTGATCGGGCGCGTGCGCATCAGCGCGGTGAACGCCGAGGGCAAGGAGATCACCCTTAACGTGATCGATCCCGGCCAGGTGTTCGGCGAGATTGCCTTGCTCGACGGCCAGCCACGCAGCGCCGATGCCACCGCGATCGAGGACACCACCCTGCTGGTGATCGAGCGCCGCCATTTCATGCCGTTTCTCGCGAGCAATCATAATCTCACGGCCCGCATGCTCGCCGTCCTGTGCGAACGCCTGCGCAGCACCAGCATCGCGTTAGAGCAAATTGCCCTGTTCGATTTGGAGGCGCGGCTGGCGCGGCTGATTTTGAAACTGGCAGCGGATTACGGAAAGCCGACGGCGGACGGCATGCGCATCGAACTGAAGCTGTCGCAGCGAGACATCTCCAACCTGGTGGCTGCCTCGCGCGAAAGCGTCAACAAGCAGCTCGCCGAATGGCGCGACAGCGGCGTGCTGACCTTCGACAGCGGCTATATCACCCTGCACGAGAGCAATGCGTTGCAGGCTTTGGTGGAACCGCGCTGAGGCAGGGCTTGCTTATCGCAGAACCCGTTGCAGGAAGCGGCCGAAATCGCGGTTGGACAAGGCACGCACTGCGTTGTCGCGGCCGATCGGATAGGGCCGGCCGGAGACGCACAGCGCCAGGATAGCCGCGCGTGTGTACGGTCCGAGCATCGGCAGCCAGGTGCGCTCATCCCACACCGAGCCGTCGCCCGCCACGCGAAACCGGCAGGCGGACAGATTGCGACCGATTATCCGGCGCTGCATGCCGCCATCCCATTGGTGCACGGCGCCGGGATAAGCGATTATCTCCACGCTGCTGCCGCCCGATCGCAGATCGGCGGCGATCTGCTTGCAGCGGTCGGGACGGATCAGCTCGTCATCCGCGCCATACAGCATCAACAGCGGCGCGCCGGTCGTGCGGCTGTTGTCGAAGCGGGCGATGCAGGGCGCGTAAAATGCCACGTGTCCGACGAACCGCAGTGCCGGCAGTGCCAGCGCATCCGCAAACTGTGCGTATAACGCGTAGGTGGTCGCCATGCCGCCCCAGGAGAATCCCGCCAGCGCCACGTGATGCGCATCGATCTCCGGCCGCGACGCGAGATAGCGTAGCGCCGCATAGGCATCCGCCACGAACATCGTTTCGGTGATGTTGATCACGCGGCCGGTGAAGCTTTCGGCAAGATCGCGGCGCGCACCGAAGGTATCCACCACCAACACCGCCACGCCCATCGCAGCAAGCTGCGGGCCGTAGACGTTGCCGCGCTGGTAGACCAACCCGGCAGCGCCATGCAGCAATACGACCGCTGGTGTGGTGTGATCGGGCTTCGCGTCCGGCGGCAGATAAAGCTGGGCGGGAACGCTCGCCGGCGGCGGGTTCCGCGCGATGTCGGCCGGCGTGAACGGGCTGTCGCTGGGAAACGACACGGTCCGCGGCGTGATGTTCACGACACTGGCCGGATCGGGCCACGGATCGGTGATATGCGGCGCAGCCATCGCAGGGCAGATCAACAGGGCAATCGACAGCAGAAGGACGGCGATACGGATCACACCGTCAACTTGCACCGGCATGCGACCGGCGCACAATGGTCCAAGCCACAGGGAAACGGAGGAACGCCGAATGCCGCGCCAGCAGATCACATCCGAGCGCATCGGCAGGCCGAGTGGCCATTTCTCGCAGGCGATCGCGACGCAAGCGAATGGGCGACTGGTGTTCATCTCCGGCATGACCAGCAAGCGCGCCGACGGCAGCATCGCCGGGGTTGGTGACATCGCGGCGCAGACGCGACAGATGTGCGAAAATGTGAAGGCGGCGGTGGAGGCGGCCGGCGGTGCCATGGCCGATATCTGTCGGGTTGACGTCTATGTCCGCAGCATGCGCGACTTCGATACCATTCATAAGGTGCGGCGCGAGTATTTTCCTGATCCGCCGCCCGCCTCGACAATGGTGGAGGTGAGCGGCTTTACACATCCTGACTATCTGATCGAGATGAACGCGATCGCCGTGGTGGCGTGAGCGGCGGGCGCTCTTGCACCCTGCGGCGCCGCCCGTTGCTTCCCGGTCATTGCGTTCCTTCCGTGTCATTGCGATGCACGCAGGGCAAGCAATCCAGGTCACGCCGGTGGGCGGCGTTCGAACGTTCACGTGACCGGGATTGCTTATGCATGCCTGGAATTCCGTCTACCGGGCCTGGCAAGAAAGGCGAACAAGCTCCCCCGCGCTGCCGTCCCGGAGCCGTTGTTTCATTTAACCGCGGGTCGGCCGTCAGGCCGGTGGCAACCCGCAATGAAAGAGGATCGCAACGCCGTTTAGTTTGACGCCGTTACTCGGGCACGTTCGCCGCCAACTCCGCCAGCCACGCATCGGCATTGCCGTCCGACGGTGCGCGCCAATCGCCGCGTGGCGATAGCGAGCCGCCGGCACTCACCTTCGGGCCGTTCGGCATCGCGCTGCGCTTGAACTGGCTGAATGCGAAGAAGCGGCGCAGGAACATCTCCAGCCAGTGGCGGATCTGCGGCAGGTCGAACGCGCGGCGGCGCTCGCGCGGGAAATGCGGCGGCCACTCGCCACGGTCCGCATCCTCCCACGCCTGCAATGCCAGGAACGCCACCTTCGACGGCGGAAACCCGTAGCGCAGCGTATAAAACAGGGCGAAGTCCTGTAGTGCGTAGGGACCGATCGTGGCTTCGGTACTCTGCGGCGTTTCACCCTCGGCGGCGGGAATGAGTTCGGGCGAAATTTCGGTTGCCAGGATCGCGTCGAGCGTATCCAGCACCTCCGGCGCGAACTGCCGGGAATTGATCACCCAGCGGATCAGGTGCTGGATCAGCGTCTTGGGCACGCCCGCATTGACATTGTAGTGCGCCATCTGGTCGCCGACGCCATAGGTGCACCAGCCCAACGCCAACTCGGACAGGTCGCCGGTGCCGATCACGATGCCGCCGTGATGGTTCGCCAACCGGAACAGATAATCCGTGCGAAGGCCGGCCTGAACGTTTTCGAAGGTGAGGTCGTAGATCGGCTTGCCGTCGGCATAGGGGTGATGGATGTCGGCCAGCATGCGCTCGGCCGCGGGGCGGATATCCAGCTCTTCGGCCGTGACATCCAGCGCCTTCATCAGCCGCCATGCGCTGTCCCGCGTGAGCGACGACGTGCCGAAGCCAGGCATCGTGTAGGCATGGATATTCCGCCGCGGCAACCCCAGGAGATCGAACGACTGCGCGCAGACGATCAGTGCCTGAGTTGAATCAAGTCCCCCGGAAACCCCGATCACCGCATGGTTGATCCCAACGGCGCGCAACCGCTGCGACAGCCCCGATACCTGGATGTTGTACGCCTCATAACAATCCTGCTCCAGACGTTCGCGCTCCACCGGCACGAACGGGAAACGTTCGACGCGGCGGCGCAAGCCGATATCGCCGGTCGGCGGATCGACGCGGAACGGCACCACCCGAAACTGGCGTTCATTCCGCCGGCGGTTGGTGTCGAACGATCCCATATGCAGGCGTTCCTGCGCCAGCAGGTCGAGGTCGATATCGGCAATCGCGGCGCCATGGTCGCTGGGGAAGCGCTCGGTCTCGGCCAGTGTGTTGCCATTCTCGAACACCGATGCCTGGCCGTCCCAGGCCAAATCCGTGGTGGATTCTCCGGCGCCGGCCGCGGCATAGAGGTAAGCCGCGAGACACCGCGCCGACTGCGACCGGCACAGCAGACGGCGCGTCTCCGCCTTGCCGATGGTGATGTTGCTGGCGGACAGATTTGCCAGCACCGTCGCCCCTGCCAGCGCTGCCTCACTGCTCGGCGGCGCCGGCACCCAGATATCCTCGCAGATCTCCGCGTGCACCATGAAACCGCGCAGGTCGTCGGCGGCGAATAACAGATCGGATCCGAACGGAACGCGCCGCCCGGCCACCGCGATCTCCCCAGCCGCGCCATCGCCGGAGACGAAATGGCGCGGCTCGTAGAACTCGCGGTAATTGGGAAGGTGGATCTTGGGCACCACACCGAGCAATGCACCACGGTGGATCGCCAGCGCGCAATTATACAGCGCGCCCCGATGCCGCAACGGCGCACCGACCAGCAGCAGCGGCATTAGCTCCCTCGACGCGTCGATCAGGGTCTCGATCGCGGCCTCCACGCCGTCGAGCAATGTTACCTGTTGCAGCAGGTCGCTGATCGCGTAGCCGGAGACGCCAAGTTCCGGAAACACCGCGAGTGCCACGGCCTGGCGATCGCACTCACCGGCCAGCCGCAAAATGGCCTGCGCGTTGGCGGCAGGGTCGGCGAGCGTGGTGCGCGTCGTGCAGGCGGCGACGCGAGCGAAGCCGTGGCGATACAGCGAGCGGAAGTCCCGCGAGGACATGGATGCCGATCCGACTGTGCGACAAGCGCAATATGGGGCGACCAGGCGGGCCTCGTCATCCCCGGCCCTACAACCCAACCGTACTAGCCTGCTCGCAGCGTCGTGAGCGGCGAATCCCGTCGCGGATCGCCTACAAGGAACGGCACCAGCCCGCGCCGGACGCGTTCTGCACCAACGCCGCGGCCCGCCGGGCCGTCACTGTCAGACTGCGTGAGGACCCATGCCGACCAATCCCTTGCACGACAACCCCGACCGCGAGCAACGCGTGCGCGAGCGCGCCTATCATTTGTGGGAAGCGGACGGAAAACCGCATGGCAGGGATGTGGAATACTGGCAACGCGCCCGCGAATTGGTTGCAATCGAAGACAATGGCGATGCCGGCCGCCTGCCCAATCCGCAGTACCGCGCGGACTCCATACGCGAGACGAGCGTCGAGGCCGCCGAAATCCAGGAAAACCTGGGTGATTTCCCCGATCGTTTCGCTGACCAGGGCGAGGTTCAGCCGACGCCGGCCCCCGTGCACAGCCCGCGCCGGCGTCGTGCCGCCCCGGTCGCAACCGCCCGGAAGCCGGCAGCGAAGCCGAAAAAACCCAGGTAGGCGCAACGACATTTCCTCGGCCTTTCCGCGAATCCGCCGCGTTGTTGCCACACCCGTGAGCAACCTTTCCGGCCGACAAGCGGAACCAACCCCGCCGGGGAGATCCCATGCGTTTCCTTCGCACCTATGGTCGCGTCTTGCTCGCGCTTGGCCGCGACCTCCGCATTGCCGGATTGCTCGCGGCCGCCAACCTGCTGGTTGCCGGCCTGCAATTCCTCGACCCGGTCCTGTTCGGCCGCGTCGTCAATCTGCTGTCCCGCTCCGACAAGATGCCGCACGCAACATTCTGGCACAGCGCGGCGATCTTGCTCGGCATCTGGGCCTGCGTTGGCCTGGTGGGCATCGGCAGCAACATCGTGGTCTCGGTGCAGACCGAGCGGCTGTCGCATCGCCACCGCATCCGTGCCATGAGCGCGTATTTCCGTCACGTGCTGATGCTGCCGCTGTCCTTCCACGGCGAATCCCATTCCGGCCGCGTGATCAAGACCATGTTGACCGGCACCGACGCGTTGTTCGGTTCCTGGCTGGTGTTCTTCCGCGACCAGCTCTCCACCTTCCTGTCCGCCGTCGTCCTGCTGCCGCTCACGTTGTTCTTGAACTGGCGGCTGGCGCTGGTGCTCATCGTGATGGTGTGCGTGTTCATCGCGATCACCGCCTTCGTGGTGCGCCGCACGGAAGCGGCGCAGCGCCGCGTGGAGGGTCATAACACCGCGCTCGCCAGCACGACGCAGGACGCGCTGTCCAACGTGATGGTGGTGCAGTCCTTCACCCGCCTGCAGGCCGAGCTGCGCATGTTCGGCGATATCGCCCGCGAGTTGATCCGCAACCAGTTCCCGGTGCTGAACTGGTGGGCGCTGGTCAACGTCATGACCCGCGCGGGCAACACGATCTCGGTGATCGCCATCGTCCTGGTGGGCACCTGGCTGCACATGAACGGCCAAGCGTCCTTGGGCGAGATCGTCAGCTTCATGGGCATCGCCATGCTGCTGCTGGGCAAGCTGGAAACCGCCGGCGCCTTCGTCTCCTCGCTGTTCTTCAAGCTGCCGCAGATCGAGCAATTCTTCGCGGTGATGGACGCCCGCAGCCTGGTGCCGGAAGCGCCCGATGCCCGCCGGCTGGAGGTGGCGCGCGGCGAGGTGCGGTTCGAGGATGTCTCCTTCGCCTATCCAGGCGGCGTCCCGGTGCTGAACCGCCTGTCCTTCACCGCGCGGCCCGGGACGTCGGTTGCGTTGGTGGGCCACACCGGCGCTGGCAAGACCACGACCATGGCATTGCTGCAGCGCATGTGGGACCCGACCGACGGTCAGATCCTGATCGACGGCCAGAACCTGCGCGGCGTGACGCTGGACAGCCTGCGCCGCTCGATTGGCACCGTGTTCCAGGAAAGCCTGCTGTTCAACCGGTCGATCCGCGACAACCTGCGCGTGGGCAATCCGGACGCGACCGACAAGGAGGTAGAGCATGCCTGCCGCATGGCCGACGCGCATGAGTTCATCATTCGCCAGCCGCAGGGTTACGACACCATGATCGGCGAGCGAGGCGCGACGCTGTCCGGCGGACAGCGCCAGCGGCTGGCGATCGCCCGCGCACTGCTGAAGGACCCGCCGATCCTGATCCTGGACGAGGCAACCAGCGCGCTGGACGCCGCCACCGAGGCGAAGGTCGGCCGCGCCCTGAAAACGCTGATGGCCGGCCGCACCACGTTCATCATCGCCCACCGCCTGTCCACGGTGCGCGACGCGGACGAGATTCTGGTGTTCGACAACGGCCGGATCGTAGAGCAAGGCGGGTTCAACGAACTGCTGGTGCGCAATGGCAGGTTCGCCGCGCTGGTCGAGAGCCAGTTGACGCCGCGTCCCGAACTGATGGCCGCCGATTAGGCATTGCCGCAGCATGGATCTTCCCTCCCCTCGGGAGAGGGGTGCGTCCTCAACGAAGACTCCATTGGGACGCACCCCTCCCCCAGCCCCCTCCCGCAAGGAGCGGGGGTGTGCCTTCCGCCAGCAGTGCCGACGGACCACGCGCTATGACTCGCGGGGACGGCGCATCCTGTGCCAACCTTTTGCCGAACGGTGTCACGGAGCTCCCATGCCGCCCCGTCCCTGGCAGGCCAATGTTTACGCTGCCCTGAAAGCCGCCGGCATCCGCCACATCGGTTACGTGCCCGACGCCGGGCATGTGCACCTGATCGAGGCCGCCCATGCCGACCCGGACATCCACGCCATTGTGCTGACCACCGAGGAGGAGGGCATCGCGCTGGCCGCCGGCGCCTGGCTCGGCGGGCAACGAGCCGCGCTGCTGATGCAGTCCTCCGGCGTCGGCAACTGCATCAACATGCTGTCGCTGCCGGTGAACTGCCGCATGCCGTTCTTCACCCTGGTGACGATGCGTGGCGAGTGGGCCGAGTTCAACCCGTGGCAGGTGCCGATGGGCGCCGCCACTTCGACCGTGCTCGCCGCCGCCGGCGTCCATGTCCGCCGCGCCGAGAGCCCGGAAAACGTGGGTGAACTCGTCGCCGCCTCCGCCGCGCTGGCCTTCGACAGCCAGGTTCCGGTCGCGGTCCTGCTGTCCCAACGGCTGATCGGCGCCAAGGTGTTCGTGAAATGAGCCCGCGCAACGACGGCACCATCGACCGCCGCGCCGCCGTCGCCACCCTGCTGCGCGATCCGGGCGAGCTACTGGTGGTCAGCGGTCTGGGCGCCCCGACTTACGACGTCGCCGCAGCCGGCGACCGCGCGCTGAACTTCTATCTGTGGGGTGCCATGGGGGGCACTGCCATGGTCGGGCTGGGCCTCGCGCTGGCGCAGCAGCACCGGCGCGTGCTGGTGCTCACAGGGGATGGCGATATGCTCATGGGCATGGGGTCGCTCGCCACCATTGCCGCGGCCGGCGCGCCCAACCTGGCCATCGCCGTGCTGGACAACGCCCGCTACGGCGAGACCGGCGCCCAGCACAGCCACACCGCACTGACCGCCGACCTGGAAGCGATCGCAGCCGGCTGCGGCTGGAAGCTCACCACCACCGCCCGCAGCATGGCCGACGTCGACCCTCTGCGCGACCGCCTGCGCCGCGAGCCGCTGTTCGCCGTGCTGCGCATCGCCCCGGAGGAGCAAGCGCGGCATCTGCCGCCGCGGGACGGCGCCCACCTGACCGACCGTTTCCGGCGCGCCCTGGGGGTTGCCGACCAGTAGACCGGCCGCCGCAATTCGCCCTCTGTTTCAATGTGTATCGCGGTGTTGCAGGCCGCGGAAATCCGCCACTTGACGCTGGCGAAGACGGGCGATTTCGCTGACAATGCAAAGCTTAGGGAAATGATGGCCCGGATATGGGGCCGGTCAGCCTGTCCGGGTGTGGGGAAGTACGCCGTGCAGCAATTTAAGGACGAGTCGGGCCCGAGTTTCGGGTCGGACGATAATGACGAAACATTCAAACCGGGGCAACGCTGGGCGCGTTGGCATCGCATGCCTGCCGCCGCTGGCCTGATCCTTATCGCTGCCGCGCTGCTGTTGACCATGCGCCACCCGAGCGCCCAGCCGAGTCCGCCGTCGGCGGCTGCCGCACCCGCGGTTCCGGTCGTCGTCACCAGGTCCACGCGGCAGGACGTGCCAGTGTGGCTCCAGGGCCTCGGCACGGTGCAGGCACTCAACACGGTCCTCGTGCGTGCCCGGGTAGACGGTACGTTGGAAAAATTCCCCGTCACCGAGGGCCAGCTCGTCAAGCAGGGCGACTTGCTCGCGGTGATCGATCCGCGCCCCTACAAAGCGGCGTTGGATCAGGCCGTGGCGAAGCAGGCGCAGGACGCGGCGCAGCTCGCCAATGCGCAGCTCGACCTGCACCGCTATGCCATGCTGGCAAAGAAGGATTTCGCCTCGCGACAGCAGGTGGACACGCAAACGGCGATGGTGAACCAGTTCACCGCCGCCCTGAAAGGTGACGATGCGGCAATTGAGAGCGCGCAGCTCAACCTGAGCTTCTGCTACATCACCGCGCCATTCGACGGGCGCATCGGGCTGCGCCAGGTCGATCCCGGCAACCTGGTGCATGCCACCGATGTTGGCGGCATCGTCACGATCACCGAGGTGCATCCGATCAGCGTGGTGTTCACCCTGCCGCAGGGCGACCTGCCGCCAATTCTGGATGCGATGGCAAAGCGGAAGCTGGAGGTCGCCGCGTGGTCCAGCGGCGACAGAGAGAAGCTTTCCACCGGCACGCTGCTGACGCCCGACAACGCGATCGACACGACCACCGGCACGATCAAGCTGAAGGCCACGTTCCCAAACCTGGACAACAAGCTTTGGCCCGGCCAGTTCGTCGACGCCCAACTGCTGTTGCAAACGGAGGAGAACGCCGTCGCCGTGCCGGCCCCGGCGGTGCAGCACGGTCCGAGCGGTCTCTACGTTTATGTCGTGAAGCCGGACTCGACGGTACAGCGACAGGCGATCGTGGCGGAGGACCGCGGCCCGGTGATGACCGTCACCAAGGGCCTGGATGCGGGTGAGACAATCGTGCTGGACGGGCAGTCGCGGCTTGAGAACGGCATCCACGTGATGGCGAACACGGGCGGGGCGAAAACCGCACAGGCCGGGGGCTGACGCCGTGAGCATCTCCACCCCTTTCATCAAACGCCCAATCGCGACCTCGCTGGTGATGGCGGCGCTGGTGCTGGTGGGTATCGCCGCCTATCCGCTGCTGCCGGTCGCGCCGTTGCCGCGCGTCGACTTTCCCACCATCGTCGTCTCCGGTCAGCTTCCTGGCGCAAGTCCCGCCACCATGGCGGCAACGGTGGCGCAGCCGCTGGAAACCCAGATCGCGCAAATCCCCGGTGTGGCGCAGCTCACGTCCGTGAGCATCCTGGGCATCACCAACGTCACGGTGCAGTTCGATCTCGATCGCAATATCGACGGCGCCGCTGGTGACATTCAGGCCGCCATTCAGGCCGCCAGCGCGCAGCTGCCAAAAATCATGCCCGGACCGCCGACCTATCGGAAGGTCAACCCGTCCGACGCCCCGGTGATGATCCTGGCAGCGCAATCCGATGCGTTGCCGCTGACCCAGGTGGATGATTACGCCGAAAACGTGCTGTCGCAGCAGATCTCGCAGATCGCCGGCGTGGCGCAGGTGCTGATCGGCGGCCAGCAAAAGCCTTCGGTGCGGGTGCAGGTCGATCCGGAGAAGCTCGCCTCGATGGGGATGACGATCGAGGACGTGCGCAATCTGTTGGTCAATGCCACGACCAACGCGCCCAAAGGCAGCATCGACGGCGAGCATAAGGCCTATACCGTTTACGACAACGACCAGATGACCCGTGCGGCGGAATACAACAACGTCGTACTGGCCTACCGCAACGGTGCCGCCGTCCGCGTGCGTGACATCGGCACCGCGATCGACGGGCCGGAGAACCGCTTGCTCGCCGCTTGGCAGAACGGCAAGCGCGGCATCCTGCTGATCATCTTCAAGCAGCCCGGCGCCAACGTCATCGACACGGTAGAGCGCATCAAGGCGGCACTGCCGCGGCTGGAGGCGTCGATCCCGCCATCGATCCATGTCAGCACCATCATGGATCGCACGGTCACCATCCGCGCCTCGGTGAAGGACGTGCAGTTTACTCTGGTGCTCGCCGTCTGCCTCGTGGTGATGGTGATCTTCCTGTTCTTGCGCAACGTCTGGGCCACGATCATTCCCAGCACCACAGTGCCGGTCGCGCTGATCTGCACCTTCGGCGTGATGTACTTGCTCAATTACAGCCTGGACAACCTGTCGCTGATGGCGCTGACGCTGGCGGTGGGATTCGTCATCGACGACGCCATCGTGATGCTCGAGAACATCTTCCGCCACGTGGAAGAGGGCATGAAACCGATGGAGGCGGCGATCAAGGGCGCCGGCGAAATCGGCTTCACCATCGTCTCCATCAGTTTTTCCCTGGTTGCGGTGTTCATTCCCTTGCTTGCCATGGGCGGCATCGTCGGCCGCTTGTTCCGCGAGTTCGCGGTGACGGTGACCGCTGCGGTACTGGTGTCGGCCTTCGTCTGCCTGACGCTGACGCCGATGATGTGCTCGCGCTTCCTGCACCACGACACCAGCCGGCATGGCTGGGCGTACCGGATGATCGAGGGCTTCTTCACCGGCATGATCGCCGGCTACCGGCGCACGCTGGACATCGCCCTGCGCCACCATTTCATCACGCTGCTGGCGTTCATTGCCACGGTCAGCCTCAGCGTCTACCTCTATATCGTCATCCCGAAAGGCTTCTTCCCGCCGCAGGACAACGGCATCGTGCTGGGCGTGACCGAGGCGGCGCAGGACATCTCCTTCAAGGAAATGATGAACGTCCAGCAGCGCCTGGGCGACATCGTTGCGGCCGATCCCGACACCGCGGCCTATGTCTCCTCGATGGGCGGCGGCTTCGCCGGCGCGACCAACAACCAGGGCCGGTTGTTCATCGCCTTGAAACCGATCGAGCAACGCGTCGGCGGGTCGCTGCAAGACTACATCAATCGCCTGCGTCCCAAATTCGCCCAGGTCCTCGGCGGCAAGTTGTTCTTGCAGCCGATCCCCGACGTTCGCGTCGGCGCCCGACCGAGCAAGACCGAGTACCAGTACACCTTGCAGGACGCGAATCTGAGCGAGCTGTACCAGTGGGGACCGAAAATCCTGTCCCGCTTGCAGGCGTTGCCGATGCTGCGCGATGTGACCAGCGACCAGCAGGACGGCGGCACCACCGCAACACTGGTGATCGACCGCGACGCCGCCGCGCGGTTCGGCGTGCAGCCGCAGGTGGTCGACGACACGCTGTACGACGCGTTCGGCCAGCGCCAGATCACGCAGTACTTCTCGCAGGTGAACTCCTACCACCTGATCCTGGAAGTGCCGCCCGACATGGCCGGTGACCCGGCGACGCTGGACAAGCTGTACGTGCATTCCGCCTCCGGCCAGGCCGTGCCGCTGTCGAGTTTCGTGCACTGGAGCACACTGCCGGTGCAGCCGTTGTCGATCAGCCACCAGAGCCAGTTCCCGGCAGTGACGATCTCGTTCAACCTGGCACCCGGTGCATCGCTCGGCGAAGCGGTCACCGCCATCCAGGACTCGGTGCGTCAGATGGGCGTGCCGATCACGGTGGCCGGTTCGTTCCAGGGGACGGCCCAGGCGTTCCAGTCCTCGCTGGCAAGCCAACCCTATCTGATCGCGGCGGCGCTGATCAGCGTCTACATCATCCTGGGCATTCTGTACGAAAGCTACATCCTGCCGCTGACCATCCTGTCCACGCTGCCGTCGGCTGGCGTCGGCGCGCTGCTGACGCTGCTGTTGTTCCACTACGACCTGTCGGTGATCGCGCTGATTGGCGTGATCCTGCTGATCGGCATTGTGAAAAAGAACGGCATCATGATGGTGGACTTCGCCATCACCGCCGAGCGGCGCGACGGACTGACGCCGTTCGACGCCATTCGCCAGGCCTGCCTGCTGCGCTTTCGCCCGATTTTGATGACCACGATGGCGGCAATGCTGACCGGCGTGCCCTTGATGCTGGGCACCGGCGCGGGATCGGAACTGCGCCGGCCTTTGGGCTTCGCCATGGTGGGCGGGCTGGCACTGAGCCAGTTGCTGACGCTTTACACCACGCCGGTCATCTACCTGTACCTCGACAGGCTGCAGCACTGGCTGGTGCCGAAGCGCCACCGTCTGCCGATCCTGGCGCAGAAGATGGGATCCGCGGCGGACTGACATCGGGGCTCGAGGAAAAGACGGCGCAATCGTCCCAGCCGACCCCTGTTGCCACGGATCGATCCGCGGTAGATGCCGTGTTGATCTCCGGGGCAGACCCGGGGACACGGCCCGGCCGTAGCGGGCAGCCTCGATGACCAGCGCGCAGTACCCGAGGGACAGCATGGATTTCGACCTGACCGATGAACAACGCCTGCTCAAGGACAGCGTCGATCGGCTGATCGCAGAGCAATACGCGTTCGAGCAACGCAAGAAATACCTGGGCGAAGCCACGGGCTGGAGCTCCGCCGTCTGGAACCGCTATGCCGAGCTCGGCTTGCTCGGCCTGCCGTTTGAGGAAAAGTTCGGCGGCTTCGGTGGCGGCGCGGTGGAGACCATGATCGTCATGGAAGCCTTCGGCCGCGGCCTCGTGCTGGAACCTTATTTCGCCACGGCGATACTGGGCGGCGGCCTGCTGCGCCGCGCCGGCACTGAAGCGCTGCGCGCCGCGCTGGTGCCGCAGATCGTCGCCGGCAAGCTGAAGCTTGCGTTCGCGCATATCGAGCGTCAGTCGCGCTACGACCTTGCCGACGTTGCTACCACCGCGCGCAAGGATGGCGATGCCTATGTCCTGGACGGCGCCAAGAGCGTGGTGCTGCACGGCGACTGCGCTGACAAGCTGCTGGTTACCGCCCGTACTTCCGGCGACCGCCGAGACCGTAACGGTGTCGGCCTTTTCCTGGTCGATGCGGATGCCGCGGGCGTCGCGCGTCGCGGCTACCCGACGCAGGACGGACTGCGCGCCGCGGAAGTCTCGCTGAATGGAGTCCGCGTCGTAGCCGACGCCGTGCTGGGTACCGACGCCCTGCCGGCGATAGAGCATGTGGTGGATGAAGCCATCGCCGCGCTGTGCGCCGAAGCCGTCGGCTGCATGGAGGCGATGCACGAAACGACACTGGAATACCTGAAGACGCGCCAGCAGTTCGGCCGCCCCATCGGATCGTTCCAGGTGTTGCAGCACCGCTCGGTGGACATGCTGGTGGCGCTGGAGCAAGCACGCAGCATGGCAATGTTCGCGGCTGTGACGGCGGGCGAGGCAGACGCCACCGAACGCCGCCGTGCCATCGCCGCGGCGAAGGTGCAGATCGGGCGCTCGGGCAAACATGTCGGGCAGGAAGCGATCCAGCTCCACGGCGGCATTGGCATGACGATGGAATACAAGGTCGGCCACTACTTCAAGCGCATGACGATGATCGACATGCTGTTCGGCGACGCAGATGTGCATCTGCAAACCCTGGCGAAGCTGGGCGGGTTGTTCGGGACTGCGAGAGCGGCGTAGAGCGGGGACGGCAGGGCGGCGGCTGCCGATTGCCGGCCCCCGGGTCCAATCTTGAATTGGACCATTGTCTGGTCTATATTTCCGCCAGATAGTCCGTAGGGCAACCGAATGCTGGTTTCCGTGACCGAAGCCAAAGGCCAACTGACCGAACTCGTGCGGCGTGCCGAGGCTGGAGACGAGATCGTTCTCACCCGCCACGGCCATCCCGCAGTGCGCCTTGTGCCCGTCACCGCAACATTGGACCGGCAATCCCGCCGTGCCGTGCTCGAGGCAGCACGGGCCTCTGGGGCCGCCAAGGCAAAAGCCGGACCGAGTGCCGCGCGAAGCCAGGACTTTCTCTACGGGGAGGACGGGCTGCCCCTATGATAGCCGTCGACACGTCCGCGTTGATGGCGATCGTACTCGATGAAACCCCTGCGGAAGCCTGCATCGCAGCGCTCGAGGCTGACGATAACGTACTCATGTCCGCCGGGACTCTCGCTGAGACCCTCATCGTATCGTATCAGCGAGGTGTGCTTGCGGAAGTAAGCGCCATTATCGAACGTCTGAGCTTCGAGATTTTGTCTGTCACACCGGCAAGCGCACGGCGCGTTGCCCAGGCTTATTCACGATGGGGCAAGGGCGTGCATCCAGCCGGCCTGAATTTCGGCGATTGCTTCGCCTACGCCGCCGCCAAGGAGCGTAGTTGCCCACTGCTGTTCGTGGGGCATGACTTCGCGAAGACCGATATCGAGCGCGTGCTGTGAGCAACCGCGCGAGAGCGCACGCCCACGATGGTCAATCGCCGGTGCGCCCTGACATCGCGGCTGCTGTTGGGGCAGGCATTCGTGCGCTTCTCCTGGGAGCCAGCGTTGCCGGCCTGGCCTGTTGCGCGGCTGCCTCATCCCGCGCGCAGACACCTGCCGGGGTTTGCGCGCAGGCCGGCACTGACGATACGCTGCGTCCGATCCCCACCGCCCTCGTCCCCGCCGTCAATGCCGTGTTCCGCACGTCGATGCCGCCCGACGTCGCTGTCCGCCTCACGGTGTTCCGCTGCGCCGCAGGCCATGTGCTGGTGTGCGGCGTGGGTGCCAACCTGCCCTGCGGCAAGGCCGATACCAGCCGCACCAGCAAGGGTGGTGAGGCATGGTGCCGCGAGCATTCGAACGCCGACTTCATCCCGGCCTATGCCACCGGCCACGCCACCATCTTCGAGTGGCGTTGCAGGAATGGCGTGCCCGCCATCGTGCGGCAACGCTATCGGGTGGACCCGCGCGGGTTCGTCGCCGAGTACTGGCGGCGGCTGCCGTAGAAAAACAGACAGAAATGCCGGCTCAATACCCGCTGCTCGACTTCTTGCTGTCCTTGCTGGTCGTCGATGACGAGTTTGACGTGTTCGAATTCGATTGGGCCCAGGCAACGTTGACGATCGCCATGCTTACAACAATCGCCAGCAACGCGATGACCTTGCGCATTCGTCTTCCCCCCTCATGTCAGCCGTGCTGAGCAAAAGCCCCGCGGCGCGGATACTACGGGATCGGCCTATGGGCGCAAAGGCCATCGGCGCGCAGCGAGGAGCGGCCCAGTAAGCGCCGCAACCACCCCGGCCAGGATTAGCCCGGCCAGGATCAGCCCCCGGCCGGCACGTCGTGGACAACAAGGCTCATACTGGCCCCCGCCCATCCATACGCGCTCGCGGTTGCGCCCCCCTCCCTCGCCGCCTACTCCTGCGGCACCAGCGAGCGGAGCCTCTCATGGACCAGCCACTCCCATCCGACCCGCATGCCGAGATCCGCGAGGAAGTCGCCAAACTTTGCGCCCGCTTCCCCGGCGACTACTGGCGCAACCTGGATCGTGAGCGCGCCTACCCCACCGAATTCGTCCGTGCCCTGACCGAGGCCGGCTACCTGGGCGCGCTGATCCCCGAGGAATACGGCGGCGCCGGCCTGCCGCTCTCCGCCGCCGCGGCGATCCTGGAGACGGTCCACGCCGAAGGCTGCAACGGCGCCGCCTGCCACGCGCAGATGTACATCATGGGCACCATCCTGCGGCACGGCTCGCCGGAGCAAAAGCAGCAATACCTGCCGAAAATCGCCACCGGTGAGCAACGCCTGCAAGCATTCGGTGTTACCGAGCCGACCAGCGGCACCGACACCACCTCGCTGCGCACCTTCGCCAAGCGCCAGGGCGACCACTACGTGGTCAACGGCCAGAAGGTCTGGACCAGCCGGGCAGAGCATTCCGACCTCATGCTATTGCTCGCCCGCACCACGCCGCGCGATCAGATCAAGCGGCGCACCGAAGGTTTGTCCACGTTGCTGGTGGATATGCGGGCCAGCATCGGCAAGGGCATGACCATCCGGCCGATCCGCACCATGATGAACCACAACTCAACCGAGATATTCTTCGATAATTTGAAGGTGCCGGTCGAGAACCTGATCGGTGAGGAAGGCCGCGGCTTTCGCTACATTCTGGATGGCATGAACGCCGAGCGCTTGCTGATTGCCGCCGAGTGCATCGGCGATGCCAAATGGTTCCTGAAAAAGGCCACCGACTATGCGCGCGAGCGCCAGGTGTTCGGCCGGCCGATCGGGCAGAATCAGGGCATCCAGTTCCCGCTTGCCAAGGCCTATGCACAGATGCGTGCGGCGGAGCTGATGATTCGCGAAGGCTGCAGCAAATTCGAAGCCGGCCACACGCCGGGCGAGGAGGCCAATATGGCGAAGCTGCTGGCGGCGGAGGCAAGTTGGGCGGCGGGCGAGGCCTGCATCCAGACCCATGGCGGCTTCGGCTTCGCCGAGGAATACGACGTGGAGAGGAAATTCCGTGAAACGCGGCTGTATCAGGTGGCACCGATCAGCACCAACCTGATCCTGTCCTACATTGCGGAACATGTTTTGGAACTGCCGCGAAGCTATTAGAGCAAAATTTATGACAAGGCCTCTCTCCAACCTTCTGGCGGTCTCCATCGAGCAAGCGGTCGCCGCGCCGTATTGCAGCTCCCGCCTTGCCGATGCCGGCGCGCGCGTCATCAAGATTGAACGCCCGGAAGGCGACTTCGCCCGCGGCTACGACAAGGCCGCCAACGGCCTCTCCAGCTATTTCGTCTGGCTGAACCGCGGCAAGCAGAGCCTGGTGGCCGATATCAAAAATCCCGACGACGCTGCCCTTCTGCACCGGATCCTCGCGCGCGCCGACGTGTTCATCCAGAACCTTGCGCCCGGCGCGGCGGCACGGTCGGGATTCGGTTCCGACGATCTGCGCGAACGCTACCCGCGGCTGATCACCGTCGATATCTCCGGCTATGGCGACACCGGCGACTACGCGACCATGAAGGCCTACGATCTGCTGGTGCAGGCGGAATCCGGGCTGGCGATGATCACCGGCCATCCCGCGGGCCCGGGTCGCGTCGGCGTCTCGGCATGCGACATCGCCTGCGGCATGGCGGCCCATGCCGGCGTATTGGAAGCGCTGATCGAGCGCGGCATCACGCGGCGCGGCAAGGGCTTGAAGGTCAGCTTGTTCGACGGCATGGCCGACTGGATGAACGTGCCGCTGTTGTTCTACGAAGGCACCGGCCGGGCACCGGAGCGGCTGGGCCTCGCCCATCCCTCGATCTGTCCCTATGGTGCGTTTGCCACCGCCGACCGCGCGCTGGTCTTGATCTCCATTCAGAACGAACGCGAATGGGTGGAGTTCTGCGCGAAATTCCTGGAAGAGCCCGACCTGCCCCAGCGCGAGGGCTTTCAGACCAACGTGATCCGTGTCGCGCATCGCGCGGACGTCGATGCGCACGTGGGCGCCGCCTTCGCCCACCTCACGCGTGAGCAAGCGGCGGCGAAGTTGCGAGCCGCCAACACGGCTTATGGGTTCGTCAATGATGTGGCGGAGTTCTCGCACCATCCGGCATTGCGCCGTTCCACCGTCGGCACACCGAACGGTCCCGTATCGATCGCCGCGCCGCCAGTGCTGTGGGATGACGGCCCGCGCGAGCTGGGCCCAGTGCCGGCCGTAGGACAGCACTCTGCCGCGATTCGCGCGGAGTTTGCGGGCTGAACGCCGTGCCGACTATTCCACGCGCGGCCGCACTTCCTGGCACAGCAGCCGCAGCGACTCCATCATCAGCTCGGGTGGAATGGCCGCGCCGAAGTTCAACTCGGCGAGGATGCCGTCGATCCCCAGTTCCGTCTGCAACTGCCGCAGCCGGTCGGCGACGTAGTCCGGCCCGCCGATGACCACCTTGTCGCGCAGCACGTCGGCGTAGGTAATGCCGCGCACCTCCGCCAATTCCGCACGCCGGCGCTTGTTCGGCGAGCCTTCAAGCTGTGTGATCAGCTTCTTGTAGCCCAGCATGATGCTGGGCTCCGCTTGCTCTCGCGCCAGGGCGTCGGTTGCCGCCACGTGCAGCGTCAGGCGCAGATAAACCGCGCCCTTGCCCGGATGCCCAGCCTCTCTGTACGTCTCGCGATACGCTTTCAGGTCCGGTGCCAGGCCCACCAAAGAACCGCTGCGCACCGCGACGAACAACGGATAGCCGAGCTTGCCGAGCACTGGGAACGTGTCCTCGCTGGCGCCGGCGATGCGGATCGGCGGATGCGGCTGCTGGAACGGACGCGGCACGGCGCGCGCATCGTTGAAGGTATAGTACTGGCCTTCGTAGGAGAAACTGGGCTGCGTCCA
>Ga0335073_10004607_pt1 | contig 19280 bp, 18 predicted proteins | sample Lox_Sample_22_FD_207093 | JGI IMG/M metagenome (GOLD analysis project Ga0335073, IMG submission 207093) | Soil microbial communities from Loxahatchee National Wildlife Refuge, Florida, United States - Lox_Sample_2.2 | ecosystem: Environmental > Terrestrial > Soil > Wetlands | place: USA...
CCCGCGTCGGGGGGCGTCGATCGCGCCGCCGACCACGCCAATCGCGAGCCACACCGCCGCGTGCTCGCCTAGCCGCGAGAACTCGCGAACCGCCCGATCGCGCTCGGGCGTGTGCCCCCACGTGCGAGCGACGCGCAGGACGCGCTCGTCGAAGGACATGGCTAAGCGCCGAAGCCGACTTTTAGATCGCTGCTCTCAGCGCGCACGTAGACGATCTGTGCGAGGTCGAGCCGCACGGGACCCTCCTCGCTTTCCAGCTCGTGCCAGCCCGTCTGGCCCAGCGACTTGTAGAGCGCCTTCAGCTTGTCGTCGGCGACGCGCAGCGATAGCACCTGCCCGCCCTGGAAGCCGATGCTGATCTGCTGTTTGCCGGTCGCCGCCATCAATGCGCTCCCCCGGCGGGCTCGACGATCTCGGTCAGCACCCCGGCGCTCGCGCGGGGGTGCAGGAAGGCGACGCGCGAGCCACGGATGCCGGTGCGCGGCTGCTCGTCGATCAAGCGCAGGCCCGCGGCCTTCAGCTTTTCGAGCGTTCCGTCGATGTCGCTCACCTGGTAGGCGACGTGATGCAGGCCAGGACCATTCTTGGCGAGAAACTTGCCGACCGGCGTCTCCGGCCCAAGCGGGGCGAGCAGCTCGACGTGGTTCTCGCCGACGTCGAGCAGTACGGCCTCGACGCCCTGCTCCTCGACGACCTCGCGATGCGCGAGCTCCAGCTCGAAGCTCTCGCCGTAAAGCGCAAGCGCCGGGTCCAGCTCCTCGACGGCGACGCCGATGTGGTCGATGCGGGTGAACACGCCCCGCAGTGTATTCGTGTGCGAACGGGAGGGCGGGGATCGCTTTTACACGCAGCGATAGCAATCGTAGATACGGCGCGTATATACGCCTGCTATCGCAACCTGCATTTGGACAGCCGTCCCGCTCGCGCTGGGGACTGGCCTGCGCGCGCGATTATTCGCCCGCGCTCGCGCCCTCGACCGCGCTCGCGGCGGCCACGACCCGCAACCCCACCCCGGGCCTACGCTCAAGGCGCGGCGTGCCCGCCATAATCCGGTCGATCACCTCGCGTTCGAGCACCTCATGCTCGAGCAGCTCGCGGGCTAGCTCGTCCAGCTGGTCACGGTGGGCGACGATCAGCTTCTGGGCCGCGCGGCGCGCCTCCTCGATTAGGTCCTGGCGCTCCTCGTCGCGGATTCGCAGCGTCGTCTCGGACAGCTGCACGTCGCCCTCAGGGGAGCGACCCAGCCCAGCGGTACCCATCGCGAAGTCGTTCACCATCTGGTGCGCGATCGAGGCGACCCGTTTGAGGTCGTCCGAGGCGCCGGTAGTCATCGCGCCGAACACGACCTGCTCAGCGACACGCCCCCCCAGCAGCATGGTCATGTAGTCGAGCAGCTCCTCGCGCGTCTTCAGGTAGCGGTCCTCGGCGGGCAGGTTCAGCGTGTAGCCGAGCGCCTGGCCACGCGGCACGATCGAGATCCGGTGCACCCGATCTACGGAGGGCAACAGCTCGCCGCACAGCGCGTGACCCGCCTCGTGGAAGGCGACGACCCGCTTCTCGTGGTCGTTCAGCACTCGCCGCGATTGCACGCCGGCGATCACCCGCTCGATCGCCCCGTCGAAGTCGGCGGTCGTGATCTTCGGCGCGCCACGGCGCGTGGCGAAGATCGCGGCCTCGTTGCAGATGTTCGCGAGGTCCGCGCCCGTCAGCCCGCTGGTCTGCTGCGCGATCAGCTCCAGATCCACGTCTTGCAGCGGCTTGTCGCGGGTGTGCACCGCCAGCACCCCTTCGCGCCCGCGCACGTCCGGAGGCGCGACGAACACCTGGCGGTCAAAGCGTCCCGGGCGCAGCAGCGCGGGGTCGAGCTTCTGCAACAAGTTCGAGGCCGCGATCACGACGACCCGGCCGCTGGAGGCAAAGCCATCCATCTCGACCAGCAGCTGATTCAGCGTCTGGTCCTTCTCGCCGGAGACGTCGGTCCCGCGGTGGCCGCCCACCGCGTCGAGCTCGTCGATGAAGATGATCGCTGGTTCGTGCTTGCGCGCGACCGCGAACAGGCGACGGATGCGCGCGGCGCCCAGGCCCGCGAACATCTCCACGAACGAGGCCGCGGACTGCGCGAAGAACTGCGCGCCCGACTCGTGCGCGACCGCCTTGGCCAGCAGCGTCTTGCCGGTGCCTGGTGGGCCGTGCAACAGCACGCCCTTCGGCACCTTGGCGCCGCGCTGGGTAAACGGCTTAGGGTTGCGCAGGAACTCGACGATCTCCTGTAGCTCGCCCTTTGCGTCATCGACGCCCGCGATATCCGCGAACGAGACCGACTTGCTCGAAGCGGGCTTGATCTGCTGCGGCTTGACCCGCGGCATCACCTTCAGCGTGCGCCACATCAGGTACAGCAGCGCGGCGAAGAACAGGATCATCACGACCGGCGACCAGCTGTAGGCCGCGTTCTGGATTTCCTGCACGATCGAGGTGTGCACCGCAGGAGCGACCGACACGGTCGGCGGCGGCGTGAAGCTCGCGACGGGAACCATCTGGTGAGAGGTATGCGCGTAGCTCATCAGCGCCGCTTCCAGCTGCCGAGGTGATGACTCGATCAGGCCGCGTACCGCTGCTTGCACTCCCGCGAACGCGTGCCCTATCCCATTCGCCGTCCCTGGCATGGCTCAAGTATGTCTAATCGAATATCCGTTTACTAGGGTAGTTCCGAAAATAGCGCTAGATTTTTACAGTGAACCGCCTCAAACCTGCGCAAAGGTTAAAGAAGCTGCACTTTAACCCAGCGCGCGAGTCGCCAGCGAGGTAAAGAAATCCGCCGCGAAGTGCAGGTCGCGCACGTCAATCCGCTCGTCCGCCCCGTGCACGAGCGGCGATGCTTCGAGCATCGACTGGTAGCGCTGGGGGAAGAACCCATACGCCACACACTCGGGGAACGCCTCGCGGAAGTGACGCGAGTCGGTGAAGCCCGGCAGGATCACCGGGACGACCGAGGCGCCGGGATCGCGCTCGGCGATCCATCCATTAATCATCTCCATCAACGACGACTGCATCGGCGAGCGGTTGCCGACGACCCGCTCGGTGAATTCGATTTGAAAATCCCCATCGCCCAGCACTTCGGCGATTCCACGCCTGACCTCCTCCTCGCCCAAGCCGGGGGGCACACGGCAGTCCACTTTCAGCTCGGCCCTGCTGGGGATCACGTTGATCTTCTCCGAGGCCGAGATCCGCGTCGGCGTGAACGTCACGCCGAACATCGGCTCGAACATCGTCGCGAGCATCGGCTCCGCCGCGCGTAGGCGCTGTACTGAGCCCGCTAGGTCGCTCGGGTCAGCACCGATCCCCGCAAGGAACGCTCGGGGCTCGTCGGTCAGCTCATAGCTCGGCTGGCGGGCCGCCAAGCGGTCGAGCACGGGGGCCATCTTCAGCAACGCGTTCTCGCCCATGCTCGGCATCGAGGCGTGCCCCGCGACCCCGTCGGTGCCGACCGTGAAGCGGAACACGCCCTTCTCCGCGCAGCACACGCCGTAGAAGCGCCGCCCGTCGTACTCAAAGAACTCGCCGCCGCCCTCGTTCACGAGCAGGTCGCAGCGCACCTTCTCGGGGTGAGTCTTCGTGATCCATTCCGCGCCCAGCGCTCCGCCGGTCTCCTCGTCGACGACCGCGACGATCAATAGCTCGCCGCGCGCCGGACGCCAGCCCGAGCGGGCCAGCGCAGCGGCCGCGGCTATCTCGGCCGCGACCTGCGACTTCATATCCAGCGCCCCCCGGCCCCACATGAAGCCATCCGCTACATCGCCGGACCAGGGGTCGTGCGTCCACTCCGCCGGATTCGCGAGCACGGTGTCGACGTGGCCGAGGTAGCAGAGCGTCGGCCCTTGCTCGCGCCCACGCAGTCGCGCGATCAGATTCGGACGCTCGGGCTGCGCCCCCAGCAGCTCGCACTCAAAGCCTGCTTGCGTGAGGTGGTCGGCGAGGTATTCCTGCGCCTCGCGCTCGTTGCCCGGCGGATTGACGGTGTTGAAGCGGATCAGCCGACGCAGCAGCTCCTCGGCCTCCGCGGCGGCGTCATCGCTCATCGAGCAGATCGTACGCCGATCTCGGCGAGCTCCTCGCGAGCGAGCGGGAAGTGACAGGCCGCTTCGGTGCCCGTGCCCTTGTCCTGGAGCGGCGGGTCCTCCTGTGAGCAAAGCTCCTGCGCCTTGGGACAGCGGGTGTGAAAGCGACAGGCTTTCGGGGGGTTGGCCGGGCTCGGGACATCGCCGCTGAGCAGCTCGCGCCGCTCGCCGCGCAGTTGCGGATCCGCGACGGGCACCGCCGAGAGCAGCGCGCCCGTGTAAGGGTGGCGGGGAAAGTCATACAGCGGATCGCCCGGCCCGATCTCGACGATCCGCCCGAGATACATGACCGCGACGCGATCGCACATGTGCCGCACAACCGAGAGGTCGTGGGCGATGAAGATCAGCGTCAGGCCCAGCTCGCGCTGCATCTCGCGCAGCAGGTTCAGCACCTGCGCCTGGATCGAGACGTCCAGCGCCGAGACCGGCTCATCGGCGATCAGCAGCTTCGGCTTAAGCGCCAGCGCGCGAGCCACGCCAATCCGCTGGCGCTGACCACCCGAGAACTCGTGCGGGTAGCGGTTGTAGTGCTCGGGGTTCAGCCCGACCGTCTCCATCAGCTCCTGGACCGCGCGCTTGCGCTCGGCCTTGCCCTCGAGCAGCCCGTGGATCGCGAACGGCTGCCCGATCGCCGCGCCGACCGTCTTGCGCGGGTTCAGCGAGGAATATGGGTCCTGGAAGATCATCTGCATTTCGCGACGGATCGCCTTCAGCTCCGCTCCTTTCAGGCGTGTGATGTCGCGGCCTTCGAAGTGGATCTCCCCCGCGGTGGCGTCGAGCAAGCGCATCACCAGGCGCGCCGTTGTGCTCTTGCCACAGCCCGACTCGCCTACGATCCCAAGTGTCTCGCCGCGGCGCACGTCGAAGCTCACGCCGTCCACCGCCTGCACCGCGCCGACCTTGCGCTGGAGAACGATTCCCTGCGTAATCGGGAAGTGCTTGACGAGGTCGCGTACCTGCACGAGCGACTCTTCCGCGCTCATGCTCCCGTCCTCGCGAGATCGGTCTCGGGCGCCGGCAGCCCGACGGCCTCGCGCGCCTGCTCGGGCGTCGCGCCCTTCGCTAGCTCGGCCCACAGGCGCTTGCGCTGCTCTGACTGAAGCAGACACGCGACGTGGTGAGCGGGGTTGCCCGAGACCGGCTCCAGGTGCGGGTCGATCCGCGCGTGGTCGGGCTGGGCATAGGGACAGCGCGGGTGGAAGTGACAGCCGGAGGGGCGGCGGATCAGGCTCGGCGGCTGCCCGGAGATCGGTACCAGCTCCACATCGCGGGAGGCACTCAGCGACGGCACCGATTTGAGCAGGCCCCACGTGTAGGGGTGCTCGGGACCCGCGAACATCTCCTTCGCCGAGGCCGTCTCCACGATCCGTCCCGCATACATCACCGCGATGTCGTCGGCCATCTCGGCGACGACGCCGAGGTCGTGGGTGATGATCACGATCGCCATCCCCAGTTCGCGTTGCAGGCTTTCGAGCAGCGCGAGGATCTGCGCCTGGACCGTCACATCGAGCGCGGTTGTCGGCTCGTCCGCGATCAACAGCTTCGGTTCGTTCGCGAGCGCCATCGCGATCATCGCCCGCTGGCGCATCCCGCCCGAGAACTCGTGCGGGTACTCGCACACGCGCCGCGAGGCGTCGGGGATACCGACCAGGCCGAGCAGCTCGATCGCGCGCTCGCGCGCCGCGGCCTTCGAGACGTCGCGGTGCGCGCGGATCGCCTCGATCAGTTGGGTGCCGACTTGGAAGAAGGGGTGCAGCGAGGAGAGCGGGTCCTGGAAGATCATCGCGATCTCGTTCCCGCGGATCGCGCGCAGCTCGCGATCCGGCAGGGTGACGAGGTCTTTGCCTTCAAAGGAGATCCGACCCGAAACCCGCGCACCCTGCGTGCGCGTGAGGCCGAGTGTCGTCAGCGAGGAAACGGTCTTGCCCGAGCCCGACTCCCCCACGATCCCGAGCGTGCGCCCGCGCGCGACCTCGTAAGTGATCCCGTCGACCGCGTGCACGACGCCGTCTTCGGTAGGGAACTCGACGTGCAGGTCCTCGACCCGCAGCAGGGGACCGTCACCCAGACCACTCATGAGTACCTAACCCTGGGATCGAGGAACGCGTACGCGATATCGACGACAATGTTCGCGACGATCACGAACAGCGAGGCGAACAGCACGGTCCCTTGGATGATCGGGTAGTCGGAGTGGGTGATCGCGATGTAGTTCAAGCGCCCGATCCCGGGGATGTCGAACACGGTTTCGACGAGCACCGAGCTACCGAGCAGCACGGCGATGTCGACGCCGAGCACCGTGACGATCGGGTTGATCGCGGAACGTAGGCCGTGACGCAGCACGACGCGCCGCTCGGTGAGTCCCTTCGCGCGCGCGGTGCGGATGTAGTCCTCGCCCATCGTCTCGATCAGGCTGCCGCGGATCAAGCGCGCATAGATCGCAGCGGTGCCCGCGGCGACGACGAGCCAAGGCATGATCAGCGAGGTGAACCATTTCGCGGGTTCCGCGGTCAGCCCGACGTAGCTGCCCGCGCCGGGCAGCAGGTGAATTTTCCCGATGTCCGACGCGAAGAAGAACAGCGCCAGCAGGCCGAGCCAGTATTCGGGTGCGGAGACGAACACGAGCGCGGTGCCCATGCTCGCGCGATCCAGCCGCGAACCCGCGCGGCGGGCGGAGATGATGCCGACGCTGAGACCGGCGATCACCCAGATCACCGCGCCGCCGAGCACGAGCGACAGCGTCGCGGGGAGGCGATTGAAGATCAGTTCCTTGACCGGAGCGTTTGAGTAGTAGCTGTAGCCGAGATTGAAGTGCAGGAACAGGTTCTTCAGGTACAGCCAGAACTGCGCGGGGAGTGATTTGTCCAAGCCGTAGGTATGGCGAATCTCGGCGATGATCTTCGGGTTCTGCAGGCGCCCGGCGCGGAGCTTCGCCGGGTCGGCCGTGGGCAGGATGTAGAACATCACGAACAGCAGCGCGAGCACGACGACCAGCAGCAGCACGCCCCACAGCAGCCTGCGAATGATGTAGCGGGTCATCTTCTGCGGATCGGCGTCATCGGACTCTCTCTCGGCGCGGCCTTGGGCGCGGCGCGCCGGAGGCGAGCGCTCGGCTCACCTCCGGCTACCGCGCTCGTGGCTACTTCAACGAGGTGAACGCGTAGTTGAACGTGCCCGAGTTCCAGTAGTCGTTGATGCCATTGACGTTCTTGGACTCGATGTACGCTTCCTTCGCCCACTGATAGGGGATCGCGACGGCTTCCGCGACGAGTTCTTCGTCGATCTTCGCCCACGCTTCACCACGGGCCTTCTCGCCGACGACCTTTGCGGCCGCTTCCATCGCGGCGTTGATCTTCGGGTGGTTTACGAGGCCCCAGTTCGAGTTCGTCCCATTCTTGACGATCAGGTTGCCGTTGAACGGAACGTCAAGAACGGCCTGTGGGTCGCCGAAGTCCGGGACCCAGCCGACGTTCGGACAGACGTCGATCTTTTCGGAGACCACGCCGCAATACTTCGAGTACATGACCGTGTGCTCGACGAGGTTCAGCTTCGTTTTGAAGCCGAGCTTTTGCAGCGTGCTGTTGACGGCTTCCGCGACGTTGTTCGCGGGCGCCGAGGAGTCACCGACGACCTGCACGGTTTCACTGCCGGTGTATTTACCACTCGGGTAACCCGCGAGCTTCATGTACTTTTCCGCGACTTTCATGTCGCCGGTGGGGGATTCGTTGTAGTCGACCTTCGGGCCCGGGAAACCACCGGATTCTTCGAACCCGGCGATCCCGTTCCACAGGAAGTGCGTCATCACGTCCGCGACGGTCTTGCCGCCGCGCAGCCTGTTCAGTGCTTCACGGTCGGTCGCGGCCCATAGGGCCTTGCGCAGGTTGACGTTCTTGAAAGGACCGTCGCTGTTGTTGACCGCGACGTAGCGGTCACCCGCGCCACCACCAGCGGAGATCGTGAGCTGGCTGGGGTGCTGCTGAACCGCGAGCTTGACGATCGGCGCCGCGGGCGCGTCGGACTGGACCATGTCGCTACCTTCGAGCACCTGGCGTCCGATCACGTTGGCGTCGCCGCCGATCGCGATGTTGATCTGGTCCAGGTAGGCCGGGCGGAAGTCGGTGCTCGCGTTCCAGTTCGGGTTGCGTACGAGCGTCAGCGACTTGCCGGGCTGGTAGCCGATCCCGAGGACCTTGCCTTCGGAGTTGTTCTTCATCATGTACGGCCCCGACGCGACCTGATAGTTACCGTATTCGCTCGGTTTCTTCGCGTCGTACTTCGCCGCGTAGTCTTTCGGCACGGGAGCGGTCCACGGCAGCACCATCGAAGCCACGACGATCGCAGCCTGCGGTTCTGTCAGTTTTATTTGGATCGTGTCCTTGCCCGTGGCCTTCACGCCCGGAATCGGACCGCCCTTCGCGTCCTTCATGCCTTCGATCGATTCGAGGTAACCGAGGTAATACGGGTTGGCGACGTTCGGGTTGGCGACGCGGTCGAACGCGTAGACGACATCGTCGGCTGTCACTTCGCGGTTAACCGGCGGGCTGAAGTGAACGCCTTTCTTGATGTTGATCGTGATCAGCTTGTTCCCGTCGCTGATCTTCGGTTCGCCTTCGGCGAGGTCCGGAGTCGTCTGGGAGAACGTGTTCGGCTCATAGGAGTAAAGCGAGCGCTGAGTTGAGTTCGTGATCTGGTAGTCAAGCTGGAAGTAAGCCTGACCAGGATCGAGGTGTTCGAAGTCCTCAGCCTGGACCTCGTTGAGGACCCCGCCCTTTTTGCCACCCGTCAGGGACTCGTCCACGGGGTTTTTCACGCCCGCCGGCAGCGAGGAGCCACCGGAGCTGGACGTACCGCTCGAGCTGCTGCTGCTGCTCGAACCGCACGCGGCCAGGGTCGTCATCACCGCCGCGACGAACGCCACCAGCAGGATCGTTCTCAGCGCTCTCATCGAGTCGCCTCCTTTGCTTCGTTGTTGAAGAGCGCTCACTGCGAAGTCCTTGGGTTGAGCGCGTCACGCAATCCGTCGCCAAGTAGGTTGAAGGCCAATACCGTGAGCAGGAGCGCGGCACCGGGGTAGACCATGTACCACCAGGCCGTGTTGAAGGTCGGGGTAGCCGCGGCGATCATCTGCCCCCAGCTGGCGGTCGGCGGTCGCACGCCGACGCCGAGGAACGAGAGCGCCGCCTCGACCAGGATGTTCAGCGGGATCTGCAGCGTCGCGTAGACGATGATCGGCGCGACGAGGTTCGGCAGGATCTCGCGGAACATGATCCGCGCGTCGGAGGCACCAAGCGCGCGCGCTGCCTCGACGAACTCCCGCTCGCGCAGTGAGAGCACGAGCCCGCGCACGATCCGCGCGAAGTACGTCCATGTCGCGAAGGCGATCAGGAAGATAATCACGCCAACTCCCGGCTGGATCGCGCCCGCGACGCAGCCGCGCACGGCGCAAGCGGAGCCGATGCCCAGACCGAGTAGCAGCAGCGGGATAGACAACGTGACGTCGATCAGACGAGAGATCACGGTGTCGATCCAGCCGCGGTAATAGCCGGCGAGCAGGCCGAGCGTGACGCCGATCAGCGTCGCGATCGCGGTGCCGACCACGCCGACCTCAAGCGACACGCGCGCGCCATAAATCACGCGCGAGGCGACGTCCTCGCCGAGCGGGTCGACGCCGAACGGGTGGGCCCCGTTTGGCCCAAGCGGTTCACCAAATGGCCCGCTGAGGCTTGGGTTCTGCGTGTAGGGGCTCGGCAGCCCGAACAATTTGACGACGAGCGGGGCGAAGATCGCGACGAGGATCAGCAGCACGATGAAGGCGCCCGACGCCTGGGCGACGCGATCGCGCCGAAAGCGCCGCCAGAACAACTGCAGCGGCGAGCGGGCGGCGATCTCCCCGCCGGACTCGACGAGATCGATGCCGCTGTCCGCACCCGCGAAGATCTCCGCGGCGCCTGCACCCATCAGCTACCGCTCCTGTTCACGGGCACGAGCACTCCGTCCAGACAAGCATCGGACGTACAGATTCGACATCCACGCCTGGCCAACCTGCTGCTGCAATCTCGTACACACATGTCCAATCGCCCGGCATACCCGATCCGGCGGGCCCGATCCCTCTGCGAGGTTCACCCCGTGGAGCCGTCCTGCTTCCCCTTTGCCCGCTTTATCCGGTTGTTATTCGGCATCTGCGCGCCGAGACCTGAGCCGGGCTTCCCGCGCAGCCGGGAAGCGGACGCCCAGCCGGGTCGGAGAGGCGAAAGCCAGAAGCGGCGGCCCAGCCGGTCCGGAGCGCAGCAGGGAGGCGGGCGGCTCGGCCGGAGGCAGCCCAGGCGCCATGAACGGGTTCGAGCCAGGCGGCGCGCGATACTCAGGAGTAGATGGAGGGCACGTTGTTCGACTCCGAGCCAGCCCCGCCGGAGGAGCGCGGGGACGACTCGCGACCGCTCGCGGTACGGATGCGACCGCGTTCTCTGGATCAGTTCGTCGGCCAAGGACACCTGCTCGGCGAGGGCTCTGCGCTGCGGATAGCAATCGAGCAGGGGCGGGCTCACTCGATGGTGCTGTATGGGCCACCGGGCACGGGCAAGACGACGCTGGCCCGGATGGTCGCCGAACACTCGCGGGCGGCGTTTGAGGAGCTAAGCGCGGTGCAGGCCGGGCGCGCGGAGGTGCGCGCGGTAATCGAGCGCGCGGAGCACCGACGTTCGCTGGGCGGCGAGCAAACGGTGCTGTTCCTCGATGAGATCCACCGCTTTAACAAGGCCCAGCAGGATGCGCTGCTGCCCGCGGTCGAGGAGGGACTCGTGACGCTGATCGGCGCGACGACGGAGAACCCGGCGTTCGAGGTCAACGGCGCACTCTTGTCCCGCGTGCGTGTCTACGCGCTGAAGGCGCTCGAGCCCGCCGAGGTCGCGGAGCTGTTGCGTCGTGCGGTCGACGTAGACGGCAACGCCGGCGTCGAGAGCGTGACCGGCGTCGAGAACTCCGCCGGTGCTGAGAGCGCGGCTGAGCCGGCGGTAGACGCCGAGGCGATCGATTTCCTCGCGGCGCGCAGCGAAGGCGACGCGCGCACGGCGCTGAACGCGCTGGAGTTGGCGCGCGAGACGGCGGCCGAGGCGGGGGAGCCGAGCGTGACGGTGGCGCGCGCGGAGGACGCGCTGCAGCGCCGCGCGGTGCTCTACGACAAAGGCGGCGACCGCCACTACGACTACGCCTCGGCGTGGATCAAGGCTACGCGGGGCTCGGACCCGGACGCCTCGCTCTACTACTTGGCAGTGATGCTGGAGGGCGGGGAGGACCCCCGCTTCATCGTGCGCCGGATGGTGATCCTGGCTTCGGAGGACATCGGTAATGCCGACCCGCAGGCGCTCTCGGTGGCGACAGCGGCTGCGGCGGCGGTCGAGCACGTGGGCCTACCCGAGGCGACATACGCGCTCGCGCAGGCGGCGATCTACCTGGCGCTGGCGCCGAAGTCGAACGCGGCAGGCAAGGCTCTAGGCGCAGCTCGCCGGCACGTACGCGAGTACGGCGCGCAACCCGCACCCTCATGGCTTCGCTCGGGCCCGCGCCCAGGCCAGGAGAAGGCGGAGTACGACAATCCCCATAACCATCCGGGGCACTTGGGTCCGCAGCGGCTGCTGCCCGAGGGGGTCGAGGGGGCGCGCTTTTACGAGCCCGATGATGCCGAGGCCGAGCTGGCGCAGCGGCTGCGCGAGATTCGCGCGGCGCGCGGGGTCGAGCGGGGATAATCGAGCAATGAGCGCGACCCTGGGCCAGACCGGGAGCGAGGCGGGCAGCGAGCGGGTGCTGCAGGTACGCGACCCCGCGACAGGGGCACCACTGGGCAGCGTGAAGTCATGCGCAGCCTCGACGATCCCGACGCTCGCGGCGGAGGTCGCGAAGGTGCAGCCGCTGTGGGCACTGTTGCGAGTGCAGGACCGCGCGCGCTACATGCGCCGGATGGCCCAAGGGGTAATCGACGACTTCGACGAGCTGGCCTCGGCGCTGGCCCGTGAGCAGGGCCGCCCAGCGGCAGAGATCGCGGCGCTGGAGCTGTTGCCGGCGATCGACGCGCTGATCTGGATCGCGGACGAGGGGGCAGAGGTTCTGGGCGCCCGCCGGGTCGGGGTCGGACGCGGGATGGCGATCGCAAAGCGCGCGCGGGTCGCGTACGAGCCTTACGGCGTGGTGGGCGTGATCGGCGCGGGCTCGGCCCCGTTCGCGCAGCCGCTGGGCCAGATCGCGGGGGCACTGTTGGCGGGCAATGGCGTGGCTTTCAAGCCCGCGGCACGGGCGGCGCTAGCGGGCGAGCGGATCGCTCGGATACTTGCCCGTGCGGGCCTACCCGAGGGCCTGGTACGCGTGGCGCACGGCGGCGCTGATGTAGGCATCGCGCTAGCAAAATCTCCCGTGGAGAAGATCCTGTTCACGGGCTCACCTGCGGTGGGACGGGTCGTCGCGGGAGAGGGAGTCTCGCGCGAGAAGGAGGTGACGGTCGAGCTGGGCGGTAAGGACCCGATGCTGGTGCTAGCTGACGCGCGCTTGTCGCAGGCCGTGGCGGGGGCGCTGTGGGCGGGCTGCGCGGGTGCGGGCCAGGCGCGCGGCGCGGTCGAGCGCGTGTACGTGGCCCGTGAGCGCTACGAGCGCTTCGTGGAGGCCTTGGTCGCGGGGGCACGGGCGTTGCGGGTCGGCGATCCGTCGGACCCAAGCACGGACGTGGGGCCGCTGGCCTCGCCGCGGCGCCTGGCACACGTGAGCGCGCTGGTGGGAGACGCGCTCGCGCAGGGCGCGGAACTTCACTGCGGCGGCCCGGTGAGCCCGGCGGGCTGTGCGGCGGGCTCGTTCTACGCGCCGGCGGTGGTGACGGGCGTGACGCACGAGATGGCGCTGATGCACGAGCCGCTGGAGGGCCCGGTGCTCGCGGTGATGGCGGTTGACTCGATCAGCGATGCGATCGCGCTGGCGAACGACAGCGAATACGCGCTGGGAGCTTCGGTGTGGAGCGCGGATCGCTTCCGCGCGCAGCGGATCGCGCGCGAGCTGCACGCGGGGATGGTGTGGATCAACGACCACCTGCCGGCGCCGATGGTCTCGCGCGGCCCGTGGGGCGCGGCGGCGGGCGGCGGTCTGGGGCGAACGCTGGGCGAGGCGGGCCTACGCGCGTGCGCGCAGGAGAAGCTGATCACGTGGGACCCGCCGACGGCTCGCGGGTTGTGGTGGGGGCCCTATGACGGACAAAGCACGCGCGCGGCGCGCGCGGTGGCAAAGATGCGCTCGGGGCGCGAGGCGGACCGCGAGCGGGCGTGGCGTAACGGGGCGTTGGCGCTGGGGCGGATCGGTGCCCGCGCCCTGGGGCGCGGGCTGCCGCGTTAGGGGCAGCGTTAGGGGCAACGTCGAGGGGAGCTGGTTCATGGACTTGGAACTCACTGACAAGGTCGCGGTGGTCACGGGCGCGAGCAAGGGAATCGGGCTTGCGATCGCACAGGAGCTCGCGGCCGAGGGAGCGCTGGTCGTGGCTGGCGCGCGCAAGATCGACTCGCTCGCTGGGATCGACGGCGTCACACCCTTCGCGGTCGATCTGTCGGAGCCCGACGGCCCGGCGCAGCTCGTGCAGCAAGCGATCGACCGGCATGGCCGCATCGACATCCTGGTGAACAACGTGGGCGCGGCACACGTCCGCCTGGGCGGCTTTTTGGAGCTGAGCGATCGGGACTTCGAGGAGTCGCTGCGCTTGAACTTCTTCGCGGCGCTGCGGGCGACGCGAGCGGCGGCGGGCGCAATGATCGAGCGCGGCGAGGGCGGGACGATCGTGAACGTGGCGTCGGTGAACTCGTTCTTTGAGCCGGACAGCGGAGTGATCGACTACGGCGCGGCGAAGGCGGCGCTGGTAAACCTCGCGAAGTCGCTCTCGCAAGAGCTCGGCCCGAAGGGCATCCGCGTGACGTCCGTCTCGCCTGGCCAGGTCGCGACAGACCTGTGGCTAGGCGAGCACGGCGTAGCGGCGACGGTTGGTGAGGCGACGGGAGTGAGCGCGGAGGAGGTTCGCGAGCAAGCGACTTCGGCGATCGCGACGGGCCGCTTCTCGACGCCGCGGGAAGTCGCGACGCTCGTGACGCTTTTGGCGTCGCCGCGAACGGCGAACGTGACGGGGGCGAACTGGGTGATCGACGGGGGCCTGATCAAGACGACGTAAGCACCGGCTCGGCGTATGCAAATCGCCGGGCTGCACTACCCTTGATCCATGCCCGCCCAGGCCTACGCTGGCAAGGAGTGCGTCTGCCAACTGCGCAAGGGGATCTGCGATCAGTCCTGCGTGCAGGGGATGCTGGACACCCCGTTCTACATCGCGTGCTTGAAGCTGAGCGGTCGGAAGTGCGTGGTCGTGGGTGGGGGCGAGATTGGCCTGGAGAAGGTCGAGGGCTTGCTGGCCTGCGACGGTGAGGTGACACTGATCGCGCCGGAGGTGGTCGGAGAGCTTGCGGACTACGCGCGCGAGGGCTCGATCCGCTGGGAGCAGCGCGAGTACGCGGGGCCGGCCGACCTGGAGGGTGTGTTCATGGCGATCGCGGCGACGAACGACACGAACGTGAACATCGCGGTGTACGACGACGCGGAGCGCCGGGCGATGCTGGTGAACGTGGTGGACGTGCCGCCGCTGTGCAACTTCATCCTGCCGGCGATCGTGCGCACAGGACCGCTGGCGATCGCGATCTCGACGGCGGGCGCCTCCCCGGCCCTGGCAAAGCGGATGAAGCGCGAGATCGAAGGCCAGTTCGGCGAGCCCTACGCGAAGCTGGCGGTGCTGCTGAACGAGGTGCGCGGGTGGGCGAAGGGCACGCTGCCGACCTACCAAGATCGCAAGGAATTTTTTGAGGGGATCGTGGGCGGAGCCCCCGATCCGATCGGGCTGCTGCGTGGCGATGCACCGGGGACGGTGGGGGGGCCGGGTGAGCTGGCGGTGCGGGAGCTGATCGCCGAGGCGCAGGCGCGCGCGGCGCGCTCGCTAGAGGCCTCGAGCGCCTGAGCTCGTGTCGACGGCGGCGATCGAGGTCGACGGCCTCGCTCGGCACTACGGGGAACGCGAGGCGCTGAGCGGGGTCTCGCTCGCGCTTGAGCAGGGGCAAACGCTCGTGGTGTTCGGTCCGAACGGCGCGGGCAAGACGACGCTCTTGCGGGTACTGGCGACGCTGCTGCGCCCACACGAGGGCGAAGTGCGGGTGCTGGGCTCGCGCGTGCCGGAGGAATCGTGGGCGGTGCGTGGGCGGATCGGCTTGCTGGGCCACGAGCCGCTGCTGTACCGCGAGCTGACGGCGCGCGAGAACCTGAGCTTCCACGCGCGCCTGCACGGCGTGATGCCCGAGCGCATCGAGCAGGTACTCACGGCGGTACGGATGGGAGATCGCGCGGAAGAGCCACTGCGCACGCTCTCGCGGGGAATGGTGCAGCGCGTGGCGGTGGCGCGCGCGGTGCTGCACGACCCGGAGCTGCTGCTGCTGGACGAGCCGCGCTCGAACCTGGACCCGGCGGCGGTGGAGCTGGTGGAGCCGTTGATCGGCGCGGCCTCGGGGCGAACGCGGGTGATCTGCAGCCATGACCCGGGTGGCGGCCTCGCGGAGGCTGACCTAGTCCTCGGCTTGCGCGAAGGCCAGGCCGCGATGCTGGCGCCCGCGGCGGCAGTGGACGCCGAGGCGGTCGCGGAGTTGTACCGATGAGTGCGACGATCCCGGGGGCGCAGCCGATCGCCTCGCCCGAGCGCACAGCCGAGGCGCCGCCCGCTGCGCCTCGGCGGCGCACGACCCCGACGTGGTCGGTTGTGCGCGCGCTATTGCGCAAGGAGTTGCTGGTGGAGCTGCGCACGCTTGAGTCGGTGCCGGGGATGGCGCTGTTTGCGGTAACGACGTTCGTGGTCTTTCACTTCGCTCTGCAGCGCAACTCGATCGATGGCGACGAGGCGGCAGGAATCCTCTGGGTGACGCTGCTGTTCGCGGCGATCCTGGGGATCAATCGCCTGTTTGTGGCGGATGCGGACCAGGGGGGCTTCGACGGTTTCGCGCTCGCGCCGGTTGATCGCAGCGCGATGTTGTTCGCGAAGGTACTGGCGCTGCTGGCCTATCTGATCGTGCTCGAGCTGATCGCGGTCCCGGCGTTCGGTCTGCTCTTGTTGGGACCACCGCTCGGCCACGCGCTGCCGGATCTGTTGGGCGTGCTGGCGCTCGGCGACCTAGGCATCGCGGCGATCGGCACATTGATCGCGGCGATCGCGGTGCGCACCCGCGCTCGCGACCTGCTGGGGCCGCTGTTGGCGCTGCCGTTGCTGGTACCGATCGCAATCGGCGCGGCGCGGGCGAGCTCGCCGCTGCTGGCGTTGGGCCACGCGGGCTCTCCGGCGGCGCGCTGGCTGTTGATGCTCGGCCTCTATGATTTGGTCTTCGGGCTGATCGCCTACGCGCTGTTCGACTTCCTCCTGGAGGATTAGATGTACGGAAAGGGCCTGCGCGCCCTGAGCATTTCCACGGTCGTCGTGATGGCGGTCGCGCTGGGCCTGGTGTTCTTCTGGGTCCCGCTCGAAGCCGACCAGGGGTTCCTGCAGAAGATCTTTTACGTGCACGTGCCGCTGGCGATCGTCTCGCTTTGCGGGTTCATCGCCGGCGGCCTTTTCGCGATCCAGCATCTGCGCACGCGTGAACAGAAGTGGGACTTCCGCTCCTATGTGGCGATCCACATGAGCCTGATCTTCGGCCTGGCGACGCTGATCACAGGCTCGATTTGGGCGAAGGGCTCTTGGGGGCACTGGTGGGAGTGGAGCGAGCCGACGCTCGTGTCGTTTTTGATCGTGTTCTTGCTGTACGCGACGTATCAACCGCTGCGCTTCGCGATCGAGGACCCCGAGCGCCAGTCTCGCTACGCGTCGGTGTTCGCGATTACGGCCGGCGCGTTCGTGCCGCTGAACTTCATCGCGGTTCGCTCCTCGACGGCGTTCGTGCACCCGCGCGTGCTGGGCGCGACCTCAAACCTGCCCTGGCAGATGTCGCTGACATTCCTGGTCTCGCTGCTGGGGATGACGCTGCTGTTCACGACGCTGTGCAAATACGAGCTGACGGTCAAGCACACGCGCGCTCAGCTGCGCGCTCTAAAGCGCCTGGCCGAGCGGCGCGAAGGCAAGGCCACCGCGAGCCTGCCCGCGCGAGGGCGCAGCGCGGCGCCGCGCCTACAAGCAACCGCGATGAGGGCGCACACGCCGGAGGCGCGCGCTCGATGACGGCGCTACTCGCGGAGCTGCCGGCGCTACCGCTGCACGAGGCGGGCAAGTACGTCGCGGGTGCCTACGTGGTCCTGTTCGCGATGGTGCTGGTCTACGTGGCGATCATGGCGATCCGTCAGAGCAAACTGGAGCGCGACCTGGGCGAGCTATTGGCGCGCGAGCAGCGGCTCGCGGACGGCGAGCAGTCCGAGCCGAGCGGCTCCTCCGCGCCAGAGCCTGCCGCGGCGCGGCCGGGGGGGACGACGGCCGGAGCGGGGACCGCACCCTCTGAGCGGGAGTCCACACTGGCATGAGCAGCGAGCTCCTCGCGCTTGGCATCTCCCACAAGACGGCGCCGGTCGCTCTGCGCGAGCGCCTTGCGTTCACGGAGCCTGAGGCGGTGGAGTTCGCGCGCCAGACGACCGCGACACCTGAGGTGCGCGAGGCGGTGGTGATCTCGACGTGCAACCGCACGGAGGTCTACCTGGTGGTGGGCGACCCGGTGCGCGCGGAGGCCGACGTCCTGGGCCTGCTCGCGCAGCGCGCCTCGATCCGCCCGACGGAGCTCTCGGAGGCGATCTACTCGCCGCGCAACTGCGATGCGGCGCGCCAGCTCTACCGCGTGACGGCGGGGCTTGAGTCGATGATCGTGGGCGAGGCCGAGATCCAGGGCCAGGTTAAGCGGGCATACGAGTCGGCGCGCGAAGCTGGCTGCACGGGACCGCTGTCGAACAAGCTGTTCGCGGCGGCGCTGACCGCGGGCAAGCGGGTCCGCAGCGAGACGGAGATCGGCGCGGCACGCGTGAGCATCCCGTCGGTCGCGGTGGACCTCGCGCTGAGCGTGCTGGGCGGGCTTCAGGAGCGTCACGTCCTGGTGCTGGGGGCGGGCGAGACCAGCGAGCTGACGGCGCGGGCGCTGAACGAGCAGGGCGCGGGGACGATCTTTGTGGCGAACCGCCATGCGGACCGTGCACTTAGCCTGGCGCAGCGCTTCGGGGGCACGGTGGTCGGGCTGGACGGCCTGCCGGAGCAGCTGCTGGAAGCAGACATCGCGCTCTGCTCGACGTCCTCGCCGCATCCGATCGTGGGTCGGGACGAGCTGGAGATCGTGATGCGCGAGCGCGGCGGACGGCCGCTGGTGCTGATCGACATCGCGGTGCCGCGCGACGTCGAGGCGGCGTGCGCGGAGCTCGAGGGCGTGAGCGTGTACGACATAGACGATCTGCAAGCGGTCGTCGAGCGCAACCTCTCGACTCGCGCGGGCGAGCTGCCGTGCGCGGAGGAGATAGTGGAGGAGGAGATCCACCGCTTCGCGCGCTGGCTCGGGCAGCTCGACACGCTGCCGACGGTGAGCGCTCTGCGCGAGCACGGCAACGTGCTGGTCGAGCAGGTGCTGAGCGAGAACGCCGGGCGCTGGGAGTCGGCTTCGCCGCGCGACCTCGCGCGGATCGAGGCGATTGCGCGCGCGGTGATGAGCCGCCTACTGCACGAGCCGACGATCCGCCTGCGCAGCCTCTCGGAGGAGCGCGGACATGCGAGCCTTGAGCTGGTGCGCGAGCTGTTCGGCCTGCGCGAGGACGAGCCCGTCGCGGAGCAGCCCTCGAGCGAGCTGGCGGAGGTTCACGACCTGCCGGCCCGCACCGCCGAGGGCAACGCATCCTCGCGCGCGCGCCGACGCCGCGAGGGCTGATGCGCCTTGGCACCCGTGGCAGCGCGCTGGCGCTGGCACAGGCGGAGTTGGTCGCGAAGTTACTGGAAGACCATGCGGGAGAAGCGGTCGAAATCGTCCCGATGGTGACGCGGGGCGACCGCGAGTCTGCAAGCGTAAGTGACGACGCGGGCGAGCTCGCGGGAGACGGGCCGCCAGGCGCGCCGCCGGCGGGCGAGGACAAGTCGCGCTGGGTCTCCGAGCTGGAGCGGGCACTCGCGGCGGG
>Ga0335073_10004608_pt1 | contig 19279 bp, 21 predicted proteins | sample Lox_Sample_22_FD_207093 | JGI IMG/M metagenome (GOLD analysis project Ga0335073, IMG submission 207093) | Soil microbial communities from Loxahatchee National Wildlife Refuge, Florida, United States - Lox_Sample_2.2 | ecosystem: Environmental > Terrestrial > Soil > Wetlands | place: USA...
GTCCAGCTGGGCTTTCACGCGGCCAGGCGGTTCAGTGAGCGGCTCGCCCCGCTCGGCCTGGAGCCGCGTCAGTTCGGCATGCTGACCCGGCTGGGGGCGAACGAGGGCCGGTCCCAGCAGGCCATCGGGGAGCTGATGGGGCTCAACGCGACCCGCATGGTCTTTCTCGTCGACGAGCTGGAGCAGCGCGGGCTGGTCGAGCGCCGTCGCAATCCCGCCGACCGGCGCTCCTATGCCCTCTACCTGACCGACCTCGGCCGGGCCACGCTGCGCGAGGCGCGGCAGGCCAGCGCCGCGCCCGAGGACCAGATCGGCGCCTCGCTCACCGAGCCGCAGCGACGCGAGCTGACCCGCCTGCTGCGCCGGCTGGCCGACGAGCAGGGGATAGCCGCGGACAGCCTGCCGGGCCCGCCGCCCGGGGTCCGCTGACCGCCGCGAGCCGCCGCGACGCGCCGGACGGTAGGCTGACCGGCACATGACTGCCAGGCCCCGCGCCCCCCACCCGGCCGGCGTCCGCAGCGGGGCCCACCGCCGCCCGATCCTGATCGGGCTCATGATGACCATGGCGCTGTCCGCCGTGGACACCACGATCGTCTCCACCGCGATCCCTCAGGTCGTGCGCGATCTCGGCGGGTTCACGCTCTTCAGCTGGGTGTTCTCCAGCTACCTGCTGACCCAGACCGTGACCATCCCGATCTACGGCAAGCTGGCCGACCAGTGGGGCCGCAAGCCGGTCCTGATCGCCGGGTCCCTCATCTTCCTGGCCGGCTCCGCGCTCTGCGCCTCGTCGTGGAGCATGATCAGCCTGATCTGCTTCCGCGGGCTGCAGGGTCTCGGCGCGGGCTCGATCAACGCGACCGTGAACACCCTGGCCGGTGACCTGTACGAGCTGGAGGAGCGGGGCCGCGTGCAGGGCTGGCTGTCCAGCGTGTGGGGCATCTCCGCGGTGTTCGGCCCGACGCTGGGCGGGTCGCTGGCCCAGTACGCGTCGTGGCGGTGGATCTTCCTGATCAACCTGCCGATCGGCGCGGCGGCGATCGCGCTCATCGCGCGCTACCTGCACGAGGACGTGTCCAGGACCCGGCACCGGATCGACGGGGCCGGCGCGCTGGCCGTGCTGGTCGGCGCGGGCGCGCTGATGTTCGGACTGCTGCAGGGCGGCGTGGCCTGGTCCTGGTGGTCGGCGCCGAGTGTGGCGGTCTTCGCCGTGGCCATCCTGGCCACCGGGACGGCGGTCATCGTGGAGCGCCGCGCCGCCGAGCCGATCCTGCCGACGTGGCTGTGGAAGCGACGCGCGCTGGCCGGCTCCGGCCTGGCCAGCGCCGGCCTCGGGCTGCTGGTCATCGGGCCGACCACGTTCCTGCCCACGTACGGCCAGCTCGTGCTCGGCCTCGGCGCGGTGGCCGCGGGCGCGGTGCTGGGCACGATGAGCTTCGGCTGGCCGCTGGCCACCTCGCAGTCCGCCAAGCTGTTCCTGCGGTTCGGCTTCCGCAACACGGCGTTCATCGGAGCCGGGATATGCCTGGCCGCCGTGGCCGGGTTCCTGCTGCTGCCCGCTCAGGCCGAGGTCTGGCAGCCGATCGCCGATACGTTCCTGCTCGGCGCGGGACTCGGGCTGCTGTCGGTCTGCACCGTGGTCGGCGCCCAGTCGACCGTGGGCTGGAGCCAGCGCGGCGTGGTCACCGGCTCGGTCATGTTCTGCCGCTACCTAGGCCAGAGCCTCGGCGCCGCGATCTTCGGCGCGATCTTCAACTCCAGCCTCGCCGCGCGGCTGCGGGCCGCGCCGCCGCAGATCCGCACGCACCTGCCGGACAGCGTCAGCGGCGTCAGCGCCGCGATCGGCCGGACCAGCGGCCTCCGCCCGGCGCTCGGCTACCTGCGATCGGCCATCTCCGGGGCGACCCACGACGTGTACGCCGCCCTGGTCATCTCCGCCATCGCCACCATCGCGATCATCGCGATCATCCCCCGGCGCCTGGCCACGCCCGCCCCGGACGAGCCGGCCGAGCCGGCCGATGAGCCCACCGGCCAATCCCGCTTACCCGACGTGCATTTGTCACGCAGGCGATAGCGGTTAAGGCTTTACCGGTCATAGATCCTTTAGCCGGGCCGGGCGTAAACGGCCAGTTAGTTACCTCTTGACGAACACGGTAGGCCGTGTTACGACTGCCTCGTAGGCATGCATGATTCGCCTGGGGGGCCGCATGCTTCGTGCTGGGTGGGCCAGAATCGCAAATCCACTTGCGAAAGCATCGCCATTGCTCGCCAACACCGGGGGAGGAAAAATGTCTAAGCGACGTGAAGAGGCCCGTCTGCGTCGGGCCGCTGAAGCTGGTGACATCGACGCTGCAACCGATCTGGCCGACATGCTGGAAGAAGACGGAGACTTGTCTGGCGCTGAGTACTGGAACCGCCGTGCCGCCAACGCTGGTGACATGTATGGGGCGCTGAGCCTCGGGCTAATACTGTGCGATAAAGGAAATATGGAAGAAGGAGCGGAGTGGCTTCAGTCCGCAGCGACGTCCGAGAATCCTCCATCCGAAGGTCTGGCGGGGGTCGCGGCCGGTGCCTTCGGCCGCGCCCTGCTGCGGCTTAACAGACTCGACGAAGCTGAGCCCTGGATAAACAAAGCGGTCGCAGCCGGGATGGAAGAGGCGGAAGAAGATCTCGAGAAGCTTCAAAGAGCTCGCAGCCGCGCAAACGCGGGCGGAGGGAACCAGAGCTCAGGCGACGAGGTGCTGCAGACTTTTAAAGTGTCAAGCGTCATGTTTTACGATGGCAGCGGGCACCGTCTCGGGCCGTCTCTGTGCACCCTGACGAGAACGCGCTTCATCATTGATGATGCGCGAGGAGGCATCAGTCAGATTCTCCTGCGCGATATTAACGGCGTGAGCACTCCAGGTCGGCTCGTATCGCCGAAACAGTTGCGCATCACTACGCCGGGGCTAGGATACGACATCTATTGTGAAACCAAGGACCAAAAGAACACGCTCGAAGCCTGGCTGTCGAGGGCAATACGCGGATTCTAATCACCTGTCGCACGCCCGGCTCTTGGGCCCGGCCCAGCGCGTGCCGTTGCGGCGCTAACCCTTGCGCCCCCTGGGCCGTCCGGCGATGTTCTCAACGAGGCCCAGCAGGTCGTCGACGTCGGCCTCGAACTCCGCGTCCCAGTCGACCGGCGCGTCGAGCCACTTGTGCAGCCTGGCGTGGCCGGGCAGCGCGCCCTCCGGCAGCTGGCCGCGCCGGCCGCGTGGGTCGAGTTCGCCCGGCCCGAACCGGCCGCCCACCTCCGAGGCGGCGTAGCCCAGGATCAGCGTGCTGAACATTCGCTCCACGCGCGGCACGTCGGCGTCGGGCACGCCCGCGTCGAGCAGCGCCGTATAGATCCGGTCGACGGCGACGACGCCGTCCGCGGTGATGGCCGGGCGGGCGAACAGCAGCGCCGCGGCCCATGGGTGCCGGTGCGCCAGCCCGCGGCCCGAACGGGCCAGGGCGCGAAGGCGCTGCTGCCAGCCGGGGCCGGCATCGTCCGGGGTCAGGTCGACGAGCAGCCGGCCCACCATGCCGTCGAGCAGCGCGGCCTTGTTGCCCACGTAGGGGTAGAGCGCCATCGGGGTGACTCCGGTCCGCTCGGCCACCGACCGCATCGACACCGCGGCGAGGCCCTTCTCGTCGGCCAGGGCCAGCGCCGCGTCCAAAATGATTTGCCGCCTGCTCTCCATGTCTCTACACTGTAGATCTCTACGATGTAGATCACAATTCGGAGGTGCCCGGTGGGCGCGTGCCAAGCGGAACCGGCGGAGTCGTCGGCGTACCGGCCCGCGGAAGGCGGGCCGGACAGCGGGGGAGTCGCCGGTGCCAGTGTTCCGGCCGGGCAGCGGGCGATGAAGCGGGCGATGAATGTGAATCCGCTGCCGTGGGGTGTGGCCCAGATTCACTTTGATCATGGCGGCACCGATCGCGAGCCGATGCTGGCGGCCCGCGGGCTGGTGAAACGCTACGGCGACCGGCGTGCGCTGGACGGGTTCGACCTCAGCGTCGTGCCCGGCGAGATCGTCGGCCTGGTCGGGCACAACGGCGCGGGCAAGACCACGTTCGTCGAGGTGGTCACCGGCCTGATCCGGCCGGACGCCGGCCAGGTGTGCGTCGGCGGCGTCGACGTGCGCCGTGAGCCGCGCGCGGCAAGGCGGCTGCTCGGCGTCGCGCCGCAGGAGCTGGCCCTGTACGTGAGCGCCACCGTCCGGGACAACCTCCGGCTGTTCGCCGCGCTGGCCGGGCTGCGCGGCGCCGCCCGGCACCGGGCCGTCGACCGGGTGGCCGAGGAACTGCAGCTGACCGGGGTGCTCGGCCAGCTCACGGGGCTGCTCTCCGGCGGCCAGCGGCGGCGGACCCAGGCGGCGGCCGCGCTGGTGGCGGACGTCCCGCTGCTGCTGCTCGATGAGCCGACCGCGGGCGCCGACCCGCAGACCCGCGCCGCGCTGCTCGAGGCGGTCCGGGCCCGGGCCGCTCGCGGCGCCGCGGTGCTCTACACCACGCACTACCTGCCCGAGCTGGCCGATCTCGGGGCCACGCTGGCCGTGGCCCGGCGGGGCCGGATCATCGCCCGCGGCACCCAGGCCGCGCTGACCAAGGGGCTGCCCGGCGAACTGCGGCTGCGCCTGGCCACCGCGCCCAGCCTGCCGGACCTGCCCGCGGCCCTGGCCGGCCGGTCCCGGGTCGTCGACGGCGAGCTGCGGATCGCGAGCGCCGAGCCGCCCGCCGACCTCGCCGCGCTGCTGGCCGCCGGATGCGCGCCGGTCTCGGTCGACGTCCGCCGCCCCGATCTCGACGATCTGTACCGTTCTCTGGCCGTGGAGGCTCCCGATGCTGCCTGACGCCGCGTGCCGCACCGGCGCGGTCATCCGCCACAACACGATGCTGCTCCTGCGCGAGCCCGGGCCGCTGGCCAGCCGCCTGATCATGCCACTGGCGTTCATTGCCCTGCTGCACCCGCTGTACCAGGCCGCGGAGGGGCACGCCGCGGGGGCCAGCCAGGCGGTCATCGCCACCCTGGTCACGTTCTCCCTGCTCGCCCTCAGCATCGTGGGCGGCTCGATCCTCGTCGAGCGGGTCTGGCACACCTGGGAGCGGGTCCGCCAGACACCGCTGCGCCCGGCCGAGCTGCTCACCGGCAAGGCCGTCCCGGTCCTGGTCGCGCTGCTGGCCCAGCAGGCGCTGATCGTCGGCTTCGGCGTGGCGGTGCTCGGGATGGGCGTGGCCGGGCCGGCGCTGCTCGCGCTGGCCGTGCTGGCCTGGAGCCTCACGCTGCTCAGCCTGGGCGCCGCGATCGGCGTGCTGGCCCGCAGCTTCAGCGAGCTGTCGGTGATCTACGACATCGGCGGCATGCTGCTGAGCAGCCTGGGCGGGGCGCTGGTGCCGCTGTCCGCGCTGCCGGGCTGGGTGCGGCACGTCGCGCCCGCCTCGCCCGGCTACTGGGCGGTGTCCGCGCTGAAGGCCGCGCTGAGCGGGAACGGCCCGGGCACGCTGCGAGCCTCCGCGGTGCTCGCCGGGTTCGCCCTGGCCTGCGGCCTGGTCGCGGCCGCGCGGGTCGGCCGGGGCGCGGCCCGCTCGGCCAGCCTGTGACCGCGGCGCTGGGGGCCGGTAATCTAACGGCCGACGCCGTGGGCCGGCGCGCGGTGGCCCGGCGGTCGAGGAGGCAGGGATGGCGGATCCCGGTGGCTGGGTCGTGGTCGGCCTCGACAACGGCGGAACGACGGTCAACGCGACCGTGCTGGACTCCGATGGCCGTTTCCTCGTGGACCGCCTGGTGGAATCGCCTAGCTACGTCAAAGAGGGACCGGAGAAGGCGATCGAGGCGCTGTCCAGGTCGCTGGAACAGGTCCTGGACCTGACCAGCACGCCGCGGGCCCGGGTGCGGGCGGTCGGCCTGGACACGCCGGGCCCGGTCAGCGCGGACGGGATCATCGCGTCCGGGGGAGCCACCAACTTCGGCCACGCGAGCTGGCGCGGGTTCGATGTCCGCGGCGCGCTCGAGGGCCGGATCGGGCTCCCGGTCGTGTACAGCAACGACGCCAACGCGGCCGCGCTCTACGCCCATCACGTGTACTTCGAACCCGAGCAGGCGGCGCAGCGGTCCTCGGTCTCGGCGATCGTCGGCACCGGCCTGGGCGGCGGCGTGGTCGAGCGCGGGCAGATCGTCAGCGGGGCGGCCGGGATGGCCGGGGAACTCGGGCACGTCTGGATCCCGATGGAGGGCCTGATCGCCGCGGGCCAGTCGCTGCCCGGCTGCAACTGCGGCCTGTCCGGTGACGCCGAGAGCGTGGCCTCGCTGACCGGGATCGAGAAGAACCTGCTCCCGTACTGGCTGACCCGGTACCCCGATCACGAGCTGGCCCGGGTCGACCCCGGGCGCGCGGCCAAGCTGGTACGCGGCTTCGGCGAGGCCGGCGACGAGATGGCCCTGGCCATCTTCGGGCAGCAGGCCATGGCGATCGGCCGCCTGTTCACGATCGCGGCCAACTTCACCGACCCGGACGTGTACTTCGTCGGCGGCGGGGTGGTCGAGGCCGCGCCGCACTTCCGGGACTGGTTCCTGGACCGGGTGCGCGAGCACACCGTCCTGCGCGATGAGCAGGCGCGGATCGAGCACGTGGCCCTGGTTCCCGACCTGGACATGGCCGGCGCTCGCGGTTCGGCGATCGCGGCCAGCGCCGCCGTCCGCGCTCGCGGCTAACATGTTAAGTAGGGAATACTTCCGGAAGGCAATCCGGGAAGTTACGATCTGGGACGCAATCGAGACTGGGGCGTTTCCGTTCTTAGCGTGGATGTTCCTGGAACTGTGTGCTCAGATCGTAGGCAGTCCGGCCTGGCGCACCCGGCTCAGGGCCCGGAGGATACAGATTGCCGGGCTGCGCGCTAAGCCGGGATCCGACGATGCGCTTTCTTTCATGGACTCGTATCTTGAAGCATGGATTGTGCTGGAAGCCAGGCAGGCCAGGTTTGATAGCCGGGTGCAACGGTACGTTCCTCTGGCATTCCTGATGGTCGTTAACCTGCCGGTATTCATATTGCGGATCTTCATAGCAAAATGGCGGGCCGACGCTCGTCGAACGCGCAGCAGGCTTGATGTGCTTACCGTGATAGCCTGGCGAGCGATCAGTTTGGGCGTCTCCTTCAGGCTGGCGCTCAGGTTCGTGGCCACGATCCTCGCTGGATTCGACGGAAACGGTGGCCCGCTACTGGGGCGCCTGGCCGGTTGGGATGCCGAGCCCGTCGATCGCCTCGACGTGATGAGACGGGAGCATGACCGGTGCCTTGCGGTGTTGCAGGGCGAGGATCCCTGGATATTGCTGCTGCGTACATTCACCCTGCCGCAACCCTTCAAAGCGGCGGAATCCATACAACGCGCGACAGGGCGCAAGATCGTAATGCTGGCCGATCCGTCGCTGCGGGACTTTCTAAGACTGAAAGTGCAGGATCCTGATCAGCTTTATTACGGTTCTACCCGGGTCACGGAAGACCCTCGCTTTAAAAATATCACTAGGATAGAAGACGGACTGCCGGCGGGCGTCCATCTTATGTTCGCGGCCCAGGATCAGTGGGTGAAAGCCGTCGGCACGTTAATATCCCGCGCTTCTGCGATCGTAATTCTTAATGGTCGCCTAACTCGCGGCCTCCGGCGCGAACTGCGGCTTATTAAACAAGCAAATGCATGGAACAAGTGTGCCAGGGCACCTTTTTCTACTCTGCTGAGCGACAAGTTCTTCGTGCATCTGATTCCTCGCCAAGTGGTGGGAATAGCTGAATTCAAGACCATCGAAGATCTCAATGACATCATGCAGGTTGTTTTCGATGCGGGGCCTGCCGGTCAACCCAGCGAGCATCGCAGCGGCAAAGTTAAACAGTGAACTTGTCCAGGCGGGCCAGCAGGTTGAGCATCACCTCGTCGGCGCCGCCGCCGATGCCGACCAGCCGGCTGTCCCGGTAGAACCGCGCCGTCCAGGTCTCCTCCATGTACCCGGTGCCGCCGTGGAACTGCAGGCAGGTGTCGGCGATCTCGCGGGATAGCCGGCCGATGGTGAGCTTGGCGATCGTGGCGAACCGGGTCGTGTCCTCGCCGCGCAGGTAGGCCTCGGCGCACGCGTAGTTGTAGTGCCGGACCAGGTCCAGCTGGGCCGACAGCTCGGCCAGCCGGTACGAGACGTGGTCGTTGGCCAGCAGCGGCCGCCCGAAGACCCGGCGCTGGGCCAGGTACTCACGGGTCCGGTCCAGGGCCTTCTGCATCGAGCCGACGTGCAGGTAGGCCGCGATCATGCGCTCGGCCTGGAACTGCTCCATCTGCTGCTGGAAGCCGCGCCCGATCTCGCCGATCGTGTTGGCCACCGGCACCCGCAGGTCGGTGAACGAGAGCTCGGCGGTGTCGGACGACCGGTTGCCCAGCTTGTCCAGCGTGCGGGACACGCGGAAGCCGGGCCGGTCGGTCTCCACCACGATCTGCGACATGCCCCGGTACCCGCCCTCGCCCGAGGTCCGGGCCAGCAGGCAGACCCAGTCCGCCTGGGCCCCGTTGGTGATGAACATCTTGCTGCCGTTGATCACCCAGTCGTCCCCACCCGCCTTCCCCTTCACGCGCTCCGCGCGGGTGCGCAGGCCGGCCACGTCCGATCCGGCGTCCGGTTCGGTCACCGCGATCGAGCACACCATCTCGCCGCTGATGGCCGGGGCCAGGAAGCGTTCCTTGAGCTCGTGGCTCCCGTACCGGTGCAGCGACGGGGTGGCCATGGCCATCTGAACCGCGATGCCCATCGGCACGCCGCCGCAGTCGATCCGGCCGAGTTCCTCGCCCGCCACCACCGTGAACGAGTGGTCCGCGCCCTCGCCGCCGTAGGCCGGGTCGTACTCCAGGCCGAGCAGCCCGATCTTGGCCAGGGTCGGGAACAGCTCGTGCGCCGGGAACCGGCCGGCCCGCTCCCACTCGTCGACGTGCGGGTTGATCTCGCGCTCCACGAGGTCGCGCACGCTCGCGCGCAGCGCCTCGTGCTCGGCCGTGAACTGCATGCCTCGAGGTTATCGCCGCCCGGACTGAGGCCACAGGGGGCGAACGGCGTGCCATCCGCTAGCGCAGGATCTCGACGAGGAGCACCCAGGCGTTGATCAGGCCGAACGCGATCGCGGCCAGCACGCTGGGCACGAGCCAGTACAACCCGCCGCCGCCATGGGCCAGCAACGTCGCCCCGGCCAGGATGAGGCAGCCGCAGCTCACGATCGGCGGAGCGAGCCGGGCCACGATCCAGGTCAGCTGGGTCTCCTTGTCCGACCGTCCCGACCGCTGGTTGACGATGAGGCCGAAGCCCCCGATGACGACGCCGACGACGAGCAGTTCGGTGCCCAGGGCGGCATCGGGCTGGCCCGGGACCAGCAGCAGAATCCCGGCGATCAGGGGCGTGACGAACAAGATCAGGGTCAGGCCCGCGCGACCCGGCAGGTTGCGGTACTTGAGGATCTCGCTCAGGTTGATCGACACCGCCACGAACACCAGCCCGGCCAGGGCCGCCGACGCCCCGGCCACCCCCACGCCGAAGTCGGCCCAGCGGCCGGCCGCGTAGGCCGTCACCACGCGCGGACCGGCGTGACCGGCGTGACCGGCGTGACCGGGGTGACCGGCGTGACCGGCGTGACCGGCGTGACAAGGCCCGGGATCACGTGATCATCCACATGAGAATCATGCCGTACCGGCCGGAACTCCCGACAGGCCATCGCGCGGCGGGGCCGCGATATTCGGTTGCCGGGGGCGGCTGCGCGTGACAGCCTCGGGACCCACGGAAGGTACCGGCGCCCGCCGGTGCCCTCGGCCGACCAGAAGGGAGAGCCACCGCAATGTTCGCGTCTGCCGTGCGGCTCAGGCCGCCCTTCTGCCCGAGGAGCACCACCCATGCCGGACTTCGCCGACAAACCCCGCGACAAGCGGCGGCTTGATCACGACTCTGCCGACGACCTCGACCTCGACCTCGACCTCGACTTCGACGACCTCGACGACCTCGACGACCTCGACGAACTCGACGAACTCGAGGACTTCGAGGACTTCGACGACTACGCCGGCTTCGACGACGAGCCCGCCTTCGCCAAGCGCAACCGGCACCGCCGCCGGCTGCCGCCCGCCGACGCCTTCGACCACGTAGACCGGCTGCCCGAGGGCGACCGCTGGTCCACCTGGGACCAGTCGACCGCGGGGGAGCGGGGACCGAGCCCGTACCCGGCGTGGCTGGTCACCGAGCTGGCCGCCACGGACACCGAGCTCGGGATCCTCAAGACGGGCAAGGAGGCCGACGTCTTCCTGCTGCGCCGCGCGGTGCCGCGCGGCGGCCGGTCCTGCCTGCTGGCCGCCAAGCGGTACCGGGCCGCCGAGCACCGGATGTTCCACCGCGACAGCGCCTACCTCGAGGGCCGCCGGGTGCGCGAGTCGCGGGTCAGCCGGGCCATGGCCGCCCGCACCGCGGCCGGGCGGGAGATGCTCGCCGACCAGTGGGCCAACGCCGAGTTCGCGGCGCTGTCCCGGCTCTACACGGCGGGCGTGCCGGTGCCGTACCCGGTCCAGGTGACCGGCACCGAGGTGCTGCTGGAGTTCATCGGCGACGCCGACGGCACCGCCGCGCCCCGGCTGGCCGAAACCCGCCCGGACGGCGACGAGCTGGCCGCGCTGTGGGAACAGCTGGTACAGGCCATGGTCGCCCTGGCCCGGGAGGGCCTGGCCCACGGCGACATGTCCGCCTACAACCTGCTGGTGCATGACGGCCGCCTGATCCTCATCGACCTGCCCCAGGTCGTCGACGTGATCGCGAACCCGCGCGGCGCGGAATTCCTCGACCGCGACGCGGCCAACGTGGCCCGCTGGTTCGCCGCGCGCGGCCTGGCCGCGGGCTCCGGGGCCGCCGGGGCCACGCCCGCCCCGGGCGACCTGGCCGGGCTGCTGCGCGCCGAGGCGCGGCTCGGGCCGGGCTACGGCTCTTGAGCGCGCGCCCCGTCCGGCCGCAGTTTCCCGACGAACGCGCGGGTCGCGGCGGCCGGGTCGTCGGCCTCGGTGATCGCGCGCACGACGACGACCCGCGTGGCTCCGGCGGCGAGCACGTCGTCCAGCCGGGCCAGGCTGATGCCGCCGATCGCGAACCAGGGCCGCTCCGGCCGCCGCGCGGCGACGTGCTCCAGCAGCCGCAGCCAGGTGGCGGTGCGGCCGGGTTTGGTCGGCGTCGCCCATACCGGTCCGGCGCAGAAGTAGTCGGTCCCCGGCTCGCGGGCGGCCGCGTCGGCCTGGCCCGGGTCGTGGCTGCTGCGGCCGATGATCGGGCCCGGGCCCAGGATCCGCCGCGCGACCGGCACCGGCAGGTCGTCCTGGCCCAGGTGCAGCACGTGGGAGCCGGCCGCCAGCGCCACGTCGGCGCGGTCGTTCACGGCCAGCAGGCGACCGTGCCGGCGACAGGCGTCCGCGAACACCTCGAGCAGGCCGAGTTCCTCGCGGGCCTCCAGCCCCTTCTCGCGTAGCTGCACGATGTCCACGCCGGCGCCGAGGACGGCGTCCAGGAACTCGGCCAGGTCACCGGTGGACCGGCGTGCGCCGGTGCACAGGTAGAGCCGCGCGTCCGCCAGCCGCGCCCGAAGCTCCGTCACGGACTCATCCAATCACTACCGTTGTGCGACCTCGCCCGCCGGGCGCTAGCCTGGGTGGTGATCACGGGAGCCCTGGGCCGGGGCTGAGAGGGAGGCTGGCCGCCTCCGACCGTCGAACCTGATCCGGGTAATGCCGGCGAAGGGAGCGTTCTTGGCCAGCGCAGAGGTAACCGCCGATGTCATCGTGGCGGGCGGCGGCGTGATCGGCAGCGCTATCGCCTGGCGGGCCGCGACGGCCGGGTTCGGCGTGGTCGTGGTCGATCCCGGGGCGGATGAGGCCGCCTCGCTGGTGGCCGCGGGCATGCTGGCCCCGGTCTCGGAGAGCGCGTTCGGCGAGGATGCGCTGCTCCGCTTGAACCTGCTCGCCCTCGGCCGCTTCCCGGCGTTCACGGCCGAACTGGAACAGGCCAGCGGCCTGGGCGTCGGTCTGCGCCAGGAGGGCACCCTCGCCGTGGCCTACGACCCGGGTGACCTGGCCGCGCTGGCGCGGATGACGGCGTTCCGCCGCGCGGCGGGGCTGGACGCGGAGGAACTCGACGGCCGCGCGTGCCGCCGGCTCGAGCCGTTCCTCGCGCCGGACGTGCGCGGCGGCGTGCGGTGCGCGGGCGACTGGTCGGTCGACAACCGGCGTTACCTGGCCGCACTGCGCGCGGCGATGCTCGCCGCGGGCGTGCGGGTCGTGCGCGGCCGGGTCACCGAGGTGCGCGCCGAGGACGGCCGCGCCAGCGGGGTGCGGCTGGCCCGGCTCGCCGGCGGCGAGGCCGAAACCATCGACGCCGAGGCCGTGGTCGTCGCCGCCGGCTGCTGGTCGGGCACGATAACCAGCCTGGACGAAACGGTGCGTAACGGGATCCGGCCGGTCAAAGGCCAGTTGCTGCGGCTGCGCACGCCCGCCGCGATGCCGCCGGTGCTGAGCCACACGGTGCGTGCGACGGTGCGGGGCGCGGAGGTGTACCTCGTGCCCAGGGCCGACGGCGAGGTGGTCGTCGGCGCGACATCCGAGGAGCGCGGCTTCGACCGGGACGTGAAGGCCGGCGCCGTGCACGACCTGCTGCGCGACGCGATGAGCGTGGTCCCGGTCATCAGCGAGCTCAACCTCGCCGAGGCCAGCGCCGGGCTGCGCCCGGGCACTCCGGACAACGGCCCGGTCCTGGGCGAGGCCGGGCCGGCCGGGCTGCTGATCGCGACCGGTCATTACCGCAACGGCATCCTGCTGTCCGCCGCCACCGCCGACGCGGTCGTCGCCTGCCTGGCGGGCCGGAAGCCGGCCGCCGAGTGGGAGCCGTTCTCGCCGCAGCGGCTCGCGGTCGAGCAGGGGGTGCGATGACCGTCCAGATCCTCGTCAACGGCCGGGCTCACGGGGTCGCGGCCGGCAGCACGGTGGACCAGGTGGTGGCCGCGGTCACCGACCAGGAATCGGGGATCGCGGTCGCGGTCAACGGCGAGGTGGTGCCGCGCCGCGGCTGGCCCGCCACGCCCGTGGCCGAGGGCGACCAGATCGAGATTGTCACGGCCGTTCAGGGAGGCTGAGGTGACCAAGACGGATATTTCTTACGCACCGTCGCCGGAGCATGCCGCCGCGCACGGGTCCGATCCCGGGCCGGGGGGATGGACGCTCGCCGGGGAGACGATGGCGTCCCGGCTGATCCTGGGCACCGGCGCCGTGCCGAGCCTGGACGTGCTGCGCCAGATCCTGGACGCGTCGGCCGCGGAACTGGCCACGGTGGCCATGCGGCGGGTCGCGCCCGACGGGACCGGCTCGCTGCTCGGCACGCTGCGGCAGGCGGGCGTGCGCGTCATGCCCAACACCGCGGGCTGCCACACCGCCAGCGAGGCGCTGCTGACCGCGCGCCTCGGACGCGAGGCGCTCGGCACCGACTGGGTCAAGCTGGAGGTGATCGCCGACGACCACACGCTGCTGCCCGATCCGGTCGAACTGCTGGAGGCGGCCCGGATGCTCGTCGACGACGGGTTCGTGGTGCTGCCGTACACCAACGACGACCCGGTCCTGGCCCGGCACCTGGAGCGGGCCGGGTGCGCGGCGGTCATGCCGCTCGGCGCGCCGATCGGATCCGGCCTGGGCATCCGCAACCCGCACAACATCGCGATGATCGTGGAGCAGGCGGGCGTCCCGGTCGTCCTCGACGCCGGGATCGGCACGGCCAGCGACGCCGCGTTCGCGATGGAACTGGGCTGCGACGCGGTGCTGATCGCGTCCGCGATCACCCGGGCCGCCGACCCGCGGCAGATGGCCGGGGCGATGCGGCTGGCGGTCGCCGCCGGGCACGCCGCCCGGGCCGCGGGCCGGATCCCGCGACGCTGGCACGCCCAGGCCTCCAGCCCGGTCGACGGCCGGCCGGAGTTCCCGGCATGAGCATCCCCCGGGTGCTGTCGGTGGCCTCGTCCGACTCCGGCGGCGCGGCGGGCATTCAGGCCGACATCAAGGCCATCGCCCGCTGCGGCGGGCACGGCATGACCGCCATCGTCGCGCTGACCGCGCAGAACACGCTGGGCGTCACCGCCATACACGACCTGCCCCCGGCGTTCGTGCGCGCGCAGATCGACGCGGTGCTCGACGACATCGGGGCCGACGCGGCCAAGACCGGCATGCTGTTCTCGGCGCCGCTCATCGAGGCCGTGGCCGACGCGCTCGCGCCGCGGGACCTGCCGCTGGTGGTCGATCCGGTCATGGTCTCCAGTTCGGGCGCCAGGCTGCTGCGCGAGGATGCGGTCAAGACCCTGATCGCGCGGCTGTTCCCGCTGGCCGCGGTCGTGACGCCGAACCTGCCCGAGGCGCAGGCCCTCACCGGCACGCGGACCGAGGACCGGGCCGAACTCGCCGAGCGGATCGCGGCGCTGGGCGCCGCGGCCGTGGTGATCACCGGCGGGCACGGCAGCGACCCGGTCGACCACCTCTTCGACGGCACCGCGCACCTGCCCATCCCCGTCGCCCGGCACCAGGTGGCCGCGGCGCACGGATCGGGGTGCACGCACTCGGCCGCGCTCGCGGCCGGGCTCGCCGCCGGCCTGCCCCTGGCCGAGGCGGCCGGGCAGGCGGCCGCGGTCGCGGGCGATGCCGTGGCGCACGGTCTTGACGACCTCGGCGGCGGGCCGGGCCCGGTGCACGTCCTGCACAGCGGCGTGGTCGCGCCCCCGCCCCGGCCGTTCGCCCCGGCGCGCGACACCCTCGCGCCCGTTCCGGGGAGCGACCATGGCTGAGGACGTCACCGCGGAACTGTTCACCAGAGAACTCTGGGACGGGGCCGCCGAAATCTACGGCGCGATCCTGGCTCACCCCTTCCTCACCGGGCTGACCGACGGCACCCTGCCGCAGGACGCGTTCGCGTTCTACGTGGTGCAGGACCTGCTGTACCTGAAGCGCTATGCCCAGGCGCTGGCCGCCGTGGCCGGCCGGGCGCCCGACACCGCCGCCACCCAGATGTTCGCGAGTCACGCGGCCGACGTGGTCGCGGTCGAGCAGACGCTGCACGGGTCGCTGCTGGCCGACCTGGGCATCGACCCCGCGGCCGCGGCCGCCGCCGAGCCGGCGCCGACCAACCTGGCCTACACCAGCTACCTGATGGCCGCGATCGCCGGCGGGTCGTACGCCGAGGGCGTCGGCGCGGTGCTGCCGTGCTACTGGATCTACTGGGAGGTCGGCAAGGAACTCGCCCGCCGCGGCTCACCCGACCCGCGCTACCGGCAGTGGATCGACACCTACGCCGGCGAGGATTTCGCCCAGACGGTCCGGGACGTGCTCGCCGAGGCCGACCGGCTCGGCCCGGGCTTGTCCGCGCCGGAGCGGGCCCTGGTGCACCGGCATTTCCGGACCACCAGCCGTTACGAATGGATGTTCTGGGACATGGGCTACCGCCGGGAGACCTGGCCCGTCTGACCGAGCAGGAAGTCCACGAGTTGCCCGGCGTAGCGGTCGGCGTCGGCCCGCAGCGCGTCCAGCCGGTCCTTCGGCGTGCTCTGCACGTGGGTGGTCGCGCCGCCAATGAGGGTGTCCAGCAGCAGCGTGATGGACGTGCCCTCCGGGATCTCGCCGCGGCCGATGCCGCGCCGGACGATGGCCCGGGCCGCCAGGACCTCGGACGTTCGCAGCGCGCCGAGCTGCTCGGCCAGGCCCGGGATGAGGTCACCCTCGAGCCCGAGGCGCAGCGCGGCGCGCCCCGCGTCGCCCAGGTACAGGTCCAGGATCTGGCGGGCCAGCCGGACCAGGTCCTCGCGCAGCGAGCCCGTGTCGACCTCGTCGATGTTGCCCACCCGCAGCCGCAGCGCCTCGACCAGCAGGGCTTGCTTGGTCGGCCAGCGCAGGTAGATGGAGGCCTTGCCGACGCCCGCCCGCTTGGCGACGGCCTCCACGCTGAAGCCGGCCCAGCCCGCCTCGCCGAACAGCGTGATCGCCGCGTCCGCCACCCGCCGGTCGACGCGGGGGTCCCGCGGGCGGCCAGCCTGGGTCGGGCTGAGGGTCACGCCTGCCACCTTACGTTCGGTTCGCGGGCCGTGTCGGCCGCCCGCCGTGGCCCGGCCGGGGTATGGCAGGCTGAGCCCGGTACGGGGGCCGCCGACGGATGGAGAGCACATGGACGAGAACCGGGCACGGTCGTTGCTGCAGGCCGAGCGGGCCGAGGTGCAGACCCTGCTGACCGGCACCGAGGAGGCCGGGGAGGAAGACCGCGAGACCGAGGACGAGGAGGGCGTGGACGTCGATGACCCGGCGCAGTCGCTGACCGCCGAGGGCATGGACGACGCGATCGCGGAGAGCCTGCGCGACCGGCTGGACACCATCGACCGGGCGCTGAAGCGGCTGGACGACGGCACGTACGGGCGTTCCGTCCGCAGCGGCGTGCCGATCCCGGACGAGCGCCTCGAGGCCGACCCGGCGGCCGAGCTCACCGTCGAAGAGGCCCGCCAGCGCTGACCCGGTGACCGGGGGCCGCGACCCCCGGCCCGGCTCGCGTTCACGAAACCCGCTGTTTGCGGCAGGCTTTGGGGGGGCGAAGTCGGCTGGAGGCGGGAATGTTCAACCATGAGCCACCGGGCTACGAGTGCCCGTTCTGCACCGTGCTGCGGGGCGGCGACACCGAGCGGCCCGTGGCCGACGACATCGTCGTCCGGCGCGAGCAGGCCACCGCCTTCATCGCGTCCTCCTGGTGGCCCCGCAACCACGGGCACGTCCTGGTGGTGCCCAACGCGCATTACGAGAACCTGTACGACGTGCCGCCCGAGTACGCCTACCGGATGCACGACCTGATCCGCGAGACGGCGATCGCGCTGCGCGAGACCTACGGGTGCGATGGGGTCTCGACCCGCCAGCACAACGGGCCGGCGGGCGATCAGACCGTCTGGCACTACCACGTGCACGTGTTCCCGCGGTATGCCGACGATCACCTCTACGGGAGCGTCCCGGCCCGCGTCCCGCCCGAGCAACGGCGCGGGTACGCCGAGCGGCTGCGCGCCTGGTTCGCGAGCGCGGCGTGCTGAGCCCGCCGCCCGGCCTGGCCGAGGACATGCTCGCGTCCGGGCTCGCGGGCGGCTGGGACCTCGGCGTGGACGCCATGAGCTACCGCCCGCTCGGCTTCGGCAGCCACCACTGGGAGGTGACCGACGCCCGCGGCGCGCACTGGTTCCTGACCGTCGACGAGCTCGAGAGCAAGCGGGGGAGCCGGGACGAGCCGCTGGACCATACGTTCGCCCGGCTGCGGGCCGCGCTGTGCGCCGCCAGGGACCTGCGGGACTGCGGCGCCGCCTTCGTGGTGGCGCCGGTGCCGGCCGCCGACGGGGAGCCGCTGGTGCGGCTGGGCGAGCGGTTTGGCCTGGCGCTGTACCCGCTGGTCACCGGGCAGAGCTTCGAATGGGGCGAGTTCACCAGCCCGGCGCACCGCCGCGGCGTGCTCGACCTCGTGGTCGCCCTGCACAGCGCCCCGGCCGCGGCCCGCCGGCACGCCGCGACCGAGGACTTCGCGATCGCGCACCGCGACGAGCTGGAGGCGGCCATCGGCGGGGGCGGCGTGGCGGCCGCCGGGATGGCGGCGGATCTCGGCCCGTACGCGCGTCCCGCCGCGGAACTGCTCGCCGAGAACGCGGGCCCGGTCCGGCGGCTGCTCGCCCGCTACGACGAGCTCGCGGGCCGGTCCCGCCGGGCCGGGATGGTGCTCACCCACGGGGAGACCCATCCGGGCAACACCATGCTGACCGCGGACGGCTGGGTGCTGGTGGACTGGGACACCGCCCTGGTCGCGCCGCCCGAACGCGACCTGTGGAGCCTCGATCCCGGCGACGGGTCCGTGCTGCGCGGCTACGCCGACGCGACCGGCGTGACCCCGTCGCAGGCGTCGCTCGAGCTCTACCGCATCCGCTGGGACCTCGCCGACCTGGCCGTCGGCGTCAGCCGGTTCCGCGGGCACCACCCGGGCGGCCCCGACGACGACAAGTCATGGGACAACCTGCGCTCGCTGGTGGCCGGGGTCGGCGCGGCCGGGTCTCGCTAGCGGGCCAGCGCCTGCCGGACCGCGTCGATCGAGGCCGTCGGCGGCCGTCCGAGCAGCCGCGCCAGGTCGCCGGTCGCGGCATCGGCCCAGCCGGCGCGCAGCGCGGCGTAGTAGTCGAGCAGCATGCCCAGGGCCTGCTCCGGGAAGCCGAGGCCCAGGGCGAAGGCCCGGTACTCGTCGTCGGCCGCCGGCCGGTAGCGCAGGTCGCGGCCGGACAGTTCGGCGGCCAGCGCGGCCAGGTCGTCCCAGCCGATCGCGTCGGGACCGGAGAGCTCGTAGGTCATGCCCTCGTGCCCGGGCTCGCGCAGCACGCGGGCGGTCGCCTCGGCCAGGTCGGACGGAGCCGCGGGCGTGATCCGGGCTCGCCCGGCCGGGGCGACCAGGGCATCGGAGGCCATGGCCCACCGGACGTCCCGTGCCACCACGGCGTCCAGGACCGTCGACAGCCGCGGTCCCGCCGGCCACCGCCGGCATCGGGCAGTGGCTCAGATCCTGGTAGCTCGTGATCACGAGGCGCTTGGCGGCGGCGGAGCGCACCGCGTCGATCGCGGCCGCGTGCTGCCGCCCGCGGCGCGCGGGCTCGGTCCCGTAGTTCGTCCCGTTGATCAGCACGGTATCCGCGCCGTCCAGGGCGCGCGCCAGCGCGGCGGGGTCGTCGAAGTCGGCCCGCCGGACCGTGATCCCGCGCCCGGCGAGGTCCGCCGAGCGGCCCGGGTCGCGCACGCTGACCGCGATCTCGGCGGCGGGCAGCCGGGTGAGCAGGTGATCGACGACCAGCCGGCCGAACGCGCCGTTGGCCCCGGTGACCAGGATCATCTCGTCTCCATGCGTCGGCAATAAACGGGTCTTACGCCCCGGTTATTGCCAGACTATACGGGGCCTGCGCCCCGTATGCTAGCGGGGCGGGCACATACGACGGCAGGATGCGACGTGGAGAAGCAGCCGCGCGCCGACGCGCGCCGGAACCGGGAGCTGATCCTGCGCGCGGCGCGCGCGGCGTTCGCCAGCGTCGGCCCCGCGGTCCCGCTCGACGAGATCGCCCGGCGGGCCGGCGTCGGGCCGGGGACGTTGCACCGGCACTTCCCGACCAAGGACGAGCTGCTGACCTCGGTCATGGCCGA
>Ga0335073_10004609_pt1 | contig 19278 bp, 17 predicted proteins | sample Lox_Sample_22_FD_207093 | JGI IMG/M metagenome (GOLD analysis project Ga0335073, IMG submission 207093) | Soil microbial communities from Loxahatchee National Wildlife Refuge, Florida, United States - Lox_Sample_2.2 | ecosystem: Environmental > Terrestrial > Soil > Wetlands | place: USA...
CCGAGCCGGACGAGGAGGCTGTCTTTGCGCGCGGCACAAAGGAGATTGCCGCAGACGAGCCAGGCCCAGCCGCCGAACATGGATTTTTGCGCGAGCCTGGGAAGCGGACCCAGGGTGTCGTTCACTAATTCTTCCAGAGCTTTGTCGCGTGCCATCGAGTCATCTTCGAAATGTTGAGGGTGGTGGGGCGCGTATATGCATAGCATCGCATGCGGATGGCGCGAGCGCGGGCACAAAAGCAAAGGCCGGGAGCGAGTCCCGGCCTTTGTCAGCTCGCTGGGTAGACTAGCCACCTAGACCCCAGAGCTGAAGCTTGATTGCGGCGAGGCAAGATTTGGCGCGATGGCGCGACTGGCCGCACCGCATCTGCCTTAGAGCTGGTTCATGTTCTGCAGGAACTCGGCGTTATTGCGGACTTTCTCGAGTCGGCTGATGAGCACTTCCATGGCCTCGACGGGGGACAGCGGGTTGAGAACCTTGCGCAGCACCCAGATGCGGGGGAGATCTTCTTTGGGGATGAGGAGCTCTTCCTTGCGGGTTCCGGAGCGCTGGATATCGATGGCGGGGAAGACGCGCTTGTCGACGAGCTTGCGGTCGAGGATGATTTCCATGTTGCCGGTGCCCTTGAACTCTTCGAAGATGACTTCGTCCATACGCGAGCCGGTATCGACGAGGGCGGTGGCAATGATGGTGAGCGAGCCGCCTTCTTCGATGTTGCGCGCCGCGCCAAAGAAGCGCTTGGGGCGCTGCAGGGCGTTGGAGTCGACGCCGCCGGAGAGGACTTTGCCCGAGGGCGGAACGATGGTGTTGTAAGCGCGAGCGAGACGTGTGATGGAGTCGAGGAGGATGACGACGTCGCGCTTGTGCTCGACGAGGCGCTTGGCTTTCTCGATCACCATTTCGGCGACCTGGACGTGGCGCGCGGCGGGCTCGTCAAAGGTGGAGCTGATGACTTCGCCCTTCACGGAGCGCTGCATGTCAGTGACTTCTTCGGGGCGCTCGTCGATGAGGAGGACGATAAGAACGACTTCAGGATGATTCGAGGTGATGGAGTTGGCGATGGATTGGAGCAGCATCGTCTTGCCGGTGCGCGGGGGGGCGACGATGAGGCCACGCTGGCCTTTGCCCACGGGTGTCAGCAGGTCCATGACGCGGCCGCTGGTGGCTTCGCGCACGGTTTCCATCTTGACGCGTTCTTGGGGGTAGAGCGGCGTGAGGTTGTCGAAGAGGATCTTGTTGCGGGTTTCCTCGGGTGACTCGAAGTTGATGGCCTCGATTTTGACGAGCGCGAAATACTTCTCGCCTTCATGCGGAGGGCGAACGTTGCCGCTGATGGAATCGCCGGTCTTGAGGTCGAACTTGCGAATCTGCGAGGGAGAGACGTAGATGTCGTCGGGGCCGGGAAGGTAGTTGTAGTCGGGCGAGCGGAGGAATCCGTATCCGTCGGGCAGGATCTCGAGAACACCTTCGGCAAAAATATGGCCCTCTTTTTCGCTCTGGGCCTGAAGGATCTTGAAGATCAGGTCTTGCTTGCGGAGGCCGCTGGCGCCGGGAATTTCGAGGGTGCGCGCGATGCGGCTGAGTTCAGTGATGTTCTTTTCTTTTAGTTCGGCGATCGTCATGTTCACCTGCGGGAGGGCGGGATAGTGAGGGTGGGAGGGAATTGCTCCAGGAGGACCAGGCAGGATTCGAGGGAGCGGCCAGAGCCAGCGGGGGTTGATTTAGATGCCAAGGAAAATCCTACAATCCATGCGCCGAACGAAGGGGTGCGACCCTGGTCAGCCCCCCTTGCTCTGGCGCATTAAGATACTGCAAGTGTGATGCGGCCATCAGGCAGCGCGGCGTGCCTCGACAGGCCGGTCCGAGCTCTCAGTGGTCTTTGCCACGTGGGCTGGGTCGGTGGAGTGAAAACGAACCAGGACCTCGTTCGTCGTGTCCTGCAACCGGGTGTTCGGCTTGTGCAGTTTCCGCGTCGCCTTGCTCGCCAGTTGACAGAGCTGGTAACGATTGGACACGTGAGAGAGTGCCCCAAAAACCAAATCAGAACGCATGATAAGTAATCTCCTTCTACAAATCTCTGCCCTTCGGTACTACCTGGCACCGGCGGTGCAGTGGGGAGCAGGTCTTCGAGACTGTCCCCGCAGCCTCGTTTCCTTGCTTTAGACGCACCAATGAAGCGCGGAGTTCTAAATCTTTGACACAAATCGTCAGATTAGGAAACAGGCTTGTGCCGTATCTGAAAGCAGATTGCGGCGCCCAAGAAAGCCGAACTCTTTCCATATCCGATTCCGAAGCACAACTCATTTCGGAGGCATCAAGGTACGAGCCAGAGCTCAATCATCGATGCAGGATTTGACAGAGAGTCGCGCGATCGCGCTGTGCAATCTATCCTTGTGGATGGCACTCCTGAATGTATACCTGACGGGCTAGCCGGTCAACAGATTTTTTCGTCCAGACCGTGGATCGAAACCGATGGCGGGGCCCGATCTAGGAGGCCGACTAAAGCTCTGTATATGTGATGCATAGCCTGAGTCGGAGGATGCAAAGCCGAGCGAGAAAGCGAGCGAATCGAAGGCCAAAGCTTCGAGAATCAACCTAATCAATCTCGAATCGGAACCGGGAGACCTTTGCTTCCTGTGGAAAACGGGTCAGGAGGCCCAATAACTCCGGTCCAGAGTCCGGTATTGAATGGCCTCAGCGAGGTGGGCGACGGTGAGGCCAGGCGAGCCCTCAAGGTCCGCTATTGTCCTTGCTACCTTCAAGATACGGTCGTGGGCGCGTGCAGTGAGGCCCTGTTGCTGCATCGCGCGCTCGAGAAGCCGCTCGGCATCGGGCCCGAGCTCGCAATAGGCGCGGATCTGGCGGGTGGTCATCTGGGCGTTGGAGTAGATGTTTTCCCGGGCCTGGGAGAAGCGTTGCTGTTGAAGATGCCTTGCCGCAAGCACGCGGGCGCGAATTTCGGCAGAGCCTTCGGCGGCGGCTGAACCACGCAGCTCCTTATATTGAACGGCCGGCACCTCAATATGAATATCGATGCGGTCAAGGAGGGGGCCGGAAATTTTGGCCACATAGCGCTGGATCATGGGAGGGGTACAGAGGCATTCGCGCGATTTGTCGTTGTAGTAGCCGCAGGGGCAGGGGTTCATGGCGGCGGCGAGCATGAAGCGTGCCGGAAAACTGAGCGACATGGAAGCGCGAGCGATGGTGACGGTGTGGTCTTCGAGCGGCTGGCGCATGACTTCGAGGACGTTGCGCGGGAACTCGGGCAGCTCGTCGAGGAAGAGCAGGCCGTTGTGGGCAAGGGAGACTTCGCCCGGGCGGGGCACGACGCCCCCGCCGATGAGGCCGGCGTCGGAGATGGTGTGGTGGGGGGAGCGGAAGGGGCGCTGGGTGACGAGGCCCTGGGCGGCATCGAGCACCCCGGCGACGGAGTGAATCTTGGTGGTCTCGAGAGCTTCGTCGAAGGTGAGGGGCGCGAGGATCGAGGGCAGGCGCTTGGCGAGCATGGTTTTGCCGGAGCCTGGCGGCCCGATCATGAGGATGTTGTGGCTCCCGGCGGCAGCGACCTCGAGGGCGCGCTTGGCGGTCTGCTGTCCGCGCACATCTTTGAAATCGACGCTGAAATGCTGCAACTCGCCGAGGAGGGTTTCAGTGGAGACGCGAAAGGGCTCGCGCTGAATGACGCCGAGGAGCTGCGAGTTGAGAAGCTCGATGAGATCGAGCAGCGAGGAGACGGGATAGACGTTGACGCCTTCAACGACGGCTGCTTCAGCGGCGTTGGCTGCGGGGAGAACCAGGTTGGGGATATTTTTTTCGCGGGCAAGAATGGCGACGGGGAGAATTCCGGGCACGGGGCGGACGCCGCCATCGAGGCCGAGCTCGCCCACCATGAGGAACTTGCCGACGTCGCTGACCTGCAGGGCGCCATAAGCGCCGAGGATGCCGAGGGCGATGGGAAGGTCAAAGCCCGAGCCTTCTTTTTTGAGATCGGCGGGCGCGAGGTTGATGGTGATGTGGGTCGGCGGAATGAGATAGCCGGAGTTCTTGATGGCAGCGCGAACGCGATCGCGGCTTTCGCGCACGGCGGCGTCGGGAAGTCCGACGGTGTGGAAGTTGTCCTTGTCGGTGACGACGCCGCTGTAGTCGACTTCCACATCGATCAGATTGGCGTCGATGCCATAAACGGCTGCGCTAAGCGACTTGAAGAGCATGGATCCAGTGGAGCGAGTGTATCGGGGCAATGGGCGGCGGGGCTGTGATGGCCGTCGCTTGCATTTGGGGTGGGATGCGAGGAGCGGTTGCGCGGCCAAGAACGAAGGCGCGCGGGAACGCGCGAGGCCAGTGTTGGCCGAGTGGCGGGTCAGGAGTCTTTGAGCGTGCCCGACGAGTCGGATCTGCCGGGCACGCGGTGTGTTGTTTGAGGGATGCGAACGTTGGATGTAGGCGAGTCTTATCGGGTGGAATGGCTTTCCCCGGCATGTACGCGCTCGTCAGCCAAGGTTGCCTGGCGTCCGGTCTGCTGGGCGTTGTTCTGGGGTACGTTCTTTTTGTCCACGGTTTTGACTTTGGTAGCTGTAGTTGCCTTGAGTCCATCATCCTGCTTGCCGCGTGCTTCGTAGCCGGCAACACCGTCGATGGCTCCGACGGAGAGGCCTTTGCCGCCGTTCAACTGGGATTGGACAGGGTGGAGGCCGAAGGAGTTCTGCCATGGACCGGCGATGTCGGATTCGCCTTCGTCGCCATTGCCAGTAGAGGCGTTGAAGTATTCGTCGACAACGCCGGGGGTAACGGCGAGGCGACCGATCGAGAAGGGCGGTTTCTCAAGGCTCTCGAGCGCAGCGGAGAAGGCCTTCATGTGGGTGATCTCGCGGGTCATGAGGAATTGAAGGGCGTCGACGGTGCCGGGGTCGTCGGTGTGATTGATCAGGCGTTCGTACACGATCTTGGCGCGGGCCTCGGCGGCGATATTGCTGCGAAGGTCTACGTCGAGTTCCCCGGTGATCTTGAGATAGTCGCCGGTCCAGGCATCGCCCATTGAGTTGACGAGAGCGACGCCGCCTCCTCCGGCGATGCAGATGAGCGGATCGGCTTCAGCGGCCTCGCGGTTTTCTTTCATCGGCTTGAGATGCATGCGGATGAGAGCGCCGACGATTTCGAGGTGACTCAACTCTTCTGTGCCGATGTCGAGGAGAAGGTCGCGCCGGGCGAGATCGTCGACGCAATTCCAACCCTGGATGGTGTACTGCATCGCGGCGGCGAGTTCACCGTTGGCACCGCCGAATTGCTCGAGCAGCATATTGCCGAATGCAACATTTGGCTGTCCAACCTTCACGGTGTACATGAGCTTCTTGACATGGTGATACATCCGTTTCCTCCTATTCCGAGATGTGTCCCGGAGCGGATTAGGATGCGAAGGAGGGACGGAGGGAAGCGCGCGCGGGCCGACGGCGGAGAACGTCGTTTCGATTGGATGACAAGGTTGCAGATGTGCGCGCGGTTCCGGCTGCAAGCTACAATCACATCCGTGACGAGTCTCTTCGACCTGTACAAAATCGGCGTGGGTCCCTCGAGCTCGCACACCATGGGGCCGATGCGCGCGGCCTGCCGATTTGCTTCCGGACTCAAAGAGCGGGGGTTGATGCAGCGAGTGGTGCGCGTGCAGGCCGAGTTGTACGGCTCGCTTGCCCTGACGGGCCTGGGGCACGCCACGGATCGCGCGGTGCTGCTGGGTCTGGCGGGCAACGAGCCCGCGACGATCGATCCGGCGGCGATTGACGCCACGGTTGCGGCGATTCGCTTGTCGCGACAGATCGAAGTCGCAGGCGCGAGGCGGATCGCGTTCGAGGAGAGCCGCGATCTGATTTTTCACCGGGACATCATGTTTCCGCCCGAGGCGAAGACGCATCACCCGAATGGATTGCGGCTGACGGCATTCGAGGAGTCGGGCGCGGTCGTGGATCAGCGGACGTTCTTCTCAATCGGCGGCGGGTTCATTGTTGAAGATGGCGAGAAGGCGGAAGGGGGAAAGGCGCCTGCGACGCTGCCGTGGGAGTTTCATACGGCGGCGGAGCTGCTGACGACGGCGAACGCGCACGAGCTCTCGATCAGCCAGCTGATGCTGGAGAACGAGTGCTCGCTGGTTCCTCATGACGCGGACCGGTCGCCGGTGGAGATGGTGCGCGAGCGGGTGGACCGAATCTGGCAGACGATGCGGAATTGCATTGCGCGCGGCATCGCGACCGAGGGAGAGCTGCCGGGCGGCCTGAAGGTGCGCAGACGGGCGCATCGCCTGGCCGAGCGGCTGCGGGCGAAGGAAGTGGATGGATGGAGCGGCGATCCGCTGGCGCCGCTGGACTGGGTGACGGTGTATGCGATGGCGGTGAACGAAGAGAATGCGGCAGGGGGGCGCGTGGTGACGGCGCCGACCAACGGAGCGGCGGGGGTTGTGCCGGCGGTGGCGCACTACTATGAGCGCTTCGTGCCGGAGTCGGATCACGAAGGGATGCTCCGCTTCTTTCTGGTATCGGCGGCGATCGGCATTCTCTACAAAGAGAATGCATCGATCAGCGGCGCCGAGGTGGGGTGCCAGGGCGAGGTGGGGGTTGCGTGTTCGATGGCCGCGGGAGGACTGACGGCGGCGATGGGGGGCAGCAACGGCCAGGTGGAGCATGCCGCGGAGATTGCGATGGAGCACAACCTGGGCATGACCTGCGATCCCATCGGCGGGCTGGTGCAGATTCCCTGCATCGAGCGCAACGCGATGGGAGCGGTCAAAGCCGTGCATGCATCACGGATCGCGCTGAGTGAATCAGAAGAGCACAAGGTTTCGCTGGACCAGGTGATCCGCACGATGTACCTGACGGGGCTCGATATGCAATCGCGCTACAAGGAGACGAGCCTGGCCGGGCTCGCGCTCAACATCATCGAGTGTTAGGTGGCCGAACGCGCCATTTCGCATTTCCTGGACAACGAGGACGCAATGCTAGAGAGCCACGCCATTGAATCCCCCGAAACACCGCAGGGCTCGCGGGCCACGCTTGCTCCGGTGTGGCACACGGTGGTGCTCATTGCAGGCATTGTCACTGTCTCGATCGTGGGGAAGGCGCAGATGGCGGACCGGCATCATGCGGCGCATCGTCTTCTCACTTACGCCACCACGGCTCTGATGGAAGTGCTGATGCTGGGGTGGGTCGCTTTCGGGTTGCGCCTGAGGAGGGTTCCGCTCCGATCGCTCTTTGGAGCCATGGGGAAGGGAGTTCGGGGAGTGCTTGCGGATCTCGGGATTGCCTTCGTCTTCTGGATCGTGTCGCTGACAATCCTGGGAACACTGGGGCTGGTGTGGACCAGCGTGGACTTCGCGGTCTCGCACTGGAGCGCATTGAAGGCCGGTTCCCACGGTGTTGTTTCGAATCCGAACGCCGAGCAGAGCGTGCGCGCGGTGGCAGAGCTGGCGCCCGAAGACGGGACGGAGATCGCATGCTGGGTGCTGTTGTGCTGTCTTGCGGGAATCATCGAAGAAGCGGTGTTTCGCGGCTACCTGCTGCGTCAATTCAGCGCGTGGACCAGAGGCGGGATGGTGTGGGGCGTGGTGTTTTCGTCGCTTCTATTCGGCGCTGCGCATGGATACCAGGGACTGCGCAACATGTTTCTGCTTGGCGTATTCGGTGTGCTCTTCAGTCTGCTCGCGATTTTGCGCGGCAACCTGCGCGCAGGAATTTTTGCGCATAGCTGGCACGACTTGATCGCGGGATTGGTTCTGACCTTCCTGCGCTCTCGGCACCTTCTCTGAATGGTCGCGCGAGGGAGTCGAGGCGGAAGGAGTTGTTGCCACTTTTTCCACTCGCAAGTCGTTTTTTGCTTGACACTGAGCAAGCATGAATCTATACATTCCTCAACTGCATTTCAAATTGCAGTTTCGATGCAACCCATCGAAAAGGGAGAATAGGCAAATGGCAACTAAGAAAGCAGCCAAGAAGGCACCCGCGAAGAAGGCCGCGAAGAAGGCGTCCAAGAAGAAGTAACGGGTCAACCAACCAAAGGCAAACTCTGAGGGGGACGCACAAAGCGTCCCCCTCAGAGTTTTTTGCGCATAGAAGAAAAGGTGCATGAATACAGGCGATGACGCATAGGCGCTGGATAGCGGATCGATGGGACCAAGCGACGGCGACGCTCACAGGAGCGAGCGCCGAGCACTTGATTCGCGTTTTGCGCGCGCAGGCGGGGATGCAGGCGGACGTGGTTGCGGGCGGGCGCGTCTTCCGAGCGGAGGTGGCGGCGATGGAGGGCGGCGCATCGCAGGTGAGCGAGGTGCGGTTCAATCTGATCGCCGAAGTGGAGGCCGAGCCCGCATTGGCGATTACGCTGGTAATGTCGGTCTACAAGTTCGATCGCATGGAGTGGGCGATCGAGAAAGCGACGGAGCTGGGAGTGGCTGCGATCGTGCCCGTGATCGCGCGACGGAGCGAGAAGCACCTCGCGCAGGCCGCCGAGAAGCGTGTGGAACGATGGCGCCGTGTTGCGCACGAAGCGGCGCAGCAGTCGCGTCGATCGGACGTACCACTTTTGGGGGATCCAGTGGCGCTGAGCACGCGGATCAAGTCGGCATCGGAGTCGTGTCGCGTGGTGCTGGCCGAGCAGGAGCGCTCGACGACGCTGCGCGCGGCGCTGGAAGAGGCGATTGCAGCGGCCGGAGCCGAGATGCCTTCACTCGAGATTGCCATTGGACCTGAAGGCGGCTGGGCGCCGGACGAAGAGGCGCTCTTCGACGCGAATGGATGGAAGGCTGCATCGCTGGGGCCTCGCATCCTGCGCGCGGAAACGGCGGCGATCACGGCTCTCGCCGTGGCTGCGTCGATGATGGAGTAGCGTGCAGCCGGCGAACGAAGCCCGGACTGAGAAGCGAGCGCCTGGGGCGCGCGGCGATGAGATGGAGTGACGCGGCGGCCTGGTTGTCGGGCTTAGAGCGAAACGCCGCGCTTCCAGGGGATGAAGTCGTTCTGGCCGAATAATTCCGCCTTGGTGAAGCGCTCGCCGCCGGCCACCTCGATACAGAGCTCGAGCAACTCTTCGGCACAGGCCTGGATGGTGGTCTCGCCGGTGACGATGCTTCCGGCATTGAAGTCGATGATGTCGGCCATGCGCTCCGCCAGGTTAGAGTTCGTGGAGATCTTCACGACCGGCGCGACGGCATTGCCCGTGGGTGTGCCGAGGCCGGTGGTGAAGAGGACAAGGTTGGCGCCCGCGCCGGCCTGGGCGGTCACGCACTCCACGTCGCTGCCGGGCGTGCAGAGCAGGTTGAGTCCGGGGGTGGTCGCATACTGAGGGAAGTCGAGGACATCGCGCACGGGGGCAACGCCGCCCTTGCGCGCTGCGCCAGCGGACTTGATGGCGTCGGTGGTGAGGCCGTCCTCGATGTTGCCGGGCGAGGGATTCATCTCGAATCCCGAATGCACGGCCCTGGCGCGCGCCGAGTAAGCGTGCATGAGGTCGTAGAAGCGCTGGGCGAGGGCGTCGGTGGCGCAGCGATTGATGATCTCCTGTTCGACCCCATGGAGCTCGGGGAATTCAGAAAGCAGTGTTATGCCGCCTAACTGGCCGAGCAGGTCGGAGAGATGGCCGAGGGTTGGATTCGCGGAGATGCCGCTGAAGCCGTCGGAGCCGCCGCATTTGAGACCGATCGTGAGCGCGGAGAGCGGAGCGGGAGCGCGCGTGGCACGGTTGGCTTCGACCAGGCCGGCGAAGGTGGCATCGAGCGCGCCGGTCATCAGCGCGGTTTCGCGGCCGGAGCGCTGTTGATCGAAGACCACGACCGGCTTGGTCATCTGCGGATCGCGCGCCCGCAACTCGTCCATCAGGATGCTGGTTTGCGCGTGCTGGCAGCCGAGGCTCAGCACGGTGGCGCCGGCCACGTTGGGGTGATGGATATAGCCCGCGAGCAAACCGCAGAGCGCCTGCGCATCCTGGCGCGTACCTCCGCAGCCGCCCTGATGGGTGAGAAAGCGAACGCCGTCGAGATTCGGGAAGACGCGCGCCGGGAGCGGGGTTGCGAATTCGGGTGTGGAAGTTTGGTTGCCGCTGGCGTTCTTTTCAATGAGCCCGCGCACGTGGCTGCGGTACTTGTTCTGGCTGCCGTAGCCCAGCTCTTCTTCGAGGGCTTCTTTCATGCGCTCGACGTTGCGGTTCTCGCAGAAGACGAGGGGAAGCACGAGCCAGTAGTTGCGCGTGCCCACCTGGCCGTCGGCGCGATGAAAGCCCTGGAAGGTCCTGTTGCGCCACCGTGCGGGATCGGGCAGAGGAAAGGAAACCGGCATACGCGCGGCCGTGTAGTCGCCGGCGCGATGGCGAATGGTGTGAGTAGAGATGAGGCCGCCGCGGGGGATGGAAACAACGGCTTCGCCGACCACCATGCCATAGAGAAAGATGAAATCGCCGGGGGCGAGATCGGCGATTGCCATCTTGTGTTTCGCAGGGATGTTTTCGGCGACGGTGCAGGAGGCGTTCCCAAAATGCACCTGGGTTCCGGCGGCGAGCGGTTTCAAAGCCACAACCACGTTGTCGCAGGGATCAAGCTGGAGAACGTTTTCCGTCATGGATTCCTTGGATGCGCGTATGTGATGCGCAGCACGCGCCTGCAAGGCAAGGATACAACCTGTGGTTCATATCGTATTGTCGGCAGTTGGGCTATGATCGGAAGTTCAAGGGATGTGAGGAAAGCTGGAAATGAACGCCATCGTGTTGGAATCTCCCGGCCAGGTACAGATGAAGACGGTTAGGGACGAAGATGGGTCACGCAGCGCGGGCGTGCTGTTGCGGGTGCGCATGGTGGGGTTGTGCGGGAGCGATCTGAATTCCTATCGCGGACGAAATCCGCTGGTGAGTTACCCGCGGATTCCCGGGCATGAAGTGGCGGCAACCGTAGTGGAGACGAATTCGATGTTTCCGCAATGGACTGCGGGAATGGACGTCACCATGTCGCCTTATTCCAACTGCGGGAAATGCGCGGCGTGCCTGCGCAACCGGGCGAACGCGTGCCAGGCAAACCAGACGCTGGGCGTGCAGCGGGATGGCGCGCTGACTGAATTCATTCGCGTGCCGGCAGAGCGGCTATTCAAGGCGGACCTGACGATCAAGGAGCTTTGCCTGGTGGAACCGCTGACGGTGGGCTTTCATGCGGCAGCGCGCGCGCGCATTACGGCGAGCGACACGGTGGCGGTGCTGGGATGCGGGGGAGTGGGTTTGGGCGCGGTGGCCGGCGCAGCGTTTCGGGGAGCCAAGGTGATCGGGGTCGACGTGGAGGACGCCAAGCTCGCGACCGCGCGGAAGGCGGGCGCGGCGCACACGATCAACACCGCGCGCCAGGAGTTGCACGCGGAGCTGGCCGAGTTGACCGATGGGCACGGGCCCGACGTGGTGATCGAGGCGATCGGGGCGCCGCAGACCTACCGGGCCGCGGTGGAAGAGGTTGCCTACGCGGGGCGGGTGATTTATATCGGCTGGGCCAAGGAACACGTCGAGTATGAGACGCGTCCTTTCGTGCACAAGGAGCTCGACATTCTGGGTTCGCGCAACGCACAGCGCGAAGATTTCTACGAAGTGATCCGGATGCTGGAGGCGCGGCGCTTTCCCGTAGAGGAAGCGGTGACGCACGTGGTGCCGATGGCGGAGACGCCGGCGATTCTGGAAGCATGGAACCGCGAGCCGGCGCGATTCACGAAGATCATGGTGGAAGTGAGCTGAGGGTCTGTCGCAGAACCAGATCGCAGAAGCCGGATCTCAGGCCTGCACGGGCCGGCTGGCGAAACCCGACCGAATGCTGAAGACCGCCAGAAGGAGAGCAGCGACGCCCTGCAGGTCCGGGCGGACGTCGAAGGGGTTGCCGATGAGCCTGGCGAATGCGACGCAGGCAGCCACCCAGGCAACGTTGCCGAAGAAGCAGATCCAGGCGAGCGCCTTGTCGCCGGGACGATAGATGCGCAAAAAATTGATGCACGCGAGCAGCAGGAGGGCGAGGCTGCTGCCGAGGGCCCACAAGAGGGTGAGGGGGACGGTCTTGTAGAAGTAGTAGGATCCGATCGAATGTCCGATGGCGCCCAGGACGAGGATTCCCGCACAGACGATTTCCACTTTTTTCATCACTCCTCCACGTGTCTGCAAGGATACGTCGGTTGAGACGGGCACGGCGCCGCTGTTCATAGATGCGCGAAGTGGAGCAGGAGACCGGCAAGCGCTCCGCCGAGCAGATCACCCACGATGGGAAAGGGCGCGTAACCCCAGTTGGAGCCGGCCTTGCCGGGAATGGGGAGCAGCGCGTGCACGATGCGCGGGCCCAGATCGCGCGCGGGATTAATGGCGTAGCCGGTTGTTCCGCCGAGGGAAAGGCCGATGCCCCAGACGAGGCTGGCAACGAGCCAGGGGCCCATTCCCGCGGCCGGTCCAGTGGCCGAGACGCCGTGGGAAAAGATGGCGCCGGCGACGACGACCAGCACCATAGTGCCGATCACCTCACTCACGATGTTGGCGAGGGGACTCTTGATTGCCGGGCCGGTGCAGAAGACGCCGAGCTTGGCTGCCGGATCGGGTGTCGCGCCCCAGTGGGGAGCAAAGTGCAGGGCCATGAGCGCAGAGCCCGACATGGCGCCCAGCAGTTGCGCGGACCAGTATGTCGGCAGGTGCGAGTAGTCGCCACTGGTGACGGCGGCGGCCAGCGAGATGGCGGGATTGAGATGGGCTCCGGGACTGCCGAAGGCCTGTGCGATGAGAACGCCGCAGAGGACCGCGATCGCCCAACCGGTCGCGACGACCATCCAGCCGGCGTCGGCTGCGTAGGATTTGCGCAGGGTGACGTTGGCGTTGACGCCGTTGCCGAGCAGAATGAGAACCAGAGTGCCGAGATACTCGCCCAACCAGACAGAGTGCATGCAGCATTCCTTGCCAGCCGGTCGGCGCCGAAGCAGAGTCTCTCTTCGGCAATCGATCGGGCCATGATTTGAGGAACCCAAGCATTGTGCCCTGCCGGGGCGAAGTTCGCCAAGTGTCGCACCTAGAATCGAAGCATGAATGGGATCAGGATCCGGGCGGCCGAAGGAGGCGACGAAGAGGCACTTGCGGAGATGATGACGCTTCTCTGGCCGGACGGAGGCTGCAAGGAACATCGCGATGAAGCGGCAGCGCTGATTGCCACAGGAATGTGCGGAACTCTTCCGGGAGCGTTCTTGATGGCAGAGGACGGCGAAGGCAGGGCCCTGGGGTTTTTGCAGGTGGGCCTGCGTTCTCATGCGGATGGGTGCGATGTGATGCAGGCCGTGGGCTTCATCGAAGGGTGGTTTGTGTATCCAGAGGCGCAGAGGCAGGGAGTGGGCAAGCGGCTGATGGAGGCGGCCGAGGATTGGGCGCGCGCGAAGGGATGCGTGGAGGTTGCCTCGGATGCGCTGGCTGAGAATTTTGATTCGGAGCGGGCGCATTGCGCTTTGGGCTTCGAGGTTGTCGACCGTTGCGTTCACTTCCGGAAGAAACTGTGACCGAAGCAGGAGCGCACAGATTGACGCGGGGTGTGTGCCGGTCTGGGATGCGTGGGAAGGATGCCGAGCGCAGATCGTGGAATTGGCAAAGGCTGAGCTAGGCATTTGGTAAGGACGGCGGATTCGAGCAACTACTGGCGCGGACGGCGTCTATCCGGCTGCGAGGACAGCCGGACCGAAGGGATTGTCGATGAGGATCTTCCAGGAGCGGTCCGGCTGCCGGCGAAAGACGGTGGTCGCGACGAAGACTTGTGGTTGAGTGTCGGGTTCGGCGGTTTTTCGGGTGAGCGTCCAGTGCGAAAGAAAGAGAGCAATACCATCGGCCTCGAAGACGCGGGTCCTGAGTTGGGTTGCGTGAGTTCCTGATGCCAACGCGCGTTCGAAGAATGGCCGCAACTGTGCTGGTCCGCGCAGCGTCGTCGCTGGCGGGGTGATCACGCATGCGTCCTCTTCGTAGAACGCGAGCACGGATTCGAGATCGCCGTCGTTGAAGGCACGATCGAGCAGTTCGACGACCTGGTCGGGACACATTGCGGGACCGTTCATTTGGCGCTCTCCGGGATGGTGGTGTCGAAGCTGGCCCAGTGCGCCAGCAACTCGCTGACCACGGCGTGGCCGACGGTATAAGCCGCTTCGAGGGAAGGCAGATAGGCGCTGTAGGCGCCGACGCGCTGTTGGGCAAGACTCTCAGTTGCGCTCATGCCGCGCGGCTGCCGGTCGTAGTTGCTCACGGTGCGCAGGACCAGGACGCGCTGCCAGTCGATACGGCCCGCGGCAGCGAGGTTCTTGAGCGAAAGCAGCGTGCCGGTATCCTCCATCGCCGTGGTAGCAAACCGGCCCTGACCGCCGGTGAAGTAGGGAACCCATTGTGCAGCCCATGCGTCGAAGAGCTTGCCATGCCAGTACGTCGAGGAGGAGATTTCGTCGCCGAGCAGGACGAAGGGCGGCCGTTGAGCTGAAGCGCCATCGAAGCCGGCGCGGATCTGGCGAAGCTTGTCTGAGTCGGCAAGCGGGATATTGCGGGTCAGGTTGAAAGCCCATTGGGTGAGGTCGGGGTTCAGGGCGAAGACCTGGCCGTCGAGCGGGGCGGCGGGCGGTTCAAAGGGGCGGGTCTTGCGGAGCGGGATATAGCCTGTTGGCCAGTCGGAAGGAATTTCGCGCGCGTCGATTTCGTAGCCGAGGTCGCCATCGACGACCCACCGCGCCCAAGCGGCGGAGCCAAGCGAGATGCGCTCGGGGCTTCCGCCGGCGATGCCGGCGATGAGCCAGTAGGCATGGCTGAGATCGAAGCGCGGATCGAGGCCGAGAGCCATGATGGTGGACGCTGCGTGGGCAGTGCCCTGGCCGGTGAGCACGGCCATCTCGCCTTCCGCGTTCATGCGGGCGGCGTGGTAACCGGCGGGGAGCGGATAGACGCGGTCGAGGTGATCGCGCTCGACCCAGTACTGCAGTTCTCCGGGCTGGTCGCCGGCGTCTTCGCCAACTTCAAACATGGTCACCACGACGACTTTTACCGGAATGGGCTTGGATTTCGCGTGACCTATCGCGGCATACGCCATCAGGAGAGCGAGGACAAGAATGCGCGAGCGGAGGTTCATTGAGTGTCATGGTATCGGAATGGAAGCACAGGGATGTCACGTGGGAGCGATGGGCAGGTGGACGGCCGCATGGGAAAGAACGGAGCGCGGAAATTTTGGGCGCGTAGCCGCACGGTTGCGATATACAGGACGGGAGGAGCCGATCAATGCTGAGACGCGCAGGGTTTGTTGCCGCAGTACCAATGATTGTGGGGACGCTGATGGCGGGGACGTCGACCGTAAGAGCACAGGAGGCGAAGGACGCGGGGACGCACCATTGGGTGATCGTAGTGCACGGAGGCGCGGGTGTGATCGAGCGATCGAAGCTCGGCCCCGAGGGCGACAAGGCGTATCGTGCCGGACTGCGCGAGGCGCTGAGTGCGGGCACGAAGGTGCTGGACGGGGGCGGCACGTCGCTCGATGCGGTGGAAGCCGCGCTGCATGTTCTCGAAGACAATCCCCTGTTCAATGCGGGGCGGGGCGCAGTTTTTACCTCCGAGGGCAAGAACGAGATGGACTCGGCCATCATGGATGGTGCGACGTTGAAGGCCGGGGCGGTGGCAGGAGTCACGCGGGCGCGGCATCCCATCAGCCTGGCGCGAGCGGTGATGGACAAATCGCCTTACGTGATGATGGTGGGGCCAGGGGCTGATGCGTTTGGAGAGAGAAACGGTTTGGAGCAGGAGCCGCCGAGCTACTTTTTCACGGAGAGCCGGTGGCAGGGGCTGGTGAAGCAGTTGACGAAGGAGGGCAAGCCGATTCCGCCGCGGCCGGAAGGAGTGCCACCGGAGGGCAAGACGGTGCCGGTGGCGCAACTGGACGAAGGTCCGGATACGCATCTCTATGGGACAACCGGAGTGGTCGCGCTGGACCGGCACGGCAACATCGCGGCCGGGACGTCGACGGGCGGGCTGCAGGGCAAGATGCCGGGACGCGTAGGTGACTCGCCGATCATTGGCGCGGGAACGTACGCGTCGAACCAGTCATGCGCGGTTTCGGCGACTGGGACGGGCGAGTACTTCATTCGGCTGGGCGTGGCGCGGGAGGTCTGCAACCTGGTGCAGTTCAGAGGCATGCGCTTGCAGCAGGCGGCGGACACGGTGATTCACAAGGAGCTCGAGGCGCTGCATGGCGACGGAGGCGTGATCGCGGTGACTCCCGACGGGCAGCTCGCCTGGAGCTTCAATACGCCGGGAATGTTTCGCGCACGGCAAGTGGAAGGCGGGCAGGTGGAAGTGCATGTCTATGCCGACGAGCCGTAGGTGGGAGCCGGCGTTTAGCGAAGCACGTCGAGCAGAGCGTCGCGGAGCAGTAGCTCGTAGGTGTGCACGCGCCACAGATCTTCCTTTACAGGCTCCCGATCGTTCCATTGGTATTGCATCTGGCGGAAGACCCACCGGCCATTTTCGTGGGTGAGGACCGCTGTGAAGCGAAGTGGGCGCACGGTCTCGTTCTTCCAGCGGACGTCGCCCAAGGTTGCGACCCACGCTGTCTCTCCCGACGCCCAGACGACGGCGCGGTCGACATCGAAGTGGACGTCGCCCCAGCTTTGCCAGTCGGCCGTGAGGAAGCGCGCCGTTTCGGTCGTGCCGCGAGCCCACTCTTCGTCTCCGCCTTGGGTTCCAAGGATGAGGATCTCGCCATCGGCGGGCATTACCTTCGCCATCAGCGAGGACAGGAATGCGGGATCGCGGTGTGTATAGGCAGACTGGAGGGTGCGGATGGATTCAAGGACCTGGCCACGAATCTCGGGCGGGGCATTGCCGGGCTGCGCAAGCGCGGCGCTTCCCGAATCGGTGGGAAAGAAAGTCTTCGCGTGGACGCATGCGATGAATCCCGAAGCGAATCCGGTGACACAAAGGAGGAGAGCGGCCAGCAATGAAAGATAGATCCGGTTGCGGAGAAACATCGTACGTCCTCGCAAACTGTTCCGAACGATCCTGGCCGGATGTAAACAGACGGTTCCCGTGGAGACGCCGGCAAGCGATCGGATGAATCCTCGGCATGAGCCTAGCAGCGACCGAGCAGGGCGCAGTATCCCACGTTCGGGTGAGTCGAATCCGCTACACTCTCCCCATGGCGCTTCAATTCACCACGTCGTATGTCGAGGATGCTTCGGCGCTGTTCCGTTACTACAAGAAACTTGCCGAGCGGGCGATGGAGCAGGTGGCCGATGAAGAGCTTTTTGCGGTGCTTGACGGGGAAGCCAATTCGATTGCGATCATCGTGAAGCACATGACCGGCAACATGCGGTCGCGCTGGACGGATTTCCTGACCACGGACGGGGAGAAGCCCAACCGCAACCGCGATGGCGAGTTTGTCGATCCTCCGGCCACGCGGGCTGCCTTGATGGCGGATTGGGAAGATGGATGGGCGCGTTTGTTTCGCGCGATCGAGCCGCTGACGGAGGCCGATCTCGGCCGCACGGTGAGAATCCGTGGCGAGGCGCACTCGGTGATGCAGGCGATTAATCGACAGCTTGCGCACTACCCGCACCATGTGGGGCAGATCGTTCTGCTGGCCAAGCACTACGCCGGCGAGCGCTGGCAGTCGCTGAGCGTGCCCCGCAACCAGTCGGCGGAGTTCAATCGCAAAGTAATCGCGGGGGAAGCCAGCCAGCGCTGAGGCCGGCGAGCAACGAGCATCAAAATAAAAGGGGCATCCCGAGGGATGCCCCTTGTTGTTGCAATCGAATATCAGCTATGGCTGGGTCGGGTCGACCGCCGCGCCCGGATTGCGGGCCAGGGCTTTTTCAGCGAGCACCTTGTGGGCGTTGTCTTCGAGGGCCTGTGCCTCGGGCAGGAAAGTCAGAGCCTTCTGGATCATCGGATCCCAGTCGGCCATGACGCGTAAACCCTGGAGTTGGCCGAACTGGCTGGTCACGACGTATTGCTTGATGCTGACCTTGAGCCAATCCTGGACGGCGTTGATATCACTGTCGGTCCAGTTAATGCCCTGCGAGGTGAGGAATTGCTTGAAGTCGGTCATCACCGCGTCGTCCACCTGGAAGTTGCGGTCCACGGTGCGGTTGGCGAGGTAGTGCGCCGCAAAGTGGAAGAAGACGTACTTGTACATGAGCTCGTCCTGGAAATCGTTGCTCTTGGGCGGCTCGATTTTCTCGTCAGGTGTGATGCCGCCGCCGCCGTAGACGGTGCGGCCGGAATCAGTCATCTTGACTTCGCGGTTGGAGGAATCGGCAGCCGAAGCGCCAGCGTGATTGTAGTAGTAGTCGTAGAGGGAGACGCCGGTGTAGTTGCGCTGGATGAGGCGGCCGGAGGGCGTGTAGTAGTGATAGGTGGTGAGGGCGAGGCCGGTGTTTTCGCTCAGGTTGTAAACGGTTTGCACCAGCCCTTTGCCGAAGGTCGTTTCGCCGACGATCAAGGCACGGTCGTGATCCTGCAGAGCGCCGGAGACGATTTCGGCTGCGGATGCGGTGTTGCGATTGACCAGCACAACGATGGGGAAGGTCTTGCCGTCGTTGCCGTGCGTGGCCGTATAGACCTGGTCGGGATAGGCGCGCCCGCGCTGCGAAACGATGGTCTGGCCCTTTGCCAGCAGATGATCGCAGACCTCAACCGCCTGGCTCAGCAACCCGCCGGGATTATTGCGCAGGTCGAGCACAAGGCCGTGGAGGTTCTGGAAGCCGTCGATGGCGTCGATGACTTCCTGGGCGGTTGTTTCCTGGAACTGGGTCAGGTGGATGTAACCCACGCCCGGCTTGATCTCGTAGGCCAAGTCAACGGAGGGATGGGGAATCTCGTCGCGCACCAAGTCGAATACGAGGGGCTTGGACTGGCCGTCGCGGATCATGGTGACCTGGACGTGCGTTCCTTTGGGTCCTTTGAGAGCCTTGGCGACCTGGTCGGAGCTCATGCCGTCGGCAGACTTGCCGTCGATGGCTGAAACGACATCCCCCGGCCGGATGCCGGCGCGGAAGGAGGGCGTATTTTCGTATGGCGTGATGACGTAGACTTTGTTGCCCTGCTGCTGGATGACCATGCCAACGCCGTAGTAGTGGCCGCGCTGGTCTTCGCGCATCTTGGCGTAAGCTTTGGGATCGTAGAAATTGGAGTGCGGGTCGAGCACGCGCAACATGCCGGGGATGGCGCCGTCGTAGATGGCGGTGTCGGCCTTGTCGCCGTTGATGGGCTCGGCGTAGTTCTGTTCAACCAGGGCGTAGACGT
>Ga0335073_10004610_pt1 | contig 19276 bp, 20 predicted proteins | sample Lox_Sample_22_FD_207093 | JGI IMG/M metagenome (GOLD analysis project Ga0335073, IMG submission 207093) | Soil microbial communities from Loxahatchee National Wildlife Refuge, Florida, United States - Lox_Sample_2.2 | ecosystem: Environmental > Terrestrial > Soil > Wetlands | place: USA...
GCCGAAAGCTCGTTCTCGATACCGGCTATCTCCGCAAGCAGCTCGCCCTCATCGTCCGAGACGATGCGATAACGCCGGATATCCTCGATGAAGCCGGCCTGCGCGTCGCCGATCCGCGCATGGAAGTATTCTGCGCGCACACGCCCCAGACGCTGCTCGCGCTGCTAACGCCGACTACCGCGTTCGAAGACTTCCGCGGAACGGCCCTGTTCGGTCAAAGCCTGATGGACCGCAAGGCGCACAAGCGTCTGCGCGGAGAGCAATTAGAGTCTGCGTGGTCCGCGCCGATGATCGAAGCGCCGGAACACGTCGCAGCCCGCCTTCGCGGAGTGATCGAAAACATCAGCAGGTTTGATGACGGGAACGTTATCGAAGCCGTGTAACTTCACGCGCGCATGCGGCTCTTTCGCGCGATCCTCGCCTCCGTCGTCATCAACCTCATCGCGTGGGTCAGCGCGCCGTGGCTCGGCAACGTGCTCCACACTGAGACGCCGGAGGTGATCGCGGTCACCGCGACCCGCGTCCGCATCGTGCATCGCCCGCCGCCGACGCCGACGCCCAGGCCGCTGCCGACGCCCAAGCCCTTCGTCCCGAAGCATCGCGGGCGGCGCCCCGCGCCGCTAGGTCCGGTAACGCCGCCGGTCACCGCGTCGATATCGCTGCCTTCGAATTGGAAGACGACGTACATGGGAAGCGCGCGCGTGAACGACCGCGACGTGCGGCTGTGGCTCGATTGGTCCGACCAAAGCGCCGAGTTCGTGCCGCGCATCTTCTTGTGGCATCGCGCGATCGACGCGCTCGATCCTCGCGAGGTCACGCTGCGCGACGAAGTCCATACCGTGCTCGCGCAGCTCAAAGACGAAGGCGACGTCAAGTTCTATGCAAACCGGCCCGAGCTGGTCTGCGGCGGGCGCTACCCCGGCTGGTTTCTTTCATACGACAAGCTCGACGGCGACCCCAAGATCCACATCGACGATATGCTGCTCGTCGCGCACGACAACATCTACCGCGCTACCTACGTACGCACGCTCGACGAGCGGGAGAGCCCGGCCACGGTCGCCGCCATGCACAGCCTTTGCTGAGCGCTTAGGCCAAGGCCACGCACTCGATCTCGAGGTCGAAGTCGAGCGGCCAATCGCCCACCGGGACGAAGGTTCGCGCCGGCGGATTCTCCGGAAAGAAGCGCGCGTAGACCTCGTTGATCGTGCGGTAGTGATCCCCCGAGGCGTAGATGTGGACCATGCATACCCGCTCGAGCGAGGAGCCGGCCGTCTCCAGGACGTGCTGGAGGTTGCGCAGGCAGCGTTCGGCCTGATCCTCGATCGAGTCGCGCACGAACTGGCCGGTCGCCGGGTCGATCGGCGGGGTCCCCGAGACGAAAATGAAGCCGTTGGCCCGCACGGCGGCCGACAGCGGTATCCCGCGGGACCGGCTGACCGAGGAGATTCCGGGGACCTCGATGACCTCGCGCTGCATGAATCCGTCCTTTCACGCGCCGGGAGCCTTGACAGCCCCCTAGCGCCATTGCTATAAAGCAACAACATCATGTTTTTTGTCGCCCAGGCCCACGTCCACCATCACCATCACGGATTCATGCGAATCGCGTGCGATGACTGTTTGACGTAAACCTGAGTTTCAAGAGTTTCAGGAAGAGGTCGCGGTCCGCCCGCGGCCTCTTTAATTTTTTATGCAGAATCAAACGATCGATGCACCGCCAACCGTGGTGCTGCTCCCCAAGAATCGCGGGCTGTCGGCGATGGTCGACTACGCGCTGCGGCGCTATGCGCCCCAGCGCCCGTACGAGCGAACCTTCGTGCGCGGCGAGGACGTCCCGCTCTTGGCGAGCGAGGTCGCGCGCAGCGGCCGCCCGATGCTCGCCATGACGGGCGAGGATCTGCTCGACGAATGGCTCGCGCGAGGCCGCAGCCTCGACCCGCGCATCGTGCGCCGCAGCATCCCGTGGAACGATCCGCAGGCGCGCTACGGCAAGCCCGCGCTCTGCCTAATCGGGCCGCGCGGCACGCCCGTTCCGCCCACCGGTGAGCTGCGCGTCGCACTCTGCAGTAAATACGAAAACCTCGCGCGGCGCTTTCTGCGTACGCTCGAAACACCCGATCGCACCGTCACGCCGGTTTCGATTGCCGGCACCGTCGAAGCCGCGATTTTGCACGACATCGCCGACTTCATGATCGACATCGTCGTCTCGGGAAAGACGATCGACGAACTCGACCTCGAGGTGTGCGAGGTCATCATGAAGAGCGATCTCGCGCTCTTGGAGAGCAACCCATGAGCGTCCGGCTGCGCGCGGCAGTGGAAACGCTGCCCGACTACGACCCGCGCGATCTCGACGACGACGGCATCGCGATTCGTCTGCACCGCAATGAAGCAGCGCTTCCGCCGCCGGCCTGGCTGCTCGACGCGCTCCGCAGCATCGACGGCGACACGCTGCGCACCTATCCGACCGCGCTGCAGCGCGACGTGACGGCGATGCTCGCGGCGCGTTTCGATCGCGACGCATCGAACGCCGTGCTCGCAAACGGCGCCGATGAGATCCTCGCCGCATGCGCGCGCATCACGCTCAACCCGGGCGACAACGCGCTCACGGTTGCGCCGACCTTCGGCATGTACGCGCGCGTGACCGCGCTCGCCGCCGCGCAGCTGCGCCGCGTCCCGTACGCGGCGCGCTGGCGTTTCGAACCGCAGGCGCTACTCGCCGCCGCCGACGCGCGCACCAAGCTCGTCTTTCTCGGCCACCCGAACAACCCGACCAACGACCCCTTGCGTGCCGCCGATCTCGCGGCGATCGCACGCGCGCTGCCGAGCACGTTGATCGTGGTCGACGAAGTCTATCTCGCCTTCTCCGAACGCTCGCTCGCGCGCGAGGCCGCGGCCTTCGAAAACGTCGTCGTCGCCGGCTCGTTCTCGAAATGCGCGTCGCTTGCGGGAATGCGTCTGGGTTACGCGCTCGCGGCGCCGCCGGTCACCGCGGCGCTGAAACGCTCGATCGGACCCTATCCTGTCGCCGCACTCACGCTGGTCGCCGCGCAGGCGTACCTGCGCGACCCTTCGCGCACGCGCGCCTTCGAGACGCAACTCGAAGCGCAAGTGGCGCGCAGCCTCGACGCGCTCGAGAGCGCGTTTGCCCCGTTTGCACGCGAGGTCTGGCGCGGGCCGACGAACTTCTTGCTCGTCGACTGCGGGCGCTTTGCGCAGCCGATTCGCGACGCGCTTCTCGCGCGCGGCATTGCACTGCGTGGCTTCGACGATCCGATGTTGGCGGGCATGCTGCGCATCTCGGCAACGACCGACCAGGCGACCGGCCTCGTCGTCGCCGCATTGCGCGCCGTCGCCGCGGAGGTGACGAGCTGTGCGTAGCGCGTCGCGCCTGCGTCAAACGACCGAAACCAGCGTGCGCGTCGCGCTGGCCCTCGACGGCGAGCCGAAGGTTCGCATCGAGACCGGCATCGTCATGCTCGATCATCTGCTCGCGCAGTTCGCCTTTCACGCCCGCGCCGGGCTCGAGATCGAAGCGCGCTCGCTGGATGCGATTCGCCACCATCTCATCGAAGATGTGGCAATCGTACTCGGGCAGAGCATCGACGAAGCGCTCGGCGACCGCTCGCGCATCGCGCGGTACGGCGAAGTGACGCTTCCGATGGACGACGCGCTCGTACGTGTCGCCCTCGATCTTGGCGGGCGCATCTACGCGCGCACCGCGCTCGATCTGCGCGTCGAACGGATCGAAGACCTCGAGACCGTGATGATACCGCACGCGATCGGCAGCCTGGCGGCGAACGCGCGCGCCACCCTGCACGTCGACCGGCTCGCCGGTGACGACCCGCATCATCTCGCCGAAGCCGCCTTCAAAGCGCTCGGGCGCGCCTGCGCGCGGGCGTGGTCGCTCGATCCCCGCTTCGACGGCGTTGCATCGACAAAAGGTACGCTCGTATGACGCCGGTCGTCGGCATCGTGACGCTCGGCGCGGCAAACCGGCGCAGCATCGAAGCCGCGCTGCAACGCGCGGGCGCCCTCCCGCGCTTCATCGAGGAGCCGGCCGGGATCGCAAGCTGCGATGCGCTGGTATTGCCGGGGGTCGCGAACTTCGGCTACATCGCGGAGGAGCTCGACCGGACCGGCATGCGCGCGGCGTTGACCGAGGCGGCGTCGTTCGGCGTTCCGCTGCTCGGCATCTGCGTGGGATATCAAATGCTCTTCGACGGGAGCGAGGAGGCGCCGCGCGCGCGCGGCCTCGGCTTCTTGCGCGGCGAGGTGCGGCGTCTGCGCACGCCGCGCGTTCCGCACATGGGTTGGAATCGCGTCGAGCCTATCGGCTCGACGTTTTACGGTGGCTGGGCCTATTTCGCCAACGCGTACGCTCCCGGCGCCGGCGTTCCCGGCGCGCTCGCAACGACGCAAGACGGCGAGGATTGTTTTGCAAGCGCGGCCGCGTCGCGCAACGTACGCGGCGTGCAGTTCCACCCCGAACGCAGCGGCGCATACGGCGCGTCGATACTCGCCGCTTTCGTCCAGTCCGCGGCGAGCGCGCGCAGCCATGCCGGCTAAACGCATCATCGCCTGCCTCGACGTGCGCGACGGACGCATCGTAAAGGGCAAGCAGTTTGCCGGTTTGCGCGACGCGGGCGATCCGGTCGAACGTGCGCTGCGCTATCGCGATGACGGGATCGACGAGATCGTCGTGCTCGACGTCTCGGCCACGCTCGAATCGCGTCTCGCCAATCGCCGGACGATCGAAGCCATCGCGGCAATGCTCGACGTGCCGCTCACCGTAGGCGGCGGCGTCCGCGAGATCGACGACGTGGCGCGGCTGCTCGACGCCGGCGCCGACAAGGTTGCAATCAACAGCGCCGCGCTCGCGCGTCCCGATCTCCTGGCGAAGGCAGCTGCGCGATTCGGCTCGCAGTGCATCGTCATCTCCATCGACGCGCGGCGCGCGGGCGACGGCTACGCGATCGCCACGCACAGCGCGAGCCGTCCGCTCGCGCGCGACCCCGTCGCCTGGGCGCGCGACGCGACCGGCTTCGGCGCCGGCGAAGTGCTGCTGACGTCGATCGATCGCGACGGCGAGCGTATGGGTTTCGACCTCGAACTGATCCGCAACGTCAGCGCCGCCGTAAGCGTACCGGTCGTCGCCTCCGGCGGCGCCTCCACGCCGGAGAGTTTCGCGCAGGCACTGCTCGCCGGCGCCGACGCGGCACTCGGCGCGTCGATTTTTCACGACGGCGACGCACGCGCGAACGACGTGAAGGCCGCATGCCTTGCGCGCGGATTGGCGGTACGCCCGTGATCGTTGCGAGCATCGACCTGCGCGGCGGCAAAGCGGTGCAGCTGCAGCAGGGCCGCGTTCCGGTCCTCGAACGCGACGACGTCTTCGAGCTGGCCGCGCGCTTCGGCCGCCTGGGTGAGATCGCAGTCATCGATCTCGACGCAGCCTTCGGCGAAGGCGAAAATACCGAGATGATCCTGCAGCTCTGCCGGATCGCGCGCTGCCGCGTCGGCGGCGGCATTCGCGATCTGGAGCGCGCGCGCCGGTATCTGCGCGGCGGCGCAGCCCAGATCATCATCGGCACGGCGGCGAGTGCCGAGCTGCTCGAAAAACTGCCGCGCGAGCACACGATCGTCGCGCTCGACGCGCGCGCCGGCCGCGTCGCGCTCGACGGTTGGCGCAGCACGACGAATGAGACGCCGCTCGAACGCGCAGCCCGCTTCGAGTCTCTCTGCGCGGGCTTCTTATTCACCGACATCGAGCGCGAAGGCATGCTCGGCGGTGTCGACCTCGCGGCCGCGGCCGCGCTGCGCGAACGGGTTAGCGGATCGCTGACGCTCGCAGGGGGCGTGACGACGATCGACGAGATCGTTGCGCTCGACCGGCTCGGTATCGATGCGCAAGTGGGCATGGCGCTCTACACGGGACGTCTCGATCCCGTCGAGGCGGTGGTCGCCACGGTCGACTTTTCGCGCGGAAGCGGCCTCGTACCGACGGTCGTCTGCGACGCTCGCGATCGCAGCGTGCGCATGCTCGCGTATTCGAATCCGCAGTCGCTTGCAATCGCGCTGCGTGAAGGGATCGGCGCTTACTGGAGCCGGCGCCGCAGCTCGATCTGGCGCAAAGGCGAAACCTCGGGAGCGGTGCAACGTTTGGTGCGCATCGAGGTCGACTGCGATCGCGACGCGCTGACCTTCTACGTCGAGCAATCCGGCGCGACGTGCCACACCGGCGCGGAGCGCTGCTTCGGCGCTCCGGCTTTTTCGTGGAGCACGCTGCTCTCGCGCATCGAACAGCGCGCCTCCGGCGGGGACGAGCGCTCGTACACGCGCAAACTTCTCGCCGATCCCGCCCTTCTGCGCGAAAAATTGCTCGAGGAGTCGGCGGAAGTCGCCGAAGCGGTGACGCACGACGAGGTCGCGTGGGAGTGTGCCGATCTGCTCTACTTCCTCTCGGTGCGCATGCAAGCCGCCGGAATCGGAATCGACGACGTCATGGCGCAACTCGCCGCTCGGGCCGTATGATCGAGCGCTCGGTTAGCGACGTGCTCGCACGCGCCGTCAGCGCCGGCGAGCTCGACGTTCGTCCGATTCTCGAAGCGGTTCGCGCGCGCGGCGACGCCGCCGTCGCGGAGTACGCGCAGCGTTTTGGCGATCCGCGTCCGCGGCGCATCGATCGCAGTGAGTTCGAGGCCGCCTATCGCGAGTGCAGCGAAGAGCTGCGCGGCGCGCTGGCAGGCGCGGCCGAGCGAATCGCGCGCTTTGCCCGCGCGCAGCGCGACGCGATCCTCGACGTCAGCCTACGCGAAGGCAACCTCGAACTCGGTCACCAGGCCGTACCGCTCGAGCGCGTCGGCATTTACGTTCCCTCCGGTCGCCACCCGCTGCCGTCGTCGTTGCTGATGGGCGCGATACCCGCGCAGATCGCGGAGGTGCGGGAGCGGATCGTTTGCACGCCGCGCGCCGGCCGCGAGGTCCTCGCCGCCGCGTATATCGCGAACGTGACGAGCGTGCTCGAAATCGGCGGTGCGCAGGCAATCGCCGCGCTCGCGTACGGCACGCAGACGATTGCGCGCGTCGATTGCATCGTCGGCCCCGGCAACGCGTTCGTCACCGCGGCCAAGCGCGCGGTATTCGGCGTGTGCGGCATCGACGCACTCGCCGGACCCTCCGAGATCACCATCGTCGCATCGAGCGACGCCGACCCGGATCTGGTCGCCGCCGATCTGCTCGCGCAAGCCGAACACGACGACGAAGCGCGCGCCCTGCTGGTTACCGACGATCGCGCGTTCGCACAGGCCGTGAGCGCCTGCGCCGCCGCGCGGCTCGCGACGCTTCCGACGCAAGAAACCGCGCGCAGTTCGATGATGAAGCACGGCGGCTACGTCGTGCTCGCGCTCGACGATGCTCCCGCGTTCTGCGACCGGCTAGCCCCCGAGCATCTCTCGCTGCAAGGCAAACGCGCGCAGGAGCTCGCCGGTCAGTGCACCGTCTACGGCACCTTGTTCGTCGGCAGCGGCGCCGCGGAGGTGTTTGGTGATTACGGCAGCGGCCCCAATCACGTACTTCCTACCGGCGGAACGGCGCGCTTCTCCTCGGGTCTCTCGGTCTTGAATTTTCTCACCTTTCGCACGTACGAACGGTCGCTCGGAAACGTCGATCGCCGCATCGCAAACGATGCGGCGATCCTGGCGGAGGCGGAAGGCCTCTACGCCCACCGCGAAGCCGCGCTCGCGCGGCGCTAGGGTCTGCGCGTCGCGTGCGGCGCGGGATGCCCCTGCGGGTGCGCGTTGGCGTGCGGTTGCGGACGCACGTAGGCGTGCTGTTGCGGAGCGCGACTTTGCGCCGGCGGATGATATGCAGGCGGATGATACGCCGCGTGCTGTGGAGCGTGATACGTCTGCGTGTGCTGCGGAGCATGATACGTCTGCGTGTGCTGCGGAGCATGATACGTCTGCGTGTGCTGCGGAGCATGATACGTCTGCGTGTGCTGCGGAGCATGATACGTCTGCGCGTGCGGTGCTGCCACGGTGGGGCGTCCGTGATTTGCGGAGTAACGCAGCGCGACGTTGTTGCGTGCGTTCGTTTCGTGCGCGCTCTGCTGCTTCGTCATGCCGAAACGGCGCTGCGCGTAGGCGTGCTGTTGCGCGGCGCTGGCGTGCGCCGCGATGCCGTGCGGTCCACCGTTGTAGCTGACGCGATCGTTCCAGCCCCGGTACACGGCGCGGTTGTAGTACACGTTGTGAACCACGTGAACGTTCACGTTGGTCACCGCGGTGTTATAGCGGAACGCGCCGCCGCTCCATACGCCGCCGGCGTACCCCGTGCCGTAATAGCCGAAGCCGTAGTTGATGCCGCCGTAAAATCCGACGGCCGGCCCCCAATAACCGGGGTTCCACACATAGAGACCGTCGGAGAAGCCCCAGTACCCCGGCGTCCAATACAGGCCGACCGCGGGCGCGAGCACCCACGTTCCGGGAACCCAGTAGTAGCCGTCAGGCCCCCAAGCCCAGTAGCCGGGCTGCCAAATGTAGTTGGGCCCCGGCGCCGGCGGTTGCACGTAGACCGGGATAGCCGGCGGTCCGAAGGTTACGGAAACGCCCACGAAGACCGCGGCGTCCGAGCGCACGGGTGCTGCGCTCGCTGCGAGCGCGCAGGCGATCGCCAGCGCGGCGATGATGTTTGCGATGCGAACCATGCTGCATCTATACCCAGGCTTCTCCCTGGTAAAAGCAGCGGGCACACATCGGCCGGTACTCGACGTCGCCCTCGATCTCGACTTGGTTTCCGGCAAACACGCGCTCGCCTGCATTGAAACGCGGGTTCATCGTCGCCTTTCGCCCGCACGCGCAAACGTTCTTGAGCTCCTCGACGCTTTCGGCGAGCGTCAGGAGATAGGCCGACCCCGGAAACGGATCGCCCCGAAAATCGCTGCGAATACCGTAGCAGATCACCGGGATTCCCAAGAGATTCGCGCCGCGGTGCAGCTGGCGCACCTGGGCCGGCGTGAGAAACTGCGCCTCGTCGACCAGCACGCACGAGATGCCCTCCATGCGCTCCATTGCTTGGTAGAAATCGAACGCGCTATCGAAGATCTCCGCCTCGCGTTGAGGCCCGATTCGCGAGGTGATCATGCCGCGGCCGTGGCGATGATCGATCGCGGCGGTAAAAAGAACGACCTCACGTTTATTTTCGCGGTAGTTGTGGGAAACCTGAATCAGCGCAGTCGATTTGCCCGCGTTCATTGCGGAATATCGGAAATAGAGCTTTGCCATTGCCACGGAGGATTTATGGAAGGTAGCCGTTTGCTCCGCTCGCTGCTGGCACTGCTTGCCGTTGCGGCATTTACCGCCTGCGGCGGTGGAGGAGGATCTTCCTCGGTTCCGTCGTCGGGTTCCGGCACGAACGGCTCGAACGGATCGGGCGCGGAAACGACGCAAGCGAAGGAACAGAGCGCAGCCAATTCCGCACTCTCCGTAACCGGCGGCAGTCTCGACGTCGACCAATTCGGTTCGACCAGCAGCATCACGAGCTTTGCGATCGCGCGCGCGATCGACGCACACAACGCCAGCCGCGTCGCCGGCGCTACCCCCGCGCCCTCTTCTTCTCCGTCGTGTCAAAACGGCGTCGAGTTCTCGCAGAGCGGCTCGAACGGAACGTACACCGAGACGATCGAGTTTTTCTATGACTCGCAGTGTACGCAGCCGCGCAAGCTGGTGACGATGACGATTACGTTCGGCTCCGGTACGGGCACCATGAGCGGAACCGAGACCTTCTACAACATGAGCGGTGCGGTCGTGTACTACAAGACCGATAACGCGACGTTCACCCTGTCGTCGAACGATCAGCAGCTCGCCGAAATCAGCATGGAACGCACGGTCGCTGCGGGCCCGAGTGCCACGCCCTTTGCCGAGAACGGCTTCACCTGCGTCTTCAGCGGAACGAACTCGACCTATTGCGGCGACGGCGTCGTCGCAACGGTCAACTATCCGAAGATCTACCCGTCGATGACGCCGGCGCCTTCACCGAGCGCGAGTGCGTCGCCCGGCACGAGTCCCTCGCCGAGCGCATCTCCCTCGCCGACGCCCACGCCGTTCGAGATCGGCTTTACCGGTACGGTCACCAGCACCGCCACGACGCCATCACCCTCGCCCTCCGCTTCGGCGTCTCCCGGCGCGCAGTTCGGCTGGAATCCGCAACCGGTGCAGTTGCAATTCCAGATCGCGGGAACCGGTTACACCGGCGCGACCCAATCGATGACGATTGCAAGTCCCGCGCCGGGCGTTACGCCGCCGGCGTGGATGCTGAGCGGCGGAACGCAGGTTACGACACTCAGCGGCAACGCGTCGCTCGGCTTCCAAGCCAACGGCATGTTCTCGAACAGCGTCGACATCACGCTGACCGACAGTGCCGACGGGCTGACGATTACCTTTACCTCGTCGGGGCAATGGGGCGGCCTCCAAGGGACCGTCACCAACAGCTCCGGAGCGACGGTCGCAACGGCCAACGTGGACGCGAACGGCGACGGCGTGATCTACTACACGAGCGGTGGTATGGCGATGATCCGCGACTGGGTGATCCTAAGTACGTAGGGCCGCAAACGCTGCGAGCGCCCGGTCCATTTCATCCTTGGTAAGCTTCGAGGAGAGCTGCGTGCGAATGCGCGCGGTTCCCTCGGGCACGACCGGGAAGCCGAAGCCCGTCACGAAGATTCCGCGCTCCAAGAGCTTATCGCTCAGCGCGATCGCGCGCGCGGTCTCGCCGACGATGATCGGGACGATCGCACTCGGGCCGTCGAGCGGCGCAAATCCGAGATTGACGAGCCCGCTGCGAAAGTAGGCGACGTTCGCGCGCAAGCGTTCGACGAGTTCGGGATGCGCGTCGAGATACTCGATCGCGGCGAGCGAACTGCACGCAACCGTGGCAGGCAATGCGTTGGAGAAGAGCTGCGGACGCGACCGCTGGATCAGCATGTCCACGAGCGGTGCCGAACCGGCGACGAAGCCGCCCGCCGCACCGCCGAGCGCTTTCCCGAGCGTTCCCGTGATGATGTCGACCTGACCGGTCAAGCCGAAATACTCGATCGTCCCCCGCCCGGTTGCGCCCATCACACCCGTTCCGTGCGAATCGTCGACGACGCTCACCGCGTCGTATTTCTTGCAGAGCGCTACGATCTCGGGAAGCTTTGCGACCGATCCCTCCATCGAGAAAACGCCGTCGGTCACGACCAAGACCGGCGAGCATCCCTGCGCCTCTTTGAGCTTGGCTTCGAGGTCGGCCATGTCGGCGTGTTTGTAAACGGCGCGCTTCGCTTTGCTCGCGAGACGCACGCCGTCGATGATCGACGCGTGGTTGAGCTCGTCGGAGATGATCGCGGAGCCCTCGCCGCAGATCGTCGCAAAAAGACCGGTGTTCGCGTTCCAGCACGAAACGTAGGTCAACGAGGCCTGCGTACCGAGAAACGAGGCAATGCGTTCCTCGAGCGTGCGATGAATGTCGAACGTGCCGCAGATGAAGCGCACCGACGCGGTTCCGGCGCCGTACTTGCGCAAGCCCTCGATACCCGCCTCGATCACCTCGGGCTGATCTGAGAGCCCGAGATAATTATTGCTCGAGAGCACGATGACGTCGCCCGCTTCTTCCATGTGAACTTCGGGCGCCATCGGCGTCGTGAGATGGCGCAGGTGCTTGTAGGTCCCGGCGCTCTTGAGTGCGTCGAGCTCGTTTTGCAGCGCTCGATCGAAGGCCGTCATCGCGCGATATCTCCTTTGAGGTCTAAGACGATCTTCGCGGCTTCGCCTTTGCTCATCAACTCGAAGGCGCGGTCGTACTCGCGAAAGGGCAGAACGTGTGTGATGATCGGACGCAGATCGACACGCCCGCCCTTGACGAGCGCCTGCGTTTGATACCACGTCTCGAACATCGTGCGACCGTTGATGCCGAGCACCGTCAGGCCCTTGAAGATGATGCGTTCGGCGAGATTGAGATTGATGTTGTCACTGGGAATCCCCAGCAGCGCCGCGGTTCCGCCGTTGCGAACCATTTGCAGCCCCATGTCGATCGCGCTGCCGCTTCCGGACATCTCGAGCAGCACCTCGACGCCGTCGCCGCCGGTGCGGCGTTTGATCTCGTCGATGAGACCGGGCGTGCGCGCATCAAAGGTTTCGTCCGCGCCCAATCGCGACGCGAGCGCAAGCTTCGCGGGGTTGACGTCGATTGCATAGACCGACGCGGCGCCGGCCGCGCGCGCAACCGGAATCGCCATCAATCCGATCGAGCCGACGCCGGTGATCACGACGCTCTTCGCGCTCACGCCGGCCGCCATCACGGTGTGTACCGCATTGCCCAGCGGATCGAAGACTGCGGCGAACTCGTCGGGAATCGCCGGATCGAGCTTCCACACGTTGTACTCCGGCATCGCAATGAACTCGGCAAACGCGCCGTCGCAGTCGACGCCGATGATTTTTACGTGCTCGCAGATGTAGGCTTGGCCGGTGCGGCAGAGCACGCAGGTCAAATCCGCGATGTGCCCCTCCGCCGAGACCCGGTCGCCCGGTTTTACCGCGCGTACGGCGTCGCCGATCGCTTCGACCGTGCCCATGAACTCATGACCGATGACGACCGGCGGATGCACGCGCCCCTGCGCCCAGTGATCCCAATCGTAGATGTGATGATCGGTGCCGCAGATACCGGCCTTCTCCACCCGGATCAGGACGTCGGTCGGGCCGATCTCCGGGATCGGCACATCGTGCAGCGTGAAGCCCGCTTTGGGATGCAGTTTCGAGAGCGCTTTCATCGTCGATGCCATGTCGGCCCGTGATATTCAAACAAAAAGGGGCCTGTGCCTTGCACAGACCCCTTGACCCACATGGAGTGGTTGCTAGAAGTCGTATTCCGCTTGGAAGCGCGAATACTTGAACAGACCTGCGATCGCCTCACCCGGTGCGGCAAAGTCCGTCGCCGAGCGGCTGAACAGACGCAGACGGAACGAGAGGCCTTTGTAGGGGCCCGACTTCGGCATCTTCATGAAGAAGTATTGGGTGTCGAGGTCGGTCGCGTTGGTTCCCGTAGCGTAGCCCGAGTTCGAGAAGTCGTACCACGTTTGGGCGACCTGGATCCAGAACTGCTTGTTGTCCGCGGTGAACGTCGCTGCGACCTTCACGCCGCTGCCGCCGCCGCGACGGTCGACCAAGCCGGTCGTGCCGCTGGTGACGAACGTCGGATCGGTGACGTACGAGTCGGTGTACGGGCTCGCCCAACCGCCGTAGTACACGTCGGTCAGCGCTGCGTTCGAAGCGTTCGGCGAACACTGCGCCGAGCCGCCCGTCGCCGGGAGGAAGTACGGGAAGTTGTAGTTGTAGGCTTTGGTCGACGTGATCTGGTGCGTGGTCGCGTTACACTTGAAGCCCGTCGGCAGCGTGATCGTGTCCGTGCGCCACGGGACGTTGTCGAATCCGGCCGTCAGAAGCACGTCCGACATCGGATTGAATCCGACTTGGAAGCCGAAGATCGTCGACTGGATTTTGCCCAGCAGGTCGCTCGACGGAGCATTTTCCGTACCGGCTTGCAGCGCCGCATACGGCTTGAGTTTGCTCGTGCCCAGCGGCATCTTGGCGTCGAGCCAGAACATGCTCGCGATGTTTTGGAAGTCGTAGTAGTAGATGTTGGCTGCGAGCGGCAGATCTTTCGGACCGCTGTAGCCGAGACGCGCGTAGAACGTACCGTTCGTCTTGTACGTCGTCTCGGTCGGATCGTAGTAGAGGCTCGAATAGGTCGTCGCACCCGAATAGCCGAAGCCGCCCGGCGCGATATCCGTCAACAGCGTGCCCTGATCGAAGGCCGAGCACGTGCGGCACTCCCACTGCCAGAAGTCCATCGCTTCGACCGACCAGTTCGGGTTGATCTTGTAGGAAAGATCGGCGCCCTCGTACGAGACCGGCTTCAGGCGCGAGTCGGAAGTCGGCGTCCACGGCGTACCGTACGCCATGTCACCGCCTTGGAAGTTCAGCCCGTTGCCGTTGTATTTGAGGTACGCTTCGTAGAGCGTGCTCATCTCGAATTGCGGCAGCGTCGTATCGGCGTTGAGCGCCGGAGCCGCTTTGCTGACGTAGCACGGATTGCTGCTGTTCGCCGGATAGATGGCCGATGCCGACGACGTGCAGCCGTTGAAGGGATTCGCGTAGAGGTACGACGCGCCGACGCTGAAGCCCGAGCCCAGGAACGCATAGTTTCCGGAGAGGCTGATCGCGTTGTTCTCCGACGACTGGTTGGCTTTGCTGCCGGGTCCCGGTCCGCCGTAGGCGCTGTACGCGTTCTGACGAGTGAAATCGTATGCGCGGAAATAGCCGTGATACGTAAAGGCGTTCGGTGAGGGCTTGGGCGTCGCCGCGGCCTGCGACACGAGAACCGGCGCTGGTGTTGCCGTTGTTTCCGCCAGCGCGAAAGTCGTGGCCGCCAAAACGATCGCCGCCGCCGTCAATCCGACGCGCGCGAGTTTGGTAAACACTAAAAATACTCCCGTATGTTTAAGTGAGGGTACAGGGGTAACGGCCCAATGCTACCTTCGTCAAATTAAGGCTCATTTAACGAGGCCTTAAAGAACGCTAACCGTAGCGGCCGGTGATGTAATCCTCAGTGCGCTTATCGTGCGGCTTGGTGAAGATGGCCGACGTAGCGTCGGATTCGATCAGCTCGCCCATGAGGAAAAACGTGGTGAAATCGCTGATGCGGGCGGCCTGCTGCATCGAGTGCGTGACGATGACGACCGTGTAATCTTTTTTGAGCTCGTCGATCAGATCTTCGATCTTGCTGGTGGCGATCGGATCGAGGGCGGAAGCCGGCTCATCCATCAGGATCACTTCGGGATCGACCGCGAGACTGCGCGCGATGCAGAGGCGCTGCTGCTGTCCGCCCGAGAGATCGAGCGCGGAACGATCCAGGCGATCTTTGACCTCGTCCCAGAGCGCCGCGCCGCGCAGACCTTTCTCACAGATCTCCATCAGCGCTTTCTTGTTGCGCTCGCCGTGAATCTTCGGACCGTAGACGACGTTTTCGAAAATCGTCTTGGGGAACGGATTGGGGCGCTGAAAAACCATGCCGATACGGTGCCGCACCGTCACCGGATCGATATTGCTCGCGTAGATGTCCTCGCCGTCGAGCAGAACGCGTCCTTCGACACGCGCATCCGGCGTCAGGTCGTGCATGCGATTGAGCGCGCGGAGAAACGTCGACTTACCGCAACCCGACGGTCCGATCAAGGCCATGACGCAATGTTCGGGGACGCTGAGGTTCGCGTTCTTTATCGCGTGAAAGTTGCCGTAGAAAACTTCGAGATCGCGCGCCTCTAGCTTCGTTGAAGCGGGCGCGGCGGTGACTTCAGGGTTTGTTGCAATCATGCGCGTCGTATCGTCGTCCATGCGTGTGGTGGGGAGAGTAGATTGAGCCGACACCAGAACAGCTCCTACGCGAGTTTAAGTCTCGATTAAGGGGCATTAAGATAAACGCCCTCGGCAACCGGCGCCGCGGGCGTAACATCTGGGAAAACGTCGACATACCACTCTCGAACGTCCTGCAGCGTCAGCGTGCGGCAGTATTCGTCTAAAAACGCCAGCACCTGGCGGCGCATCGTGCGCTCCTCCAAATCAGGACCCGTCATCGAACGCGACATAGAACTACGTTAGGTCAGTTAGATTAGGCCGCGTTTATCGCGCGTTTAAGAATGGGGCTAGGCTACGGCGTCCGGGGGCCGACGCGCATGATCGGGAGGCGAACCGTGAAGAGCGTTCCTCGACCGAGCATCGACTCGGTTGCAACCGTCCCGCCGTGCGCGTCGATGATGCCCTTGACGATCGCGAGACCGAGGCCGGCGCCCCCACTCTCGCGCGTGCGCGAACGGTCGACGACGTAGAAGCGCTCGAAGATGTGCGGAATGTCGCGGTAGGGGATCCCGTCGCCGGTGTCGCGCACGCGCATGATCGCGTCGTTTCCGTTGGCGTCGAGCTCGACGGTGACGCTGCCGCCCGACGACGTGTGCCGGATCGCGTTGTCGATGAGATTGACGAAGACTTGCGAGAGCCGGTCGGGATCGGCCTCGACCGATACCGGACGCATGGCGCGAAGTTCCAGACGTACGCCTTTGTTCGCGGCCTGTGGTTCGAACGAAGCGACGATCGGGTGCGCCACCTCCTCGAGATCGATCTGACGCAGGTTCAGCCGCAGCTGCCCGGATTCGGCGCGCGTCTGATCGAGCAACTGCTGCACGAGCGCGGCAAGCCGATCGACCTGCGCCAGCACTTGCGGCAAGAAGAGATCGGCCGCTTCGTCGTCGGGCGACTCGATCACCGTTTCGAGCATCAGCTTGATCGACGAGAGCGGCGTGCGCAGTTCGTGCGATACGTTGGTGAGAAACTCTTTGCTCGCGCGTTCGACGCGCGTGATCTCGGTTTGATCCGCGGCGAAAACGACCACGCCGCCGCCGTCCTCCTCGCCGACCGGATATACGGAGATCCCGTACGTGCGGCGCTGGGTGCCGCTCGATATCGTAATCGGCGCCACCGAAGCCTCGCCGACCAAGGCCTCGTCGATGCGGCGCTCGAGTTCGACATTCGGAATCGATTCGATGACGTGCGATCCGACCGCGCGATTGGGATCGAAATCGAAAATCGTACCGGCGGCGGGATTGGCAAAACGTATGCGCGCGCCGCGATCGACGAAGACCACCCCGAGCGGCAACGCTGCAACCAGGCGCGAAAAATACGCCTCGCTATCCGCGCGGCGTTCGGGCTGCGGCGAAGGAACCGGCGCGAGTTCGCTCTGGGCTCGTATACGCGCATACGCGATGCCGAACAGCAGCCCGATGACGAGGGCTGCCGCACCCAGCAGCGCGTACCCGAGCATGGGCTAGGACTTGAACATGTAGCCGCGCGAGCGCACCGTGATGATGTGCCGCGGGTTGCGTGAGTCTTCCTCGATCTTTTCGCGCAGCCAGCGAATGTGCACGCTGACCGTCTGCTGCTCGCCTTCGAAATCGTAACCCCAGACCTTGTCGAGCAGGGTTTGGCGCGTTACGACGCGGCCGTTGTTCTCCATCAAAACCCGAAGCAGCGCGAACTCCTTGGGCGCAAGCGCTACATCCTTGCCGCGAACCGTGAGCTGCTGGCGCGACGGATCGAGCACGATTTGTCCGAGCGAGATCGCCTCTTCGTGTCCGCCCTGAATCGGCGTCTGCCGGCGCAGCCGCGCCTTGACGCGAGCGAGAAATTCGTGCAAAGCGAAGGGCTTGGTGACATAGTCGTCGGCGCCGAGCTCGAGCGCGAGCACCTTGTCGATCTCCTGATCCTTCGCCGTGAGCATGATGATCGGGACGCTCGAGAATTTGCGGATCTCTTTGCACGCCTCGACGCCGTCGAGAACAGGGAGCATGATGTCGAGCACGACCAGGTCGGGCGACTCGCGCTGCGCCATCGCAACCGCGCTGCGGCCGTCGCTCGCGGTCACGACGGTATAGCCGCTGCGTTCGAGGTTGAAGCGAAGCGTCTGCAGGATCGCCGACTCATCGTCAACGACCAGAATCTTCTTGTTGAAATCCGGACTCTTGACGAAGGTCCCGCGCGATGGCTTAGTCTCCAGCGATCCGTTCATATGCCTTGGCGATCGCGCTGTAATCGAGCGCGCCGTCTCCTCCTGCCGATTGGGCAGTGTACAGTTGGTATGCGAGGCCCGTGAGCGGCATCGCGTGCTTGTTCGCGCGTGCCGCATCCAGCGCAGCCGCCACGTCCTTGCGCAAAAGGTCCATCGCGAAGCCGCCCTTGAACGTGCCGCTTAGCCACGTCTTCGGCAGCCATTGGTCAAGCAGGTAGTTAGAACCCGTCGCCGTTGCAATAACTTTTCGAACCGCGTCCAGATCGGCACCCGCTCGCTTCGCAAACACCAGCGCCTCGGCGTTCGCGATCATCACGCTCGCGATGATGACCTGATTGACGAGTTTTACCGTCTCGCCCATGCCGATGCCCCCGAGCAGCGTCGGCGTGCCCATCGCTTTGAGCACCGGCTCGACGCGCTCGAAGACGGCCGGTTTGGCCCCCACCATGATCGTGAGCGTCCCGGTGGCCGCGCGCGCCGGACCGCCGCTGACCGGCGCATCGACGAAATCGACGCCGCCTGCCGCCAGCCGTTCGGCGAAGCGCTGCGAGGCGATCGGAGAGATCGTGGACATGTCGATGACGACGCTGCCCGAGCGCAGCCCTTTGGCCGCGCCGCGATCACCGAAGAGCACTTCCTCGACTTGCGGCGCGTCGGGAACGCACGTGATGACGATGGCGCTCGCCGCGCCCACTGCTTCGGGCGAGGCGGCCTCTTGGGCTCCCTCAGCGACCAGACGTTCGAGTGACGCGCGCGAGCGGTGCGCGGCGACGGTGACGGGGTAGCCGGCCTTGCGTAACGAGCGAACCATCGGCTCACCCATCGCGCCCAGACCGAGAAAACCGAGCGAAGGAAGCGCATCCATTACCGCGCCTTTTTACAGGCGCGGCCCCGTTCCTGGCCGAAGCCGCCGCAATGAGCATTGCACCTACCGCCGTCCGGCGCCCGACGTTCGACCAACTGAACCTCTCGACGGGCAAGCGCACGCGTCTGCATCGCTTGATGTACGAGCACGGGCCGGCAAACGGCACGTTGATGATTCTGCCGATCGATCAAGGTCTCGAGCACGGTCCGATCGACTTCTTCGACAACCCCGAATCGATCGATACCGATTGGATCTACCGGCTCGCCGTCGAGGGAAATTTCTCCGGCATCGCGCTGCACGTCGGCCTTGCGGAGAAATATCACAAGCTCTACGCCGGCCGCGTTCCACTGGTGCTCAAGATCAACGGCAAAACCAACGTGCCTCCCGACGATGAAGCATTTTCTTCGCTTACGTCGTCGGTCGAGGATGCGGTGCGCCTCGGCGCCGACGCCGTTGGTTACACGCTTTTCGTCGGCAGCCCCTCGCAAGACGTCGACATCGCGCAATGCAACGAAGTGCGCCGCGAGTGTGAACGCTACGGGATGCCGCTGATCATCTGGGCCTACCCGCGCGGATCCGCGATGAAGGCCAAAGGCGGGATCGACACGCTCTATGCAGTCGACTATGCGGCGCGCGTCGCGTGTGAGATCGGCTGTGACATCGTCAAGCTGAACGAGCCGAAGTGGGACGCGGCAACCGCCGACAAAATGCCCAAGCCGTACAACACCATGCAGTACAGCGACGTCGACGGCTTGCGCAAAGTCGTAA